>VYMC01000021.1_pt1 | contig 61626 bp, 65 predicted proteins | sample 5115301 | NCBI WGS metagenome assembly VYMC01 (sample SAMN12291802, study PRJNA351875) | freshwater metagenome | isolation source: freshwater lake | place: USA: Michigan, Wintergreen Lake | collected 2013-08-08 | reverse complement strand
CTTCACCAATTATCGTCCACAATTCTACTTCCGCACCACCGACGTGACTGGCATCTGCATGTTGCCAGACGGCGTTGAAATGGTGATGCCAGGCGACAACATTAAGATCATGGTGGAACTGATCACCCCGATCGCCATGACCCAAGGCCTGCGCTTCGCGATCCGCGAAGGCGGCCGCACCGTTGGTGCAGGCGTTGTGGCAGCTGTGGTTGAATAAGCCACGTCTGGCCTGAGGCGATAGCCTAGACATTAAGAGCGCCCTGACCGAAAGGTTGGGGCGTTTTTTTGTGCGCTGTCACCCCTTCACCGCCTTCGGCGCATGCGCCGATGTGTCCCAACGGGACTGAAGGGGTGTGAATACTGCAATCTCCAAGTCCGGCTTTTGGGCTGCTTTGCGCCAGTGGTTGCCATTTGGGGCGGGTTGGCGCTTTCTCGAAAGCGGACATTTAAGCGGGCAGCTTGTAGGGTGCGGTCCGACAGGACTGCACCACCCCACTCACTGAGGTATTGGCGTGGTCTTTCACTTGGACCGCCTTTGCCAATGGCTGTGCCTACGCGAAGGCATAGCTGGAGTTTGAGCGCGCAAGATGGCGCGTCGGCGAAGTCGATAAGCCCCTTGACCTCACAGCTTGCGCAGGAAGAATTGTCGGGCAGCTTCAAGGCAAGCGAATTGCGGCGTGAACCCGTTATAAGTGCTTTGACTAACTTCCGACTTAAATGATCTCAGGAGTTGCTTGACGATGGTGCATTCCTTTGTTGGAATGCGTCCTACCGCGCGAAGCGCATTTTTGGAATTAAGTTTGCGGGCTTTTTGCTACGAACGGAGCCATATAATTAACGCAGCGATAAAATCTGTAAATTGTCTGGAAACCTACCATTACAGCTCTTTGGAAGCTGTAATGGTAGGCATTATAGGAAGCTTTGTAGCTTTTTTTGTGTACTATGGCATAACAAAACAATACGGAAAGGATAAACTTGTCTTTTCCGTATTTGCCTGCCTCGGAGGATTATTCGTTCTTAGTGCAGCTACTCAAATTGTTGGTGCAATCAATGCCCAAAATAATCCGAACACTTTTAAAACAGTTGTGGGTCCACTATCGCTATCAGACCGCACTGTAGACGGCTCGACTAGTATCAAAATTGCAGAAAAAACTTTCTTTGCAGATGGACTGCAGCTTACAGTTAATGAGTCGAAAAGGGCGTACTTTAGAGTGCAGGAGCAAATGTTACGGGCACTAAATCGACCGGGCGAAATGGCAGCAGTGACATACTCTGACCATTTTAGATCCCTTGATGGACGGCCTTTCGTTATGCGGCTTTATAGATGCTACTAGTCACGTGCTCTCACTTTTCCGACCAATGGAAGTTAGACGTCGCCGTTGAGATGAATGGCAGCTTTTGACGCCCGAGATCCACTAAGCAGACCATCCGCAATCGGCCACTTGTTGCCTTTCAGACAATGGACTGGACCATCTCGTTCTGCGGGGTCTTGAGTCTAGCTTTTCCACTTAGACGGCCTTTGCGCAGGCAGGGCTTGCCGCAAAGGCGTTCCAAGTGAAAGGAACTTAACCCAAGGTGCAATAGCTAGCGAGGCGGCAAAGGCTTGCAGGACCGCAACCTACGGCGCGAGTTAGTTTTCCCGTTGACAGCTACCTGCTTTTACCTGAAACGCGTGGCCCGGTCCCATGGAGCGACGATGAAACATTCTATCCTAGACGAGCGCTCTGGCCGCCTGTTTGCTGGCTTTATCGCGGCGGGCTCCTTTATCGGCATCATCCCGCCGTTCCAGCTTATGCTTGAGGACGGAATGAGCCTAGTCGAAGCGCTCTGGCACATGCTGCGGCCCTTTACAATTACCACTAACCTGCTGATTATAATCGTATTCGGATCCATTGCGATTAGGGGGGCGGAGCGGGTGTCCGCGCTTCTGATCGGTGCAGTGATGCTTGCGATCCTGCTCGTTGGCATCATTTTCAATTTGGTTCTGGGGCAAATCCCGCAACTCAATTGGTGGACTTTTCTTGGAGACAGTTTGCACCACCACATTGCTCCGGTCGTAGTACCGCTCTGGTGGCTGATCTATGCGCCCCACGGCAGGCTGCGTTGGCATGCCCCGTTTGTCTGGGCGTTATACCCGCTTGCTTATTCAGCCTACAGTCTTGTGCGCGCCGAATTCGAGCCAGACTCGGCGTTACGCTATCCCTATTTTTTTATGAATGTGGAAACGCTCGGTTGGAGTGGTGTGTTGTTCAATCTTTCGATTATCGCAGCCGCTTTCACGGCGATAGGCTTTCTGATTGTATGGCTTGATCGGCGTCTCGCGCGCGGCAAACAACAAAGCCCCGAGGCCACTGATCGCAAGGTATGACCGGCGACCAATTGAAAGAGCGGTTGGGTGACCAGATTGGGGCCCAAAGCGCTTCTAAGTGGTCGAAGAGGCGGGCTATGGCTCCAGCATAATTTTTATCGTTCGCTGAATGAGGGTTTGAGATGGCCAGATATTTAATGCTCGATGTGGATGGGGTGTTGGTTACGGGGCGTCCTTCGGATGGGCGGCCTTGGTATGCAGAACTGCAAAACGATCTTGGCATCGATATCGAATGGCTGCGCAGTGCCTTCTTCAAAGTTTTTTGGCCAGAGATTGTGCTGGGGCGTCATGATCTATTGCCCGCCCTTCAAGCTTGCTTAGATCAAGCAAAGATCGACACGCCAGCACAGAGGGTTGTCGATTATTGGTTCGCCATGGATTCCAAGGTCTACCAAGAGATTCTGGATCAATGTCAGGGTCTAAGAACTGCAAAGATCCCGGTCTACCTTGCGACAAATCAAGACCACCTGCGTGCGAATTATCTCATGAATGACTTGAACTTGTCGGCCCATGTTGATGGTATCTTCTATTCGGCAGAGCTTGGTGTAGCCAAGCCTCATCCAGATTTTTTTCAATCTATTACCGATAGGCTTGGTGCATCTCCGACTGAAATGTTTCTGATAGACGACACGCTGAAAAATGTTAGTGCCGCGCAGCAAGCTGGTTGGGAGACCCACCATTGGCAGGGAACGCAGCTATTCGCCGACGTGATTGCTGGCAGGTTCTAAGGCCCCCAAATGCTGCACCGCAGCATTTAGTATGCGCTTTCTAAAACCGTCCGCTATACCCTGCTCATCGAACACCAAAGGGCTGCTCCTCCCCCCCCGCAGCCCGGTGAAGGAGAGATAAAATGACTGAAGCAAAGAAAGTCGCTGAAACTGTTGAGACCGCTCGTAACGAAGGTCTCGAAATCGCGCGTAAGATCTGGTTGGCTGGCGTTGGCGCTTATGGCCGCGTGTATCAAGAAGCTGCTGGCCGCGTTGAAAAAGTAACCGGTGCTGCAAACGAAATGTTCGACCAATTGGTTGAAAAGGGTGAGCAAGTTGAAGATCTGGTTCGTTCCAGCATCTCCAAGAACGAAACCGCTGGCAAAGTGACCGAGTATGTCGAAAAGACAACCGCACAAGTGAAGTCGGCTTCGGAAACCCGCATCCATGATTTGGAAGAGCGCTTTGAAGCAGTCCGCAAGACTGTTGTCGAAACCGTGTCGCCATTCATCGACAAGGTTGCGCCAATCAACATCTTCGCCATCGGCGGCCAAATCGAAGCCCTGACTGCAAAGATCGACGCTTTGACCGCAGAAGTAGAAGCTTTGAAGGGCGCGAAAGCGGCTCCTAAGGCTGCTAAGAAGACCGAAGCTGAAGCTTCCTAAGTCGCTTTTTGATCCGGGCTGATAAAGCCTGTGATCGGCAACATGATCAGAGCGGCCGCGCGTGCGATAAGTGCGCGCGGCGTTTCTGTAACTGGGGCATCAAACTCCATCCGCACCAGTTGGAAGGCAAGTCCTAGGGCTACTTGGTTGACCAAGCCGTCAAACGCTTCATCACTGGCGACAATGGCTTTCGAGGCGCGAAGCGCATGAAGGAGGCCGAAGGCCGCATCATGCTGGACGGCAAACATATGGCGAATCTGATTGGCCAATCGGGCATCGGCGCGGACCACGGATAAGGGCTCCCGATACGCAAAGCGGGCATCCCACGCCTCTTCGACCAGAATGTGCACCCATGTCCACGCCGTCTCAATCGTGGCGTCTGGACCTGCGCATTTTTCGAGCGCGGCCCCTTTGATGGCTTCCAATTCGCCGATATGGGCCGTCAGCAAAGCGGCGGCAATCTCGGCCTTACCTTTGAAATGGTAATAGAGGTGGCCGGGCGACATCGAGAGGTGATTGGCAATATCGACAGCCGCCAAGGCACCGAAACCCTCACTGTTGAAGAGTTCACGCGATTTGGTAAGGATTTTGTCCTTGGTGGGGCTTGATCCAACCATCTTGAGATGTCCTTCAGCAGTCAGAAACAGGTAAACGACGAAAATCCGTTATCAAACGCGCTTATCACAGCAGAAACGACTTCACGATTGTCAATTGCCGTCATAACGTTGGTTCTGACAATGCTTGCGGGGGTCATTTAATGAATCAACGGGGCGGGGAGGTCTGAATGTCGAAACAAAAAATCAATCTTGGTGATGAAGCCGCACAAAACACCGTGGCCTTGACCGCAATGATGGGCCTGGCGCGTGAGGATTTGATGGGTGCTGTTGCGCTGATGATGCGCGAAGTAACCGCAAAGCCTGCCACCACCACCAAGCATTTGAAGGCCTTGGGCGATGATGTCGTTAAGATTTTGAAGAATGAAAGCGATCTGGCACCAGATGCCAAAGATAAGCGCTTCCAAGATATTACATTCAAATATAACCCCATCTATCGGATGGGCATGCAATATTATCTGGCAGTTCAAAAAAACGTTGGCACCTGGCTGGCTGACCTTGAACTAGACGAGATGGAAAAGGCGCGGGCCAATTTCGTCTCGCAAATGATCATCGACAGCATCTCGCCCACCAACACGCTGGTGGGTAATCCCGCCGCGATCAAACGCGCTTATGAAAGCGGCGGCATGAGCCTGATTAAGGGCCTGCAAAATGCCTATCGCGACCTCACGGAAAATGGCGGCCAAGTCAGCCAAGTCGACAAGCGCCCGTTCAAAGTTGGCGAAAATCTTGCGACCTCCAAGGGCGCGGTCGTCTATAAGACCGAAATGATGGAGTTGATCCAGTATTCGCCAACGACGGAGCAAGTCCATGCCATTCCGTTCCTGATCATCCCGCCACAGATCAACAAAGCCTATGTGAATGACTTGTCGCCGGATAAGAGCATTGTGCGCTTCTTGTGCTCACTTGGCCTCACCACTTTCCTCGTCTCCTGGCGCAATCCACGGGTGGAGCATCGTGACTGGGGCTTAGCGGCCTATGTCGACGAGCTGATTAAGGCCAGCGATGTGATTATGGAGATCACCAAGTCGAAGAAGCTCAATGTCTCGGGCGCTTGCTCTGGCGGCATCACCACGGCGACCTTCCTGTCGAAATTGGCCGCCATTGGCGATACGCGCGTCAATGCGGTCAGCTTGATGGTCAATGTACTCGACCCGCAAAAGGACGATTCTGAAGTCGGGGCCTTGGTCTCTGAACATGGGATTGAACTGGCGCGTCAGCGCTCGGCGAAGAAGGGCATTCTCGAAGGCGATTCCTTGGGCCGGATGTTTGCTTGGATGCGACCCAACGACCTCATTTGGAACTATGTGATCAACAACTATTTGATGGGCCAAGATCCGCCGCCGTTTGACGTGTTGTTCTGGAATAATGACACAACCAATCTGCCAGCAAAGCTGCATTCGGACTATCTCGACATGTATCCCAAACAGCCCTTTGCCCGGCCGGGCGAAGTGGAGTTTGCGGGCCATGTTGTTGATCTGACCAAGGTCAAGAATGATTTGATCGTCATTGCGGGCGTCACTGACCATATCACGCCTTGGAAGGCGTGCTATCGCACCACCCAATTGATAGGTTCGGAGAATATTGAGTTCATCCTCTCGCACTCTGGCCATATTCAGGCTTTGCTGAACCCGCCGGGCAACCCCAAGTCGAAATATTATCGCAATGAAGGCAAACCGCCTCGGACGACCGATGAATGGATGGCGGGCGCAACCGAAGTGCCCGGTTCTTGGTGGCCTTTTTGGGGCGAATGGCTGAAGGCGCGCTCTGGCGCGATGAAGGCGGCTCCGGCTGAGGTTGGCAATAAGAACCATCCGGCAGGCGATGCGGCACCTGGCCGCTATGCGTTCAATGACTAAAATGGGTGTATCGACGTTCTCTTTCAGAGCGTAAGAGTTTTGCAACCATCTTGGTCGACCATAAAAGCCCAGCTCAGGGATCGCTATAAGGATAGTCTAACGTGTCATCAGCTACCGAAACGACGGGCCGCAAGGCCCAGTTCGAACGTGTCACCATTGGCGGACGCACCGTTCGCGCCGCCGTTTGGCGCACGGACCTACAAGGTAAAGCGGGTAAAGACCGTCCGCGACCCATCCTGTTCTTCAACGGGATTGGTGCCAATATCGAACTGATGGCCCCCTTGGCTGATTGGTTTCTTGACCGCGATATCATCACCTTTGACATGCCCGGCGTCGGTAAGTCGCCTAATCCGATCCTGCCGTATCGTCCTTGGATGATCTGCGCTTTTGCTACCAAGCTGTTGGATCATTACGGCTTTGATGTTGTCGACGTGATGGGGGTTTCTTGGGGCGGCGCGATGGCGCAGCAATTTGCGTGGCAAAACCCAAAACGCACGGGCCGTCTTTTGCTGGCAGCAACCAGCATGGGCATGCTGATGGTGCCGGGCGACCCTGAAGTCTTGATGAAAATGGCCAGCCCCCGTCGCTATGTCGATAAGGACTATATGCTAGCCAATTTCCGCACCCTCTATGGTGGGGACACCAGCGGCTCAGACGGCCATGCCTCGCGCCTTTTACCACCGTCGACCATGGGCTATATGCAACAACTGACCTGTATGATGGGCTGGACGAGTGCGTGGTTCTTACCCTTCCTGCAAGCCAAGACCTTGGTCATGATGGGCGATAAGGACAAGATCGTGCCTGAGATCAACGGCCGCTGGATCGCAAGTCTGGCGCCCAATGCCAAGCTTCACATCGTGCAGGGTGGCGGGCATTTGTTCTTGGTGTCATTTGCTGAAAAGATCGTCCCCGTGATGCGCGACTTCTTTGATGAAGGCGAATTCTGGTATGGCAAGACGATGACAGCTGAGACCGGCTCAGCTAAACCAGCAGCCAAGAAGGCTGCTTAATCGGGGAGAACGCCATGCGGATTGGGTTAGGTGTCGCCCTTGGGATGCTATGTTCCAACTCCGCCTTGGCTGGCGTTCAATCCGCCTCGTCGAGCCAGATGGCTTTGGTCTATGATGTGGAGCTGGCGGGTGCCCCGTCTGACGCGTGGAAACATGTCGTCGATGTTGCGGCCTGGTGGTCGTCTGCACACACCTATTCGGGCGAAGCGAAGAACCTTAGCCTAGACGTGCGGCCCGGTGGATGCTGGTGTGAGAACTGGGCAGGTGGCGGGGTAGAACATGCGCGCGTCCTTATGGCCATTCCCGGCAAAGCCTTGCGGATCGAAGGCGGCTTTGGCCCCCTGCAAGGCATGGCCGTTAAAGCCACCATGACCTTCACGCTGAAACCTGCAGTAGACCCGACAAGGACCCAGCTTCATGTGGTCTATCTGGTCAATGGCGCATCAGAATCCAAGTTGAATGAGTTGGCAGCCCCAGTTGATGGCGTTTTGACCACCCAGTTTGGGCGACTGGCCGCCCTGAAATAATGCCCAACGCCCCAATGCTTGCAGCCTTTGACTTGGGGCAGCGTCGACGGCCAGAGGACGCCGCTGTGCCGTCCACTTGGGCGCAGACACCCCAAGTGACGCGCGATCATGGCCAGATCATCTGGCAGCATATTGATGCGAGCGCTTATGCAGAAGCGATTGAGGCGGAACTGGCCGTGGCGCGCGCAGCGGGGGCTGAGGACCTTGAGTGGAAGCTCTATTCCCACGACGAACCAGCAGGCCTCGCCAAGGTCCTAGTGGCCGCAGGGTTTCAGCGCCAACCGACTGAGACAATACTGGTCCGCGCCTCTGATTTAGGCCTCGCTGCACCGGTCCCGGGCTTAGAGATTGCGAAAATCCACACGCTGGAACAAGCCAGGCATTGCTTTAACTTGGCGCTGCAAGCCTTTGGAAACAATTGGGATAAGACACCTGAGGACTTGCTGAAACGGGCCTTGGGGGGTGAGCCGTTTTGGCTGGCGGAATTTGAAGGCCAGCCCGTCGCGATGGGCCGCTTGACCCGTACCGAGGGGAGTGGGTTTGCAGGCCTCTATGGTGGGGCGAGCCATTCAGACTATCGCCGTCGCGGCTTCTACCGGCCTGTGGTGCAGGCCCGGGTACAGGCGGCGGCCGAGATGGGCTGCCAATGGGTGTTTTCAGAGGCCCTGCCGACGAGTGAGCCCATCCTGCGCGCCCTTGGGTTTGAGACGCTGTGTCAGGTGACGGGCTATCTCTACCGCTTCAAAGACTGAGACTTTTTGACCTCGCCTCTGGCTTTTGCGGCGCGCAATCCATAGATAGCCGCCATGGCCGAAACCTTTTCCCCCGACGATCTCCCGCTCGAAAAACCGGCTCGCTACCGCGAGGTTCAGGCGATGATTGCCTCAGTTGTGGCAGGCGAGACTAGCCACACCGCGCGTTATGCCACAGCGGTCAGCCTCTTGGTGCAGGCCTTTGGCCCGCGCTTTTTCTGGACGGGCTTTTACGTGGTGGACCCCTTGAAGCCGACGGAACTAGTGGTCGGGCCGTATCAAGGCACCTTGGGCTGCTTGCGCATTCCGTTTGGCCGTGGCGTCTGTGGCGCAGCAGCGGCTTCAGGCCAAACCCAATTGGTCAAAGACGTCCACGCCTTTCCGGGCCATATCGCGTGCGACAGCCGGTCGAACAGCGAGATCGTGGTGCCGGTGTTTGACGCCTCTGGTGCCTTGGCCGCCGTGTTGGATGTGGATTCAACCGAGCTCGCGGCGTTTGACGCGGAAGATCAAGCGGGGCTTGAAGCGATTTGTGGGGTTTTGTTGCGGGTTTGAGGCGGTTGGGGTGGAGGATGCACCCAACCTCTCATCCCCGCTGAAGCGAAAGCGAAGAGCGGGGACCCCGTGGAGGTTGTTTTGCCAAAGCACTTGGAACGCTTCAATGCCGCGCTTTGCTCACTTTGAAGCCGCCCGACAATTGTTGTTGCGCAAATTTGCGCGTCAAGAGCGGTTTGCGTCGACGCGCGAAGCGCGTCTCTTGACCCCCAAATTTACGCGCTCAAACTCGAGGAAAGCCTTTGCGTAGGCACAGCCTGCGGCAAAGGCGCTCCTAGTAGAAATAGCCAAAACCGAGACCAGTGCTCATAAGACGGTGCCTTCCATTCGGATCGCACCCTAAGGCGCGAAGCGTATCGCTGGCGTGGCCTCCAAAACAAAGGTCGGCTGTGGACAAGTGTGCCGCACATGATACGCTAAGATTGTGGAGGGGTTGTCTTGGAAAATCTATTGAAAGTGCCTGCGCTGGAAGGTGTTAACAGCCCACGGGGCAAGATTTGCCACCATATACTCGTGCCTGAGCAAGTTCTCGGCGACGACAGCGAACTGGTTCAGGCAGTCGTTGATTTTGTGAACAATATGCACCAGCGCGCTTTCCTTGTGCCGGACGAATACCCCGATGAAGCGATCTGGAGTTATCACGTCGATTACTATCTCGCTCAAGTGAACAATGGGGGGCACGGGCAATTTGCACATAATGGCGCGATGAACCCGCGAACGCTGCGCGATTGCCGACTTGGCCTCCAGGCGATGAATGCGCCGGAGTATCTGAAGATCTTTGACGCGTTTCTGACCATTATGGCCCGCGAAGATGCGCGCGCGCAGGCCATTCTTGAAGGCGCTGGCTTCGGCGATATTGACCCGGAGATCGCAGAACTTGATAAAAAATTCTTCGCGCTTGAAGACGGTATAATGCGATTGAATGCAGCATGGCTTCGCGGCTTGCCAAGCCTCAAGGCGGTGCCCTCCAGCGAGATGGCAGCGGAACTCGATAAAGTTGCAGAGAGTAATCCCATGCACCAGGCGCGCGCCTCTGCCTCGGCTGACGCCCGCCGTAAGTTCGAACAAGAGGATCCCACTTACAGTGCCGCACATGCTTGCGCCGCTCAGGAAGGTGCGACCTTTCTGTACTTAACAGCGGGCAGGCCGCTGGGTGGGGACAATATCGAGTGGGGAGCGGCATCCAGCGCAGGCGGTAGGATGCTACGGGTTATCGCGGGCAGCCACGCCGAATGGCGCGACGACAAGCGCGCGCTCAAGGGTCTCTATTTCTACGATACCAAAACGCCTTATCCGCTTGGCGTAGGCGATGGCGTCATACGCGCGTCGATTATGGGACGTAAGAGCCTATCCACCCCCAAAGACCTGAGTGCACAAACGAAGTTTTTCCAGATACCACTCGCCAATTTGACGATGGCAGCCACGAACCAAGGGGACGGCAAAGCTGCTAAGGCCCTGATTGCTGCGATGCATTATTCGAAATCCCTGCACCAGCTTCCGCGAGAGGCCTGCGACCTGTTCGCCGTTGGGCGCGAGCATGAGCAGTTTCGCTTGCTTGTTGCCTATTTACTGTGGGACGTTTCCATGCGCTCAATTATGCAGACCAATCCTAGCGCGCTAGGCGACAAGTATATGCGCGCGACCATGATGGCTGCTGCGGGGGCGATTAGCGCGGCTGCAGCCTCAGCTGTTCGCATAGCTGGTGCCGGCCAAATTGATGCGTTGTTCCAAGAGTGCGAGTCAGACTTTAAGCGCGAGCAGCACAATGTCTGGTTACAATTGCAGGAAATTCGCGAGTGGTGGGCGGCGCAACTCGCGCGCGTCGCTAATGCGGCTCAAGAGAGCAAAATCCCACGTCGATTGCTATTTCGGCCATCCTCTTTCAAATGGGCAGAGCAGCTGATCTTTGAAGAAAGCGCATCAACGCCGGGCACAGATCTTGCGCAGCGGCTGGCATTTTTTGATGACGAATATGGCAACGATCCTAAGCTTGCGGACCGTGTGGACAGAGCGATCCGATCAACCTTGTCTGTGCTCCCCATAAGGGCGGACTATGAAGCGCTCATTTCTGCAACCCGCTTGTTCGAGGCGATTGAAAATGACCCGAACCCGGCTCCCCCACTCGATACAATCTATTTTCTAGCAGAGCCAAAACAATTAGAAGTTACTTCGAAATACCCTCTAATAGGCGTCCTCGCGGTATTTGATCCTGCCGCGCCCGATGAAGGCGGCTCCAAAGGCGGCGTCGAATTTGATCGTCAGGGATTTCGGCACTTGCTCGAATTATAAGATAGGCAAAAGATGCTCCGTTCAAAGTTCATGCAAGCACTGCTCAACGCTACGGTCATAGTGGCTCTGATCGGATTTCTGATTTGGCCTTGGGTGACCGACCGCCATCGCGTTTTCGACGCAGATCCAGCCCGGTGGGTCAAATATATTGGGATAGTTCTGGTCTGCATTGGCTTTGCGATCCCCGAGATCGTTCAGTTTTTAAGGCTGCGCATGCGCAACGCTACGCCCTCGGAAACTCCGTTCATTATTGCCTTCGTTATTTTGGGCATCGGTATTCCCGCCGCAGCTTTTGGCCAGTCGATTTATCATCTAGGACGCTTGGCACTGCAGCGTCCAGCCATGGAGCGCTTCGTCCAAGACAATAGCACTGTTTGCCCTGCATTACGCTGCATGCGTGATGCTAAGGGGGTTACGGCATTCGTTTGGGGTGAGGATAAGGATTTATGGACGGGCGCTTGCCACGATCCGAAAGGCGTAATGGCGGCCGCTAGGCTTGCTGCACTGGCAGACAGTGACGCTGGCAAGCCTCCAGAAGCACGTGTGTTCGGGCGCGTGTCGCGCCGCGCCATTCCCATTTCCGGGCCCTTTATTCGGTGTGCTGCACGTAGCCTAGAGACCGCATCGCGCTGAGCACCTTGGTAGTAATGCGCTTAGCTGAGTAGGGTGCGTTCCGTCAGGAATGCACGGAGGTGAAGCAAATCCTGAGCTCATCTAAGTTGGGCCTCAGCCAAAGCACTTGGAACGCTTCAATGCCGCGCTGCGCTTGCCTTGAAGCTGTTCGACAAGTGTCTTTGCGCAAATTTGGGCGTCAAGAGGTGCAATCGACTTCGTCGACGCGCGAAGCGCGCCTCTTGACCCCCAAATTTGCGCGCTCAAAATCGAGGAAAGCCTTTGCGAAGGCATAGCCTGCGGCAAAGGCGTTCCCAGTAGAAAAAGCCAAAAACAAGACCAGTGCTCATGAGAAGGCGCGAAGCGCATTGCTTGGTGCGACGATTATCGCAGTGCACAGGCTGCGTTAGCCGCCACCTTTACCGTCTGGACCAAATTTTGCCTTTGCGGCCTCGTAGGCATCTTTGAAATTGGCGATTTCGCCAAGGTCTGCGATCTCAACGACAGTTGTTTTTGATTGAGCTGCCATTACACGCTCGTACTGTTTCCCGTCTTTTTTGGCTTCATAATCGGCAAGTGCGATGAAATCGAGATCTGGATCATACTCATAAGTGCGCTTGCCATTCTCAATATGGCCGAAAATCGCAACTTCGAATCGATAGATCTCGCCGCCGCCCGCCGCGCCGTCGCCAACCTGATAGTAGGCAAGTGCTGCATCTAGAATTGCGTTTAGGCGCTCTTCCTGCCCTTTCAGACGCTTGCGCTTACGACAATACAGGTCTGCGCCCGCCCGCAGGATATCAAAAGCAATTTCAAGTGTCAGTTGCCGTTCTGGCGAAAGACTAGGATTGTTCAAGGCATAAGGAGCTCGCATGATGATGATGCTCAGGAAATCTTTAAAGTCACCGTCGCTCTCCAAAACCCAATACCTAGGGTGCGGGTAGTCCTTGGGGTCCATGCTTCATCTCCTTCCGGCCACAATCTCAATTATTGCTGTAATGCGCTCCGCGCTTTATTGTATCACGGCAGGCGTTTCGGCAGCTGGGTAGGGTGCGTTCCGCAAGGAATGCACCATGGTCAAGCACTTCTTGAGGTCGTTTATGTTGGGCCGCAGCCAAAACACTTGGAACGGTTAAAAGCCTCGCTTTGCTCACTTTCAAGCCGCCCGACAATTCTTTTTGCGCAAGTTCAAACACGGCCTTTGCGTAGGCACAGCCTGAAGCAAAGGCGTTCCCAGTAGAAAGAGCCAAAAACAAGATTAGGGCTCATGAGTTGGTCCAAAGCGCACCAAGGGAACGGTCTCCCACGCAGAGCGTTAAGTTCCTGCTTCGCCCTCGGCCCAGCCTCTCAAACATCGGGACCCACTGAAAATGAACAACAAGCTTTTAGCCTGCTTAGGCTTGCTCGCCGTCTCACTGACGGCATGCTCCGACAAGTCGAAGAACGAAGCCGCTGCAGCGGGTGACCATGCCGCCGCCGCCGCCCAAGATGCCGGTGCCGCCACCGTGACAGCGGCTGAGGACGTCGGTAACGCTGCCTCTGATGCCGCCACAAATGCCGACAATGCGGTTGATAACGCCGGCGAGAAAACTGCGGAAGCGGCTCGCAACGCGGCGGCCGATGCCAAAGAGGCGGCTGACAAGGTTGGGCGCAAGGCTGACGCGGCCAGGGACGCTGCCGAGAAGACCCAATAAACGGGATGACAGAGCGGCAAGGCGCGGCACGTAGCGCCTTGTTGTATCCGTGATTTCCAATTTGGGCCGTTTGGTCTAAATTGGAACTATGCCAATTTTGATCATCCTTGGAATTCTAGCACTTCTGGCCTTGATTTTCGGCCCTCAATATTGGGTCAAAAGCGTCATGGCGCGCCACGCCGCCGATCGACCGGATTTCCCCGGCACCGGGGGCGAACTTGCCCGTCACTTGCTGGATGAATCTGGCTTGGCTGATGTTGGCTTAGAAGAAACACCGGCAGGAACAGATCATTATGACCCGATTGCCCGGGTTGTGCGGCTGTCGCCCAACAATCTCACAGGCCGCTCCGTCACGGCTGTCGCGGTGGCCGCCCATGAAGTTGGCCACGCCGTCCAGCACCGCGATGGTGACCGGTTCTTAGTAACCCGCACCAAATGGGCAGGGGGGCTGGCCGGGCTCGATAAGGTGGCATTTTGGATGCTGATGTCCATTCCGTTGATTGGCATTATCATCAAGTCGCCCGTGATTGCCATGCTGCAAATCCTTGCCCTTGTCGTGCTGATGAGTGGGCGGGTGTTGATGCATGTGCTGACCTTGCCGATGGAAATCGACGCCAGCTTCAAGCGCGCTTTGCCTGTCTTGGAGCACGGCGGATTTTTACATGGTGACGATCTCGCCAGTGCCCGGCAGGTGCTAAAGGCAGCGGCAGGGACCTATGTTGCCAGCGCTTTGGCCACTTTGTTGGATGTGATCCGCTGGATCCGGTGAACTTCAACAGGCTTGGTCAAGACAGTTGCTACGGCTGCGCCCAATCGGTGTCGTTCACTCTATTCCCGCCTCTAAACTTTGAGCTTGTAATGCCCTCACCCCAACCCCTCTCCCAGAGGGAGAGGGGCATTACGTTGCGCGCTAAAACCGCTCGCCTACTCCCGCTTCAGAACGTTATCGACAATCCAGCTCCATGCCGCTTGGGGCTTATAGCGGGCTTTGAGGTCGTCGCGGTCGTATTCGGTGGTGAGCCAGGTCCAGAAGTCGATGCGGCCTGTCGCTTCGATCTTGGCCCATTCGGCCCAGAAGAAGTCGAGGATGCCGGTTTTGGCCGCGCTGATGTGGAGATATTTAAAGCTCAATTGCTTGCGCGCTTCTTCCAGCGGCACGCCCTCGATCTGATAGAGATAAAAGACGCTCATGGTGCCCGCGCGATCCGCGCCGGACTTACAATGCATGAGGGCAGGGTATTCCATGGTCTCAAAGGCTTTTTTGGCCTCTAGCAGACGCTCAGGATAGGGGGCACCGCGGCTCTCGCTATGCAAGAACACGAGGTTGAGGCCTAATTGCTCGCACGCTTCTTTTTCCAGCACGGTAAAGCTGGCGTCGGTATCGCCGCGTAGATTGACGATGGTCTTGATGCCAAACTCTTTCCACGCCGCCAATTGCTTGGGGCTGGGCTGGTTTGTACGCCACATGCGCGGGCTGATCTGATATTTGTTTTGAAAGCGCGCGCGCAAAAAGGCGTGGTCGTTCCACCAATAATCATCTTCAGCGGCTTTGCGGCGTTCAGGTGTTGTCAGGTCAAATTTGGGCACGGGCGCGTCTTTTCGGCTAATCGGATCGCATCTAGGCAGGCCCGCGTTGCCATGCAAGCCTTAGCTGTGGCGCCCGCGCACTCGCCTTAAGGCGCAACGCTCGCTATGGAGCGGGGACCATGAGCAAAAAACTCTCGCGCGCCTTCTTTCGTTCTTCCCCCGTCCAGTGGTTTTTTGCGGGCTTTCTGGCCGCTTGGATGGCCTTGGTGCGCGCCACGACGCGATGGACTTTTGTCGGGCGAGAGCACGCAGAGCCTGTCTGGAAGTCCGGCAAGGGCGTTGTCTGGTGCTATTGGCATTCGCGCATCATGGGTGCGCATTCGATCTGGCCAACCGATGTTCAAAAAATGCTCATGCTGATCTCGCTCTCGCCCGATGGCCAGTTTGTGGCGCGCGCCGCCGAACTTGTAGGCCGCACGGTGGTGCGGGGGTCGTCATCGAAAAAGAAGGCCGATGGCGAGACCGAAGATAAGGGCGCCTTACAGGCGTTTCGTCAGATGCTAAGCCATGCCTCAAAAGGCGGCTGCGTCGGGATTACGCCAGATGGGCCGCGCGGACCACGCATGCGCGCCCAGCTTGGGGCGGTTCGGGTGGCCAAGATGGCCAAGGTACCACTTTTGCCTTCGGCTTTCGCTGTAAAGGGTGCGGGCTATGCCAAGAGCTGGGACCGCTTCCACTTACCGCCTTTGTTCTCAAGCGGCGTGATCGTCTATAAGCCTGCCATCGAAATCCCCGCCAAAGCCAACGAGGCTGAGATGGAAGACGCGCGTCTGGCCTTGGAGATCGCCTTAACCGAAGCCATGCAAGAAGCCGATCGCTTGGTAGGTGGGCCATTGATTGAGCCTGCGCCACCTACCGAATTTGAAGAGGCCAAAGCGTGACAGAGGATCTGCCGTTCTCATTGATGCTCTACCGGATCGCCACCCAGCTTCTGGCGCGCTTTATGCCGGGCGTCTTGTCGCGGCGCGCGGCTAAAGGTCGGGAGGACCCGGCGCGCATTGGGGAGCGATTGGGCACGAGCCCGATTGAGCGCCCGAAGGGTACTGTAGTCTGGATCCACGGGGCCAGCGTCGGGGAGTCACTTGTGGGCCACGCTCTTGCCCAAGAGATGCGCAAAGCTCAGCCCGGCCTGACCTTCTTATTCACCAGCGGTACCAAGACCTCGGCTGATCTGATGGCGCGCAAGCTATCTGCGCCTGATCTGCACCGTTATGTCCCGGTGGATACGCCCATGGCGACAAAGGCCTTCATGGCGGGCTGGAAGCTCGACCTCGCCGTCTTCGTGGAAGGCGAGATTTGGCCGAACTTGCTGTTGGCAGCGAGGGAAGCAGGGGTGCCGCTGGCTTTGGTCAATGCGCGCATGACGGCGCGGTCGGTTAAGGGCTGGCGGGGCAGGGCGAAGACAGCAGAGCTTTTGTTTTCCCTGTTTGATGTCGCGCTGCCTGCTGACACCCGCACCTTTGAAGCGCTCAGCCTGTTTCGCACAGGGCCAATTGGCACCATTGGCAACCTTAAACTCGCAGCCCCCGCGCCCATCGTGAATGCCAAGGAAGCCAAGGTGCTGGCGGTAAAACTTGGGAAACGCCAAGTCTGGCTAGCAGCCTCCACCCATGAAGGGGAGGAGACAGTCTTGCTCGCCGCCCATGCGGCACTGCGACTGGGAGCACCCGACGCGCTCTTGATCTTGGCCCCGCGTCACCCCGAGCGGGCTCAAGATGTTGAGATTGAATGTCGCAAACAGGGCTTGGTGCCCGTGCGCCGCTCGGCAGGGCAAGTTCCGGGCGCTCAAACCCCAGTCTGGCTGTGGGATACGCTGGGCGAATTGGGCTTGGCGATGAGGCTAGCGCCGGTGACCTTTGTGGCCGGTAGCTTACAGCCCGGCATTGGTGGGCATAATCCAGTGGAGCCTGTGCAGCTTGGCTCCACCGTCGTCAGCGCTAGCTTTGTTGGCAATTTCCTCGACCTTTATCAGGCCTTGGAAGACCAAGATGGCGCTGTCATTTTGGACGATCACGCGTCAGACAGGATTGCACTCACCCTAGCCGGCCTATTGGGTGACCCAGCGCGTCGCGAGCGCTTGAACGAAGCTGCGCGCAGCGTGATTGCGCAAGGAAGCCATGCCATGGCGGACACGGTGGCGGCTCTCATCGCGCTTTTGGGGCGGCCCAAGACATGAGAGCGCCTGCTTTTTGGACCATCCGCTATGGCCGCGATGCGGCACCCATCCTGCGGCTGCTTCTGTCGCCGCTTGGCGCGCTCTATGGGGCCAGCGTCGCGCGGCGGATCGCACAGGCGCAACCAGAGACTTTGCCGATCCCCGTTATCTCAATTGGTAATTTGACCGCTGGTGGAACCGGCAAAACCCCATTCTCGCAAGCCTTGCGGGCTTTGTTGGCGGACCTTTTGGGCGGACCCATTGGCATTGTCTCGCGCGGTTATGGTGGCACGCTGGAAGGCCCGGTGACCGTTGATCCCGGCGTGCATGGGGCTGAGGACGTGGGCGATGAGCCTTTAATGCTGGCCCAAGGTGGCTCTGTCTTTGTGGGGCGTGACCGGGCAGCGGCAGGAAGGCTGGCCGCCCAGCAGGGCATGAAAGCCCTGATCCTCGATGATGGTCACCAAAACCCGGCTTTGGCGAAAGCTTTGTCACTGGTGGTGGTCGATGGGCAGACGGGGTTTGGCAATGGGCATTTGATTCCGGCAGGGCCGTTGCGCGAAAAGCCTGCTATTGGCCTTGCGCGTGCCGATGCGGTCATTCTGATGGGGCCGGTCTCAGACGACACGCTGGAGGATTTGGAAGGCTACAAAGGTCCCATTTTCGCGGCCACGCTGCACGCCAAACCTATCGCCATTGAAGGCCCCGTGCTGGGCTTTTGCGGCATTGGTCGACCGGAGAAGTTTGACGCGACCTTGCGCGGTTTGGGCTTGAACGTGGTCGATCTATATCCATTTGAAGATCATCACCGCTATCGCCCGGATGAGCTGGCGCGACTTGAAGCGGATGCGCGCGCGGCAGGGGCTACATTGGTTACGACCGAGAAAGACTTTGTGCGCTTGCCGCCAGCCTTTGCCGCCGCGGTGCGCGTCGTTCCTATTGAGGCCGTTTTGGCGGATGAAGCGGCCTTTCTTGCCTTTCTGCGCGGCAAACTCGACAGCCATCTCGGGCAGGATTAGGATTTTTCCATGACAGCAGGTCGTCGCGAGTCCTTCTTCAAGCGCATCGAATCTTGGGCGTTTCATACCTATTGGAACCGGATTAGCCGGATGTCCTTGGACGAAGCGTCTAATGCGGGCGCCGGCTTTGCCCGCGCGCTGGGCCCGATTACGAGTGCCCACAAGACCGCGCGTTACAATATGCGCTTAGCCTTCCCCCGCATCACCCCTGCCGAAGAGCGCGAGATGCTGGACGCTATGTGGGATAATCTGGGCCGTGTGGTGGGGGAGTTCCCGCATCTGTCCGCCATGGGCCTGTTTACGCCAGACAGCCGGGCAGAATTTGACGGCTTAGACATTCTCGACCGCTATGTCGGGACTGGTAAGGCTGGCGTGTTTGTCTCGGGCCATTTTGCCAATTGGGAAGTCATGCCCGCAGCCATCGTGCGGCGTGGGGTCGATTGCCGCGTCACCTATCGGCCAGCCAACAATGTCTGGGTTGACGACACGATTGTCAAAGCCCGTGCGAACTATGGCGTCCGCTTGTTTGCGCCGAAGGGGCCGTCGGGTGGCGTTAGTCTGATGCGAATTCTCGCCAAGGGCGGCTCTGTGGCGATGATGAACGACCAGAAGTATGAGACTGGCGTGGAAGCCCCGTTCTTTGGCCATATGTGCAAGACCGCCGATGGGCCGTCCCGTCTCGCCTATCGCTTCCAAGCACCCTTGCAGACTATGACGGTGAAGCGCCTGTCTGGGGCGCACTTCAAAGTCGATGTGCAAGAACCGATGATGATGGACTTTGATGCGCCGATTGATGAGGCGGTCCATGCCTCGGTCCTGCGCATCAATCAATTCATGGAAGAAAACATCCTGAAAGCGCCCGAGCAATGGTTCTGGGTCCATGCGCGTTGGCCTAAAAAGGCGTGGATTGACGCCGGTGTGATGGATTGATCACTTTTTGATTGGCCAATCTGGGTGTCGGGTCTAAGTTAGGGCTATGGACCGTATCGAAGCCTTGAAATATCGCGCAGGGGCGACAGCCAAGCTTGCCTTTTATGCCGCCCATTACGGCTTCTCACGCGCCACCTCGGCACCGTTTGATCGGCCAGGCGACGCACCCTTTAACTCCGACAAGCCTAAGCCAGATTTAGCCCGTATGCGTCAGGCCTATATGGCCGCTTTTACCCAAGATATGGCCAATATTGAGGCCGGGCTTTACCTCGCTCCACAGGCCAAAACTGAACTTGCCCAGACGCGCAAAAGCCTTGCCTATTTGCGCGATGTTCGGGCGATCGATCAGCGTCGCTTGGCCAAGAATGGCGTCGAGGTGCGCGAGGAGGGCTTGGGGGAGGGGTTTCCCGCTTATTTCCGGCAGAATTTCCATTGGCAGAGCGGCGGGTGGCTGACGCCTGAAAGTGCGGACCTCTATGACTTTCAGGTTGAGACGATTTTTACGGGCTCAGCCGGGGCCATGCGGCGATCTACGACTTTAGCATTGTTGGCCAAAAGCCTGAAAGGCGTCGATCAGCGCACCACAACTTGTGTTGAGCTGGCGTGCGGGACCGGGCAGTTAGCGCGCGAAGTGATGCGCAATTTCCCGCGTTTGCGCTTTACCGCGCTGGATATGTCGCCCCCTTATGCGGCAGCGGCCCGAAAGGCGTTGAGCCCGTATCGAAGCGCTGCAGCCATCAGTGGTGCCGCCGAAGCGACGCCATTTGAGAGTGCCAGTGTGGACCGCGTGCTATGTGTCTATCTCTTCCACGAACTGCCGCCCAAGATTCGCAAAGCCGTGGTGACAGAAGCCACACGCATCCTAAAGCCCGGTGGCATTTTTGTGCTGGCTGATGCGCTCCAGACAGGCGATGATCCCAACCTCGACCGCCTGTTGGATGCATTCCCCGTTGGCTTTCATGAGCCCTTCTTTAGCACCTATCTGACCATCGACATGAAGGCCCTGTTTGCCTCGGCGGGCTTTGATTTTGTTGAGGGCGCACAGGCGTTTTTAACTAAGGGCTGGATGTTTCAAAAGCGCGGTGGGTGAGGATAGAGCCCCTTTAGCGCCGCGGTGTTCTCCCCTCGCCCCCAATGGGGGAGAGGGGGCGGGGGTGAGGGGGACTGGACGCAAAGGCGATTTGGCGCTGCATCCGCCGATGCTGTGGGCGAACGCCCTCACCCCAACCCGTCGACCTATAGGTCGACCCCAGAGGAAGATGGGCTTTGAACTTGTTGAAATCAAATACACCCCCCAAGTGTGACCGAACGTCGCGCCGCACGCAGGTGACGGGGAAGCCGCACTAGCCTATGACTGACGTCGAACTGGCAGAGCGTCAGACGGAGTGCCTTCTTTGGGTGTGCTCAATTTTGTAACAGACATTTGGGATACCTTGGCCATTTCATCCTTGATGGTGGCCGTGACGGTGACCATCCACTTCCTTGGCCTTGCGGCCTTGATGTATATGTTCCGGAAGCGACCGCCCTTAGCAGACTCACAAGGCCGACATTTTTCGCTGCGGTTTCTGTCTATCCTGTTTGTCGTATTTGGCCTGTTTGCCGTGCATACGCTTGAGATATGGATGTATGCAGTTGTCTATCACTTTGGGCTGCATGCCTTTCATGATTTTGAGACTGCGCTCTATTTTTCGACCGTCACCTTTGTTTCGCTCGGCTATGGCGATGTCATTTTGCCGCGCGACTGGCGCTTGGTCGGTGCGATTGAGGCGGCGAATGGTGTGATCCTGCTGGGTTGGTCGACGGCGTTTTTGATCACCGTGATCGGTCGCCTGCGCGCGTTGGAGCACGAGTGGCTCGATCATAAGGCCGAGTGACTGTCAAAGGATCAGGTCCGGCGGTGCGGGTTTTCGAATATTGCCTCAACTTCAGTCTCGAACAGGGCCGCGATTTTGAACGCTAGGTCGAGAGACGGGTCGTGCTGATCGGCCTCAATCGCAATGATGGCCTGACGTGAAACCCCTAAAGCCTGGCCCAAATCAGCTTGGGTCAAGCCTTTTGTTGCCCGTAGCGCGCGGAGATTATTGATCATTTGGCTGCCTTGCGCGCAAAGGGACTGACGAGGGCAAAGCAGGCCCAAAAGAGTGGGTAAATCATCCAACCCGGTACATGGGTTGCCCCGGCATAGCTTTCCGCAAAACCCCAAGCCGAGAACAGGGCCATCGCGACGCCCGAGGCCAGAATGAACTGGCGCGCCAAGAACGCCCCGATGAATTCATCACTGTCGCGGATCATTACCAAGGTTGCCCAGATTTGGCCTGCGATGGGTAGGCTGACCAAGGCCGCGAATAGCCAGCGGGCAGGGGCTGGCAGGCCATTCATCAATCCTGCTATCGCGCCTGCATTGATGAGGACATAGAGCCCCATGAATACCATCGTGCGCACAATATAGGTCTTGGCTTGGGGTGTTTGTTCCATGGCAATTGCCTCCTGAATGTCAGGTATACCTAACATCACCGAAATGTCAGGTCAAGCTGACATTTGCGATTTCTTGCACTTTGCCAGACCCTGCAAAGTTGCATCGCGCGCAATTGCCCTCTAACCAGTTCCCGACATAATAAGGTCGGCGATACGACTGACAGCTCTAGGGGCACACGGACCAAGATGTTTGATAAGATTCTGATTGCCAATCGCGGCGAAGTGGCCGTTCGTATCATCAAGACATGCCGCCGGATGGGCGTGAAGACCGTCATCGTGTTTTCTGAAGCCGACCGCGATTCCATGGCCGTTGAGATGGCCGACGAGAAGGTCTTTATCGGGCCAGCCCCCGCTTCTGAATCCTATCTGGTGATCGACAAGATCATCGCCGCCGTTAAAGAAACGGGCGCGCAAGCGGTTCACCCGGGCTTTGGCTTTTTGTCGGAAAAGGTTGAGTTTGCGCAACGTTGTGCGGATGAGGGGATCGTCTTTATTGGCCCGAACCCTCACGCCATCCACGCCATGGGCGATAAGATTGAAAGCAAGAAGACCGCTGCTGCAGCAGGCGTTTCCTGCGTTCCGGGCCATATTGGCGAGATTGCCGATACTGCCCATGCCGTCGCGATCTCTGAAGAGATTGGCTATCCGGTCATGATCAAGGCTTCGGCTGGCGGCGGCGGCAAAGGCATTCGTGTGGCCTATGACCGCAAGGATGTTGAAGAAGGCTTCCCAGCCGTGCGTGCCGAAGCCAAGAACGCCTTTGGCGATGACCGCATCTTTATTGAGAAATTCATTCTGGCCCCACGCCATATCGAAATCCAAGTCTTGGGCGATAAGCACGGCAATGTCGTGCATTTGTTTGAGCGTGAGTGCTCGATCCAGCGCCGCAACCAGAAAGTCATCGAAGAAGCCCCAAGCCCGCTGCTGGATGAAGCAACCCGGGCCGCCATGGGTGCCCAAGCCGTCGCGCTGTCTAAGGCTGTTGGGTATGACAGTGCCGGCACCGTCGAGTTTGTGGCCTCTGGCAAGGATAAGAGCTTCTACTTCCTTGAAATGAACACCCGCCTGCAGGTGGAGCATCCGGTATCAGAAGCCATCACGGGCCTTGATCTGGTGGAGCAGATGTTGCGCGTAGCGGCGGGGGAGGCTTTGTCCTTCCAACAGTCGGACTTGAAGATCAACGGCTGGGCAATTGAGAGCCGGATTTATGCCGAAGACCCCTATCGCAACTTCTTGCCCTCTATCGGGCGCTTGAAGCGCTATCTGCCCCCCGTTGAAGGCGACTTTGGCAGCCATAAGGTGCGCAATGATGCCGGTGTGCGTGAGGGTGATGAGATCTCGATGTTCTATGACCCGATGATCTCGAAGCTGGTGACCTGGGCTCCAACCCGTCTGGCCGCGATAGACGCGCAAGCGGCGGCTCTCGACACGTTTGCGATTGAAGGCATTCAGGACAATATCCCGTTTTTGGCTGCGGTGATGGAAGAAGCGCGCTTCCGCTCTGGCGACATCACCACTGCCTATATCAAAGACCAATTCCCCGAAGGCTTCAAAGGCGCACCTTTAACCGACAAGATTTTGCGCTTGATGGCGGGTGTGGGTGCTTTGGTTCATATGCGCAAGCTGGAACGTGACGCCCAAATCAGTGGCCGCATGACCCCGCACAAGCCGATCCGCAGCGATTGGGTTGTGCGCATCGAGGGCACTTATCACCCTCTGCATGTTGAGATCACAAACGGTGGTGCGACGATCCGCTTTGAGAGCGGCGATACCATCGACATCACCAGTGGGTTTAAGCCGGGCGACCGCTTGATTACGGGAACTGCTCAGGCTTTGGGCGTGTTTGAGAATGAGGGCTTTGCCGTCAAGTTCAAAGACCGCACGCAAGGCTATGAGTTCCAGTATCGCGGTGCCAAAGCCGTCGTGATCGTCGCCACCCCGCGCGACGCAGAATTGCATGCCAAGCTGCCTGAGAAGGTCGCCGCCGACACATCGCGCATGATTATTTCGCCTATGCCAGGTCTGGTTGTTTCCATCGAAGTGGTGGAAGGCCAAGAGATTAAGTCGGGCGAAGCGATTGCGATTGTGGAAGCCATGAAGATGCAAAACATCATTCGTGCCGAGCGCGACGGCAAAGTGGCCAAGGTCCATGTCGGTGCGGGTGCTGCGGTTGCTGCCGACGAAATCATGGTTGAACTGGGCTAAATAAGGGCCCTAAGCCAACCAGGGGCTAGGGTCGTCTTCTTGGGCGATCAGCGACAGGCCGTGCGCGATCGACACAAATTGGTCGCCCGTTTCCACCTTATAGGTGCCAAAGCGGCGCTCAAATTGGGCTTTGACGGCGGGCACGAAGCTGGAGCCCCCGGTTAGAAACACTCGGTCGATGCCACCTTCATCCAGACCTGCGGCAACGAGGGCCTCATTCACGCAACTGTCAATCTGGGCCAAATCTTCGGCAATCCAAGATTCAAAGTCCGCCCGCGTCAGAGATTTGACCATATCTTTGCCGCCAAAGGACAGGCGGAAAATCGCTTCTTCTTCGTGCGATAAAGTGGTCTTCACTGCGGCAATGGCGCGGTAGAGGTGATAGCTGGCCTCGGCATCGAGGAAGTCGAGGAAAGCGTCGATTTTCTCCGGCTGTAGCGCTAGTTTGGCCAGCTTTTGCAGGTCTTGATAATCGCGGGTCTGCCGCATGATCGACAATTGGTTCCATTGGGAGAACCGCCCGTAAAATGCGAGGGGGACGGGCAGGACTTTGCCGTCGCTGGCATAGTGGGAGCCTTTGCCAAATAGCGGCGACACCAGATGATCAATGATGCGCTGGTCGAAACTATCGCCTGCGATGCCAACGCCGCGATGGGCGAGGGCCTCTGCGGATTGGGTCTTTTGCCCGCGCCGAAAGCGAATGATGGAAAAGTCGCTGGTGCCACCGCCAAAGTCGGCGACCAGAATGGTCGCATCTTGGGTGAGGCGCTGGGCAAAGAAGAAGGCTGCTGCCACGGGTTCATAGACATGGGCGATATCTTCAAAGCCTGCTTTGGTCAGAGCCGCTTGATACCGCGTGCGGGCCAAATCTTCGTCTGAGCGACTGCCCGCAAAGCGCACGGGCCTACCAACCAGCACACGCTTGGGGAAGGGTTCACTGGCGCGCTCACTTAAGCGACGCAAAAAGGCGGCGAGCAAGTCTTCAAACCGCCAAGCCTTATTCTGAATAACCGTGCTGGTGAATAAAGGACTGGCCGCAAAGGTCTTGAAAGACTGGATAAAACGGCAATCGCCGCCCATTTCTAAAAAGCGGTCAATCGCCCAAGGACCGACCTCCATCATCGCCTTGGCGCGGTGGTCATCTTCCTCATGCCAAAAGCATAAGACGGAGCGGCAGGCCTGAACCAATTCTTGCTCATGCGCAAAGGTAATCGCACGGCTTTTGCCCTGCCCATCGGGCAAGGTCGCAACGCTATTGGTTGTCCCGAAATCGAGACCAAGGGTGGGAGTATGGGCCATGGGGGCGCACGGCTTAACGGTCTGGCTGGGGGTTGTCTAGTGCTTCTCTGTCGCGCTCCCCTCGCCCCTTTAGGGGGAGAGGGGTCGGGGGTGAGGGGGATTTTCCGCAAAGGCACTTTGGTTCTGGCATGCTGAAACAACGTGGGAAACCGCAAGGGACAAGTGTTCGTGTGAGCCCTCACCCCCTACCCCTCTCCCAGTGGGAGAGGGGCTTTAAGCCCTTACCCCACCGAACTCGCCCGATCCCGGCCTTGGGTTTGGAACATCCAGCCGGGATATTCGGAAGGAAGGGCGGAAACCTTGTCCAAAGCGGCAAGATCATCCGCCGTCAGTTTCACGTCGACGGCTTTAAGATTGTCGGTCAATTGATCTTCAGTCTTGGCCCCAATGATGACGCTGGTCACCCACGGGCGGTGTAAGAGCCACGCCAGAGCGATTTGCGCGACGCTGACGCCGTGAGCCTCGGCGATGGGTTCCATGGCTTCGACGCAATCAAACACACGGTCCTTATTGACCGGCGGAAAATCAAAGCTGGCGCGGCGGGCATTATTCGGGCCGGCTTGATCGCGCTTGAACTTGCCAGATAACAGGCCACCTGCCAGAGGGCTCCACGGCAGAATGGCCAAGCCCTCGCTTTGCGCCAGCGGCACAACTTCGCGCTCAAGGTCGCGTGAGGCCAAGGTGTAATACATCTGCATGGATTCAAAGCGGGCAAAATTCTTGCGCTCGGCGATGCCATTGGCCTTAGCGGTTTCCCACGCGGCCCGGTTGCACAAGCCGATATAGCGCACCCGACCCGAACGCACGATGTCGTTCAGCGTATCCATCACTTCATCTAAGGGGGTCAAAGGATCATAGCCATGGATTTGGTAGAGGTCGACGTGATCCATTTTAAGGCGCTTGAGGCTTGCATCAATCGCATCAAACAAATGCTTGCGCGATAGGCCGGAAATATTGCGCGCCGTTTGCCGGCGGGTGGCTTCGGCTTGGGCATGGGGGCTGGCGTCAGGGGGCAGGAGGTCCTGCACGCGGCCATGGGCTTTGGTGGCGATCACGATCTCGTCGCGCCGCAGGCCCTTGTCGATCATGGCTTGCCCTAACATTTGCTCCGACAAGCCATTGGCATAAACGTCGGCCGTGTCAAAGAAATTCACCCCGGCATCAAAGGCCTGACGCACAAGCGTGCTGGCTTGATCCTGATCTTGGCCACCAATGACAGTCCAAAATCCATCGCCGCCAAAGGTCATGGTGCCAAAACAAAGTTCTGAAACGACAAGGCCCGTCCGGCCCAAGGTTTTATATTTCATCGCGTGCTCCCATGGTTGTCATTTGTGAAGTTGGCGCAAGGCTACACTTCCTGCTGCGTCCTTGGCTATCTCTAAATGCGACTTGGGCTTAAGTGCGCAGCATGAGTGACAGCTATGATGTAATCGTCATTGGGGCAGGGGCGGCAGGCTTGATGGCCGCCGCGCGCGCAGGCCAACGTGGCCGCAATGTTTTACTGCTGGAACATACCGATACGGTGGGTGCTAAGATCCTAATCTCGGGTGGTGGGCGGTGTAATTTCACCAATATGGAGATCAAGCCAGACCGTTTTATCTCCGCCAATCCCCACTTTGCCCGCTCAGCCCTTGCCCGCTACACCCAGCATGATTTCATCGAATTGGTGCAGGCCTATCACATCCCCTTTTACGAAAAGACCTTGGGCCAATTATTCTGTGAAGGGGCGGGGGCCGCACGCCAGATCGTCGATATGCTGCTGGCAGAGTGCAACAAAGGCGGTGTGACGATTGCGACCGACGTGCACATTCAAGAGGTGGCGCGCGTGGGCGAGGCTTATTTTGTAACAACCCAAGTTGGCCGCGCGACGGCGCCAAGCTTGATCGTCGCAACGGGTGGTCTCTCGATCCCAAAACTGGGCGCGACGGGCTTTGCCTATGATATGGCCCGCCAATTCCAAGTGGCGATGATTGAGCCCAAGCCAGCGCTTGTGCCTTTGGTGTTTGGCATTAAGGACATCGAATTGATGCGACCTCTCGCCGGTGTCTCGCTGGAAGGGGTGGCAGCGCATGGCAAAACGGCGTTTCGCGAAGGCATGGTTTTCACCCATCGCGGTCTGTCCGGCCCTGCGATCCTGCAGATCAGCTCTTATTGGAATAAGGGCGAGAGCATCTATCTGGACCTATTGCCCGATGTGAAGGCCGATCAGTGGCTGATCGAAGCCAAAACCGCCCGCCCGCGCGCGCAAGCGGCCACAATTTTATCCGAACGACTGCCTCAACGCTTGGCGCATGCTTTGGCAGAAAAGGCAGGCCTAGATCGCCCGATGGCGGACTTGAAGGACGCCCAGCTGCGCAGCCTTTCTGAAACCCTACACCACTGGGACCTGACGCCGGTGGGCGATGAGGGCTATGCCAAGGCCGAAGTGACCAAGGGCGGCGTTGATACGGCGGCGCTCAATCAAAAGACGATGGAAGTCAAAACTGTCCCCGGCCTCTATTTCGTTGGCGAAGCCGTAGACGTCACAGGCTGGCTTGGCGGTTATAACTTTCAATGGGCGTGGTCGAGTGGCGTGGCCGCAGGCGAGGCGGTCTAAGCAAAGACGTGCTTTGGCTTGAGCTAAAAACACCGACAGCTTAGAAACTCAATCGCCTTAATCTACCCAAAGGCCCTGACCCCCGATCGGTACCGTTGCCGCAATTCTCTCCATTCCCGAGATCAAGGGCCTTCCTTCTTTTATAGCGGCTTGCACAGTCGGTAGCGACAATGAGGCTTCATGGGCCTTGCTATCGGTCCACACCTCAGTGATCCAGAGGGCATCCTCATCAAGGGGATCATTCGCGACGATGTAGGAGAGGTTACCTGGCATATCGGCCAGGCCCCGCAAAAGGATCGCGGACAGTTCATCGCGCTTTCCGGCTACTGCTTTCATCTTCCCGATTAAACCATACATCGGAGAATCTCCTTGTTGTTGGGTCGCGTGGTGCGCACAGGCAGCAAGGGCTGCAGCGTTTGTTAGCGCAAGGATCAAAGTGCATCGGCTGATATCCATGCCAATTTCACACTATTGCAGCAAGAGCGATAACCTAGCGTAGCCGCAACCCTTGCTCAGGTTATGCCGCGATATCGCGTACTCTTGGCCGGAATAGATCGCGCGCGAGCCCTTTGCCAAAAATCGCCAAAGCCTGACCACCTGAAAAATCACGGACACCAGCCACGCGTGCAAAGCCGGTAAATGTCTGCAGCGTATGTGCAAGTGCTTCGGGCGCATGGGTCACGATAACTGCATCATAGCTGGCTAATTGGTCCGCCGACAAAGCCATCGTCAGGCCATCGGGTGCCCAAAGAATCCGAATAGACTCCTCACACCGCGTCGCTTCATGGCTCAGTTCAAAATGCACGCCAGGGAATTGGCGGGCCAGAAGTGCGACATGGGCACCGGCATCGGCAGCCATAACTTCGATCACCTGGGAGCAAGACAGGTCCAACGTTGTATGGACGCGTTGCAGCAAGGCCCAAGAGGCCCGTTGTGCGCGCCTTTGTGCCATTTGGCTTTCAGATTCAATTAATTGTTTTTCTTCTGCACGCGACACAAACGTCTCCTAATTTCTAGCCTCAGTGTGAATCGCGTTGGTAAACGAGACGTTAGGACGACAAAAAATTACAGCACGCGGTGCTTTTTTCTCTGTGGAGGGATTGCACGGCCCCCTGAAGAGGCCGTCCAAGAGTCTGTGCTGGGTGAAGTGGCTGGACCTGATTAGGCCTGCAGTTTAGCGTGCGCCTATGACCCCTGACGAGATCAATCAATTCTTGACGCAAGCTTTCACAGGCGGCACGCCGCCCTTTGTCGAAGCCGCCGATGGCCAAAGCGCGCGGTGCCGCGTTGCTTATAATCCCAACCAGATCAGGCCGGGTGGTACCTTGTCGGGTCCTACCATGATGGCGCTTGCCGATACGGCCGCTTACGCCTTGGTGCTGTCCGCAATTGGGTTTCAACCGCTCGCGGTCACGACGAATTTGTCGATCCAATTCATGCGTAAGCCAAAGCCCAAGGATTTGATTGCTGACGTGCGCATGATGAAACTGGGCAAGACCATGGCCGTCATGGAAGCCGGCATTCGCTCCGATGGCGAGACGGACTTGGTCGCTCATGCCGTGATCACCTATGCCATCCCACCTCAAGCGATGACGTCATGAAGCAAAACCAACTTCTGGGCCTGATCTGCCTCTCAGGTTTTGTTGCCGTAGCGATTGGTGCCTTTGGTGCGCATGGTCTGAGCAATCCACAAGCGAAAGCATGGGTGGTGACGGGCAGTAGCCAGCATATGGCCCATACTTTGGCGCTTTTTGCCTGCGTTTGGTTGCAGACCCAAGGCTACACCAAGGCGCGCTTTGCGGTCCCACTTTTCAGCTTCGGGATTGTCCTGTTTGCAGGCTCTCTCTACGCCCTTGCATTGGGCGCGCCGCGCGCTGTGGCGATGGCAGCGCCCTTGGGTGGCCTTAGCTTGCTTGCCGGCTGGCTCCTGCTTACTTGGGCCTGTTTCAGCCGAAAGGAACATACCGATGAGCCAAGTTGATTGGTCCTTGTTTGGACTGTCAGCCCCTGAAATGCTGCCCATCAATGGCATCGATATGGCTGTTTGGGACACGCATACGCCATCTGACATGCCGCCCGTAGTGCTATGTCATGGCTATCCAGAGCTTGCCTTTTCGTGGCGGCATCAATTGACTGGGTTGCCCCAAGCAGGGCTTCGCGCCCTTGCACCCGATTTGCGCGGCTATGGCTTGACGTCGGCCCCTGAGGCGATTGAGGCCTATGATCTCGATACGTTGACCGGTGACCTTGCTGCCCTTCTCGATGCCAAAGGGATCGAGAAGGCCGTCTTCTGTGGTCATGACTGGGGCGGGTTGATTGTATGGGCGATGGCGACACGCAGGCCAGACCGGGTCGCAGGCGTGATCGGGGTCAATACACCTTATACCAAACGCCCGCCGATTGACCCCATCGCCCTTTATGAACAACGTTTCGGGCCGGACCATTATATCATTTTCTTCCAAAAGCCCGGTGCGATGGAAGCGATTTTGGAAGAGGATATCGACAAGACCTTCCGCTTCTACATGCGCCGGTCTTCCGTCACGCCCTTGGAGTTTGATGCCCGCCCAGAAGGTAAGCGCAATCATGCTTTTCAACTGGCCTTGCAAAACTTTGACAAGTCCAAGGCGACCAATCCCTTGCTTAACGCGGCAGAGCATCAGGTCTATGTCGATACGTTTACCCGCACTGGCTTTCGCGGTGGCATCAATTGGTATCGCAACTTCACCCGCAATTGGCTGGATAGCGCGGATATTCCCGATCTTGTCGTCCAGCCCAGCTTGATGATCATGGCGGAGAATGACGTGGTCTTGCCACCTTCCGCTGCCGACGGAATGGAAAAATACGTGCCAGACCTCGACCGGGTGTTGATCCGCGGTTGCGGTCATTGGACTCAGCAGGAAAAGCCAGACGAGACCAACGCGGCCATTGTCGACTGGATGCACAAGCGGTTCGCCAGCCAACCTACCCCTTAAATGGCTCGCTGTTACCCACCTTGAACGCCTGTGCGACCCGCTCTAAGTCGTGTGCGTACACGAAGGAAATTTATGCCCGATTCTGCCTCCATCCGCCGCGCACTCTATCCCCAGATTGAGCCTTTTCAGGTCGGGAATCTGGCTGTCGGTGATTTGCATACGCTGTATTTTGAGCAAGCTGGCACACCGGAGGGCATTCCCGTTGTGTGTTTGCATGGTGGCCCTGGCGGTGGGATGAGCCCGGACATGCGGCGCTTCTTCCATCCCAAGAAATGGCGGATCATCGGGTTTGACCAACGTGGCTGTGGCAATTCCACCCCGCACGCCGAAACGCTTGAGAATACGACGTGGGACCTTGTTGCCGATATCGAGAAACTTCGCGAACACTTAGGCATTGAGGCTTGGGCGGTCTTTGGCGGCTCCTGGGGCTCCACCTTGGCCCTAGCCTATGCGATTAAGCACCCAGACCGTGTGTTGAGCCTAACCCTGCGGGGCATCTTCTTGATCAGCCAAGCCGAGATCGCGTGGTTCTATCAATCTGGGGCCAGCAATATCTTTCCAGACGCCTTTGACCGTTATGTCAGCGTGATCCCAGAGGCAGAACGGGGCGATATCGTTGGCGCATTCCACAAGCGCCTGTTTAGCGAGGATCGCGATACCCGCATTCTGGCTGCGCGGGCGTGGGCGCGGTGGGAAGGCGATTGTCTATCGATGCGGGGCCCCGATGCCCGCCCGGGTCGCTTTGAAGAAGACCGATTTGTCGAGGCGTTCGCCCGGATTGAGAACCATTATTTCGTCAATAAGGGCTTCTTTGAAACCGACAGCTGGCTTCTCGATCATGCGTCCGTTCTAGAAACAATCCCGATACAGATTGCGCATGGCCGCTATGATGTGTTGACGCCCTTATCCTCGGCTTGGGCGTTGAAGAAGGTGCTGCCCCATGCCCAATTGGAAATCATCGGCGATGCAGGCCATGCGAGCCTAGAGCCCGGGATTGTAGATGCGTTGGTGCGCTTTACCGATGATTTGGCTGTTGGGTTTGAACAAAGGCGCAATCAGTCCTAAGTGTAGACCATGGCTGATTTTGTTTCTTTCCCAAAGCGCGGGCTGGTCTGCGTGTCGGGCCCCGATGCGGCGACTTTGCTGGATGGTCTGTTAACCCACAATGTTGGAGGCGCTGGCCCTGGGGCGTGCGTCTATACGGCCATGTTAACGCCGCAAGGTAAGTTTTTGTTTGAGTTGTTCATTCTTGCCCCTGAGGCGGGGACCTATTGGATCGATGTGTCGGACCCGGCGAGCTTTGCCAAGCGCTTGAGCCTCTATCGTTTGCGGTCTAAGGTGATGATTGAGGACAAGAGTGAGGCTTATGTGGTCGGTGCGGTTTGGCGTGCAGAGGCTTTGCCGCCAAGCGCTATTCATTTCCCTGACCCACGCCATCGCGACCTGCCGCAGCGGTTTATTTCGCCGCGTACGGACCTCAGTCTGAACGATGATCCGGCGGCCTTTGCGGCCTATGAGCATGCACGGCTGAGCCTAGGCGTGCCAGACCTTGCCGCTGATCTTTTGGTCGAAAAAGACTTCATCCTTGAAGGCTTGATGGATGAAATGGGCGGGGTGGATTTCCATAAGGGCTGCTATGTCGGCCAAGAAATGACTAGCCGAATGAAGCGGCGCACCACGGTCAAGACCAAGCTATGTCGGGTGCTCTTTGACGGGGCAGCGCCAGCGTTTGAAACGCCGATTCTGGCGGACGGTTGGGAAGTCGGTCGCATGCGCACAGGCGCTTCAGGGCAGGGGCTAGCCCTGATCCGTTTTGACCGGGCGCAAAAGGCCTTAAGCGAAGGCCAAGAATTGCGGGCAGGGGATCAGCCGATCCAGTTGGACCCGCCAAGCTGGATGGAAGTGCCCGCTTAGACTGCCAGACTGGCTGCAAGGCTTAGCGTGACGATCGACACGCAGGTGGTCAGAAAGACTGCGCGCGCAGCCGTATCGCCCCAGACCTCTGCCTGTTGGGCTTGGATGAACACATTTACCGCACTGGGGCAGGCCGCAAGGATGGTGGCTGCCATGGCCAGATCACGCGGAGCATTGATGGCTGCCATGCCTGCAGCCATCATCAAGGGCAGGGTAACGCATTTGACCGTAACGACAAGGCCGATATCGCGCCCCGAATGGCTTTGGACAGCGCCCAAGCTGGTCGCCATCACAATGCCAAGCGCCACAAGGCCTGCAGGGCTGGCCGCGGCCCCCAACATGTCGAGAGGGCGCATCAAGGCGGCTGGGATGTGAAGGCCCGTCACGGCGATCAGAAAGCCGATAAAAGCTCCCATGCTCACTGGATTGGTCAAGCCGCCCAACATGGCACGTCGCGCTGCGGCAGCGTCTGGCGCGGGCTTGGCGAGGTAGAGCCCTGCCACCCCTAGGCCGACAATCAGGATATTCTCTAACGCAACAAAGGCCGCTGCCATAGCCATGACGTTTGGGCCAAACAAGCTCGCCAGAATGGCGGTGCCCAAAAAGGCTGTATTGCCGCTGGATGAAGCAAAGCCAACACCGGCTTGGCTGGCTTTGGATAGTCCAAGTCCCATGCCTGCCAGCCGGGCCAGCAAGTGACCCGCCGCCAACACCGCTACCCACATCAGAAGCGTAGAGCCCTGCGCCGCATTTGGCACCGGGGCTTTGGCCATGGAGGTGAGCAGGAGCGACGGAAAAGCCAGCCAGAAGACAAAGCGCGACAGGCCCGATGCGGTAGAGCCGTCAAATAGACCACCCTTTGCCCCCGCCCAGCCAAGAGCGATCAGGCCAAAGATTGGCAAGGTGATCCATAAGACGTCCACGCGCGGTCCTCTGATGTGATGGCCCGCAGCGGGCGAGGCCTTAGCGACCTGTGAATTGCGCCACTTGCTTGGACAAGAAAGCCATCACGCCGATGTGGAAATCCTTGGTCCGGCCCGCGTCGCGTTGTAAGTCGCGCTCGAGTGCCAATTGCGACTTCCAGTCATTGTCCAAGCTTGCCCAAGCTGCTTGGCGGATCATCGACAGCGTCTTGGTCGGGCCACCGGCCAGATTGTGGGCAAGGGTTTTAGCTTCGTCCAACAAGGTCTCGGGGGAGGTGACGCGGTTGATTAGGCCCCATTCGAGCGCTTGGGGCGCAAAAATCTTTTCGCCCAACAGCATCATTTCCATCGCACGGGCCCGTCCAACGGCGCGCGCAAGCATATAGGTGGACCCGCCATCTGGTACCAAGCCAATCCGACGGAAAGCTTGCAAGAAATACGCATTTTCAGAAGCGAGAATGATGTCACCTAAAAGGGCGAACGAACAGCCAATGCCTGCCGCAGCCCCATTCACCGCCGTTACCACCGGTACCGGCAAGTCGCGGATCGTTGTCACCAACGGGTTATAAATGCTTTCAAGCGCCGCCCCGGCATCCATCTGCTCGGGGTCTTGTGCGCCATTCATGTTAGAGGCGGTTGAGCCCAAATTGGCCCCGGAACAAAAGCCTTTGCCAGTCCCGGTCAGCACGACGGCGCGCGCTTCGCCAGCCGCGCGTTCAAAGGCACGCGTCATCTCTTGCGCCATATCCAAGCCGCAGGCATTCATGGTGGCAGGGTCGTGCAAAGTAATGATGGCGACGTCGCCGTCGCGTTCATAGAGGACTTTCGTATCGTCAGTCATGGTCATCTCCCAAAGCTTAAGCTGTTCTGTGGCAGCCTTACCCTCAAACCCTAGTCTGGATTTGTGGGAGAGGGAAGGTGCTCGCCTTAGGGCAACCGATGTAAAATTGCCAAAGAAGCCTGCTAGGCTAGCTGGCAAAACTTTATCCTTTGCAATCTAAGACCCGAAACCACTCAGTTCAGCCCATTTCCCTCTCAGGAGCTTGCTATGATCAAATCCATCAGCTTCGAGGTCGAGGGTGATCGTGTGTTCGGGAACCTACATCTGCCAGAAACGGGTGTGACCGGGCCGGCGGTCATCGTCGCTGGGCCGATGACGAGTGTGAAGGAGCAGGTAACCGGCGTCTATGCAGCCGCCTTAGCAGCGCGCGGTATTGTCGCACTTGCGATTGATCATCGCACCTATGGGGAGAGTGAGGGCACGCCTCGTAATTATGAGAATTGGCAATGGAAAGTTGAAGATCTTGGTGCTGCTTTGGACGCGTTATCGCATGGTGATCCCGCTATTGATCCGGAGAGACTGGGTGCCGCAGCCATTTGCCTCGGCTGCGGCTATGCGGCCACCTTGGCCGCTGGCGATGCCCGCGTGCGAAGCCTTGGCCTCGTCGCAGGCTATTACCGCGATCCAACTGCTATGCGTGCGAATGATCCTGAGGGCTTTGAGGCGCGGGTGGCGCAGGGCCGAGCCGCGCGGGAGCATTATGAGTTGACGGGAGAGGTCCTCACCATTCCTGCTGCTGCCATAGACGGCGATGCAGCTATGCAAACAACCGATACCGTGGACTATTACACACGACGGGCGGCCGTTCCAAATTATCGCAACGCCTTTGCTGTGATGTCGCGCGAATATTTTTTGCCGTTTAATGTGCAGGCGGCAGCCCCCCAAATCAATTTACCCGTCGCCATGATCCATTCTGAAAAGGCGCTGTCGCCGTCGTGGGCCAAAGCGTTTCATCAGGCTTTGCCGGGGCCAAAGAGCTTGGATTGGCTGAATTCGCGCGGACAAACGGATTTTTATGATGATCCGGAACTGGTTTCAGCCAGCGTAGACCGTCTTGCCCAGCATTTTTACGAAACGCTCTAGTTAAAGCTCGTTCAATTGCTGGCCAGCTTGCGCATTTGGCGGGATTCACAGCGGCGAAGCTGGCCGTCATAAATCGCGGCTTGGCTGCTAACCCGGCTCGCCACCTCGCCCAACCAAGGCTTGCTCGAATAGGTGCGACGCTGAAAGCCAGCAGGTCCCTCGTGATAGGCCAGATAGAGGTTACGCGCGTCGGTCTTGGAAAGGCCTGTGCGGCGCGAAATCTGGTCTAAATACCAGCCGATAAAGTCAGCCGAGTCGCCGAAATTCTTGCGCTTGGCCCCACCGCGCGCTTTCTCATAGTCCGCCCACGTCCCGTTCAAAGCTTGCGAATAACCATAGGCCGTGGAGATCAAACGGCCATCGCGGGCTTTCGGCCGCGCATCGCGGCGGAAGCTGCTTTCCTGACGGATAAAGGCGAGTATGGTTCCCGGTGAAACCTGCCAGTCGCGGGCAGCGTCAAACACATGGTCTTCCCAGCGGCTCTTTTCGTCCAAGATGGCGCACGCATCTGCGATGTTCGACGGAGGCGCGGATGAAGCACAGCCGGCCAATGCCAAGGCTGCAAAAGCAAAGAGAATGCGCTTCTTCATTCTGCTCCCTCCCAAAAACCTTGAAGCGACAACACAGCCGCGCCTCAAGCTACCTAGGTCAGGATGGCAGAAACTGGTTACAAAACCGAAAATGGCGGGAAGGACAAAAAAGAAGCGAAGATCAGGGAAACAATACAACTGATCTTCACTTCAGAAGGCGGTCTGTTCGTCAGCCAAAACCTAGGCTGACGTTGCTTGTTCTTAAATGGGCGATGATTAAAATTGAATAAATGCTGGTAACATTCTAGCAAGCACAAAAAAGCCCGGCAGAGCCGGGCTTTTCGCATAAACTGAGGATCAGCTTACATTTTGTAATACATGTCGAACTCGACAGGGTGCGGGTGCATGTTCAAACGCTCACACTCTTCACGCTTCAGTTCGATATAAGCGTCGATCATGTCGTCATCAAACACGCCGCCCTTTTTCAAGAAGTCGCGGTCTGCGCTCAAAGAGTCGAGGGCTTCGTCCAAGGACTTTGCCACGGTTGGCACGCCTTCCAATTCTTCTGGTGGCAAGGAATAGAGGTCCTTGTCGAATGGGTCGCCAGGGTGGATCTTGTTTTCGATCCCATCAAGGCCCGCCATCAAGAGCGCTGCGAAGGTCAGATACATGTTGCCAATTGGGTCTGGGAAGCGGGCTTCCAAGCGCTTGGCTTTTGGCGAAGTGGTGTAAGGAATGCGGATCGAAGCCGAACGGTTGCGGGCCGAATAGGCCAACATGACTGGGGCTTCATAGCCGGGGACCAAGCGCTTGTAAGAATTGGTCGAGGAGTTTGAGAAGGCGTTGATCGCGCGGGCGTGCTTAATGATGCCGCCAATGTAATACAGGCAGTTCTCCGACAGATCGGCATATTGGTCGCCAGCGAACAAAGGCTTGCCGCCTTTCCAGATCGACTGGTGGACGTGCATCCCGCTGCCATTGTCCTTGAAATAAGGCTTCGGCATGAAGGTTGCGGACTTGCCATAAGCTGCCGCCACATTCTGGATCACATATTTGTAGAGGTTCATATAGTCGGCCATTTTGGTCAACGTTTGGAACTTCAAGCCAAGCTCATGTTGGGCAGGGGCCACTTCGTGGTGATGCTTCTCAGGCTCAAGGCCCAATTCCTTCATCACTTGCAGCATTTCACCGCGCAGGTCTTGCGCGGAGTCGATTGGTCCAACTGGGAAGTAGCCGCCCTTTGGACCGGGGCGATGACCCATGTTGCCGCCTTCATAGGCCTTGCCGGTGTTGTAAGGCAGTTCGGTGGAGTCGAAGGAATAGCCCGTGTTGTTGGGGTCGGTGTTCCAACGCACATCGTCAAACACGAAGAATTCAGCTTCTGGGCCGAAATAGGCGGTGTCACCCACGCCGCTCGACTGCAGATAGGATTCAGCGCGCTTGCCGATGCCGCGCGGGCAGCGGTTGTAAGGCTTCAAGGTGCCGGGGACGACCACGTCGCAGACGATGGCGAGGGTGGTTTGCTGATAGAAGGGGTCCAAAGTCACGCTGTCTGGATCTGGCAACATGATCATGTCGGAATCGTTGATGGCCTTCCAGCCAGAGATCGACGAGCCGTCAAACGCAACGCCTTCTTCCAACAAGTCGATATCAACCATGTCGACATCAAAAGTTACGTGCTGCATCTTGCCGCGCGGATCGGTGAACCGAAAATCTACATATTGGACTTCATCGTCCTTGATCTGCTGCATGACCTTGTCAAACTTCGACATCGGTTCTCTCCTGAAAAGCCAGTTAGGTTGTATGTTCAGTCAATAGAGTTTCTGAGGGCAGGCGCTTAAACAGCGTTGATCCCAGATTCCCCGGTTCGAATGCGTACGACATGACTGATGTCGGACACAAAGATTTTTCCGTCGCCGATACGACCGGTGCGCGCGGCATTGGTAATGGCCTCGACGGCTGCGTCAACTTGATCATCACCAACGACGACTTCGAGTTTCAGCTTCGGCAAAAAGTCGACGACATATTCTGCGCCACGATAAAGTTCAGTATGGCCCTTTTGACGGCCAAACCCCTTGGCCTCGACAACGGTCATGCCTTGAAGACCCAAGTCTTGCAGCGCTTCCTTTACTTCATCGAGCTTGAAAGGCTTGATAATCGCTTCGATCTTTTTCATAAAATCCGCCTGCTAGTGTGATGCCGCGAGCGCCTTGGGGAAGGCAAAAAGGACCCGTGCGTGAGTTCTGCGTTGGGCATAGTCCCTTCGGAGAAAGGGCGCGACCTCGGCGCCTGTCGCTATAGGCTGTCAGCCGCACATTGCCTAGACTCTAGGCACACTTTGATGATTTTTTGGGCGCCTCGACTTGAGGGGAAAATGGTCTTATCTGCGTCGCCAACGTGAACTAACAAGAATAGATACAGGGAGCTCAAGTTGATCCATCCAAACACGCCTGTCCTGATTGGCGGCGGCCAATTTACCTATCGCGGGGCGCCCGAAGACTGCCCGCCTCCCATTGGCCTATGCGCCCGTGCGGCAGAAGCCGCTATGGCTGATTCAGGCCTAAACCCACAGATTTTTACCGAAATTGATGGCTTGGCAGTCGTTGGCTTCACCATTGATGCAGGCGGAAACCTAAGCCGCATGCCGATTCCCAAAGCTAAGAACCCGCCTAAAGCACTTGCAAAGGCGCTGGGCGCGAGCCCTGCGTGGCAGACCTATACCCATGTTGGCGGCAATACGCCCCAGGCCTTGGTCAATGAGGCCGCCGAACGGATCGCCAAGGGGGATAACAAGCTGGTCTTGTTAGCGGGCGCTGAGTTTTTAGGCTCTATGATGAAGCTTGTTCAGGCCGGTCAATTCGACGCGCTGAAGGCACACCAAATTGACGATGAAGAGGCCCCAGCCATGTTCGGCGATGGGCGTGAAGGCTGTTCGCCTTACGAGGCCCGCCACGGCCTGGAGTTCCCGACCAATGTCTATCCCATGTTTGAGAATGCTTATCGAGCAAATCTGGGTCGCAGTTTAGAGGACCACTCGACAGCGATGGGGACATTGTTTGCACCCTTCACAGAAGTAGCGGCGCAAAATCCTTACGCTTGGTTCCCACAAGCCCAGACGGCTGAAGCCTTGGTGACCCCCAACGCCAGCAACCGTATGGTGGGCTATCCCTATCCCAAGCGCCTCAATGCCATCATCCAAGTCGACCAGTCGGCTGCCGTGCTGATGGCCAGCTACGCCCATGCGAAGGCCTTGGGCGTGCCCGATGCGCAGATGGTGTTTTTACATGGCTGTGCCGATACGATTGAGAAGTGGAATGTGCTCGACCGCGTCGATTACCACTCCAGCCCTGCCATGCGGGTCGGCGTGCGCGAAGCCTTTGCCATGGCGGGCAAGTGCGTTGCCGATATGGCTTTCTTTGATCTCTATTCCTGTTTCCCTGTGGCGGTGGAGATTGCGGCGAAGGAAATGGGCCTCGCCACCGATGATCCGCGTGGGCTTACCCTGACGGGCGGCTTGCCTTATTTTGGTGGACCCGGAAATAATTATTCGATGCACGGCATCGTTGAAATGATCCATCGCTGCCGCAAAGAGCCTGAGGCTTATGGGTTCTTAAACGCCAATGGCTGGTTTCTGACCAAGCACGCCTTTGGCATTTACTCCAGCCAACCAACGACGGGCGTTTGGGCACGGCGATCCAAGAGTTCCTATCAAGGTGAAATCGACGCGATGGCCGCACCCGAAGTGACCGAGACACCCGCAGGGGCCGCCACGATTGAAACCTACACCGTGATCCATGCCCGCGAAGGCATGCGGATGGGCATTGTCATTGGGCGCGATGAAGCGGGTCTTCGCTTTGTCGCCAATACGCCAAAGGGCGATACCGACATTATGGCCGATTTAGAGGGCCGCGAAAGCGTGGGCCGGAAGGGCCAAGTCGTGCATGACGGGGACCGCAATATCTTCACACCTGAAGAATTTTTGTGATCTATCAGAGGGCGCGATTTCGTTCAGCTTGCGTTCAATCTGGGACCGCTAGAACAGGGGCGTGGCGCACGGCAGACCATCCCGTCCCTCGCGTTTGACGTGCACCATTGCTTCACACGAAGCACTTCCTCCGGCCCCAATAGAGCAATCTATTGGGGCCATTTCCTTTTTGGGGCACCTAACAAAAAGATGTAATCCCGATAGGTTGAACCGATTGACCGCGTCATCTGCGGTGATAACTTGCCCCAATTGATTTGGATTTTGCGAAGGGTAAGTTGCTCATGACGAATTTCGCTTTTAAGCAAGCGCTAGGTATTGCTGCGATCGGCCTCGCACTCGTGTCGCCGCTAACTTCTGCCCAAGCAGATACAGCCGGGCCCAGTCGCCTCGCAGCAGCGATCCAAACCTATCAAACAGCAACCAACGAAGGCCGCGCGATGGCGGCCCAAGCTCTGCGGCGCGCTTTGGCTGCTGATTCAGACGCCCCGGCTGCGACCAAGGCTGAGGCTAGTTTCCTTTTGGGCGACTTTGCTTTGCGCGACGGCAAAAAGGACCTAGCTCTTAAGCACGCCAATCAGGGTCTGAAGCTTCTTGAGGGCAGCGGGCCGACTTATGCGCCTGCCGTGCGGGCTTTTGGTGCACGAATAAAAGCACAAGCGCTTTTGGCCAAGGAAGAGCGGCTGGAAGCTTACAAACTCATCCTTGAGGCGCGGATTGCGTATGGTGCCCCGAAAATTGGTCCAGACGGTGCTTGGGACAAGGTCTGGGACGACCTCTATTTGTGGCAGCGGATTGCTAGTTCAGAATTAGTGGGAGCGGAAGCGGCCGTCGGCGCTGCATTTAGGTATGCGTACGAGGCTGAGTTGACATCTCTCTTGCAACAAGACGGCGAATGCGGGGATCAGAATACGCCGCTTGAGCTCACGAATTGGGAGACCAACAAGCCTAACTACCCAATAGTGCCGCTATTTGCGAACCAAACCGGTGGCGTGATGATGCGGATCTCAGTTGACGCACAGGGCCGAGTGACAACGGCAATGCCAACGGCCTTTAGCCCATCAGAGGACTTTGCGATTATGACCGAGCGCGCAGCCAAAGAATGGATTGCAAAGGGCGACCGAATGGAAGAGGCTGCCTGTAGAGTTGGTCGGCCTATTGTCGTGATCTTCAGGCTTTTTTGACAACAGCATTGCTGGCTAGCCGCCTAAGCCGTCGCCAATGTCTCCACCGGCTTGCCGCCAAAACGTTTGCGCAGGCCAAAGAGGGGCCGTTCAACGGCGTAATAGCTGGCGCAGGCACACACAAAGCTTAAAGCCACCGCGATCACCATGCCAATGGGCGACAGGCGCTCAAGGCCATTGGCGTCGCCCAGCATGATTTCGCGCACGATCCAGATGATTGGCACATGCCAAAGATAGAGCGAGTAGGAGAGGCGGCCGATCCAGCGCATCGGCTTTAGCTCTAAGAGGTCGATCGAAAAGCGTAAGCTGCGCAGTGCATAGAGGTTGAGGACCAAAATGAAGAGTGCAGCACCTTGGATCGAATAGCGCATGGTCTCACGGAAGACTTCATCGCGATAAACCAAGGTCGCCAAAATCGCACCAAACGCCAGACCAACCCAATGCCAGCCAACCAGCCAAGACAATCGAGCGCCAGTGCGGGGTGCCCCATCCAGCAAGATCGCCAAGAGACAGCCCCAAGCGATATTCTCCAGTCGGCTATCGGTGGTGTAATAGGTGTGCTCATGCGGCAGGCCCAAGCCCAGCACCGCATAGCCGCGCCAAAGGGCGCAGACGACAATGCTGCTGACGATGAGGCGCACGCGCGCTTGATGGGTCTTGCCAAACAAAGCCAGCGCTGCGGGGAACAGCAAATAGAAATGCTCCTCCACCGCTAGCGACCACAAATGCCCCCACGGAATGGTACGCTCTGACCAGCCAAACCACGTGCGCACCACGTCGTAATAATTGATGAAATAGAAGAGCGCTGCGGCGACATGTCCGCCATCGACCTTGACGCCAAATGGCAAAAGTAGGAGCCAAGAGCCCAGCAAAAACACCAGAAGTGCTGGCGCGAGGCGCAGAAAGCGGCGCAGATAAAAGCCCGGTAGATCGAGCGCGCCGGCATGCTGGTTCTGTTCAGACACCAGAATGCGCGTGATTAGAAAGCCCGACACAAAGAAAAAGACGGTTACGCCCAAGCCACCTGGGATCAAATTCTCAAAACCCACATGCGCGATCACCACAATCAGGATCGAAATCGCCCGCAAACCATCCAAGCCCGGCATATAGCCGCCGTTTGCTTTGAAGGGGATGGCACCGGTGAAGCTGGGCTCCTGCCGGGTAGAGTGCGTTTCGCTCACTTGGGCCTCAATTGTAGCGCTTCTAGCAAGGGGGCGTGCCATTGCTCAACCGACCGGTCGTAGGTGTCAAACCCGCCAGTGAAGTTGAAATAGCAGGCAGGCATGTTGATTTCCTTAAAGGCGCTGGTCATGGCGCGGGTCCAGTCGGCCCGCAGCCGCATGGGCACTTCCACACCGACACCATATTCGCCCAGCAGGACGGGGGCCTGAATCCGCTCGCGGAACGCAGCGATCTGGGCCAAGTCTTTCTGTAACGCCAGTGTTTCACCTAGGCGCGGCCAGATACGTCCCGCTGGTGGGGGATCGTCCATCCAACTTGCGCCTTGGTGGGTGAATTCAAAGGGCTGGTAGTAATGGACCGTGCCGACGACATAGGGGTCGTTGGGCAATTCGAGATTATCCATGCCATTGATATTCCCCCAATTGTCCCCCGCAAAGATCACGGTGCGGGTTGGGTTGGTCTGGCGGATGATGCGCAGAACTTCTGCCTGCACTTTGTTGACGCGCGGGCCTGAAAATGCCTCTTGCGGCTCGTTGATGATTTCAAACATCACTTTGGCAGGTGTATTCTGATAGCGCGCCGCAATCTGCGCCCAAAGGGCAACGAGGCGTCGCTCATGCACATCGGGATTTTCAAAAAGCTCGGTATAGTGGCAAAGGTTCAAGATGATCGTCAGGTCGTTGCGAATGGCCCAACGGACGACCTCGTCAATCCGGGCCATGAAGACCGGGTCGAGCGTGTACGGAGCTTGTTCCATGGCGTGAGCGGAAAATTTGATCGGCACACGAATGGTATCAAAGCCTGCTGCACGGATCGTTTTGAAGTCGCGCTCTCGGATTTTATAGCCCCAGTCGCCTTCATTTGGGGCCTCAAGCGCACCGGCGACATTGATGCAGCGTTCAACAGGGAAGGGGGCACGGGCAATTGTCGACACGTGCGTGCGGGTGGGTACCTTAGTGGCTTGCCACACGCCTTGGGCAACAGCGACGCCAACGCCAGTGCCGATCAAAATCGTGCCCAAAGCGCAAACCAAACCTGATCGACGGCAGAATGATCGCAAGCGTTCCATGTTAGGCCTCTCAAATGTTTCGTCGTTTTCGCTGCAAACGCTGTGCCGCAAAGATTATGTCTTAGTATTCTGGCAGTCTCTCTTGCGTCTTTAGATGCTTATATATCGCTATTTTGCGGAAATGGCTTCGAACAATTTGCAACAAGCCAAGTTTTGTTCAAAACAAGCCCACTATAGAGCAAAATCAGGCCTGTTATGTGTTCTTTTACGAAACCTCGCTACAAATCAGCCTCACTCATGCGCAGGGTGCCGCTTCGATCCGCCGTCAGCTGACGATGGAGATCGGGGGCTTGGCGGGCGCTTTCTTGGATGAAGACCTTGATCAAGTCCTATTTGCGCTCCATCTCCGCCAAAGCCCGTGCACGTCGTGGGGAGCAATTTTTGACCATGATGGGCGTAGAGCCGCATCATCGCATTCTTGACCTGGGTGGTGGTAACGGCAGCCATTTTCACAGCATTGCCCCCAACCACAAAAATGTCCTGATCGCTGACCATTGGGGCCCAGACCTCGAGCAAGCCAAAGCCGATTATGGCTATGAGACCATGCTGCTCGATGGCTCAAAAGAAGCTTTACCCTTTGAAGACCGCGCGTTCGACATCGTCTTCTGCTCCTCGGTGATTGAACATGTGACCGGGCCGAAACAGACCATGCTCGACATGGATGACAATAAGGCCTTTGAGGCGACCGCAATTGTGCACCAACAGCGCTTTGCCGATGAATTGCGCCGCATCACCGATGGCTATTTCGTCCAGACGCCAAATGTGGACTTCCCGCTCGAACAGCACTCGATGCTGCCGCAGCCCATTATCTATCTGCCACGGCCCGTTCAGCGCAGCTTGATGAAGACCATTGGCAAATTCTGGGTCTCCAACGTCCAGCCAGACTGGCGGCTCTTGACTGCCAAGGACATGGCAGGCTTTTTCCCAGATGCGGAATTAGTCTTTGAAAAAGTTGCGGGCTTTACCAAGTCGATCACAGCGGTCCGCAAGCGGACAGGTCAATAAGGCAGTTTCTAGTCCCTACACAGGATTTGCCACCCCATCTGATGCTAAGCGCTCGACAAAGCTTGCAGCCTTGCTAAACACAGGCGGAGCAACCCGAAGGGCGTAGCGCAGTGACCACCATTTATCCCAATGCGGCAGCCGCACTCGAAGGCCTCACCTTCGACGGCATGACCGTGATGTCCGGCGGCTTTGGCTTGTGCGGCATCCCCGAAAACCTCATCCTTGCCCTGCGCGACAGTGGCGTGAAGGGCATTAGCGTCATCTCCAACAATGCCGGCGTGGATGGGTTTGGCTTAGGCTTGCTGTTAGAAACCAAGCAGATTGCCAAAATGATCTCGTCCTATGTCGGTGAGAATAAAGAGTTTGAACGCCAGTATCTCTCAGGCGAGCTACAGCTTGAGTTCAATCCCCAAGGCACGCTGGCAGAGCGTATTCGCGCCGGTGGGGCAGGGATCCCGGGCTTCTACACCAAGACTGGCGTCGGCACGAAAATCGCCGAGGGCAAAGAGCATAAGGATTTCGACGGCGAGACCTATATTCTCGAAACCGGCCTCAAGGCTGATTTGTCGCTGGTCAAGGCTTGGAAGGCCGATACCGCTGGCAATCTGATCTACCGAAAAACTGCCCGCAACTTTAACCCGATGATGGCCACAGCAGGCAAAATCTGTGTGGCCGAAGTGGAAGAGATTGTGCCCGTCGGCAGCCTTGATCCCGATCACATCCATACGCCCGGGATTTATGTAAAGCGCTTGGTGCAAGGCAGTTTCGAAAAGCGCATCGAACAACGCACCGTGACCAAGAGGGAGGCTGTCTGATGCCAAAGGCATCAAGTCAGTCCGCTGCTATCCTGGGGCTAAAACTTGCCATGCGCATCGCCGCGTTCTGCGTGATTTTGGCCCCTGTGAATTTGAACGCGCGTGGTGCCCCTGGCGGGGAAGTGTCGCCAGCTCACTCGTTTGACCTCCGATCTATGCAAGCTGAACCGCTTGCTGACAATAGGCGAGCGTATCGCTTGATCTGGCACGCATGGCACAAGAAACCCGGTATTCTGACTTTATGGTGCGATCCCGAGGCCTGTTCTGCCGAGTTACGCCACACGGATGGATTTGGAACCTATCGGCAAGGTAACCTTACAGGCCTCTACACACTGCGCGTCGAGCGGACCAAGGCTTTGGAAGTTATGGCTGCCATAGATGCGGGTGGTCTTTGGACGTTGGACCCACAAGTGCGAGGCAAGGATGGGGCGCGCGCTGGCCTGCCTGAAGATTCGAAAGATTCAATTTGCCTGCACGCGCCCCATTATTTTATCGAAGCCAAAGATTCGGGGCGTTCGTTGCTGGCCTATCGGTACTGCCAGTCCAATTATATGGACGGCTTAAATGCTATGGCACCGCTGATCTCGTTGTTTGACGAGCTATTCCCGGTCCCACTAGCCTTGATTAAGCCGGGCTCACCCAAAGAGACTGAAAAGCCAAAAACTGGAGACCAAAACTAATGCCCTGGACCCGCGATGATCTCGCCGCCCGCGCCGCCAAAGAATTGCGTGATGGCTTTTATGTCAACCTTGGTATTGGCATTCCGACTTTGGTTGCCAATCACATCCCCGAAGGCATGACTGTCACGCTGCAGAGCGAGAATGGCATGCTCGGCATGGGGCCTTTCCCGTTTGAGGGCGAGGAAGATGCTGACCTGATCAATGCAGGCAAGCAAACCATCACCGAATTGCCGCAGACGTCGTTTTTTTCCTCGTCTGACAGCTTTGCCATGATCCGTGGCGGCCATATCGACTTGTCGATCTTGGGTGCGATGGAAGTGTCAGAGACTGGGGACCTCGCCAATTGGATGGTGCCCGGCAAAATGGTCAAAGGCATGGGCGGGGCGATGGATTTGGTGGCAGGCGTGCGCCGCTGCGTGGTGGTGATGGAGCACACCGCCAAGGATGGCGCGCCTAAGCTCTTGCACAGCTGTCATCTGCCGCTGACGGGTTTGAAAGTCGTCGATCTGGTCATCACCGATCTGGCGGTGTTTTCGATTGACCGCCGGGCAGGGGGCATGTCGCTGATCGAACTGGCCACTGATGTGACTTTGGATGAAGTCAAAGCCAAGACCGAAGCGACGTTTGAAGTCCGCCTCTAATAATTAAAGCGGGCAAATAAAGCGGGCCCCTAGTCAGGGGCCCGTTCTATTTTGCCTCACACGGATTCACACAGGCTTAGGCCCAGGTGACCGCCACGATCTCATAGCTCTTGGAGCCGCCAGGCGCTGCCACTTCCACAACATCGCCTTCTTCCTTGCCAATCATGGCGCGGGCGATGGGGGAGGTGATCGAGATTTTGCCGAGCTTCACATCGGCTTCGTCTTCACCCACGATCTTGTACGCAGCCTTGTGGTCGGTGTCTTCGTCAATGACGGTCACCGTGGCACCGAACTTGACGTTCGTGCCGGACAATTTCGACACGTCGATCACTTGGGCGCGCGCCAATTTATCTTCCAGCTCAGCGATGCGACCTTCAATATAGGATTGTCGCTCTTTGGCTGCGTGATATTCCGCATTCTCAGACAGGTCGCCATGCGAGCGTGCTTCTGAGATGGCGCCAATCACGGATGGGCGCTCGTCAGTCTTCAAACGTTTGAGTTCTGCATCGAGCGCCGCATGGCCCTCTGCAGTCATAGGGATCTTTTCCATTAGGGGGATTCCACAAAAAGGGGCTTATAGAGTGGTGTTTCGATCGTCTTTCGTCAAGCGTATGCTTGCAGTGGCTTAACTTGCAGGGTTTCTCCCTCTGCCGCTTCGATGGCGGTGGCGGCAGCGCGCGCGCCAGCAATGGTGGTGTAATAAGAAATATTAGATACCAAAGCGGTGCGTCGGATGGAGTAACTATCGGCGAGCGATTGCGCTCCCTCCGTGGTGTTGACGACCAATTGAATGTCGCCGTTAATCATCGCATCGACGATATGGGGACGGCCTTCCATCACCTTATTGACGCGCTCAACCGGCACGCCTGCTTCAAGCAGGACCTTGGCGCAGCCTTCTGTCGCCACCAGTTTAAAGCCCAAGCGCACAAAATTACGACCGAGCTCTGGCAGTGCTGGCTTATGGCTATCTTTGACTGACAAAAAGGCTGTGCCGCCGGTCGGCAAGCGCATGCCCGCACCCAATTGCGACTTTAAGAACGCATGGCCAAAGTCGGTATCAATGCCCATACATTCCCCAGTTGAGCGCATTTCGGGGCCCAAGATCGGGTCAACACCAGCAAAGCGCGCAAAGGGGAAAACCGCTTCTTTGACAGCGACATGGTTCAGTTTCTTCTGTTTCAATCCAAAGCTCGCCAAGCTTTCGCCAGCTTGCAGCTTGGCGGCAATTCGGGCAACTGGAATGCCGACCGCTTTAGCCACAAAAGGTGCCGTGCGTGAGGCGCGTGGATTGGCCTCCAACACATAAATCGTGTCGTCCTTGATCGCATATTGGATGTTGATCAGGCCAATGACTTTCAGGCCTTTGGCCATCGCAATGGTCTGCGCTTCAATCTTCGCGATGATCTCAGCCGACAAGGTATAGGGGGGAAGCGCGCAGGCGCTGTCGCCCGAGTGAATGCCCGCTTCTTCGATATGTTCCATAATGCCCGCGACGAACACGTCTTTGCCATCCGATAAAGCATCGACATCGACTTCAATCGCATCGCGCAGATATTGGTCGATCAAGACGGGATTATCGCCCGAGACGATCACAGCCTCGCGCACATAGCGCTCTAGGCTTGGCTGATCATAGACAATTTCCATGCCGCGGCCGCCCAAGACATAGGATGGGCGGAGCACAACAGGATAGCCAACCGCTTGTGCACCCAGAATCGCTTCTGCTTCAGTGCGGGCAATCGCGTTGCGGGGTTGCAGCATGTTAAGCTCGTTCAGAAGCGCTTTAAAGCGCTCACGATCTTCGGCGATATCAATCGCATCGACACTGGTGCCAAGGATCGGCACGCCTGCTTGCTCCAACGGATGGGCCAGCTTGAGAGGCGTTTGACCGCCGAACTGCACGATCACACCCAGAAGTGTGCCGCTTTGCTTTTCGGTTTCGATGACTTCAAGGACGTCCTCAGCCGTCAATGGCTCAAAATAAAGCCGGTCGGACGTATCATAGTCGGTCGAGACGGTCTCTGGATTGCAATTGACCATGATGCTCTCAATGCCCAGCTCTTCGCAGGCAAAGGCCGCATGGCAGCAGCAATAGTCAAACTCGATGCCTTGGCCGATCCGGTTCGGCCCGCCACCCAGAATGATGATCTTCTTGGCAGCACTTGGCGCGGCCTCACATTCCGTCTCATAGGTTGAGTACATGTAAGGCGTGGGGGACGCGAATTCCGCTGCACACGTATCGATGCGCTTGTAAGCTGGCCGGACGCCAGCCGCACGACGGGCAGCCCGCACTTCAAGCTCGCTCTTGCCGGCGATCTTGGCCAAGCGCTTGTCGGAAAAGCCTTGCGCCTTCACAAAGCGCCAATCAGCAGTCGCCTGAGGCAGGCCATTGGTTTCAAGCTTCTTTTCCGTCGCGATTAGTTCTGCAAATTGATCCAAGAACCAAGGGTCAATCTTGCTGGCCGCGTGTACTTCTTCGACACTCATGCCCATGCGCAGGGCTTGGCCGACTACCAGAATGCGGGTGGGGGTTGGTATGGTCAGCGCTTGATGCAGCGCTTCTCTGTCATTGCCGATCTCAAGGAAAGGATCAAAACCGTCGAGGCCGGTTTCCAGCGAGCGCAGGGCCTTTTGAAAGCTTTCCTGGAACGTCCGGCCAATCGCCATCGCTTCGCCCACCGACTTCATGGAGGTGGTCAAAGTCGTGTCCGCACCCTTGTACTTTTCAAATGCAAAGCGGGGGATTTTGGTGACGATATAGTCGATTGAAGGCTCAAACGAGGCAGGTGTTGCGCCGCCAGTGATGTCGTTGGCAATTTCGTCTAAAGTATAGCCGATGGCGAGCTTGGCTGCGACTTTGGCGATGGGGAAACCTGTCGCCTTGGACGCCAAGGCGGACGAGCGCGACACGCGGGGGTTCATTTCAATCACGGTCATCCGGCCATCGGCGGGATTGACAGCAAACTGCACGTTGGAGCCACCCGTCTCGACCCCGATTTCGCGCAAGACGGCAATGGAGGCATCGCGCATGCGCTGATATTCTTTGTCGGTCAGGGTGAGCGCAGGGGCGACCGTGATGGAGTCGCCCGTATGAACGCCCATGGGGTCAATGTTTTCGATGGAGCAAATGATGATGCAATTGTCCGCTTTGTCGCGAACCACTTCCATCTCATATTCTTTCCAGCCCAGAACGCTTTCTTCAACCAGCACTTCACCCACAGGGCTTGCCGCGATGCCACTGGCGCAGATGCGCTTAAATTCGTCGACATTATAGGCAATGCCACCGCCTGTGCCGCCCAAGGTGAAGCTGGGGCGGATGATGGCAGGTAGACCCACGAAGGGCAGGGCGAGCATGGCTTCTTCAACGGTGTGTGCCATCTTGGACTTAGGGCTTTCCAGCCCGATCTTGTCCATCGCATCGCGGAATTTCAGGCGGTCTTCCGCCTTTTCGATGACGTCAGCTTTCGCGCCAATCATCTCAACATTGTATTTCGCCAAAACCCCGGTCTTCTCCAGCGTCAGCGCACAATTCAGCGCCGTCTGACCGCCCATAGTCGGCAGAACCGCGTCAGGGCGCTCTTTGGCGATGATCAGCTCCACCACTTCTGGCGTGATCGGCTCGACATAAGTGGCGTCAGCCAGATCGGGGTCGGTCATGATGGTGGCCGGATTGGAATTGACCAGAATGACCCGGTAGCCCTCTTCCTTCAGCGCCTTACAGGCTTGTACGCCCGAATAATCAAATTCACAGGCCTGCCCGATCACAATGGGGCCAGCCCCGATGATCAAAATGGATTTCAGGTCTGTGCGTTTAGGCATGGGGGCGTCCGTTCAGGGCTCTATTAAGGTTCAGGGTGCCAGTCGCAAAAAGCCCTCCCGAGCGGATAGCACGCTGGGAGGGCCTTGGAAGGCGGTAGCTGTTAACGCCTATGGGAGAGTCTAGCAAGTGTTTTACACCTTGATTAGGCTGCAGCCTTTATTTTGGATTGGGGATTATTCATGCGCAGACGTTCTTTGCTGGTCGCCGCTGCCACAACCGGGGCGCTGAGTGTCTTGCCCAAAGGCGCGCAAGCAACCGCACAGGCCGCTCAATCCTTCCCCGTCCTAGACAGTCTCGCGATGCCGGTAAGCGCGGAAGAGAACCGGCATTTTAGCTTTACCGACAAGGCCTCAGCCTATTTTTATGGTCGCACGCATCAAGATAAGCCCGACGATTGGTTCTTTGGCTGGAACGTAGCCACGAAACGTATCTTCCAAGACTATCGCCTGACCTTGGATGGCAAGCCGCTTCTGCGCGCTGGCGCGAAAGCGGTGGTGAGCCCGCATGCGATCACACGCGATTATGGCGCAGTCAAAGAAACGCTGCGACTATTTGACGGGCTTACGGCGCTGATGGTGGAGGTTGAAACCACCGAGCTGGGACGGATCGGATGTGAGTTTATCGGTGATTTGCTGAGCGAAGGGGAAGTTGGGGCTGAAGGCGTTTGGTATCGCCCGAAGGAAGCGCCGCAGTATTGGCTCTTGCTCGCCCCCATTGAAGGCGGTGGGCAAGGCTATTTCATCCTCCTCGGCGCAACCAAGGCCGACGTGCGCCGCCTCTTGAGCGAGCTGCGCCGGAACCATCAAAGCTTGACCCGCGCCCGCATGGCGCGGATGGAGGCTTTGGTCTCAGGCTCTCGAGCCTTAGATGCTGGCGATCCAGACCGCACCAAAGCGCTACTCTGGATGCGCCTGACGGCAGACCAATTGGTGATGAAACAGATGGGCACTGGCATTTATGCAGGCCTGCCGTGGTTCAATGATTATTGGGGGCGGGATACCTTTATCTCCATCACTGGCACTTTGTTTGTCACTGGCCAATATGACGTGGCCGCCGACGTGTTCCGCAGTTTTGCCGCTCTGCAAGACACCGACCCCAAGTCCAAAACCTATGGCCGCATTCCCAATCGAGCGCGGCCGGATGGCGTGCAGTATAATACCGCCGACGGCACGCCGCGGTTTATCATTACGTTGGCGGACCTCGTCCGGCGGTCGGGAAACAGAGCTCTAGCCAAGGAGTTGTGGCCCACAGTGAAACGTGCGGTTGAGGGCATGTTGGCTCATGACTTAGATGTAAGCGGCCTCGTTACACATGGAGACGCAGACACCTGGATGGATGCCAAGGAAAAGGGAGTGCGGGCGTTCTCGCCACGCGGCAATCGGGCGATTGATATTCAGGCTTTGTGGGTTGAGGCTCTTGGGACGGTCCTCTTCCTGATGAACACTACCAAAGACGAGGAGATTTGTCCGCGCGTCACTCAATTGCGGCAAGCGATTAGTCAGAGCTTGGGTGACCATTTTATCGACAACGCGACTGGGCAGCTTGTCGATCATCTAAAGCCTGATGGCAGTCTAGATTTGGCAATGCGGCCCAATGCCTTTTTTGCCATTAATGGACTTAAGGAGTTCGAGGGACGAAGTGAAACTGAAAACTTTGCGTTGCAGAAGCAGAAGATGATCTGGGCACGCGACCTTTGGAAGGGCCTTGTCTATCCATGGGGTGTTGCGACCTTGAGCCAGGAGGATCCTGAGTTCCATCCCTATCATGAGCATTGGCATTATTATCATAAGGACGCGGCCTACCATAATGGCACGGTCTGGCCATGGCTGAATGGCGTCGCAATGACTACTCTGTTGCGCTATGGCGTCCAAAAAGAGCCGTGGCAGTTGTTTGAAAACATGAACCGCCAAGCCCTGCGCGAAGGCGCGGTGGGCAGCCTTGCCGAATGCGCTGACGCTCTACCTATGCCCGGTGCCACTTGGGTGCGCCGCACGGGCACCTTCCTGCAAGCTTGGTCGAATGCAGAGCATTTACGCGTTTGGCATGAAGAGATTTTGGGTGTCCGAATAGGTAAAGGCGGAACCGAAGTTGATATCTTTCCAAAATTACCCAAAGGTGTTTTGAATGTCGCGATGAATACGCCGTTGCAAGGAGGCGTGCTCAAAGGACATTGGCATCGCGGCAATGCGCAGACTTGGACGTTTGAACTTCAAGGCACAAATGCGTTGATCACTTTTTCCACACACGCACTGGGCCTAGACTGGATAAGCTGGCCATTGAAGTCAGGTCAACAGATCGAAATTATCGACGACGGCAATCGTCTCAAGTTGACGGCCTATGATCGGCAAAATCGAATTGTTGGAAACAAAACGAGTATACGCGATGAGATTGCTCAGGTTTCTCCTGATTATTTCGAGACCATAACTAGATACCAAGAAACCTTCACGAACCAGCGCGACGAAGTCTTCGCCGACCTAGGATTCTGCGAACCCCGCCTGCAGCCCAATCTCAAGAGCCTATCGGTCTATCACGACCCGCCCCTAACCTATTAGCGAGCCTAGCCGATCAAGCGGCTCTCAAGGTCGGCATCTGGCTCGCCGTTTTCATCGCGTTCCATAAACAGGGCCTCCGTCATGCCAGTGACGAGAGAGGCTGGCGTGACTGGCTTGGCGATATGGACATCGCAACCGGCAGCAAGGGCGGCTTTCACATGCTCGCTCATGGCGTTGGCGCTGAGCATCGCAATGGGCGTGCGGGGAAGGTTGTTCTGCTTTTCCCACGCGCGGATGGCTTGGGTGGCGGCTAGGCCATCCATTTCCGGCATCATCATATCCATCAAGATCAGGTCAAAGCTATCAATCTTGAAGAAGGCCAGCGCCTCGCGGCCATTGGCGGCCATCACGGGCGTCATGCCCATCGGCTCTAGCATGAAGGTGATCACTTTTTGGTTGATCGGATTGTCTTCAGCCACCAGCACGCGCAGCCCCGTGGGCCCAACGGAGGCCTCACTTAAGGCAGACGTGTCATCATTCATCAGGACTGAGGGTAAGCGTGAGCCTGTCTTCAGCGCATCCGCATATTTCAATTGGATCCGCACTTCAAACCGGCTGCCAGAGCCCAATTGCGAAGTGGCAGATATGCTGCCGTCCATCAATTCGCACAGGCTTTTGCAAATGGAGAGGCCGAGGCCCGTGCCACCAAACCGGCGGCTGATGCTGCTATCGGCTTGCTCAAAGCGGTTAAACAAATGCTGGCTCGCCTTTGGATCAAAGCCAATGCCCGTGTCAGACACTTGAACGCGCAGCTCGACGCTTTCCCCATCAATCTCAAGCGCGTCGACATGAACATCGACGCGGCCTTTGTCCGTAAATTTGACGGCATTAGACGTTAGATTGGAGATGATCTGCCGAATACGAACCGCGTCGCCTATAAAGCGGCCTTCGGCGTCGGGGTGAATAGTCAGATTGAACTGCACCCCTTTCTCTTCGGCGCGGGTCCGGAAAGTGTGGGCGGCGGTCTCAATGGTCTCACGCAAGTCAAACGGCGCGACGGAGAGTTCGAGCTTATCGGCTTCGATCTTGGCTCTATCGAGAACATCCGACACCAAGCGCTCCAAGGTTTCCCCCGAAGTCCGCACCAGATTGACCATTTCTTGCTGGGAAGCTGTCAGCTTCGTATTGTTCAAGACCTCTGCCAGACCAACGATGCCATTGAGCGGTGTACGGATTTCGTGGCTCATGGTGGCTAGGAATTGCGACTTGGCATCACTTGCAAGACTGACCTGTTCAAGCGTTTTCGCGAGTTTCGTCTCGCGCTGCCAGCTTTGATAGGCCGCACTCAAGTTATAAGTCAGCAGGAAAATCATCGCGATACTGGCTTGGAAAACGGCACTGTCCGGATAGGCATGACTGACAATCATGATCGCTGGCACAGAAATAATCCCCATCACAAGCGGCAGAGCAGCCGACAAGAAGGAGGGGAGGTAGGTAAGGCTGGTGGAAATCACATGCGTTAAGGCCCCGACCAAGATGGCCAAGCCAATGATCAATGGGCCGATCTCACCAGTCTTGACGAGGGCAAGGGCACCGGCGGCCCAAATACTTGAGCCAAACACCATATTGGCGCAAAAAAGCTTGCGGCTAAGCGCCCCTTTTTCAGGGTCCTTGCTCGATTTCAGGCCGATAAAAAGCTCTAGCCCTTCATTAAGAGCAAAGGCTGCAAACCAGATAATGGCGGCGAGGCCATCTAGGCCCCACAGCAACAGACCCGTGAATCCGATTGCCGCTAAGACACGGCTTAGAAGATCGTCGCGCAACCGCTTTATAAGCTCTAAATAGGACTGGTGCACGTCGTTACTCTCCCCGTCTGGAGAAAGCTTACGGAATGGAGCTTTATTTTCGGTTAGCTTTGAGGTCGAATTTGCGGCTGTTTTTAGAGAAAATTGAGAAAACTATCGCGATATTTTAACTTTTAGTTGTCTTGTGTCTCTGGATTACTTGGGCGCGGCACGTGCAAGCCGATTACCTGACCCGCCGCTAATCGGCCCAAATCAAGGCGTGGACCATACTTCTGACAGGGGTCTTGCGCGGGCAGCGGGCGCTTTGGGGTTCCCGGCTCTACAAGAAAGTTGGAAAAATCGTCGGCAAAGTTGGAGGTAAAGCGATGGGCGTCACCAACTTCCGAGAGCGATCCCTCGTCCATCACCACACCGGCACCGCGCGACCAAGCCATCGCTGCTGCTTGTTGCCCGTCAGCGAGGTCTAGCCGTGCCTCGATGCTGACACCGCCCCGGCCTACGGGCAAACGGACAGAGCCGCCGGGCAGGAACCAACTGACCGCTGCAGAGGCCGCCGACGCGGTCGCATTGGTCTCTTGAAGGCGCGTGATAATTGCTTGCACGCGTGCCGCTTCTGGGTCTTCCAGCCCTACCAGCTCAAAGCGGCGCGACAATTGAAAGCAAAGTTGACGATCCAATTCGCCCAACACCAGGGTGCGCGACTCGGGCGTAATCGTGTCTGGGATGTCGCCACCGTCCTGCAGCTTTGCCGGTAACAGGGCTAGCTTCTGAACCGTCCGCAACGCGTCCAGATCACGCTGACGCTCAATCTGCGCCCGCACCGTCCCAGAGACTGTCTCCATCCCGGCTTGATTGGACAGAAAACCCGTTTGCGTAGGCGGTTTCGTGGCGCAGGCGGGTAAGGCGAGGAGGCACAGAAGCAGCGCATGTGGTGCATAGGCGCGCGGGAAAGGGGTCATAACAAAAGCCAAATCGGAACAGAATTGCTTGGGCAAATAAGCTAGTGTGAGGGAATTTAGCACATGTGCTTGGCTTTGCGCTTGCCTTTTTGTCCCCCAAGCAGCTTTTCACATCATCGTGAGAGGGCTCACCCTGCCACCTTCGCTGGCCGCTCCCGCAGCGCCAGAAACAAGAAGATCAGTCCCAGTACGACGGTGAGCGGGCCAGCATAATGCTCTGGAGGGTGATGGCCTGAGTGGGAGCCCTTCAGGAACCAACCGTCAATCGCCGCCAACGCCCGCATGGTAATGACTGCCAGAAGCCCTAACGGTACTAGGGAGCGATAGCGCAGCCCGATCACGAACAAAAGTAGCGCAAAGGGAATCTGGATCGCTCCAAACCAGGCAAAGACGGCAATGATGGTCTCGCCGCGAACCGAAAGATCCACGCCGCCAATCACCCCAGCCCCGCCGTCAGGCAAGAAATAATGGATGCAGCCTGGAATAAACTCCGTCACGGCCACGAACATCAGAAACCAAGCAGAAATCTTCGCACCGCGATAATCGTCATTTGTACTGGGTGGAAATAGTGCCATTTTTGGCCTCCTTGAGCCATCACAGCTTAGGGAACGCTCCCAACCTGTCAACGCGGGCTGAACCGCTTTCGCCACGGAACAGCCCGCACCTCGGCGCGTTGTTGATTTGAGCGAGCCTGCTCATCAAGCAACTCAAGGACATTCTAGTATGGACCATAGTAAGCACATTCGCCTCACCGAAACTGAACTCAATGCCGCTACCCTCGATGACGCGACCGTCTATGGCGCGGACGACGCTAAGATCGGAAAAGTCTCCCATGTGCACGGGATGGGGATGACCGGCGACGTCATCGTCGATGTCGGTGGTTTCTTGGGGTTGGGAACGAAACCTGTCTCACTGAAGATCAATCAATTGGATTTCATGCGGGACGAGCATGGCCATGTTCATGCGACAACGACTTGGACCAAGGCTCAAGTTGAGGCTCTGCCGCAACATATGCATAGCTAAGCCAGCCAACTAAAGCGCTGCGCCGAAAGATAAAAACGGCGTGGCGCGCTATCTTTCAAGCCTGCCGACCATACTGGTTAGCGAGCGCTTCAGCGACCCGACCGATAAGCTCAAGGGGTAGAGGCGCGCTGTGCGGAAAGCTCAAATTACCCTTTGGCCCTCGATACGCCGCAAGTTCTTCGACCAAAGCGAGAGGTTCCTTGAGCGGTGGATAGATGCCGATGTGCCTCTTGAAGGCCGCAAAATAGAAGAAAACCTTGCCTAACCGAAATGCAGGCATGCCATAGCTGACGCAGCGCTCGGCACCTTGCACCCGCTCCTCAACAAGGGCCTGAATGGCTTCCAGCCGCAGTCTGGCCTCCGGCGCCGCCGCGAGGAAGAAGCTCTCGTGATCCTTGGGTGCGGGGGGGGTGGGCATTTGGCTTTGGTCTTTCAGGATATCAAGATCAAAACGGCCATGATATGGTTCTTTTGAACTTGTATTTCAGGTCATATGGCCTTATAGTGGATGTGTTTAGGAGCCCTTGAGATGTCCACTCTGGTTAAAACACGCCAATCTGCTGATGTTCAAGCGGTTGCATTGAAGGCTTACGCACGCATTGCGCAAGCTTGGTCTCTGACGCTAAGCGAAGCGGCCGCGCTGGCGGACATGTCGGAGTCGACGTGGAAGCGCGCCAAGTCTCCCACCTATGCGGGTGAATTGTCACGAGATCAGATGTTAAGGCTCAGCGCACTTGTCGGACTTTATAAGTCCCTTGAGATTTACTTTGACGAAGCGCTTTCTCGGGACTGGGTCAAACTCCCCAATCGAGGGCCGGAGTTCGACGGTGTCCGTCCGATTGATGCCATGATTGGCGGTGGACTACCAAAAATCCTTCGGGTCCGTGCCTATGTCGACGCCCTGAGGGGAGGGCTTTGAAGATAAATTCTGTCAACGACCGGGCCCTCGTTCGCCTGATTCCCGCAGCGCGCCACAAACCGCCGATCCTACGAGGTTTGGTCGACACAGATGAAGAGGCTGCAATTCTCGCCGAGCTTGAGGGGGAGACGAGCGCAAGATTGATTGCGGAGCGGGAGGGGAGCCCAGCGCTAGATCGCCGCGAATTGGCATTTGCCCGGCGTTCGCAGGATCTAAAGCTCTATGGTCAAAGCCATGTGAACGCAGCTTTCACCTACACTCGTGCAGGCGGCAATCGATTCAACGGTGGCGAGCGTGGCGCGTGGTATTGCGCGTGGGATGCCTTGACCTCGGTCGCGGAGGTCGGCTTTCATCGCACACGCGAACTTGGATTTATCAATCGGTTCGAGCTCAAGGTGCAATACGTCGAATTGCTGGCCGATTTCATCGGCGACTTCCCAGACCTCTGCGCCGATCTGACGAACCCTGCACTGGATGCCAATCCAGACCGGGGCTATCCAGCAGGCCAAGCTTTGGCAGCCGATCTTAGGCGCGCTGGCCATCGAGGCCTTATCTATCCATCCGTCCGACGCAAGGATGGGCGCTGCTTCGTCGCCTTTGATCCGAGTGCCGTACAGAATGTGAGACCAGGCGCATCCTGGATGCTCGCTTGGAACGGAGGGCCGGAGTTTAGCGTGATTGGTCTTTAAAGACACCACTGTCAAAAATGGGTCGAGCAAAACTGGCGGTCCCGAAGGGGGCAACATCAGCAAATGATAACAATGGCTTAGGCTGGGATCATGCCCAGATTGAACCCGTTTCAAATCAATCGCTTGCAAACGAGATGGCTAACCAAAAGCCACCCGACCCGCATGAAAAAGCCCCCGACGATGCGGCAAACATCGACGAGGGCTCAAATTCAAACGGGCTTCACGGTCACGTTCAAAGCAAAGTTTACAAGAAAGCCTTACGCCTTTCAAGCATCTTTGACGCCCTAGTCACGGCTGAACAGTCCGACGCGCTGGCGGCATTGATCGACGCGCTCGACGACCTGACCCCAGATTGCGACCTTGAGCCTAGCTTGGGCTCTCTGAATTGCTTTCAGAATTACTCGACCTTGGCCAATCAAACCTTTTGGGCTGACGGCACGGGCGACGACCGCGAAGACCCAGAGGAAGATGAGGAGAATGGCGACCGCGAGGAAACGCTAGACGATCTGCCTTCTAACATCTGGTATGATGGCGAGTTTACCACCATGCGCGACGTCTACCGCTTGGACGCGATTTGGAAGAACCAGCATCTTGGCACGCCACCCCCAGAACCAGAGGGGACCGTCCTAATCTTTGGCTTTCGTGTTCCCACCATCGAAGTGGATTGGGAGTATAAGCCATGATGAACCTTCACGCATTGGCTAAGCAATGGGGTGGCGAAGTCTGCAACGGCGAAATCCTTATCCCCGGTCCCGGTCATAGCCCAAACGACCGCAGCCTATCGGTTCGACCATCGGAAAAGGGTTTTTTGGTTCACAGCTATGCAGGCGACCCTTGGCCGGATTGCCGGGATTATGTGAACGCCTTGCTAGGTGGCCAGCCGATCAAGTTTGACTTGAAGCAGAACGACACCCCACGCCCAGACAATAAGCCCAAAGCGTTGGCGATCTGGGCCGAAAGCCAGCCTTGGCAGGGTTCACTTGTGGAAACCTACCTTGCAGGCCGTGGCGTGGCCTTGCCACCCGATTGTGTGGACGTTCGGTTTAATCCGGCGTGTCCTATGGGCCGTGAAATTGTGCCGGCTATGGTCGCTCTAATCCGATCTGTCTCGACCCTGGAGCCCTTGGCAATCCATCGCACCCACCTAAACCTTGACGGCACTAAGGGGCGGCTTGACCGCATGGCCCTAGCCCCAATGGCTGACGGCGTTGTCATGCTCACGCCCTATAATTGCGTGTGGATGGACCTTGGCATAGGAGAGGGCATCGAGACTGCCCTAAGCCTGCAAGCATGCCCAGACTTTGGCGATAAGCCTATCTGGGCCGCTCTAAACGCTGGCCAGCTTTCCAAGTTCTTCCTGCCCAATATCGACCGCCTAGTCATTGCGGCCGACCATGACCCGGCAGGCGTTCGCGGGGCTCTCAATTGCGGCACACGAGCGGCCAGTCACGGCACTGAGGTTACCCTGATTGCACCGACCGCAATCAAAACTGATTTGAACGATCTTCTGAAAGGCGCAGCATCATGAGCGCGACCATAGACCCCTCAAAACTAAACGTGATCAAGCTCGACCCACGCCAAGTTGCTAAGAACATGTCAGCCAGCCTTGCGGGGCTCTCTAATCCTTTTGGAGCTGAAGCAATTGAGGCACCCGAATTAGTCGCTGAGCCCTTCACATGGACCCATTGGAGCACGCTACCGAAGCGCCAATGGATTTATGACAAGTTCCTGATCCGCGGCTATGTCTCTCTAACCGTGGCAACGGGCGGCGTCGGTAAGTCAGTCCTGAGCATCGTTGAAGCCTTATCAATCGCGACCGGGCGGGCACTCTTAGATAAGCCAGTCTATGAGCGAACCAACACATGGATTTTCAATCTTGAAGATTCCAAAGAGGAATTGGCCAAGCGCATTATGGGCGCGTGCAAACGCCATGGGATCACGCGAGAGGAAATTGACGGCCGATTTTTCGTCAATAGTGGCCTCGACACGCCATTAGTCATTGCACAGCAAACCAAGGCCGAGACAATGATTATTGCCCCGGTGGTGGAAAGCATCATTGCCCAAATCAAAGCAAACAAGATTGGCGTTCTAGTCGTTGACCCCTTTGTTTCCTCTCACCAAGTCAGCGAGAACGACAACGGCGCTATCGACCTTGTGGCCAAGAAATGGGCGGCAATAGCAAACGAGACAAAGTGCGCAATTCACCTAATCCACCATAGCCGCAAAACGGCAGGGAAGGGCGACGTTGACGTAGAGGACGCACGCGGGGCATCAGCTCTACTAGCGACCTCTCGAGCGGCTCGAGTGCTCAATACCATGAGCACGACCGAAGCCGACAAGCTCGACCTTGCAGACACCCGCTTCCAATATGTGAAGATGACAGACGGCAAAGCCAATTTGGCCCCAATGTCTGGCAAGGCGGATTGGTTCAAGCTCGACGGCGTCAACCTCGAGAATCACGCCAATGATAGCGGAAATCAATTAGCCTCTCTCGAGACCGATTGGGTGGGTGTTCCAATCGCTTGGACGTGGCCTGAGACCGCAGCAATGGGCGACGTTGACAAGGCTACCATACTTGAACACCTTGCCCAGAACGGCCCTTGGAAGGCTGACTCGCAGGCTAACAACTGGGCAGGCCGTGGCGTGATCGAGGCGCTATGCTTGGACCCTAAAGGCAAGGCCGACATCGCAAAGGCTAGGTCCATCTTAGAGGATTTGATTAAGGATGGACACCTTGAGCGATACAAGGCGCGTTGCGACGAAGCCCGCAAGCTTAAGCCCTTTATTCGCGTCACTGAGACTGCGTCACCACCCCAAGAAATAGGTGACGCATGGTGACGCAAGGTGACGCAAAACTACACCCTGAGCACTGCGTCACCACCACCCCTATTATAGGGGGTGGTGTGGTGACGCGGTGGCGCAGTGAGAATAAACAAGGTGACGCACTGACTAGGGCAGGGGCAGGGCAGGCACTCACCGACCTTGCGGACAGGCTCTCACGATTAACACCATGTCACCGTGACCCGCACGCATACCATGAGGGCAAGCGCTCAATCGTGGCTGAGCTTAGACGATTAGCACGGCGCATATCGTAGGGCAGGGGATACCCCCACCCTACGATATGCGCCGTGCTAATCGTCAAAGCTCAGCCACGATTGAGCGCTTGCCCTCATGGTATGCGTG
>VYMC01000022.1_pt1 | contig 62007 bp, 63 predicted proteins | sample 5115301 | NCBI WGS metagenome assembly VYMC01 (sample SAMN12291802, study PRJNA351875) | freshwater metagenome | isolation source: freshwater lake | place: USA: Michigan, Wintergreen Lake | collected 2013-08-08 | reverse complement strand
ATTTCTTGTTGTTGTTGGACAGGTAATGTCTGAAGGGTTTGCAACAAAGGAGAATTGGTATCTAGGTCAGCATTGTTCATAACGATTTGATTTGAGGATTTTGGGGGAATACCTCAAGGATAGCATCGGTTTTCAGAGGTGAGGGGACAAGTTAAGGATGGTGCGGTCGCAACGCGCTCGCTACGCGAGATCGCACTACGGAAGTCGGTTCGGGTTTCTCTGTCTCGTCTTCTGGGGGTTGTTTATTCTGGTTCTGAGTTTTCTTGATAGAGATTAAGAAGGAAATGTAAAGATTTATCAAAATGTAGCTTAAGATACAGTTTTTGGGGAATGTGTATGCTTTTGTTGTCCGCCTTTGGTGTTGGGTGAGGCTGTTGCTTGACCTAACTGCGAGGGGGAGCGATCGCAATACTAGATGGGTTTAACTCATGATGTTGAAAAATACTTTGCTTGCGCTTACAGGTTCTGTTGCTGTTGGAATGTCCTTTGTTGGGTCGGCTGAGGCTGTGATACTGACCTTCAACAATAGAAGTGCTTGGGAAGCGGCAGTTGGTTCTTTTACTGTACAAGATTTTAATGCGTTTGAAGGCGCTCAGACTGAGGGGGCTGGTGTTGATGTTGGTGACTTTACCGTCAGGCAAGTGGGAACAGATTTTGGAGGTATTTTTTCCGAAATTTCGACTCTAGTGGCAACTATTCAGAATACGGTCGATAATAATCTTGATGGATCTGCGGCAGTGGGTGGTTCCACTGACAGTGGTGGTACCGGTATACGTTTTTCCTTTGACACCGCGATATCAGCTTGGGGTGCAGATCTAGGCGGTTTCTCGGCTGATGGACGACAATCGGCTGTTATAGCAGGAGCTAGTTACAATATCGCACCAGGTCAAGGCTTTTTTGGTTTCTTAGATACTGTGGGCACTACCAGTACTGTTGATATAGCCTACGTTTCTGGAGCTGCCGATGGCGTTGGATTGGATAATGTATCTTACTCCTCATCCGCCTCGGTACCCGAACCCACCTCAACTCTAAGCTTCCTCGCACTTGGTACACTCGGCACAGCTTCAACCCTCAAGCGCCAACTTAAACCCTCTAAATCCACCGAAAAAGAAACCACAAAAGTCTCCTAAAATCTCCCATAAAACCCCACAACATCCCTTCATTAATTGCAGGGGTTTTTGTCATAAAACCCAGTCGTTGGTCGTGAGGAGAATTGAGATTGATTGTATATACCCCAAAATAGTCCTACTGTTCACTAATTTTACTTTCGGCGAGAATTTCTTGGAGGACGGGGGATAAATTGCTACTTAAACGGCCGGCTCGAATAAATTCAGCGTAGGTATCAGCTTCGATATCTAGGAGGGTTTCCCGAAGTTGTTCCATTGTTAATAGCTGTAATTGGGGATAACTATCGTTGAGAGATTGTATTTCCGCTTCTACAGTCTTTAACTTTTCTTTGACGAGATGCTGCTCATAACTAAAAAATTCGGGGGCAACATCGGGAGATTTATCTAACTTAGAAAGATAGTCTAAAACCCTTTTTAAAGCTACCCGTCGGGCTAAAAGTTCCGCATAGTTTTCTCGAATTGGTTGATCACCGATCAGGTCTAATCTCGATAGAAAAGTTTGAATAGTTAATCCCTGCACCAACAGGGTAAAGAGAACAACTCCGAAGACGATATCGATGATATCCTGACGATTAGGAAAAATAACCGGCACACTTAAAGCTAGGGCAATAGAAACGGAACCGCGCAAACCTCCCCACCATAAAACCGTTTTTTCCCGCCAATTAATTTTAGTTTCCATCAAGGCATTACTAACAGTTGCCAAGGCAAAAGTAGCCAGAAAACGGGCCGCTACCACGGCGGCGATCGTGATAAAAATTAAATTGAGATTATCGGCTAAACTGGAGAGACGAATCTGATCGCCGATGAGGAGAAAAACGATCGAATTGACAAAAAAAGCGAGAAACTCCCAGAATTGCGTGACTAATAGGCGGGTACGGGGACTCATGCTGATTCTAGAGCCAAAATTACCTAAAATAATCCCCGTAGTCACCACTCCGATTACCCCCGAACCCCCGAACTCCTCGGTTAACAAATACGCACCGTAGGCGGACACAAGAGTTAAAGACTGCTCCACTAGGGGTAAATCGAGACGTTGAGTCAGATAGGAGATACCAAAACCCACTAAACAACCCACTCCCACCCCGATACCGATAAAAGCGGCAATCCGGCTAATAGTTGTCTCTAAGGATAGACCACTAGCACCGAGGGGAATTTCCACCAAAAGAGCGAAAGCGACCACAGCAACCCCATCATTAAATAAGCTTTCCCCTTCCAAAAGCACGGTGAGGTTTTTACTGGCCCCTAATTCGCGAAAAAGAGCGACAACAGCGACGGGATCCGTAGAAGAAAGACTCGCACCCACCAATAATGCCGTAAATAGGGGTAAATTGGTCAATTCATCGAGGGCAAAACCAACCCCGAAAATCGAGATAATTACGCCGACAATAGCGAAAAGACTGACGGGAATCCAATTATCCTTCAGATCTCGCCAGCGCGTATTCCAAGCGGCTTCAAATAGCAAAGGGGGCAGAAAAATTTCTAGAATCAGTTCGGGGGATAGGTTCACCAGACGGATATCGATGAAAGCTAAACCCAAACCGACTATCACTAGCAATAGGGTGTAAGGAATTTGGCGAAACCAGCTAAAAATCCTCGAAACCGTGGCCACACTCAGGGAAACGGACAAAACAATTAGAAATTGTTCTAAATTTTGCTTAATAACTTCATCGGTAGCGGATTCTAAACTCATTGGGTGGGAGGCAATCGGTGAGCGGACGTGCAAGAAAAGAACAATCTAAATTATTATTACACTTTAGAACCAGTGATTTTTTCGCCTAAACCCAAGTTTTTCTGCTGGCAATTCCTTTTATCTATGTCCTTGACTATGCCTCAGTCTGCCGAGTCCTCCACGGGTGAGGATTTACCCCTAGCTATCTCACCCAGTAACGAGCAGTTAGAGAATATTAATAGCTATTTAAACCTGATTTTGGTTGCTTTAGTCTCTCTAGCTAATTTAGACTCCGAGTCTATCACCCAAGCAGCCCAGGAATTAGCCTTAGATCTGGATACAAGCGATCGCCTAGTTGCCCACTACTGGCAACCCCAGTCAAAACTTTCCCTTGCGGACATCCGTTCTCTAGTTCTTCTCCTCTGTCATCTCGCCCAAAAAAAGCAAGAGTTAATCCGTCGCGCTGTAATTCTTTTGGAACAAGTGGGAACTCAAGGAGAAGAACCAGTTAAAACCACACTTTTGGGCAATTATATCGATAATTTTCGCTTAAAATACCCAGAAATATCGGAAAATAATCTCAGCAATTCTAGCCTAACTTCCCTAGCCTGGAAATTATTAATCGATTTATTATTCTACAGCAGCCACCGCAGTCATCTCCTTCTCTGGCACACCCTTTTGGCAAGTAAAAAGTAAAAAGGCTAAGTAGGTAGGTGTTAAAAGTTGTCAGACACCCCCCTTATCAAGGGGGGCCGGGGGGATCAGAGGCAGGAGTCAGGAGATTATTTTTATTTATTTTCCCCAGTTCATAATTCATAATTCCCACCGATAACTAAAAATGAGTAATCTAATTCGCAAATATACACCCCCCACCTGTACCCTAGAAATTTGGGGAAATAGTTCGCCTCTAGCGGTTTGGCTAGGTAAAAATGTCTTAAACGATGCCCACTTTCAATTGCGCTTTGATGATCCTAGATTGAGTGAGGAAAAACAGGTGACAATCAAAGGCGATCGCACACAATTACAACTCCTAGGGGAAATTGTCGCTAGTTATGTGCAGAATTTACTCTCTAGTCCCGTTTCTAGCCTCTCTTTCGTGGCTAGTGGTTCCGCCGAAAGTCATCTTCCCTCCTTACCCTCTCTCCGTTGTCAGGGACTTCTCCAGCATCAATTATTTTTAGGTTCCCTGCTAACCGATCGAGATAAACAGGAGCTCGAATTAACCACATCGCAATTATTCGATCTAGCCAATGCTTTAGGGGAGTATAACCATGAAAGCCCCCTAATACCCCCTTTAATTCGCCAGAAAACTCGAAAAAATGCCCTGATCTGGACGGGATTAACCGCCTCAGCCTTGATAACTATCGGGGGAATAGCGATCGCATTTTATCAACAGCAGGAACTAACCAACAATGATTTAACCATCGATCCCAATAGTGCCAAAATTCCCCAACCCTTGCCAACGCTGCCTTTGCCTCCCACGGGAACAGCCGCCCCAAACCCGCAGTTACCAGCAAATTTGGGCAATAAAACCCCTTTACCGCCACCGCCCCCCGTGGCAACCGTTCCAGCCCCAGTTCGTCCCTCTAGCGTCCCCCTAGTGATTCCGCCGTCCACTTTACCGCCGCCACCAGTCACAGGTTCGCTCCCCGGCGGCACGGCGATCGTAATTGAACCGAATAATCAGAACATCCCGATTACTGCCCCCCCCGTCACCGGCGATCAAGGTACAAATGCACTGGTAAATGTCCCCCCCACCACGATGAATCCGACTCCAGCACCGCCAAAATTGCCCAATTTACCGCCTCTAAGCCCTATTAACCCCGAAAATATCAATTTAGACCCCAAACCGCCCACAAGTAATGCTAAAGCCCCAGAGACGAACTTACTAGATACAATTCCCCAAGTGGCAGAAACCAGAAAATATTTTCAATCCCGTTGGCAAGCGCCGGAAAGTCTCAAGCATACTCTAGAGTACCGTTTGGTCTTAAATCAGGATGGTTCCCTAAAACAGATTATTCCCCTGGGACAGGCGGCGAAAATCTATCTCGATCGCACTAATATGCCCCTGCTCAATCAACCTTTTGTTTCTCCCCTCGATATCTCTGGTAATCCCCAATTGCGTCTAGTTCTTGGTTCTGATGGTACGGTGCGGACTTTTATGGAACAGTAATAGGCTGTACTGCATTTAATTAGCTGGTTATAATTAAATTAAAAATGGATTTTAGGTTCGATCCCCCCTTAATCCCCCCTTAATAAGGGGGGCATCTGATAAATTTTTAGGTTCGATCCCCCCTTAATCCCCCCTTAATAAGGGGGGCATCTGATAAATTTTAACGCCTACCTACTTAATTAACAATAATCTCGTCGGCACTGTCGGGTTGGTTCATTTCCGTTAGAGTTTGCCAACCTGATTGCCAGAGATTGGCGTCTTGCAACTGTTTAGCATTAATCCAGAAGCGGACAGTCCGATCGCAGGAAGCGACTAATTCGGCAAAAACCCATTGACCGCGATTTTGACGATTGATCACTTGAAAATGTCGCCAGCCCCATGTTTTTTGTTTTGCCGTCCATTTTGATCCCAAGAGATGGGGATACTTCTGTTTTTTGGGCATAAAAGTTAAAACACCTGAGTGCGGGATAGGCTAAAACCATCATCCCAGACACATTTAAATCCTCAATTACTATCTTGCCGTGGTTCTTGGCTAAATAAGTGGTGAGTTTATGTAACGTATCTTTACGGATATTAGCTATTTTAAAATGAAGTTTAGCTATTTGCCGTTGGGCCTTGTTCCAATTATTTGAACCTTTTACCTTATGTCGGTTCAAGTATTGAAGTCTGGCTAATTGTTTTTCATCGGGGTTAGGGACTTGTGCTTTGATAATGTACCTTTTGGGCGAACGCAGTTCGCCCCTACATTGTGGACAAAATCCGTTACTGTAGGGGCGCAAAGCTTGCGCCCTCCTCGCTGCGGGGGTTTGCTGATCACCCTAAGTAGGGGGAGAGCCTTGGAGAACCCCCGCAGCCAGCAACTCTCATTTTAAGGTTTCATGACATTAAAACTCTTGCACCTAGAGGGGTTAAAATTCTTTAACGAATCTCTAGATCGCTGAAACAACGCAAAATCGTTTTAAAATGAGAATTGCTGATTGAAAATTGGTATAATTTATTGACCCATTACTACTTTAGCTGATAATCAACTTTATTTTTAGAGATGAATCTGATTTTATCAAGTAAAGCGGCCCAAAGACTTCAACAGGAAGTGCAGTCAAGAGAAGATTCTATCGCCGATATTAATGCTTGGCGAATTGATGTCCTCGATCTCAGGAAGCGAGGTATTTTTCTCATTACTCAGGAAAAGAGTTTATACACCTTAATTTCTTCGTATAAGCAGGGAATTAAGGGGATTATCGCTCAAATTACCGCCATTGATCGGCATGAGGGCGATTCCCCTGAAATTCATTATCTCAAATCCGAGAATAGGAGTCTGGTAAGCTCCATGAATAACATGAAGAATTTAATCACTAAATTAGATCAGTACAATGCGGTTGATAACGAAAGATTTGCAGAAATAATTAATCAGACTCCCTTTAAATATTTATCTTACCGTACCCCAGCCGAATGTTACCAAAATCTCTTGAATCAATCGAAGGGAGTACAATAAAACGGTCGCGTTTTAATCTGTGGAAGCTCGTTTAAATAGCATACCCGATCGTCCATCACGTCAAATGTTTTCCCTCTATTTTCTGATGCTGTTTGACCCCGTTCGTAGAATGACCATTGCCCAACCCCCGGCCATAGCGCGGAAGTTCCGAACCAAGGCGGCGATCTCCTGCGTCTTGAATTTGCCGTTGACGATTATGCACTAGACATCTCCGAAAATTATAACCCATTCACAGCTTGCTTTTAGCTTGTGTACTAATTAAGTAGTTCGATGACTGAAGCGTACATCCATCGTTGCTAATTCAATTTTACTGAAAAAATATGAGACAATTAAAATAATTTTTATTCGGGTAGATTCCTTAACTAGAAAGACTTTTAGTCTTGAGATTATATTAGGTTGAGGTCTAATTACCCATCAGGATACTAAGGGGTCGATCGGGATATAAGCAAAAAATATCAAGATAGTTGATCGGTATATCAAAAGCTTATCTATTAGGATACCGTCAGGATAAAAGATATATAGTGATAGTGATAGTGATAGTGATAGTATCCTGATTTAAAAATGAGGCAATCACCCCGCAGCGCTCGCATCGATTTAAGGCTCCCTAACGATTTACTCGAAACCATTCAAACTTTAGCAGCGGATCGCTTTAACGCGCCTATTCATCATATATCTGGGAAACCTGAGATAACCCCGGTCATCATTCACCTTATCCGATTAGGTATTAATGCCCTATCTGAGGATCGGACCGATGTTTATCCTTTTAACCTTAAAACCAATCAGACTGATACCGATTTAATTACCCGGGAAGACTTAGCGACAGCGATCGCATCCCTACGCGCTGAATTGGTAGGGGAAATCGCATCAACGAAAAGATAGGAGTTTAGGCAATGTCTAACGAAACCGTGACCTATTCCTTAGAGGCATTTCTGACAAGGATTGAGGGGAAAATAGACAGCTACCAGAAAGATGTTAGCCAAAAATTCGACAAAATCGAGGAAAGTCTCACAAGGTTAGAAATCGGGCAGTATGAGTTAAAGGGAGATATTAAAGCCTTAGGGAGACAATATATTTTTTAGCTGGCATAACTGGAAGAGTTAGTCCAAATTTAACTCTCCTATTATCTGTCATTATTGCTTTGACAGACCACTAGGTTGATGGAAAGACAATATTAGGTGATATAGTTGCTGTCTAGCAAAAATTTGGGGTGACATTTAGCCATACGTTTGGTAACATGGCGAGAGAAGAAATGTAATTGCTATGGGCAAACCACAAATCGCCGTCCGAATTCCCCCACCCCTCCTCGCCGAACTCAACCAGTACGTCGAGCGGGTTGGCACGTCCAAGACGGATGTGATCGTCAGTGCGATCTCTCAATACCTCGGCTGTGTCGAGACTGTGCCGTTGAGTCAACGGGTAAGCGAACTGGAACTACAAATGAAGGAATTGAGGACTTTGAGCGAATCTTATTCATGTACCGAGGATGGGAATCAGTGAAGAAATGCGATTGCGATCTAGTTTTTATCCACGGCACAGGGGTACGAGAACCAGCCTATAGCAAAACTTTTAGTATCATTAGCCAAAAATTGAAAGAGCGCAATGAAAATTTGTGTTTTCATAAGTGTTACTGGGGTGGTTCTCTCGGCACGACATTAAATGCGGGAGGACTATCTATTCCAGTGTCGGATCAAAAAAAAGCCTCAGAAACAGATTTAACTGATGAAGAGTATGTTCTGGGTTTATGGGAGTTACTATATCAAGATCCGCTCATCGAACTGCAAATCCTAACCATAAGTTCCGAGGACAAAAGAACTGTTTTTGGGGAAAAGCTAGGCGAGGATTTGGATAATCGGGTTCGAGCCTTAAATCCATCCTCTAATCTCCAAGAAATGCTCGATCAAGCTGGCATTGGCGAGTTTTTTCCTCAATCCCAATCCATTATCGTCAACGAAAGCGATTATCAAAAAGCGATCGAATCCGCCACAGAACCATTAGGAGAATACCGCATAGCGATCGCTCGTGCGCTCGTAGCTCAAAGTTCCCTTTTGGTAAGGGATAACTATGGCGAATTCGCCCTATCAGTCAATGGAGAATTGCGCGATCATATTGTCGAGCAAATAGCGGCAGAACTAGGGGGCAAGGAAAAAGGAATTTTATCTGGCATAAAACAGAGTATTTCTGGCACAATCAGGCGTATTATTAACAATAATCTCCAAAGACGGCGAAGTGGATTTTCAGAACAATACAGCGGCACTTTGGGAGATATTTTGATGTATCAAGCAAGGGGACAAAAGCTTAGAGACTTTGTTTGCGTAACCATTAAACCTCTAAAAAAACCGACTGTATTAATCGCTCATAGCTTGGGCGGCATTATCTGCGTTGATTTGCTGTTACAGCAACAATTACCACAGGTAGTTTTGTTGGTAACAATCGGTTCTCAATCCCCGATTCTCTATGAATTAAATGCTCTAGTGGGTATGGAATATAACCCTAATGCCAACTTACCAGAAACTTTTCCCCACTGGTTAAATATTTATGATCGCAACGATTTTCTCAGTTATGTAGGCGAGAAAATATTCCCCGGAAAGATACAAGATGTCGAAATCGATAGCAAACAACCTTTCCCTGAGTCTCATGGTGCATATTGGAACAATGACAAGGTTTGGGATGCAGTTTGGCAGAAGATGGTGGAGGTAGCTAATGGCTGAACCATCGACAACACAAGCGATTCTAGTTGGCATTGAAAAGTACGCTGATTCTAATGCTATCCCAGATTTGAATGGCCCGGTCAATGATGTTTATCAGTTCTGTCAATGGTTACGAGATCGCAATGTGCCTCCTGAAAATATTTCGGTTTTTCTGTCGCCACTCGATCGCAATGTCGGAATTGTTGACAAGATTACCAATCTCATCGATAGTAAACCCTTAGAAGCAAACAAAGATATAGTCAATAAAGCTCTGCGTGAAGAAGCGAGAAAGAAAACAGCAAGTTTGTTTTTCTTGTTTTGGTCGGGACACGGTTGGATCGCTTCACAAGGCGATCGCCGATTGATTTATGCCGATGCGACAATGGAGGATCTCAAGAATCTAAATTTAACTGTCCAGCTTAATGCTATGCAGACCGATTTATATAAGAATTTGCCTCGACAGCTACTAATTTTTGATGCCTGTGCCAATTCCCAACTATTAAAGATAAATCCACCGGACGATCTTCCTGCTATTGGTAAACATTTGCCAAGTCAAAAACAAATGGCAATGTTTGCGGCTAATCCGGGAGAATATGCGATTAATAAAAGTGATGAGCAAACGGGCATATTTTCACGAGAACTATTGAATGAATTGAACTCATCAAAAGATACAGAGCTTTGGCCACCAGATATGGAAGCGGTTATGCAGAATGTGCAGGAAAAGTTCATTAAACTACGAGAGGATGGACAAACCAGGCAAACTCCCTCATTTCTGCTGTATCAAGACTGGGGAGGTAATAGAAAAGAACGATTTAGCGAAATTGAGCCAGCCACTAAAGCAAGAGAACGAGATAGTGTTCAGCTACCTCGTGATTTGACTAACCAAGAATTAGTACTATTGCGCGATCTTTTTTTACAATGTCAGTCAATTCGAGATTCCCAAAGTCGAAAAGATATTATTTTGAATCTAAGGAAAGAAATAGCCAATAACATAATCATGGAAGGTAATGCAAATACTGTAGTGTTAAGTGCAATTAGAACTTCCCGCAGTTATTCAGGAGGATTGGCAGAGCTATTAGACGTTATTGATATGCTCTACGAAAATAATTCTGTTGCTATGCAAAATTTAAGAAGAACTGCAATACAAATGTTGCCAGAGGAGTTTGATTAACAATGTTGTTGAGAGTACCGATAAAACCTAACGATCTAGGATTTAATGAGTTAATCGAAGCCTTAGAGAATTGCCCTTCTATCCGAGATACTCAAATGAGAAAAGATGTAATTGGTTTTTTCCCTGATATTGGCAAACAAGTAGAAGAACGAAATACTGTTCGTGCTTCAGTATTGAGTATTCTCAAAGCATTCAGCGGATATCCAGATCGATTTGATGAGTTAATCGTGGCGATTGATTATTACGAACAAAATAATGGTTATTTTAAGACTTTAATTCAAGTTGTTAGAGGTCTTGCCAGACAACAACTTGAAGCAAGAAATAACTCTAAAGAGGAGATTGCTCTTTTTGATGTTAAATTACAAAATAATGATTGCGACGAGACATTTGAAAGTTTGTGGACAGACCTACAATCAATTCTCAACACAATTGATTGGAAAAATATTTGGAAAGCCTGTTCTGAGATTAAAGAAATCAATAAAAATTACGAAGATCCTTCTTATATCAAAAGTTTGTGTTTTACCAATAATTATGAGTTATTAAAACAACTATTTCTTGATCGATACGAACCTACATTATCAATAATCAAATTAGCTCAATCACTAAAAGATGATAATGGACATATAAAATCATGGCTAGATAAAGCTAATCATAAATTGGAAAAAACTGAAAATGAAAATAGTTCTTGCTTGCCACCGATATTATTAATCATAATTGAGAGACTAGGCGATGGACAGAATCAAGACAAATGGAATGTTCAAGGACAGTTTAAAATTCAGGGTAAACTATTTGAAATCTCATTATCTAAAAATAAAAATGGTATTGATTGCCCTAAATTTGAAAATATTCCAACAGCGATAAAATCATACATTGATTATCTTGAAACTGATCCTCAATTTCGGGGTCAAGCAATTGATCAGTTGAGAATAGAAGTATTCATTCCACTTTCCGATTTACATTCTAGTCTAGATAATTGGGCAATGATTTGTGAAGAAGAAGCGACTATATCATTGGTAAGAAATTACCGATTATTTTTACGAAGTAGAGAACGCATACGAAAAAATAGCCGCATTGGATCACTCAAAAAAGGATGGGAAAGAATCCATACTTTTTTGAATGGTGATTGTCGTGAAATATCCAAGAATATTCTAGCTAATGATATAAATAATACTCCAGCCTCTAACATAATTGAGATTCTTGGAGATACTCAAATCTCTAATTGGAAAGAATTGGAGCTTTTTATGAAAAATTGCTCAATTCTATGGGGGATTAGATTAAAAGATTCTCTCTCCATCGATAGATCTGAGCGCATGGGTTTTTTTGAGTCTATTTTTGATAGTGGTATTCCCATAGCCGTTTGGAATTGGGATAGTATTCCCTCAGGGGTAGAATTTGAACAGAAATTTACAGAGTGCCTGAATTGGGATAATTTATCCGATCGATGTCGTGGTTTACTTGAAAAAACTTGGGAGCTAAGAAGTGTTGTATGGGGGGCTAGAACTGAAACAGAGCGTAAACAGTATCCAGGCTATTATTTCGGTATGTTGTTAGAAGATCCAGAAATCTTACCCGACGAAAAGCCTTTACAAATAATAGGAGGAAACTAGATAAAATGGCAGAAGAAACTAAATCAGTTCACTGGCATCCTTTTAATGGTCGAGGGGAACAGCTACCAGCATCTGAAACTCTCAATCTTCCCCCTCCACCTCCTTGGAGAAAATTCAATAGACCTAATCTCCCTAAAGATACGGAATTATTGGAACCTGTCGAGAGTGAAAAAAATGATCGCGATCGCGGTGAAAAATTCCGTTTGTCAGAAATATCCGATAATGAAGCAGATTCTAAAAATACTGAACTTCAAAAAGCGATCGATCTAGTCATCGCCGGGGTAAATGCGGCCTTATGCTTGCGTCGTCCCCTGTTAGTGACAGGTCGTCCCGGTTCGGGAAAAACCTCCCTTGCCTATGCCTTAGCATACCAACTGAGATTGGGTCCGGTTTTAAAATGGTCGATTACGGCTCGAACGACCCTTCAGGATGGTTTGTATCGTTATGATGCGATCGCCCGTTTACAAGAACCAGATTCCGAGGGCAAACAAGATATTGGCTCTTATATCACTTTAGGAGCTTTGGGTACGGCATTTCTTCCTTCAGCTTTACCCAGAGTGCTTTTAATAGACGAGATAGACAAAAGCGATATCAATTTACCCAATGACTTGCTCAATCTGTTTGAAGAAGGCGAATATGAAATTCCCGAATTAAAACGTTGGACAAAGAAAAACCCCGATAAACCAGTTTCAGTTTTTACTTGGGATAAAAATCTTGATCCCGTCAAGCTAAATAGCGGAATAGTGGGATGCCATGCTTTCCCCATCGTAGTGATGACCAGTAACGGGGAAAGGGATTTTCCTCCAGCCTTCAAAAGACGTTGTATCAGAATCAAAATGCCTAATCCGGGCATTAATAATCTGAAATCCATAGTCAAATCTCACATGGGTGATGAATATTTTAATAAGTCTAGCGATCGCATTAGTCAATTAATTACAGATTTTCTGGGTAAAGAAAAATTGGCAACGGATCAACTCCTCAACGTTGTATATATGTTGACTGGTGGTGCAGAATCTACTCTCGACTGCGAATCTTTGAAAGAGCTACTGTTTAAGAGCTTGAATGATACCGAGGGATTGTGATGAGCGATGCTTTTATACTGGAGAAGCCAGACCGCTTCGAGCGGTTACTTAAGACTCTCAATCAGTCAGAGCTAGAAATGACTAGCTACGAATTAGCTGATTTGTGCTGGTTATTGCTCCATTCGCCTCAGATTGTAGAATCTACTGAAAGTAAAGCAGAAATTAACCAAGAGGAGCCAAATAAAAATCAGCCACAAAATAACAATCAGCCACAAAATAACAATCAGCCACAAAATAACAATCAGTCACAAAATAACAATCAGTCACAAAATAAAAAGTCTGGGGGACAGTTATTCCCACGACAGCAAAGCGAAGACTCATCCAGTGGCGGTGGCGGTGGTTCTTTAACTTTTCCAGTTGATAATCCATCAGATCTCGGTAGTTCCTTATCTTTGGCAAAAGCCTTAAAAACATTATTGCGGCGCGTACCTACACTGGATCGCCCGAGTATTTTGGATGAAGTACGAACAGTCGAAAGTTTTGCCGCGACTGACGGAAAAATCTTGGTTCCTGTTTTTAAACCAGCCTTAGAACCTTGGTTAGAACTAGCATTGGTATTTGATCGCAGTTCCTCGATGGATATTTGGCATCAAACGTTAGCAGATCTAAAAACCGTACTGCAACATTATGGTATCTTTCGTGATGTGCGGGTCTGGCAATTAGCTTCCAAGGAAAATAATCTAGTTCTCTATGAAGGATTAAGCAAGACTAATTCTAGGGTTTATCATCCTAAAGAATTACTCAATCCTAATGGTCGCCGCCTCATTGTAGTAGTTAGTGATTGCGTGGCATCCTATTGGCAAGATGGCAAGATGTTTCCGCTTTTAAAATTGTGGAGTCAATCGAGTCCATTAGCTATATTGCAGATGCTTCCAGAATGGCTTTGGCTGAAAACTGGCTTAGGATTGGGAGCGAAAGTAACTTTAGTTAGTGATGAACCCGGTTTAACTAATAGCCGATTAAAAATTAGAGACGTGCTGCTCTGGGAAAACGTCTTTCGTGAACAGAATCGCCTACAAATTCCTGTTTTTACTTTGGAACCTCTCAGTGTCGCACGATGGAGCGGTGTAGTCGTGGGGCGCGGTGACACCAAAGTAGCAGGATTTGTACTGACTCCCGATACCAAAGAAGAATTAGAACCCGAGGCCGAGCTAAATTTAACTCCAGAAGAAATAGTTAGACGATTTCGCAATAATGCTTCGCTTCTAGCTCAAGAATTAGCAGAATTGTTAGCGGCGGCACCGACAATTTTTCTGCCAGTAGTTCGATTGATCCGTAAGGAAATGTTACCGTCCGCTGGTCAAGTCCAAATCGCAGAAGTATTTTTAGGCGGTATTCTTCGCGTTCGTTCGTTAGGGATTAAGGAAACTGACCCAGATCTGGTACTCTACGATTTTATCAACCCGGAAGTAAGAAAAATTTTACAATGCAGTTCTACTCGCTCTACTACAGTAGATGTATTTGATCGCGTCTCCAAATATATTGCCAAACAATTGAACCTAGAATTGCGAGACTTCCTCGCTGAATTGAAAAAGCCTCCAACAGAAGTAGGTACAGATATACAAGACATCATTAGTCCTTTTGCCGAAGTGGCGGCCAGTATTTTAAGGAATTTGGGGGGAAAATATCTGGCGATCGCACAGCAATTAGAGCAAGGTCAGCCAAAAGCGACTCAAACAGCTAGAGAAGAAGACTTTCTCACCCAATTCACCCCAGAAACCACCATGATCGAAGTCGGCAGGCTCACCATCCTCGAAGGTGAAGCCGAAACCGAGTTCATCGCCCTGCGGGAACAGTGCGCCAGCTTGAACCTAGAAGACGGCGACCTCTACGAACTAGCGATCGAATCGGGCATTAAAGAGCTAGAAGCTCAGATACTCTTTATCTATAATAAGCGAGCGGAACAAACAGACTTACCCCCATGGGACGGGGAAACTGTATTTGTTGATCGACAAGGAAATATCATTAAACGTCAACCCGTCACCGCTAAATATTACGAAGAAGATATTCCCTTTAACAAAAGGAAGGATCAACCCCCCGCGGGGCTAACCGAGATTAGAATGCTCCTCATCCCCGGCGGAACTCTGCTCAAAGACGGTAAGACTATCTATATAAAACCCTTTTTTATGGCACAAACCCCCATCACCCAAGCTCAATGGTGGGCGATCGCCAGCCGTAAAGACTTAAAAATAAAAAATAATCTAGACCTAATCCCATCACGATTTAAAGACGACTATGGAAACACGAGTCATTGGTTACGGCCTGTAGAAAAAGTGAGTTGGTTCGATGCGATCGAATACTGTGGACGACTAGCCAAGCTAACCAAATTCCCCTACGCCCTACCCTCTGAAGCCCAATGGGAATACGCCTGTCACGCCAATACAGAAGCCCTTAACAAGGGGGGTCAGGGGGGATCATATCCCCCTTTCCACTACGGCGAGACCCTAACCGCAAAACTAGCCAATTACGACTCACAGCAAACCTACGCCGACGAAGCAAAAACGGCAAGCCCCGGGCAAACAACCCCTGTCGGTAACTATCCCCCCAACGCCTTTGGTTTACAGGATATGCACGGTAACGTCTGGGAATGGTGTATGGATCTGTGGGATGCTGAAGAGAGGGCGATATCGGGTAGCGATCGCTTTGCGCTCGACAATAACCCGATTGATCTACTAGATAAAAATATAACTATGCAGTTATTAAGTGATAAAAATACAAGGGTACTACGCGGCGGTTCTTGGTACAGCAATCCGTGGTACTGTCGCAGTGCGGCTCGTGGCAGGGTCTTCCCCGACAACCGCCTCAACAGCAACGGTTTTCGAGTTGTCTGCCGCTTCCCCAGGACTTGATTTCCCTTTATTCTTTTCTCTTTTTCCCTTTTCCGGCGATTTTTTTGGGACTAATTAGTACACATGAACCATGACGAAAAAGAATTGTCAGTTATTCAAAAAACCTATGACCTCATCCTCTGGTTAAACCCGATATTGAGTCGTCTTCCCCGCAATTATCGCTTTACCCTAGGGGAAAGGATAGCCAATAATCTCTATCAATTACTAGAAGGATTGATAGAAGCCAAGTATAGTCAAGAGAAAGAGGAAATTTTGCGTTCTCTCAACCCTAAATTGTCGGTTCTCTACTACCAAATACGGTTAATGGTTGACCTTGATATTATGTCCGATAAACGTTACGAAAATCTGAGTCGATATTTAGTCGAAATCGGTAATGAACTAGGGGGCTGGCTAAAATCCCAAACGAAAATCCCACCAGTTAACCTAACCGGAACAAAAAATGGTCGTTAGAATTGGCAATACATGGGAAAAAATTATCGAATTTGAAAACCTCCTAGCGGCCGCTAGGCTCGCGCAGCAAGGTAAACGCTATCGCCCTAATGTCCTCGCCTTTAACGCGGAACGGGAGCAAAATTTAATCAAGTTGCAAGATGAGCTAATCGAACAGACCTATCATCCTGGTCAGTACCGCAGTTTCCGTATAACAGACCCCAAACCACGCCTAATTTCGGCGGCCCCCTATCGAGATCGCATTGTCCACCACGCTCTCTGTCGGATAATTGTACCTGCGATCGAGCGTACTTTTATCTTTGATAGTTATGCCAATCGAACTGGATTCGGGACACATCGCGCCTTAAAACGCTTTATTCACTTTGCTCGCCATAATCGCTATATTCTACAATGCGATATCTGTCAATATTTCCCCAGCATCGACCATGAAATCCTAAAAAGTACCTTAGATCGTAAACTCAAATGTCCCCGCACCCTAGCCCTAATCGATCTAATTATTGATAGTAGCAATCCCCAAGATCCCGTATCTAACTACTATCCAGGTGATGACCTGCTAACCCCGCTCCAACGTCGTCGAGGACTTCCTATCGGTAATCTAACCAGTCAATTTTTTTCTAATGTATTTTTAGACGGATTTGACCATTTTGTCAAAGAAAAATTGAAAATTCAGCAATATTTGCGCTATGTTGATGACTTTGCTCTATTTAGTGATGACAAAGAGATACTCCAACAAGCACGGCAGGATATAGAAGCCTACCTTACGACCTTACGGCTAAAAATTCATCCCGTCAAAAGCCAACTCTTCGCTACTGTTCACGGTGCGAATTTTGTCGGATATCGAGTGTTGCCAGATCGTATTCGAGTTCGTAGCGATAACCTACAACGGGGAAGACAGCGTTTACAAAGTTTACAAAGAGAGCTAGAAGCGGGTCTTTTGAGCCAAAGCGAATTCGAGCGAAGATTAACCGCTTGGTTCGCTCACCTGAGCCATGCGGATAGCCATCAATTGCGCCAAAAAATCTTAAAAAGTATTGGCAGGCTATCCTAAATAACCACTGAGTCGGCATAATAAAAACATTGGGGTCGGCAATAGAGCGGCGGTTCTTGGAACAACAATCCGAGGAACTGTCGCAGTGCGAATCGTAACAGGAACAACCCCGACAACCGCAACAACAACAACGGTTTTCGAGTTGTCTGCCGCTTCCCCAGCACTTTCCCACTGTGGTGAATATTTGCCAGAGTTAATTCCAGAGCCGGTGGATGGGAATCCATCGGGCGTGAAGTAGGGAAAGTCCAGACCGACTCCGGCGATATCCTAGAGGTATCCAAAAATCAACCGAAAAGGAGAGCTTGGTAGGGAAACCGAAGAGTTCTTCTTTTCAATTCACCAGCGAACGACAGCAGTGACCATCACAATTATCAGTAAGCGTAGTCAGCAGATAACGGTTTATCAAGAACCCCTAATAAAACTCTCTCTCGTCCTCGTACCGTCCGGTGAATTTCTGATGGGATGCCCGCAGGGAGAAGAAGGTGATAAGGATGAACGACCCCAACACCCCGTCAGCGTAGAGAGCTTTTTGATGGGACAAACCCCGATTACCCAAGAGCAATGGGCGGTGGTCGCGGGTTGGCAGAAGGTAGTAGAAGATCTAAATCCCGACCCTTCCCAGTTTAAAGGCGACCCTCGGCGACCCGTGGAGCAGATTAGTTGGCGAGATGCGATCGAATTCTGCGCGCGGCTACGTCGGAAGACCCAGAAAGATTATCGGCTACCCACCGAAGCGCAGTGGGAATACGCCTGTCGAGCGGGAACCAAAACCCCGTTTTATTTTGGCGAAACCCTGTCAACGGAATTGGCTAATTATGATGGTAACTATACCTACGGCCCTGGCAGTAAAGGCAAATATCGAGAAGAAACAACCCCGGTTAAGAGCTTTCCCGCGAATGCTTGGGGAATCTATGATATGCACGGAAATGTTTGGGAATGGTGTTTAGACCCTTGGCACGACAGCTATCAGGATAAAACACAGACTGATAGCGAAGTTTGGGATGAAGAACAAAGCGCGGAGCGATATTTGCTTGATGAAAATAATGTTATACAACTATTAAGTAATAAAAGAACTAGGGTACTACGCGGCGGTTCTTGGATCAACTATCCGTGGCTCTGTCGCAGTGCGAATCGTTTCAGGGACTACCCCGACGACCGCTTCAACTACTACAACGGTTTTCGAGTTGTCTGCCGCTTCCCCAGGACTTGATTTCCCTTTATTCTTTTCTCTTTTTCCCTTTTCCGGCGATTTTTTTATTGCTTATAGTACATATAGACTACTCTTGATACTGTAGAAGAGAACTCTCTAACCCTTTTTCTCTTTTTACCCTCATTCCCTATTTTTTCTCTTTTCTTTTCTTTCCTGCCCTTAGGCGGGTCGATTTTTTTGAGAAAATTGGGGTTAATGTTAAATTTTATGAAGGCAATGAAAGAGTTATCGGTGATTCAAAAGTGTTATGATTTGGTGAAGTGGTACGTTCCGATTATAGAGCGTTTTCCTAGGGTTCACAAGTTCACGATAGGAGACAGATTAATTAATCAACTCTATGACATATTGGAGAATTTAATCAGGGCTAAATTTGCCAAAAGCAAGCTTGCCAAACTTGAATATATCAATACCGAGTTAGCCGTTCTCAGACATCAGACCCGACTTTTATTAGATTTTAAATTGATCGATCTCAAACGCTATGAATAGGTCAGTCAGTTAAGTACCTAAGCAAAATTAATTACACATATCTAACCCCCGCTTGCCTTTTGCCTATCTTTACTAGGAAATTAATTTTGCACGACTACTTAATTGATGAATTGGGCTGACTCCTTTAGAACGAAAATGAGGTCTGCCTATTGGTAATTTAACCAGTCAGTTTTTTGCCAATATTTATCTTAATGGACTCGATCATTTTATCAAGGAAGTTATTAGAACTACCAAGTATGTCAGGTACGTTGATGATTTTGCTCTCTTTTCGGATGACCAAAATTTGCTGGTCGAAGCCAGAGGTAAAATTGAAGAATACTTGGTAAAACTGAGGCTGAAAATTCATCCGATCAAAAGTCAACTTTTTGCCACTAAATACCGTTCTAGCTTCCTCGGTTTCCGCATTCTACCCGGTCGAGTTCGCGTCAGGAATAATAACCTTCATCGAGGTAGGAGAAGACTCAGACGATTGCAACAAGATTATGCCATCGGTACAATTGAATGGAAAGATGTAGAGCGATCTCGCGTTGCGACCGCTGACTAGCTGGAGGGCACATCTAGAACAGGGTGACATCTGGCAACTAAGAAAACAGATATTCGATTCCGTTCTATTATCCTAGTTTGCCAACCCGATTCTTTTCTGGAAGCCAAGGAGAGGAAAAATGATCGGGGCGCACTCAAGTGCCCCCGTTTTGACTAATAACCGCGCCAAACACCAACCAAAACCCCTTGCACTTGTACTTGTTCAGTATTGGCTGTAATTGGTTGATATTTTTGATTGGAGGGTTGGAGAGTGATGATTTCTCCTTCTTGGTAGAAACGTTTTAAAGTAGTGCCGTGGCCTTCGACTCTAGCGGCGACGATTTCCCCATTGGACACCACTTCATTGCCTGTGAGAGAACGCATAATCACCAGATCCCCATCGGCAATATGATCCTCAATCATACTGTCTCCGGAAACGCGCAGAGCATAACAGTCTTGACTGCGTTGCAACAGGTTAGAAAGATCGAATTTTTCTTCCACATCGGTGAAGGGTTCCACTAAACCACCAGCAGCGATCACACCTAGAACTGGTAAACCTTGCAGTGGTTGTTTGAGAATCCGCAGGGTGCGTGCTTTTCCTTCTGTCCAATCAATATAGCCTTTCGTGCGTAAACGTTCTAAACGGCTTTGAATCGGTGCCGGAGAGCGTAAATTCATTGCTCGCATCATTTGCCGGATGGAAGGGGCGTGTTGCGTAGTACGAATATACTCAATTAGCCAGTCGTACAACTCCTGTTGCGCTTGAGTAAGGGATTCGAGGTTAGTCATGATCTATTTTCCTATCCTTGGGTTAAGATAATTTGTACTTTAGTTCATTTGTGTTTAACCTAGTACATCTTAACTTCATCGGCTGACTAAATCAACTGGTTATTAGAGTTCTTGCGAAAATCAAAAATTGTCGTGCTTGGTTAGGAGACTCCGAGACAGCCTTGAATCAGTTATCAGTTAGGGACTTGCGTGGGAATAATATCCCAATCGATCGGAGGGCGCAAGCTTTGCGCCCCTACAGTAACGGATTTTGTCCACAATGTAGGGGCGAACTGCGTTCGCCCAAAAGGTACATTATCAAAGCGCAAGTCCCTTATCAGTTATCAGATGCGAGTTACAGCGTTTCTCAGATAGATGAGGTTCGTTCTTGCGGCTACCATACTTGATTAGCAAGGGTTAATCTGTACTTCACCTTTACGAGAAAGGCCGTATCGGTTCACTGATTACTGATTACTGTTCACTGATAACTAAAAAGTCTCCCTTCTCCCCACTTCATAATTCATAATTCCTTCTCCCTGCTCATAGACAGTCTTAACGAGTAATTTAGATAGTCAACAGCTTATCTTCTGACCTAGCACTTTTTTGGCTCTTCTAGGTTCTGTGTGATTAGTTTAACTTACATAGAATCGATCGATCTTTGTGTCCTTTGTGTCTTTGTGGTTCGTTCCACCCCCTCGCTAGGAGAAATGTATCCTAGAATACATTTTACCCACCAAACCTAGGAGAGCCCTTTTTTTTAAAAAGTATCATTAATTTTTATCTCAATTCTTAATATTAATTAATCCCAGGGTCGGTTGCGGGCAAACTCAGCAGCATATTAAGAAAAAATAACGAATTGCTAGAAAGCCGAGAATCTGGATAATGATCGAGATGGAGACAGGAAAATTGCTCTACTTAAGCCTGTCTGCCGTAAGCGTCCAATATGTAGATAGGGAGTCAAAAACGACGCTCAAGAAAATCCTTCGGTTGTCAGGGAAACGAGGGAGCATTTAGTGCGAAATTGAGCCGTAAAAAAAACTTAAAATCCCGACAAATATCATAAAAACTAAGGGGAACACATGACCACAAAAACCTATGCAACCATAGATGGTAACGAAGCTGTTGCACGCGTTGCCTATCGTCTCAGTGAAGTGATCGCTATTTATCCTATCACTCCCTCCTCGCCTATGGGTGAATGGTCCGATAGTTGGGCAGCCGAACGGAGAGCTAATCTCTGGGGAACCATTCCTTCCGTAATCGAAATGCAGAGCGAAGGTGGGGCAGCGGGAACCCTGCACGGAGCGCTACAAACAGGCTCTTTAACTACCACTTTCACTTCCTCCCAGGGATTATTATTAATGCTCCCCAACTTCTACAAAATTGCGGGGGAATTAACCTCTTCAGTGGTCCATGTGGCGGCCCGTGCTTTAGCAGCCCAAGGATTGTCAATTTTTGGGGACCATAGTGATGTTATGTCTGCCAGAAGTACAGGGTGGGCTATGTTAGCGGCTAATTCGGTTCAAGAAGCTCATGATCTGGCAGCAATTGCCACAGCTACCACCCTAGAAACGCGGCTTCCTTTTCTGCACTTTTTTGATGGTTTTCGTACCAGTCATGAGGTGCAAAAAGTCGAATTAATTAGCGATGAAATTCTCAAAGAACTGATAGATGAAGACCTAATTATTGCCCATCGTCAAAGAGCTTTAACTCCCGATCGACCGGTGTTACGAGGCACGGCACAAAATCCCGATGTTTATTTCCAGGCAAGGGAAAGCGTCAATCCTTTCTATCATGCTTGTCCCGATATCGCTCAAAAAATTATGGATCGTTTTGCCCAATTAACAGGACGGCAATACCATCTTTATGAATACCACGGTGCGCCCGATGCCGAAAGAGTGATTATTCTCATGGGATCGGGAGGGGAAACCGTCCATGAAACCGTGGATTATCTCAATCAAAATGGGGCTAAAGTGGGGGTTTTAAAAGTTCGTCTCTATCGTCCTTTTGCCGCCGACAAATTACTGGCAGCTTTGCCCACCACAGTGAAAAAAATAGCCGTTTTAGATCGCTGTAAAGAACCCGGTGCCGGGGGCGATCCGCTATATTTAGACGTGGTAAATGCCTTTATGGAAGAGTACGAAGGTCAGTTGCCGAAAATTGTTGGAGGACGCTACGGTTTATCTTCCAAAGAATTTACTCCAGCCATGGTTGCTGGTATATTTGATAACTTAAGTCTCAACAAACCGAAAAATCACTTCACTATTGGTATCGTTGACGATCTTACCTTTTCTAGTCTGGAATATGACCGCAGTTTTTCCACTGAACCAGACAAAGTAGTGCGGGCAGTTTTCTACGGTTTAGGTTCCGATGGTACGGTGGGAGCTAACAAAAATTCAATTAAAATTATCGGTGAAGATACTGATAATTATGCCCAGGGTTATTTCGTCTATGATTCCAAAAAATCTGGCTCCGTCACCGTTTCTCACCTACGCTTTGGACCAGAGCCGATTCGCTCTACCTATTTAATCACCGATGCTAACTTTATCGCCTGTCATCAGTGGGAATTTATCGAACAATTTGACCTGCTAGAAACCGCTAAACCGAACTCAATTTTTCTCCTCAATAGTCCCTATCCACCGGAGGAGCTATTTAGTCACCTACCCCGCCATCTCCAGCAAACTATCATCGACAAACATCTGCAAGTTTATACGATTAATGCCACTCAAGTGGCCAAAGAAGCGGGGATGGGCAGCCGGATTAATACCGTGATGCAGGTGTGTTTCTTTGCCCTAGCGGGGGTTTTGTCTCGGGAAGATGCGATCGCACAAATCAAAAAAGCCATCCGCAAGACCTACGGCAAGAAAGGCGAAGAAATCGTGCAGATGAACATCAAAGCTGTGGATTCTGCCCTAGAACACCTCTATCAAGTGCCAATTCCCGCCACTGTCACCCCCGAAGCTTTTGAATTAAGACCCCCAATTCCCGACACCGCACCCGCTTTCGTCCGAGAAGTCCTCGGCAAAATTATCGCCCGTCACGGGGAGGAATTGCCCGTTAGCGCCCTTCCCAACGATGGGACCTATCCCACCGCCACTAGCCAATGGGAAAAACGCAATATTGCCCAAGAAATCCCCGTTTGGGACGCTGATGTCTGTGTTCAGTGCGGTAAATGCGTTCTCGTTTGTCCCCACGCCGTTATTCGCTCGAAAGTCTATGATGAGGCCGAATTAGCCACGGCCCCAGAAACCTTTAAAGTCGCTAATGCCAAGGATCACGACTGGAAAGGGCTGAAATTCACCATCCAAGTGGCCGCCGAAGATTGTACCGGTTGCGGTATCTGCGTTGATGTTTGCCCCGCTAAAAACAAATCACAACCGCGTCTAAGAGCCATTAATATGGCTCCCCAATTGCCCCTGCGAGAACAGGAACGAGTTAACTGGGATTTCTTCCTTAATTTGCCTAATCCAGACCGATCAAGCCTAAATCTCAATAAAATTAACCATCAGCAAATGCAGGAACCTCTCTTTGAGTTTTCCGGTGCCTGTGCCGGTTGTGGTGAGACTCCCTACGTTAAATTAGTCAGTCAACTATTTGGCGATCGCATGATAGTGGCTAATGCCACCGGTTGTTCATCTATCTACGGAGGTAACTTACCGACAACACCCTGGGCAGTTAATGCCGAAGGTCGCGGTCCAGCTTGGTCCAATTCCCTCTTTGAAGATAATGCCGAATTTGGCTTAGGATTCCGGGTTTCCATCGATAAACAGGCAGAATTTGCCGCCGAACTCTTAGCAACCCTCGCCAGCGAAATCGGAGAAAGTCTAGCGGCAGATATTCTCAATTGTCACCAAGTGGATGAAGCGGAAATTTACGAACAACGGCAACGGGTAGAGGCCCTAAAATCCCGTTTAGGGCAATTAACCCCGACCACGCAGGTGAAAATGTTGTTATCCGTCGCCGATTATCTGGTCAAGAAAAGCGTCTGGATTGTCGGGGGTGACGGTTGGGCCTACGACATCGGTTACGGTGGCTTAGATCACGTTTTAGCTAGTGGTCGTAATGTGAATATTTTGGTCATGGATACGGAAGTTTACTCGAATACAGGCGGCCAGGCCTCGAAAGCGACTCCTCGCGCCGCCGTAGCTAAATTTGCTTCTGGTGGCAAACCAGGACCGAAAAAAGACCTCGGTTTAATGGCCATGACCTACGGTAACGTCTATGTGGCCAGCGTGGCTATGGGGGCAAGAAACGAGCAAACTATCAAAGCTTTCCTAGAAGCGGAAGCTTACAACGGGCCATCGCTAATTATCGCCTATTCTCACTGTATTGCTCACGGGATCAACATGACCACCGCCATGAACCATCAAAAAGAAGTGGTGGAAAGCGGTCGCTGGTTAATGTACCGTTATCATCCCGATTTAGCTAAAGAAGGCAAAAATCCCCTACAATTGGACAGCCGTGCGCCTAAGCTTACCGTAGCGCAAACTCTCTACTCGGAGAATCGCTTTAAGATGTTGGCCACCAGTAAGCCAGAGGAAGCTAAACGTCTGCTCAAAGAAGCACAAGCAGATGTGGATACGCGCTGGCAAATGTATCAGTATTTAGCAGCAAAAGGTACAGGGAGCAACGAATAGTTATGAATCTACACACCACCTACATGGGTTTACAATTGCGATCGCCGTTAGTCATCGGTGCGGCCGCACCCTTGAGCGAGGATATCGACAATATCAAGAGAATGGAAGACTTTGGAGCCGCTGCCGTGGTGTTACACTCCTTTTTTGAGGAGCAGATTAAACACGAAAGACTGGCTCTACACCATCATTTTACCCACGGAGCCGAGAGTTTTGCGGAAGCTTTGACTTATTTTCCCGAACCGGAGGTTTTTCACGTTGGTTCCGACGAATATCTCAACCATATTCGCAAAGCCAAAGAAATGGTCGATATTCCCATTATTGCCAGTCTCAACGGTGAGACCTCCGGGGGATGGTTGGAGTATGCCATTCAAATTCAACAAGCAGGCGCTGATGCTTTGGAGTTGAATATTTATTATGTTCCCAACGACCTAGAATTAACCGGAAATCGCGTCGAACAAAACTATATTGATATCCTCAAAATTGTCAAATCGGAGGTATCAATTCCTGTCTCGATGAAGTTAAGTCCCTACTTTAGCAATACGGCCAATATGGCTAAACAATTAGCGGAAGCTGGGGCCGATGGGTTGGTATTATTTAACCGTTTCTATCAGCCGGATATCGACTTAGACACCTTAGATGTTTACCCCAATATTATCCTCAGTAATCCCCAAGCAATGCGTTTACCCCTGCGCTGGATTGCCATGCTTTACGGTCGTGTACCGACGGACTTTGCCGCTACCAGTGGTATTCATAACGCCATCGACGTGATCAAAATGATGATGGTGGGGGCAAAAGCTACTATGTTAGTTAGTGTTTTATTACGCCACGGTTTGGAGGAAATTACCAAGATCGAACAGGGTTTATTGCATTGGTTGGAAGAAAATGAGTACGAATCGATCAAGCAGTTAATTGGTAGTATGAGTCAAATGAATTGCCCAGATCCGACCGCTTTTGAACGGGTACAGTACATGAGGGCCCTGCAAAGTTACGAACCTGTTTGGAAACGTTTTCAAACCACCAGCAAATAAAAGTGGGAAGCTTTTTTCAGTGATCAGTAATCAGTAATCAGTAATCAGTGAACTGAAAACTTAAGTAGATAGGCGTTAAAAATTATCAGACACCCCCCTTATCAAGGGGGGCAGGGGGGATCGACACCCCCCTTATCAAGGGGGGCAGGGGGGATCGGCACCCCCCTTATCAAGGGGGGCAGGGGGGATCGGCACCCCCCTTATCAAGGGGGGCAGGGGGGATCGGCACCCCCCTTATCAAGGGGGGCAGGGGGGATCAAACCTAAAATCCATTTTTAATTTAATTATAACCAGCTACTTAACTGAAAACTGAAAACTTACATCTGATCACTGATAACTGGTAACTGACAAAAAAATCCCAGAGGATATAGCCATGAACGAGAATCAAAACAAAAAAATCGGTATTCTGACCAGTGGTGGCGATTGCCCGGGGTTAAATGCGGTAATTCGTGCCGTGGTAAAAGCATCAAAACTAAAGGGTTGGGATGTGTACGGCATCCCCTACGGAACCGACGGTTTTATGCAGATTGCCGAGGGAAAATATCACCCCCAAGATTTGATCCTGACTCACCATGGCTATAACCTACCCGGAATATTGAAAGGATTAGACGTTTTGCAGTTTCTTAGTGGTAGTGTCCTGGGTTCTTTGAGCAAAGGACATCCCGAAAACCCAGAAATTGCCGCGAAAATCCTACAAGGATACGAAATGCTAGGATTAGATGCTCTGATCGTCGTCGGGGGCGATGGGAGCATCGATATCATCTACGATCTCGCCCAGAAAGGCAATTGGAATATTATCGCGGTTCCCAAAACCATCGATAATGACGTTCCCTATACGGAATGGTCCGTCGGTTTTACCACTGCCGTCGATATCGTCACCCAAGCTTTGTATGATCTCACCTTTACCGCCGCTAGTCACGAAAGGGTGATGATTGTGCAGGTGATGGGTAGAGATGCTGGTCATTTAGCCCTTCATGCGGGGATTGCCGGGGGAGCCGATGCGATTTTTATTCCCGAATTAACCCCTGCTCTCACTCCCGCAATCATCGACGGTTGTTGTCATCATTTGGCACAATTACGCGCTCAAGGTCGTAAATTCGCTCTCATTGTCATTTCTGAGGGGGTTAAAAACGAAGATAACCAAAAAGAGAAGTATATTGCCGATTATTTAGAAAAATTAATAGTTGACAAAACTAGCTCTTTATGCGTGACCGATCCCGTCTTCTGTTATCTCAATTCCATGGATGTGCGGGCCATGTCCTTGGGACACCTGCAAAGAAGTCGTCCTCCTTTGTCCATGGATCGACTCTTAGCCACGGCTTTTGGCATTAAGGCGGTAGAATTAATTGAACAGGGTAAACTCGATCGCGTGGTGATTTGGCGCGGGGGACAAGTGCGTAGTTTGCCCCTGAAACCAGTGATCAAAATTATTAAAAAATGTCATCAAGAAAATCGCTGTGCCTATCCCGTGGATCCTGATGGTTTTATTGTCAAAACAGCCCGTTCTTTGGGAATTTACCTAGGGGAAAATACCACAACCGAGACGGCAGTGGTTCCGCAAGCTGTGGGGGTGTTAGTTTAGTTATAATAAAGCGAGAAGGGTTGCTCATACCTTCTCGCTTTATTAATTGGTTAAGATATTTAATTCTGCTAATTTTACTTGCAATAATTTACTGTATTTTATGGCTTTTCTAAGTAATCTGTCATCGGTGGTTAACAATACATCTATTCTAGCATATTCAGCACAAGCGATATGAAAAGAATCATAAAGATCAAATCCTAAATATATAACCAATACTGTTTAACTGTTGTCCCATTCTTCATCACTAATACCCGCTTATTTGAGAATTTCCTTAACTAAATCTGTAGAGATTTCTTGATTTCCATGAGGGTTAGGGATGCGAATTTTATGTTGACCCTTTTTCATAAATTGATATTTACTACCAGAAAAAAGTCCTGTGTAACCTAAAGCTTTCAATTTTCTGATTAATTTTCTGCGAGAAATTGCTGATGGCATAACTAAACTTCTGCAACTGTTGTAACTTTAATTTCTAATCCATCTATGATAGGTAAAGGGTCGCCATCTTGTAATTTTAAAATGATCCATTCTTCTAGAACTTCTAGTAAGTCTTGACGGCATTCTTCAACGGTCAAGCCATTTCCCCAAACGCCTTGAAAGCCTTCTATTTCAGCAAACCAAGTACCGTCATTTAGCCTTTTGTATTGTGCTTGCTGTAAGGCTTTTTCACAATAATTGAGTAAGATCATTTTCTTCTCTAAATCTCCATAATATGTAACTACAAGGATTATAAAGCAAATAATATAGTGGTACAGGCAAGATGCCTGTAACAGACTGGAAGCTTGTACTACTATTTAAGGCGATCGCATTTAATCCCTGTCAAATCATAGAATTATTCTGCCATCAAATCATAGTCCATCATTCAATCATTCCAATCACAGTCAAGACTATTTACCCCCAATCCCATCACACAAACCCCTATCCTCCTCCCTAGCATCAGAATTAGGATTGTGCAAATAAACCCGCACCCAATCGCAACTACGCCTCATTAAAGCGTTTAAGTCCTGCATCGCCCTACAATCCTTCTGTATCCTCACAAAGAAGTCTAAACCAAGATTAACGGGATTTTAGGATTAACTGGATTATTTACTTGGAAACTCCTGACAATCTTTTAAGATTGAGCATCCTGAAAATCCTCTAATCCTCAAAATCCTGATACTGACTATTTACCCCCAATCCCATCACACAAACCCCTATCCTCCTCCCTAGCATCAGAATTAGGATTCTGCAAATAAACCCGCACCCAATCGCAACTACGCCTAATGAAACCATCTAAACCCCAACCGTATTCTCCATTCCACAGTTTGATTGTGTCGTCATCACTACTGGTCGCTAAAGTCTTACCGTCGCTGCTAAAACTCACACTATTGACATTCCCATTATGCCCTTCTAAGCGATTATATTCCCTTCCTTCAGTCAGAACCTTCTGTAAAGCATCCATTACCTTTGTGTCACTTACCTCATATTTCTGTAAAATTTTTCCTGCCTTAATCATTTCAACAAAAGCTTCTAAATCTTTCCCCCCTTCATTAAAGAGAGACAAGGAATAACGACCGAGAGAATTTGCTAAACTAAAGCTAATCTTAACTCACTTTCATCCATATCCGTTAACATCTTGCTATACTGATCATGGATTTTTCCTAAACTGGGATAAGGACTTAATTTATCTAAAAAATCCGCCCGCATTGTCATCACAATTTTAACTAAACTATCATTCTTTTCAATTAATTTAATCAAACTTTTAATAAAAATATCCCTTTCTGTCTTCGGTGTACGAGTGAATAATTCCTCAAATTGGTCAATAAAAATAAACCATAAATCAGAATTATTTTTTAATTCTTCAACCACCTTAATTAAAGTATCTTCCTTAACAGCTTGTGCTAATTTTGCTTGGGATTGTTTATATCTATTTGCCAAAAGACAACCATAAAAAGACTCAAAGGGATTAACATCAGGAACAAAAGTTAAATTAACCAATCTATTCGCGCCAAAATCATCCTTTAACTTAGGAATTAAACCCGCTTGCACGAGAGAAGATTTACCACTTCCTGACGCACCTAAAAGCAATAAAACATTCTTTGGCTTTAAATAATCGGTTAACTCAATAATCCAATTATCTCGCCCAAAAAACCTATCCTTATCATCTACCTCAAACTTCCTTAAACCCAAATAAGGTGAACCCGTAATTAAAGTTTGAGACTGAATCTCAACTCCTGACTTTTGGGTGATAATATATTGATTGATTACACCCCCACTAATATCACCCGCAATTCCCTTAAATTCACCATCACCGATAAGACCTTTAACATCACCCCCTATTTCTGAATAATAACTTTTATCAGTCATTTTTGCTACCCCAAAATTATTCTTTTAAAGTTAACTTTAAATTGCAGTTTTAAAACTAGAAATCTTTAAGGACTTCCTACTAAACCAAACAATTTAGCCAAACCGCCTAAAATCGTTACAATTAAAGCAACTAAAATCCCTCGACTGACAAACTCTTGATTCTCTAATCGCTTTTCCAAGCTATCAATTTTTCCCTCCAGACGCTTCTCAACACCATCAATTTTTCCCTCCAGACGCTTCTCGACACCATCAATTTTTTCCTCCAGACGCTTCTCGACACCATCAATCTTTTCCTTCAGACGCTTAATTTCACCTTTAACTTCACTAAGTTCAATCTTAATATCAGTAACATCTTTTTGAAGATTGTCTAACTTTTGATTGATTTGAATTAGAAAATCTTTAAGTTCTACCTCAACAGTAATTGACATAAATTTCCCTCCTAAATAATCCTCAACTAATTAATGTTCTGACTAATATTTCCACCACTAATATTTCCTGCAATTCCCTTAAAAGTGCCATCTCCCACCATTCCCTTAATATCACCACCAACATTAATATTATACTTACCTGCGGCAAATTCTTCAGGTTCTAATTGCTTGAGTAATGCTTCTGCTGTCTTAATAACCTCTGCATCTCTATCAATTTTTGCTTCAAGTAACTCTTCTTTGAGCAGTGTTTTTACCCCCTCTGAATCTGGTTTTTTCTCATGTTTATCGACGATATCACTATCATCTGTTTTCCCTTGCTCTGCAAACTTCTTCTTAATCAACGCTTTTAAACCCTCATAAGCATCCTTAACCGCTGTTCCCGCCGTATCCTTAGCAGCAGCAACCGCACCAGCAGCCAACGCAGCGAGAATTAGAGAAATCGGTTCCATTGCCTGAGACTCCAAATTAGATATTGCTGACTCAATCTTAGATCAAAGCAAAGTATCTGAAGCGATTATGACGCAGGTATTGGGCGCGGATGGCTTGCTCGTCGCGGTTGTTGGCTACTACTGCCAGTTGCACATAGGTGGGATAGTAGCGACAGAAGGTGTAAATCCCACTGTCATCGATGTCCTGCTTGTTCGGTAAAAATCGTTCGCACCGAGCGATGATTTCGACGGGATAGCCGAAAATCTGGACAAAACTAGGCGTAGCAGTCCTCTGGATGCGCCCAATCAAGCGCACACTCAGCATGAGAAACGTTGTCATGAAAATTACTCAAATTCACTTTAACCTAGATTTGTAAAAGTTGGGTTAAATTATCTCAAGGGAACAAAACCGGCTTTTTCAATTAATTTCTGTCCTTGATCGGTTAATAATAAATCAGCGTAGGCTTCCCCCGCTTGTTCGTCTAATTGACCATTTTGTTTGATAATAACAAAAAGACGACGGGTGATCGGGTATTCTCCCTTTTGAAAAGCTAATTCGTTCAGTTGATTACGCTTCTGGGGACATTGGGAAGACGGGATCGAAGGTTCTTGGTAGGGGGCAACTAATTTATTTTCGCTTTTACCGAGGGGTAAAGTTTTAATTCTACACTGGGGAACTACTTCCGGTGCAGAAGCATAGTAAATTCCTCCCAAATTTTGGGAAACTTTTCTGAGAGCGGGAGTCGTGCTATAAACGTACTGAATATTATCCCCAAAATCGGCTTTTTCTAAAACCTGATCGATAAAAAATTCCACGGTTCCCCCATCTTCCTTGCGTCGGGAATAGGGAATAATGGCTAAATTAGGCCCGCCCACTTGCCGCCAATTGCTAATTTTTCCTGTATAAATATCTTTTAACTGGGTAATTGTTAGACCGGAAACTGGTAAATCGGGATGAACTGCGATCGCAATTCCATCGATAGCCACGGGAACCTCTTTTAAAGTCAATCCCCGTTGTTGAGCGCGTTGTATTTCCTCATCTTTGAGCGCTCGAGATGCTTGGGAAAAAGCCAATTGATTCTCGATTAACATCCGAATACCGCTGCCGGTGCCGGGGGTTCCCGCAGTGGGATCGGTATAGACGAGTCGAAATTTCGGCCAGACTTGCTGAATAATAAAGTCCACTTCCTTGCGGATTGGGGCCCAAGTGGTACTTCCCCCGTAGTTAAATAATCCTTCCGGGACATTTTTAACCGCAGCTAACGTTTCGGAAATTTGATTATTTGAGGAGGAGGAGGAAGATGAATTAGATCGATCATTGAGATTGGGAAAGGTTTTGTTGAGCAACCACCAAGCAATTCCTCCTAAAAGTGCCGATGTCACCATGACCGTCAACAGCAGGGCAAGAATTTCATTTTTCTGGGACATAAAATCAGGATCAGGATGCGGAATATTTTAATGATAATCCCAGCTTTTGTTAATCACCCTAACTTTTACAATTCTGTCAGCTTGTGCCAAGGGTTAAGGATAAACCATAGAGACACCAACAACAGAAAGGAGAGGACAGATTCGATGAACCCGCATGGGTTACGCTACCCCTAAACCATCCTACAAAAGTTGTGCCTCCCTACTTAACTGATAACTGAAATCCACAACACCCATCCGACTCCCGACAACGAAAAAAAATCCTAGAGGACATAATCATGAACGAGAATCAACACAAAAAAATCGGTATTCTGACCAGTGGTGGCGATGGCCCGGGGTTAAATGCGGTAATTCGTGCCGTGGTGAAAGCATCAAAACTAAAGGGTTGGGATGTGTACGGCATTCCCTACAGAACCGAGGGTTTTATGCAGATTGCCGAGGGAAAATACCACCCCCAAGATTTGATCCTGACTCACCGTGGCCATAAACTACCTGGGATAGAGGTTACCCCAGACATTGCCAATTTGCTCCACTTATGGCAGTGGTCTTATATGTTGTGAGATAAGCTGTACTGAATTTAAACTGCGTATTGAAAATTTTAGTACAAATGTTCGAATTACTTCTCCCCGCTCCGCAGCTCCGGCGCTCCTCTACAATCTTAGCGAGTAATTTAGACGGTCAACAGCTGAGGAAATTTTCCTTTTGGGGGGTGAGGAGTCGGTCGTCAATAGCAAATTGGATTATATTTCATCTTGATGAGAAAGGCTGTACTTAAAAAAATATGGTATGATGGGGAATTGTCAGTTTTACGAAAGCCGATGAAAACGGAAGAGATTATCAAATCAATCGAAGCCGAGTATCTCAAGAGCGATCTGCCCATTATCCATGTCGGTGACACGATCCGGGTAGGGGTGCGAATCGTCGAAGGAGATAAAGAGCGGATTCAGCCCTACGAGGGCATTGTCATCGCCAAACGCCATGGCGGTATCAACGAAACGATTACAGTACGCAAAGTCTTCCAGGGTGTGGGGGTAGAAAGAGTCTTCCTGCTCCACTCGCCACGGGTTGCCAGTATCAAGATCATCCGTCGTGGTAAAGTACGTCGGGCGAAACTCTACTATCTGCGCGATCGGGTTGGCAAAGCCACCAGAGTCCAAGAACGTTTCGATCGCCCCCTCTAAAAAATTTCCGGCGACAGCCTAACCAAGAAAGTTGCTTAATCGCCAACAACTACGCTATAGTGAATAAAGGCCTTAAAAAAGCCAAATAGTTTAGCGAATGGGCGCTCTTAGTTCAGTTGGTAGAACGCAGGTCTCCAAAACCTGATGTCGGGGGTTCAAGTCCTCCAGGGCGCGTTTGGTAATCACCAAGCCGATAATTGCAAAGCACATAATCTCAATGTCTGAGGGTTAGTGTGGGTTGTCCGGTGAAAATGATAAGTTAAGGATAGCCTGAGTATCATTTTAAGGAGTAGCGATCGTGGCCAAAAAAGAAACCCTAGAAAAAGACGTGAGCGACAAGAAAGAGGGAAACTCCTTTCAGGTCAAGGAATTCGTCAATGAAACCAAAGAAGAACTCGCCAAAGTCGTCTGGCCTTCCCGTCAGCAACTTTTGAGTGAATCGGCGGCGGTGATGTTAATGGTGACTTTGGTGGCCACTCTCATCTATCTGATTGATAAATTCTTTGCCTGGGGTGCGGGGAAGGTGTTCCCATGAATCTAGAAGAAGAGCAGTTTCCCGAAGAACTCAATCTTAGCGGCCTACCGAAAAAACCCCGTTGGTATGCCGTGCAGGTGGCTTCCGGTTGTGAGAAACGGGTCAAAGCTAATTTGGAACAGCGCATCCACACCCTCGATGTGGCCGATCGCATTCTGCAAGTCCAGATTCCCCAAGCGGCCACCGTCAAAGTCCGCAAGGATGGTTCACGGCAACACGGCGAGGAAAAAGTCTTCCCCGGTTATGTCCTGATCAGAATGATCATGGATGATGACGCTTGGCAGGTGGTCAAAAACACCCCCCACGTGATCAACTTTGTCGGGGCCGAACAAAAACGCCACTACGGACGCGGCCGCGGTCACGTCACTCCGCTACCCCTGAGTATGTCAGAAGTCGATCGCATCTTCAAACAAGCTGAGATTCAAGAACCCGTCGTCAAAATCAATATGGAGGTTGGCGATCAGATCTTGGTTCTATCCGGTCCATTTAAGGACTTTGAAGGGGAAGTGATCGAAGTTAGTCCCGAGCGCGGCAAACTCAAGGCCCTGCTCTCCATTTTTGGTCGGGATACCCCGGTTGAATTGGAATTTAATCAAGTCGAAAAACAAAACTAAATCATGGCTAAAAAAGTCGTCGCAATTATTAAACTAGCTTTACCTGCTGGTAAGGCTAACCCTGCTCCTCCGGTGGGACCTGCTTTAGGTCAACACGGGGTAAATATTATGGCGTTCTGTAAAGATTACAACGCTAAAACCGCCGATCAGGCTGGCATGATCATCCCTGTGGAAATCTCCGTTTTTGAGGATCGGAGTTTTACCTTTGTCCTCAAAACTCCCCCCGCTTCCGTTCTCATCCGCAAGGCGGCCGGTGTGGAAAGAGGTTCCAACGAACCCAACAAGAAATTTGTCGCCACCATTACCCGCGACCAATTACGCGAAATCGCCCAGACTAAACTGCCCGATCTTAACGCTAACGACATCGAAGCGGCCATGAATATTGTGGCGGGAACGGCCAGAAATATGGGTGTCAAGATCTCAGACTAAATCTTATTACGGGGAGAAGTTAAGCTTCGTTATTACCCAAGGAGCAACAAATCAGATGGTAAAAAAAGTTTCACGACGTTTGCGAGATGCCCAGGCTAAGGTAGAAAATAAAGCCTACGAGCCATTAGAAGCACTGACATTATTAAAGGAATTAGCAACGGCGAAATTCGACGAAACCGCCGAAGCTCATATTCGTTTAGGTATCGATCCTAAATATACCGACCAACAACTGCGGACAACGGTAAGTTTACCCAAAGGAACCGGACGCACGGTGCGAGTAGCGGTGATTACTCGCGGGGAACAGGTACAGGAAGCGAACAACGCCGGGGCCGATATCGTTGGTTCGGAAGAATTAATCGAAGAAATCGCCAAGGGGATGATGGATTTCGAGGTGTTGATCGCCACCCCCGATATGATGCCAAAAGTGGCGAAATTAGGTCGTCAACTCGGTCCACGGGGTTTAATGCCCTCACCGAAAGGGGGAACCGTAACCACGGATTTAACGGGGGCGATCTCTGCGTTTAAAGCGGGTAAATTGGAATTCCGGGCTGATCGCACCGGGATCGTTCACGTTCAATTTGGCAAAGCTTCTTTTAGTGCCGAGGATCTGTTAATCAATTTGAAAGCTTTGCAGGAAACGGTGGACAGAAACCGTCCTTCCGGGGCCAAAGGTCGTTACTGGCGTACAGTTTACGTTTCTTCTTCTATGGGGCCATCGATTCAAGTGGATATTAGCACCCTGCGGGATCTGAAATTAGCAGAAGCCTAACTACAGTTATTTTTCTTTGAAAAGGCCTCCAAGTAATTGGGGGCCTTTTTTGGGGATTTTATCTATTCTAAGATCATTGATTTTCATTTTTGGGTTCTTCTATAATCAATACAGCATGATATTGTCCTTCTTTTAAATTTGAGGGAACTTGTACGGTTAATTGACCTTCATTGTTAACGAATGCTTCAACCTCAATGGTTTTCATGTTAACATATCTCTCTTTATTTTCTGCTATAATCTTAACGGTATAAGCATCTTTATCTGCTAAAGACCGAGCATACTTTCCTCTGACTGCACTTTTTAAATGAGACTCCGTTAAAACCTCAGAATAATCATCTAACATTTCATCATCTTTGAGGGTATCATTCATTACTTTGTTCATAGATTTTTCTTTCATGTTTAGTTACTCTCCTAGCACTAATGATTCTGATATTTCTTTGTCTTTCAGTATGAACAACTAAAAGCAAGCGGTTTTGACTAGAATAACCAATTGTCAAAAAAACGATCTTCTAGGATTGGATGAGTAGGATCATCTAAAGTCAAAGAATAGGTATCTTCAAAGACAGTTTTAGCCTCATTAAAAGAAATATCGTGTTTTCTCAGATTTATCTCAGCTTTGTCTTTATCCCATTCAAAATTAGTCGTCATCATCTTAATTATACACAATAAATAAAATAAGTGGTATAAAAATCGCCCACCCTACTATGGTAAACCGTTAGTTAACTAAAGTGCGCTCGCCTTTGGCTAGATACTTTCGGGATCGCTCTGTCTTGATGTTTATAGCTGTTGGAAAAAAAACAATAAATTTGTGATACTGTTATCATTTTGACAAGTTATTGATGTTCTTTCTCAAGAAGATCGTCTATAGCGGTTCTCGCATCTGTGCGGCACACTTAAACCTTTGCTGATTAAGCTGTTCAGGATCGGGAATGTACCTCTTGTGAATCAGAAACGCTATATTATTAGAAACAAGATTAGAACAAAAGAAACAAAAACAAGAACCTTATGCTTGATCAGATTGGGAAACCACAAAAGCACGAAGAACAACCACAGACAGCCAAGAGAAGAACGAACTGAACAATTAATGAATGCTTGTTTCCCTAATTTTTCTGGTGCAATTAATTGGGAATTTCTGACCGATCGCACCTGGATCGTTCACGTTCAATTTGCTAAAGCTTCCAAAGGCCTCCAAGTAATTGGGGGTGTTTTTTTGGATTGATCGCCCGATTGATATAGAATCAAAAGGCTACACTCAAGATTAATCGCTTGAATTATTCTCTTGTATCTGTTCTTAAAGCCAGCGTGTGGATTGTAGATTCCCCTAATACCCGTATTTTAGCCCCTAGTGCGATCGCTCTTGGTAACTTTGATGGTTTGCACCTAGGTCATCAAACCGTCCTACAGCCAATTTTTCAGGATGAACCCGCGTATCCCACCGTTGTTAGTTTTACTCCCCACCCGCGGGAATTTTTTACGCGAGAAAAATGGCAGTTATTAACTCCTCTAGGGGAAAAGGTGGAAGTTTTAGAGAATTTAGGCGTTAAACAATTAGTTTTACTGCCTTTTTCTGCTCAATTAGCTTCCCTGACTCCCTTGGCTTTTATCGAACAGATTTTAGTAGCAAAATTACAGGCTAAATCGATCAGTGTTGGTCAAGATTTCCGCTTCGGTTATCGTCGTCAAGGTACAGCGGAAGATTTATTACAGATCGCCTCTCAATTTAACATTAAAGTCGAGATTGTTGCTTTAAAAAACTGTGGGACGGGTCGAATTAGTAGTTCCCTAATTCGTCAAGCTTTGGCAGCAGGAAACGTTGAGCAAGCCAGACAAATGTTAGGTCGTCCCTACAGTTTAACCGGTCGTGTGGTCATCGGGCAACAACTGGGCAGAACATTAGGTTTTCATACCGCTAATCTACAGGTTCCTCCCGATAAATTATTGCCGCGACTGGGGGTTTATTGCGGTTGGGTGCATCTCGATGCTTCTCACTTACCAGCAGTTTTGAACATCGGTTATCGTCCCACAATCGAGGGAAAAACTATCAGTGTGGAAATCCATTTATTGGATTGGTCGGGCAATGTATATGATCGCATTTTAACGATGGATTTAGTGCAATTCCTGCGACCAGAACAGAAATTTAATTCTCTCGATCGATTAAAAAATCAGATCGAGATAGACTGCAATCGCTCTCGGTTAATTCTAACTTCTGTAACCGACAACTCCTAATATTTTTGGTATTCTCTTTCCACTTTACCCACCGCTTTCAATAAAGGAGAATCAAGGGGATCGATCCAATCAGCTACTTCTCGCGCTAATCCTAGGGTAACAATGCCTTGAGACGGTGGTAATTGACCAGCTAAAGCCTGACTTTTGATGGTTTTTAGGACAGAAATTAAACCCTCAATCCGAGTCGATCTTTCTGTTTTCTGCATCTGTTCGGCCACGGTAATAGCTTGGTCAATTGATTGAATTAATTCCCTCATGTTCGTTTCCATAATATTCTAGCGACAGGAAAGAGATGTAACGGTTATTGCTCGCCCCTCTCCCCATTTTATATTGGCATCTCGCGAGTCTTTAATAAAAGTTTGCTGACCACCACCGGGATAACAATCAGCCGGATTCTGGGGGGCGACAATTCCTTGATAAACCGTTGTTCCCGCCGGTAAAGTCACCGATACCACTTTGGTCGCTTGATTGGGAGGATTCCACTTTTGATCGAGGGCTAAATTTCTGATCACCTCCACATTGGTGGTATATTGATCCGTGGTCAGAAAACGACCTTTTTTGCTATTTTCGTCACTATAATAACGGAAAAAAGTCTGGGGTTTTTCTAGGGTAACTGCCTGACATTCACTATTGCGAAAAGTGACGGCAATATCTGGAGGGAGGGGACAGGAAGGAGCCTGATCTTGAGCCAATATTTTCCGAGAATTGAAAGTCAAATTTTCGGGTAAACTATTGGTTAATGTACTGGCTGCGATGCCTAAAACAAGACTAAAAACGAGCGAACTGGCTTTCATCTTCATCGATATAAGAGAAATTCCTCCCGATTTTATCAGACTGAACCGACTGAAAATCTTGATTTCGCCCACGGGCAACAATTCTTAACTAATTTTCTCCCTGCTGGCCACCCTAACCCTGATTAGCTCCCTAGCAGAAAATTTCCCGCCATTGTCTCTCAACTTTCCTCGCTAGTGTGGGCAAATTAGGAAAAGAATCGTTAAGATCAAAAAAACTTAACATTAATCTTCTTGACAAAATACCCCATTTGTGCTATGAGAGACGCTATTGATATTTTGATGGAAAATTTGAGCCAGAGCATCGTCGGCCAAACCAAATCGATTCGCATTGTGCTGGTGGCTTTACTCAGTGGTGGCCACGCTCTCCTGGAAGATGTCCCCGGAGTCGGCAAAACCCTGTTAGCCAAATCCTTAGCGCGTTCCATTAACGGTCGTTTCCAACGGGTACAATGCACCCCCGACCTCCTCCCCAGTGATATCACAGGAACCACGATTTGGAACCCCAACAGTCGGGAATTTGAATTTATCCCTGGCCCCGCTTTTGCTAACGTCCTCTTGGCCGATGAAATCAACCGGGCCACCCCGCGCACCCAATCGGCACTTCTAGAAGTCATGGAAGAAAAACAAGTTACCATCGATGGAGAAGCGCGGCCAGTCCCCCAACCCTTCTTTGTGATTGCCACCCAAAATCCGATCGAATATCAAGGCACTTTTCCGCTTCCAGAAGCGCAAATGGACCGTTTTGCCGTTTGCCTGAGTTTGGGTTATCCCAGCGCCACAGAAGAATTAAAAATGTTACAAAGACAGCATTCTCAAGAGACGGTTAAATCCCTAGAAGCTTGTATTTCCCTAGAACAGGTGGGAGAATTGCAAAGATTAGTCAGTCTGGTCCGGGTAGCTCCCACTTTACAGCAATATATCGTCGATTTAGTCCGCGCTACCCGTGATCACGAAGATATTAGTTTGGGAGTCAGTCCCCGGGGTTGTGTGGTTTTGCAAAAAGCAGTTCAAGCTTACGCTTTCCTCGAAGGTCGCGATTATGCTATCCCCGATGATGTTAAGTTGATTACTCCCTACGTCTTCTGCCATCGTCTGATTCCTAGTCACGGTCGTCAAGCTAAAGCGATCGTGGAAAGACTTCTGCAATCGGTGGCGATCGAGGATCGCATCTGTGCCTGAACTACTTTGAACCCCTAGAGGAGAGAATTGTCGCGATCAAAATTCCTAGCGGGGGAATAACAACGACTAGCAATTAAACCCAAAACTAACCACCAGAGGGTACTAACCTGGGGACGATACCAAACTGTATCAAAAAAACCGTGGGCAAGAATTCCAGCCATAGTGGCAATTGCCCCGATTAACCAAAAGCCTTGACTATCCATTTTATCGCGTAAAAGTTTAATTTGATGGATGCCTTGGCCGATAGTTGTAACTAATAACCAGAGGAAACAGGTAAAACCAATAATTCCCGTTTCTACCATGATTTCTAATAGCACAGAATAGGCACTTAAAGCCGTGTATTTTGGCTTCATGAATAGGGGATAAATTTTCTTAAAAGCATCATTACCCGGTCCGATGCCCAAAAGCGGATAAGTTTGAATCATGCGAATAACTGCATCCCAAACATTAATCCGAAAGTTATTACTACTATCTTCCCGGCCCGCGAAAATACTCATCACCCGAATTCGCAGCGGCTCCACCAATAAAATCGCCCCTAAAACCACCACGGCTAAACCACCTAAAACTAAGGGTAAAAGCCAGGTTTGCCAAAATAAAGGTAGATAATTTTTGAACCAATAAAATAATAGCAATAAGAAGACAATTCCTAGGACTATCAAACCAATCCAACCGCCACGACTCTCGGTAAAAAATAAACAAGCACCATTGGCTAAAGTTAGTAAAGCCGCTAAAATTTTCGGTAGCCATCCCTGCCACACAAACAAGGCTGCAGCGCTAAAAGCAATACCTGGAAATAAATAACTAGCTAATAAATTAGGATTACCGAGATAACTATAAACCCTAGTATCCCCCGCTAATTCTGAAGTGGGATCGTTCCAAGTTGCTAACTGTTCCGCACCAAAAATTTGCTGACGAATGCCGTAAACGCTCACTGCTAAGGCGGTTAAAACTAAAGTAGTCAGAATCCAATTTGTTAGGCGTTGTGAGCGCATAATTCGGGCAGTAAAGGCAAAAAAGATCAGATTGAGAGTTAATTTAATTAATCCTTCCAAAGCTGCGGTTTTAACGGGAGAAAAAGCCGTAGAAACCGTGGCAATTCCCCAGTATAAAAGCACTAAAATGTGAATCGGTGTCACCCCGATTTTGCCTTCATCCACAAGGGTTAAGAGTAGCCAATAACCCGCTATTGCTAACAATAAAAAACCGATTTGACTGGTGGAGAAAAACGGAGCGGTGGCGATAAGAAGAGAGATTAACAGCGCACCCATCAGTTCTGTCCACTCCACAAACCGGCTACCCTGTCGCCATTGACTAAAAAGGCCGACGAAACGATGCAGATAGCTATATTTTGACCAAGAAGCGGGCGAAAAGTTCAATAGGGTGATTTGTTTCCAAAAAGCATTCATAGGGTTTTTAGTTGCGGTTGTCACCATCACACTTTGATTAAGATACCGATTGTATCTTAATTGTTGACTCTTGGGACCCAAAAGAGTTTCAGTCTGGTGTCTTAGGGCAGCTTCACACAGTCAAAACCTAATAGCATAACCAGTCTAAGCATGGGGTGAACGTATAGCTTGACCTAAACGAGTTAAGCCTGGGGAACAGTCAAAACGATCGAGATGTACTTCAATAAATGATAGACGATCGATGTTACCCTGGGCAATCGATAAAGCCTTTTCTAATTCCCCTTCTGTCCTGACTTGACAACTCCAACTTTCCCCGTTAAATACTGCCGGTAATTGGTGATATTTCCACGGTTGTAGATCATTATACATATTATCCTGAATTACCCGCTCGATCGTGTAACCATCATTGTTAATTAAAAAGATAATTGGATTGAGATGGTGGCGGATAATTGTCGAAAGTTCTTGGGCAGTCATTTGAAAAGCACCATCCCCCACAAAGACGATAGGACGAGTGTTTGGTGCGGCAAAAGCTACTCCTAAACAGGCGGGAATTGAATAACCAATAGAGAGATAAAATGCTTGACCAATAAAGTCGGTTTTTTGAGGCATTAATAAATCAATCGTGGCAATAATTGCGTCCCCTGTATCGGAAATAACAAAAGATTCTTGAGCGATAAAATGATTCATTCGCTCATAAAAACGAGCATTAGTTAATTTTTGCTCTGGCACGGCGATGAATTCTAAATTATTTAATTCGGCCGCGGGTTTAATTTCTAGTGTTGCCGCTTCTTTGTGACTTAGTTTATCAATTAAACAATCGATAAAATCCCCTAGGAATACCGGTTGATAGAAGTGATGTTTAATTTTTACTTTCTCAGAGTTGGCATTAATCAAATTATTGGGATTTAAATTAGCCGTAAATCCCCCTAAATTCATATCGGACATGATTGCCCCTAAACAGAGGACACAATCGGCATTTTCCACCCGTTGACTAACGTATTCGCGACTTAATGCTCCCACATAAGTGCCGATAAATTGCGGCAACATTTCCGAAATTGACGACTTACCTAAAATAGTGGTGGCTAAGGGATAACCCGTTACCTCTAAAAGTTTCAGCAACTTATCTTGGAGTTTAAACCGATGGAATTCTACTCCCGCTAAAATAATTGGTTTTTCCGCTTTTTCTAATAAAAAAAACGCTTCTTCCACTGCTTCTTCTAAAGCGGCAGCATCCGTGAGATTATCGGTTAAATAAATTGGATTTTCTGAGGGGATACAGGGACGATAGACTAGATCCCGGGGAATTTCGACATACACAGGACGTTTATGATGCAAACAAGCTGCTAAAGTTTGATCGATTTGGCTGGCTGCTTGGGCAGAATTAGTGAGAATAACCGAGGCAACCGTGACTTTTTCCATGATCGAAAATTGCAGATTATAATCGCCCGTGGTGTGGTGTAATAATAAATTATCCCGGCGAATCGAGCGATCAGAAGCTCCACTAATTACCACCAGGGGAACTCTTTCAGCGTAAGCACCGACCACAGCATTAACCAGGCTAAATCCCCCGACTCCGTAGGTGACACAGACAGCACCCATCCCCTTGACTCGCGCGTAGGCATCGGCGGCATAACCTGCGTTAAGCTCATTACAGGTGCAAACTAATTCGATCGGACTTTCCACCAAAACATCCATCAAATCGAGGACATAATCCCCCGGCACCCCAAAAATATGATTAACCCCTAAATTATGGAGACGCTGGAATAAATATTCGCCGATGGTGATCATAGCAATTTTCTCGCAAAGATGAGCAGGGTGTCGGTGCGGAATTTTCCCTACTCACTTTCAGCCAAAATGCCGACCGCTCTTGTTAGGAAAAGACCGACTAACTTAGATAAGTAGATGGTTATATTCCTCTTGTCTTAATGATTCAGGAATACAAGCTCCTTGAGATTTATTCCGCAAAAGTTGATTATTTTCTCTTGCGTTATGATAATGCCCTCCCCCTTATTACGTCCATTAGTCGGATATTTCTTAACAAAAAGATAGAAAACTTAAAAGCGTCTGAAACAATTGATAGGTATAGTTTTGAAAGAAGTAATCTACTGGGGGGTCATGTGGAAAACTTATCCAGCCAGTTTTGTCCATCGCAGCTTTTTTTAAGTTTTTTTTAAGCTTTGGCTCCCCCTACAGTATGATCGATCTCTTAAAAAAACTTAACTTGACGCCTGGCATAGATGCGCTTAGACCAATGCCGAAAGTTGGTCATCTGTCTTTGGGAGTAGCCCCGCTGACGCTTCAGCAAAGGTTATACTGCTAATCAACTGCTATAGTACAAATTCAAGGACTAACCTGAACCTTCCGTTTCTGTGGGGTTAGTTGTCTTGGGAACTCTGGGAATTTTATCGAGATTCCAAAGACCCAAAAACTAAGCTGGCCTGAATTGAAATTATCTGAAAGATAATCCTTCTCTTAGTCTGTTTTTCCTCGCTTTCCGCCCATTTATTTCCATTTGCTGGTCATGTACAAAAAACTACTGTCTTTAACTCTTTTCCCTTTAGGAATTGCTTCCACTGCCTTGCTGCCAGTGTCACCTGCTCAAGCGGTCACGGTGGCCAGTGATTGGATTGGTGCCGCCACTCAAGGTGTTAGAAATCAACCCCAGGGACCGACGGTAGCTTCTCGGCTCTATGGCATCCTTGGCACTGCTATGTACGATGCTTGGTCAGCCTACGAAGCTACGCCCATTAGTACCGTTCTGGGAGATACTTTACAACGTCCTACGAACGAAAATACTCAAGCCAATAAACAGGAAGCGATTAGTTTTGCCGCCTATCGGGTGTTAACGGAACTGCTACCCACACAAACGGCTAATTTGACTGCTCGGATGAATAGTCTTGGTTACAACCCCAACAATACCAGCACCGATACCACTACGGCAGCGGGAATCGGTAACACCATCGCCGCCACACTGATGAATGCCCGTCGTAATGACGGTTCCAATCAGTTAAACAACTACGTTGATACCATCGGTTACAGCACCCCCAACACTCCCACTCAAGTGGTCGATATCGAACTCTGGACTCCAGAGAGTGTTCCCATCGATTCTGGTTCAGCACTACAGAGATATCTCACCCCCCACTGGGGAACGGTGCAATCCTTCTCCCTAACCGATAATGCTCAATATCGTCCCCCCGAAATCACCCGTTTTCTCCTAGATCCCAACGCTTCGGCGGATTTACAGGCGGGAACGATCACTCGGTCTAATGGTACAGTTGTTCCTATTAGTGCTGCTTCGGTGGGAGTAGATATTAATCCCGCTTTCATCCAGCAGGCGGTTGATGTGGTGGAATTGAGCGCCAATCTCACCGACGAACAGAAACTAATCGCCGAATTTTGGGAAGATGGCCCTGGAACCCCCTTTCCTCCGGGTACATGGATGGAGTTCGGGCAAGATATCTCCCAGCGGGATAATAATACTCTCGACGAAGATGTGCAGTTATTCTTCGCCCTCGGTAACGCGGTTATGGACGCGGGGATTGCCACCTGGGAAGCGAAACTATCCTATAATTCTGCCCGTCCCGTGCGCGTGATTCGTGAGTTAGGTCGCTTGGGTTTAATCGGGACTGACCGGGGTGATGGCGTATTTGTCATTGACGCTTGGGGCGGCCCCGGTTTAGGAACGAGAACTATTCCCGCTACCCAATTTCTCACCTACCAGAATCCCTTTGGTCCTCCTTCACCCCCCTTCGCCGAATATACCTCCGGCCATAGTGCCTTTAGTGCCGCCGGGGCGGAAATCCTGCGTCTTTTCACCGGTAGCGATGTCTTTGGTGGTTCTGTCACCTTTGCCCCCGGCACTTCGGCTTTTGAACCTGGTATCACTCCGGGTAGTCAAGTTACTCTCTTTTGGGATACTTTCTCAGAAGCGGCCGATGAAGCTGGTATTTCCCGTCGTTATGGCGGTATTCACTTCCTCGACGGCGATATTCAAGGCCGAATTTTAGGTCGCAGGGTGGGGGGAAGTGTTTGGAACCGCTCTCAATTTTTTATCAACGGTGGCGTTACTACTCCAGAAGCGGATAATGTTCTCGCCCTCTTGACCCTAGGCGGTATTTTCTGCCTAACACGCCTGATAAAAAGCAAAATTAAATAAAAATTCGACATTTTGCTAAATTTCCTAGAGACTTTGCCCCCAACGTCTCTATTTTACTTTCTCCCTAGTCTGCCCATCCCACAAGCCGAAAATAGGGAGATTGGCTCCGATCGCTTGTTATACTTGTCTAGGATAGAAATTACCGCTCCTCGCCCCTGACTGTTAATGATTTTTACTGAATTAGTTTTGCAAAATTTTGGACCCTACGCTGGTCGTCAAGTGATTAATTTACGTCCCGAAAAAGATAATAATCCCTGTCCAATTATCCTTTTAGGAGGCATGAATGGGGGCGGTAAAACTACTTTAATGGATGCGATTCGTTTGGCTTTGTACGGTGCGCGAGCGAAGTGTTCTACTCGCAATAATTTAAGTTATGCCGAGTTTCTCAGTCAAGCAGTTAATCATCAAGCTTCCCTCATCGATCAAGCGAGAATAGAACTGGCTTTTGAACATCTAGTTAATGAACAATGGCGACAATATCGTATCGTTAGATACTGGACAAAACAGCCTAAAGATGGTAAGGAGACCCTCGGTATTTTAGATGAAGATTGGCCCGATCCTGCCTTAGCCAATACTTGGGATGAATATATTGAAACTTTATTACCTTTGGGTATTTCTAACCTGTTTTTATTTGATGGGGAACAGGTAAAAGAATTGGCAGAACAGGATGTACCCCCTGACAGCGTTAAGGATTCAATGCAGACCTTATTAGGGTTAGAATTAGCGGAAAGATTAGCCGTTGATCTCGATATTTTAGCTAGTCGCAAGCGCCGGTTATTAGCAGCAGAAAATGAACTGGCAACTATTGAAGCAATCGAGAAAAAATTAGCCCAGTACCAAGAAGATTTAGAATTGGCTCGGCAGGAGATGGAAACTCAACAAAAAAATTTAGATTTAGTTAGAAATGATTTTGATGCAGTCTCGGATAAATTTCGCATTGATGGGGGCAAAATTGCCGCCGAAAGAAGTCAATTAGAAAGCAGAAAAAAGGATTTAGATAAAAAGTTAGATAAACAGAGAGAATATTTAGGTCAATTGGCGGGGGAATTATTACCATTAAAGTTAATTTTTCCTCTCCTAGAAGCCGCGAAAATTCAGGGGGAAAAAGAGCTAAAATTTCAATCAGCTAAAGTCGCTCAATCGGTTTTAGAATCCAGAGATAAAAAGTTACTGGCTTATTTAAAAAAACTAAATTTAACTTTAGAACAATTAGAGAATATTAGGGAGTTTTTAGAGCAAGAAAATCAGTTTTTAGCTGAGGATAACGAGTCTTTCGTTACCTCTTACTTAGATTTAGACGAGGAGGCGATCGAGTTATTAAATCGAGTCTTAACCCATCAATTACCGGCACAAATTAACCTCGCTCATCAAGCAATAGAACAATTAAGAAATCTGGAAGCTGACTTAGATAATTTAGAGCGAGAATTAGCAGTAGCAGCCTCTCCCGAAGAATACGAAACCCTGAGTAATAACTTAAAAACCGCTCAGAAAAAGTATCTAAATACTCAAGCAGAATACGAGCAAAGCCACAAAAATTATGAGGAAATCAAAAAGAAAATTGAGAAAACCAAAAAAGAATTATTTGCCTATAGTGAGAAAGCTTTAGAATCCCAAAGTAACGAACATATCGTCAATGCAATTGTCAAAGCACAGCAAACTTTAAAAGTATTTAAAGAACGCTTAACTTTAAAAAAATTAAATAGATTAGAGGGAGAAGTGGCGGAATGTTTTCGTTATTTATTGCACAAGTCCGATCTAGTTCAGAAAATAGCGATCGATGCTGATACTTTTGGTCTATCTCTCTTTGGTCCCGATGGACAAAATGTGCCTAAACACCGTCTTTCTGCTGGAGAAAAACAACTATTAGCGATCGCTTTTTTGTGGGGATTAGCGCGAGTTTCCGGACGAGATTTACCCATCGCTATCGATACACCTCTCGGACGTTTAGATTCTTCCCATCGCCACAATTTAGTTGAACGTTATTTTCCCGCTGCTTCCTCTCAAGTCATTCTCCTTTCTACCGATACAGAAATTGGACAAAATGAGCTACTCTTATTAGAAGAACAGGAAGTAATCGCCAGAAAATACCTGCTAGAATACAATTCCCAACAACGTCAAACCACTATTCACCCCAACCGCTACTTTTGGTAAAATTATGACTGAGATAAATTCCCCAAAAATCCTCCCTCGATTAACTTGAGACATCGGGTATTACTTTCGATTTTATCAGTCAATCCAAGCTTTTGGGGGGATCAGCACCCCCCTTATCAAGGGGAGATTAAGGGGGGTGCCATATTCAATTTAATTATAACCAGCTACTTAGTTATTAAGGCAGAGGCAATCAGAGCAATTATCTTTTTAACTTTTTAACTTGACCATTATGGGAAAAATAGAAGATTTACTGGCACAAATGAAGGCAGAATACCAGAAACGGGATCGGGAAAAACCGATGCCGTCCCCTTCTTCTCGCCAAGAAAAAGATCGTCCCCCGTCCGAATTTAAGGTTAATTATGCTGGTGATTTTTCTACCGATGCGCTTTTAAAAGCTTTAGCCTTAGAAAACCAAGAAAGGGAACAACAGGAGACAGCAGAAAAAGAAAAAGCGTCGGCATTAAAACAGCAGCGCAAGCGAGAAGCTTTAACTAGAAAGGCAAAGCAATGGTTAGATAAATTGGATGCCAAATCGGAGGAAGGACGCTGGTTCGAGGAGTTTTCCTATAGCTACGATTCTCCTTTAGAAGCGGCAATTACCTATCTAGAAGCTTTGGGAGAAGTGGATATTTCTAAATGATCAGGTCTAATTTAAAGTTGTGGGTAAATTGGCCGCATCAAAAACTCGATTATGCCACCAAATATTATCACCAGCTATAATATTTGTGCCATAACGAGGAACGATACCATAAACAGTGCCAGGGTCATAATCCAAAGCTTGACTGATGAGATTGTAGAGACGTTGTAGATCAAAACCCCGGGGGTCACAATGGGGATATTTTCCTTGATTAATCAGAAAACTATCGACGGCAAAATGGCTGACAATTTGCGGTAATTGTCCCGTTTGTAAGGCTGCGAGGAGATAATATTTCGCCGTTTGTTGGTATTGAAAATCGCTGTAACCGGGGAGGGTTTGCAAGCGTCCTTTGGTCAAACAGTGGGATCCCGGCGCCTGCACCAGTTCAATGTTAACACTGGAAATGACCCGACGATTTCTTTCGGCAAAAACTGGTCGCAAGCGATCGCAATTAGGGTGAGATAGCTGCTGACAAATCGCTTCTGTTGCCCATAAAGCGCTGCTTTTTGCCCCATCAAAGTAATTTGTGGGGTATTGTTTGACTAAACCCTTAAAGACGGCTTCTGAAGGCGTATTTAACCAAATTCTCGCCCTTTTTTCTAACGCAGAGGCCGATCGCGTACTCAAGGGAACACCCTCTAAAGCAATTGCAAAACCCTTGACGCGGATAGTTTCCGGGGTAAGTTGCCACAGTTGACGTACTAATTGATCCCTGGTGTCTGCGGGCAGCATTTCGGCTGCTTGTTCGTAAAAAGTGACCGTGGGACGGTGACGCTCAAAAAAAGGCCGGGCGATCGAGTCTAAAATATCTCTATCCCTAGAATTCCGTTTGCGGGGGATGTAAACATTGGGACCCAATTTCATCGGACCGCGAGCATATTTTTTCTGTTCTTCGATGTTACCCGCAGTCATACTCCAAGCTGTATCGTGAAGAATAAACAAAGGAGTGCGATCAAGGGTTAATTCGGTTTCTGGCGGGGTAATTTGCAAAAATTCGGCGATTTTCTGCTTTTCTAACTCATCTAGGCTCTTACCGGCCAAATTCTTCCCCACAGTGGAGGGATTTAAAATATTTATTTTCTGCTTTTCTAACTTATCTAGGCTCTTGGCCAAATTCTCCCCCACCGTGGAGGGATTTAAAATATCTATGGTGGCAGTGGAGAGACTAGAGGTATTCAGTTTTAAAATTACTAGGGACAAGACTAAACCAATCAGCAGAGAAGTCACTCCCCATCGCCACTGCTTCCGAGGAAAGATAGAATATCTGGGGGGAGAAAATTGTCTTGATTTTTGCTGTCTTTGTCGATTCATCGGACTCTTTTAACTCTTTCCACCCATTGTATTCACTTTCTCCAAAAAGGGAATTAACTAGGGCCCGCCAAATAAATCTAAAAACCTTGTTGGATAAAACCTTTAGACTTTTGGGAGATCAAAAAATACCGACCATTGGAGTGGTCGGGGGAAAAATTTAGGACTCTCTTATTCTTTGCGTGATCGGTTTAATTTATGTAGGAGCGATCAATCTTTGTGTCCTTTGTGGTTCGTTCCACAAAACCCCACACCCTACACATAATTACTGAGGAACCATTGGGTATTAAAAGCTCGATCGCAGGATATTTCTAGTAATCTTAGGCCTGATTCTGGTAAAACTGCGATTTTTTGCTGAAAATCAGTCCAATCGCTGATTAAATGGTAATCGATACCGTAGGTGTGACAGAGTTGGCAAAAGTCGATATCTTGGGGAGTGGCAAAAAATTCTTCAAAGGGAGGGTCAAATTTGGCGATCGGCAACATCTGGAAAATGCCTCCCCCCTTGTTATTGATTAAAATTATGGTCAAGGAGCCAAGAAAATATTTTTTGATTAAAAAACCATTTGTGTCGTGTAATAGAGCTAAATCTCCTGTTAATAGCAGACTAGGGACATTTTTATAAGCCATTCCTATCGCAGTGGAGAGGTTGCCGTCGATGCCATTGGCCCCGCGATTAAAATAGGGACGAATTTGGCGATCGCTAGGCGGGTTAAAAAATTCGGCATAGCGAACAGGCATACTATTGGAGATAAAGATCGGGGTGCGGGGGGGGAGGTATTGGGAGAGCAGCCAGGGGATTTTTCCTTCAATCAGTTTAGTTTCTGCTGCCAAAAGGCGATCGATTTTAAATCTGGCTTGCTGGTCGAATTTTTGCCATAATTCTCGATATTCTCGGTTATTATCGGATTTTTCTGGGAATAGATGCCCTAATTGCTCGATATTTCCCCTGAGATGTCCGGTTTTTCCCTGTAGAGGATCGTAATTATCGGGATGGGGATCGATAATCCAGCGCGGACAGTCGATTTCTTCTAACCAGATCCGTAATTCTTTGCTGGTGGGTAATTCCCCAATTTGCAGGACAACATCGGGGGTTAATTGGGTTTTAATGGCAGGATTCCGCAATAATAAATCATAGGTGGTGATGAGATGGGGATTTAACCCTGCATAATTTCGCAGAGGAGATAAAGCTTCTGCTAAGACGGGATATTGTTGCGATCGGGCTAAATTGGCGATCGCCTGACAGTAACTTTCGGGGTTTTGCGGGGAAGCTAATCCCGCAATGATAATTCCTTGACGGGGTAAAGAAGGAATTTCGAGAATTGAGTGGTTAATGGGGATATTTGGCCGAGATATATGGCTAAAAAAAGCTTCTTGGTCAAAATTAGCCTCTAAATTCTTAATTTCTAGATCGGGAGTTGGTGCGAGGGGATCTCGAAATGGTAAGTTCAGATGCACCACTCCGGGGACAGGATCGAGACAGCGCAACCACCCATGGATGATGGTTTGACGGAGATAGCGTAAACGCTCGATATTGGCACTAGGACAGCTAATTTCCGCTTGCCAGTTGGGATAATTACCGTAGAGTTTGACTTGATCGATAGTTTGACCGGCGTGAGCATGACGCAATTCTGGGGGGCGATCGGCGGTTAGAATTAATAAAGGGACATGACTTTCTTTTGCTTCAATGACTGCGGGATAAAAATTAGCCGTGGCAGTGCCGGAAGTGCAGACTAAAACCACCGGTTGATATAATTGTTTGGCTAATCCCAGGGCAAAAAAGGCGGCCGAGCGCTCGTCTAAAATGGGAATAGCTTTAATCTGGGGATGTCTTGCCAAGGCTACCGTTAAAGGAGTCGATCGCGATCCGGGAGAAACCACCCCTATCTTCAACCCCAAACGGGCCAATGTTTCGACCAAAATAGAACCCCAAAGTGTATTAAGATTGCGAAAATCGATCGACATTTATCAGTTCAGGGCAAAGGTTAGGGGACAATCAGTTAAAGAGTCTATTAATAAATTTAACATTGGCCAGAACTGGCCAAGAATAAGTTATTCCTGAGTCAGCGATCCTAGTTAAGTTTACTCTCGATTCCCAGGCTAATTTATCCCCTTTCGGTTTCCTTTCTTGCTAAGTTTTAACCAGAAAACTTATAGGTTAATACCACATTGATATTAGCTGCCAGCAGGGCCAAGAAGAGCAGAAAAGTAAAGCGATCGATCCAGAATTTTTTAAAGAAACCAAAGATATCCTTGAGATAGAATACTCCCAGAATTGCTGCCGTACCGATCATAAAATAATAGCGACCGTAGGGAGAGGCTAAAATCCAGGCTGTCAGATTGAGATGAATCGACCAAACTCCCAGAAAGATAAAAATAATTGAGGCAGTTAATCCGTCCGTTTCTTGGCGAAAATCATCGAGAAAGATGCCTAGAATAATAAACATAAACGGATAAAAAGGAATCATATACCAAGTGAAAAAGTGACTTTGCGCTCCCGTGGCAACTAAAATTAAGGTGTAGAGGATTACTGGTAAAGCGAGTAATCTAACTTGGGGACTAGCGGGATTCTTTCGGAGAAAGGGTAAGAGGGTTAACCAGCTAAAAATTAGCCAACCATCCTCGAAAAATACCGTGGGAGTGGTTAGATATTTGACAAAGTTAAAGTCCTCGAAGCGCAGGGATTGCTCTTGAAATATCTTCCGAAAGAAATCGTAGTCATAGATAGCACCGTAGAGAAAATAGAGAGAGAAAAAGAAAGCACCGATCGCAGTTACATAAATGGCCTCTCGTCCTTGCTTTTCGTAAATCAAGAGGACAATTAGTAATACTACTAAATAAATAGCTGTTACTTTGACTAAACAGGCTAAACCAGCTAAACAAGCGGCGATGTAGAGATATTTTTTCTGCTTAGTTTGATAGTATTGCCAATAAAGTAAGACAACCAATAAGCACAAAACAATCATTAAATTTTCACTAATAGCTAACCGAGAGAGGAAAACTGTATTGGGATTGGTGGCATAAATTAAACTAGCGATTATAGCGATCGATAGATTACTCAACTTGAGAGCCAGTAAATAGACCAAAACTATCCCAGCAATACCTAAGAATAAAGAAGGGACTCTAATAATAGTTAAACTGCAATCAAAAAAAGTCTTTGCTCCTCCTAAAAGAGCAAATAAACCCACCAATAAACCAAATAAAGGAGGATGATCAAACCAGGGAGTCACCAAACGATAACGGATATTTTTCGCTTCCCAAACCACCGTAGGAAAATTATCCGTGGGACTCAACCATGACCAACTGGTGGGGATACCCGTTTGTAATAAACTCATGCCACTCCAAGCAAAAGCATATTCGTCGGCAGTCCAATTATCCGGAGGCAAAGAATCATAATTATAGATTCGCAAAAAAGCACCTAGGCCGGTGATAATTGTTGCAATCAACCAATATTTATGGACAGTCAAAAAGCTGGGCATCGATTATTAAGGATAAGTGGCAGTGACTAAATAATAGTCAGAATTTCATGGTATAATAGACAGGGTGATATTGACAAAAAAATCGGGATGATTAAAGTAAACAGACGTAAATTTGGCCAGTGGATCAGTCTGATCGGTGCAGGAGTCGGACTGGCAGCGATTCTAGATAGAAAAAATATTTTTTCCCCCTCCACCGCTACAGCAATCATACCCCCGCAACCCCCCCAAAATTCCTCTTTTCCCCCCCGACAAAGCTTTTCCTTTGAAACCGTCACTCTCGATCCTAGCGGTTTCGTGATCGAGCGCAATTCCCGCAGTGCCGAATACTACAGCGAAACCCTTGCGGGATTAGAGATGATTGCTATCCCTGCTGGCACTTTTATCATGGGGACACCGGACGGAGAAAAAGGAGACTTTACTGGTAGTGATAAACCCCAGCGCTTAGTCAAGGTGAACAGTTTCTACCTGAGTAAATACCCGATAACCCAAAAACAATGGCAAATTGTCGCTAATCTGCCCAAAATTAACCGCGATTTAAACCCCAATCCCTCCCACTTCCAAGGGGATAACTTACCCGTTGATAGCATCTCTTGGTATGATGCGATCGAGTTTTGCGATCGACTTGCCAAGGCCACCGGCAGAAACTATCGACTCCCAAGCGAGGCACAATGGGAATATGCTTGTCGTGCCGGCACTACCACACCCTTCTACTTTGGTGCCACCCTTACCAGTGAATTCGCTAACTACTATGGGATTAAATTTCCCTATGCAGTGGAAAGAGAGAGCGAATTTCGAGCTAAAACCACCCCTGTAGGTAGTTTTCCCCCAAATGCCTTCGGATTATACGATTTACATGGCAGTTTATACGAATGGTGTGCCGATCCTTGGCATCGCAATTATAAAAATGCTCCCAGCGATGACCAAGTATGGCTGGCCGATCCTAATAGCACCGGCAATCGTTATCGCGTCCTGCGTGGGGGTGGTTGGGGGACAGAATTGAGGGAATGTCGCTCCGCTAGTCGGGGCCAATTTAGTCCCAATAATCGCTATAGTGTATTAGGATTCCGCATCGCCAGTAGTTAAGCTCAAAATTCTGGTTTCAACAACTTTGCCGGTAAACTGTGCGTCTCTAAACCTGTTTTAGTCTGTGAGTGTAAGCGAGTGACCAACTCTCCACCCTATCCCTTTTTAACCACCCCCGTCGGCTCTTTGCAAATCCCTTTTTTAGAGCAAATTGAAGGAATTATCGGCAATAATAGCTATATTCTCAGAGATTCGCCGCAATTACTCAAATTATCTCTAGTTATTCCCACTTATAACGAGCGGGATAACGTTATTCCCCTAGTCGAGAATCTCAGTCAATTACTCGATCGAAAAATTCCCGATCAGTATGAACTAATTATCGTCGATGATGACAGTCCCGATCGCACTTGGGAATTAGCCAGCAAATTAACCCCGGATTACCCGCAACTGCGGGTGATGCGTCGTCAGGGAGAAAAAGGACTAGCGTCGGCAGTGGTGCGGGGTTGGCAAGGGTCAAGGGGTGAGATACTAGGAGTAATCGATGGAGATCTGCAACATCCCCCCGAAATTATCTATAATCTCCTCGAAACTATCGAAAAAGGAGCCGATTTAGCTCTTGCTAGTCGTCACGTCGAAGGAGGAGGAGTGAGCGAGTGGAGTCTGCTGCGACGATTTCTCTCTCGCGGCGCTCAAATTCTTGGTTTAATTCTACTGCCAGAGGTGGTCGGTCGCGTCTCCGATCCCATGAGCGGTTACTTTATGGTTCGCCGTCAAGCGATCGCTGGTCCGATTCTCAATCCCACCGGTTACAAAATTTTACTAGAAGTCATCGGCAAAGGTCGCATCAAAACCATCACAGAAGTGGGTTATGTCTTCCAAGAGCGGCTAGAGGGGGAAAGTAAGGTAACTTGGAAACAATGGCTAGAATATATCTTCCATCTGCTGCGTTTGCGCTCTCAAAAGCCATTAAGGTTTTTAGATGCAATTGTCAATCTACCTTTAGATAGATTTATTCGCTTCGGTTTAGTGGGATTAACCGGGGTTTTTGTCGATATGGCCTTTCTCTATCTTCTCAGTGATCCCGCCGCTTTGGGTTGGGGATTAACCCGCAGTAAAATCATCGCCGCCGAATTAGCAATTATTAATAATTTTATCTGGAATGATCGCTGGACTTTTGGTGATTTATCCGCTCGTCAAAGGGGTTGGAATAAACGCTGGAAAAGATTTTTCAAGTTCAATTTGATCTGTTTAGCTGGTTTAATTTTAAACGTCTTGCTCCTCAACCTTCTCTTTAATGGTTTAGGAATCAATCGCTATCTAGCTAACTTTATTGCGATCGCTATCGTCACGGTTTGGAACTTTTGGGTTAATCTTAAACTCAGTTGGCGGGTGACAAAATAGCCAGCTAGAAGCAAAAAAATAGTGGGCCAAAATTGAGATGCGCTTACCCTGTTGTCCATAGCATTTGCGACCCGTTTACTCCATCCTATGATCCTGATTACAGAAAAAATTTACCAGTCTATTTTCACCCACGCAGAATCCACCTATCCCGAAGAATGTTGTGGGTTACTCCTAGGAAAAATTACCGAGACAGCAGCCGAAGTTATCAGCATACAAGCAACAGAAAATAACTGGTCAGGCAATAGAAAAAACCGCTTTAGTATTGCCCCAGAAGTGCTTTTACAAGCTCAAAAATCGGCCCGGGAAAACCAGCTAGAAATTATTGGTATCTATCATTCCCATCCCGATCATGCCGCCATTCCCTCGGAAATTGATCGCCAATTAGCCTGGTCAGGATATACTTATTTAATTGTCTCCGTAGTTTCAGGGAGAGCGATCGATTTACAAGCTTGGCAACTGGACGAGCGCGAACAATTTCAAATCCAACCTCAAGAATTAAAATGTTCTTGACATCGCTTGAGAACAAAAAAGAAAGGCTGGGGAAAGTTTTTAAAATCCATAATTCCCAGCACCGTATTATCATCTACTTTCCGAAAAGAGTCATTAATCGGCAAATAATCATAAATCATCGTGGCGCTAACTTTGTCCCGATATTCCATCATTCGCAGTCTAGCCTGACTTGTCTGTGTTTTTAGCAAGGAGTTGGTCAGCATCAGCAAAGGTTTCAGAGAATTATTTTTCAGTATCGGCAGCTTCAAAATCCAGTTCATGGCCGTGGGATTGGGTGCCACCTTAAAAATTTTTCCCTGACCATCTAAAAATAACAGGGGGTGGACATTCTCAGTATCGACAAATTCTTTACCATACCAATTAGATGCTTCTAATAAACCATCCATGGGGTGATTTGTCTGAAGTCCAGAACCTTGCCAAAGACCGAGCATAAAGTCTAAACTCACGGGTTCGAGAGCGTCAAACAATTCTAACGCTCTTTCGGTGGTCATTTGACCAGCTTTAAGAATCGACTGGCAGCTTTCTAATTCTAATGTTTCCATTGTCTCACTCTCCTTGTGTCCTGACAATGATATTATAGCTTCTCAGCCAGAGGGTGGGGGATTGCCCCTCGGCTAAAATCACCAAACATCCCACATATCTTCAGTCAATGGGTCATCGTATCACTCTAGGGTTTCCAGCCATTCACTCATTTCTTCCTTGATGGTTTCTTTAAGTTCTCGCAAATCATCTTTATCTATTAGTCCTTTTTCCAGTAAGAAAGTGTAGAATTTTTTCAGACTACCTGCGTTAGCCTTGAGACTTGATTGACTGGCCCACAGGGCCTTTTTGATAAACCAATAACCCAAAAAGTCACCGACCATATCTACCCCGTCTTTAGCTTCTATTGCATCCTCATAGAGTAAATATTCGTTGATATAAAAATCTATATTTGAAATATGATTATTAATGGTTTTTTCCGACAAACCTGATGATTCTAGCCAACTCTCGAAATCCTTTAGTAATTCATGATTGACTTTTCTTATCTTTTGACAGTCAGCCTCATATTTCTGGGAATCATCCATCTCAAATTTCTCTCCTCTAAATCGCTGCTCAATGGTCAATAGGGTAATGAATCAAGTCTTTTTTTCCAAGCGTCTAAAGCCGCCATTTGCCCCTCAGGGTCAACGTCGGCCAACCGCCGGAATCACCTTTCTCTTTTCTGCTAAATAGCTCCAACGATGTTAGACTCAATTTGAGCAATGATGGCGGCCACATCTTCTTCTGTATCTCGAGGTTGGGTTAATTCCACATCCGTTGAGGAGAGGCATAGTTGAGTCCAGTCTAACTTTTCCATTTCACACTGGTCAATCACCGAACTGGGGATGTTTTTCAGGGTGATGCTGTCCCATTCAATGCCGATGAGATTGCTCTGCCGGTCAATTGTCACAATTCTTCCTTGCCAACCACCGATGTCAGTCCCCAAATCTGGGTCAACTACACCCTGTTTGACGATGACCGAGTCGCCGACTTTGAAAGCAAACTCTGACTCGGAAAATCCGGGCGACAAGCTGGAGGCAACCGAGAGATGATACTCGCTTCCTAGCTCTTTTAACTCAAAATCCACAATCATCCGCTTGTTTTCCGAGAAATAACGGTTTTTCCTAGCGATTAGCTCCTGGATTAGCTCTTGAATCTCCGCCTTGAGCCTTTTATCTCCTTTAAGAAGGTCTTTATTAAAAACTCGGTCTATCATCTCTTGCCGCTTTGATTCGGGGGACAACGCCAGATTCCAAGCGATTATCCCTATGGTCAGCAGTGTTCGCATAGATCCCTTCGTTTCATTGGATTTGCGGTAAGGCTCGATAAAATCCTCCAGAACTTCCGACATTTTGACTTCCCCAGAAGGAGAGACGACAATTTCCTTGAAAGCCGATGACTTTTCTCTTAATTTCTTCTCAAAGCTTTTCAAGGGTTTTTCGGATCCTTGGGACATTTTCTGCAGCCTGAGCAGTTCACTAAATGCCTTCGATTTTTTAGCCATAATTGAGCTGGAAAATATGTGTTATTAATCCTGTTGGGTTACTGAACAACATTGGAATAGGGAAATTGTAACTCCTGTCAGAGAGCGATTGCGCTCTCATTATTAAATCTTAAAGTTCTGGCCTGAGTCGTAAGCTGTTGACTACTATCCGATACTTTTTTGTTAACATAGACTAGCAATGCACTTTCAGAAATTCTCTGAAAACAGAGGATATCTCCTTCCCGAATCCCCCGCAGGGGAAAAATATGTCTCAAAAACCGATTTATCTAGATTGCCACGCCACGACACCCCTAGATCCGCAAGTTCTGGCGGCGATGTTACCCTATTTTACCGAACACTTTGGTAATGCCAGTAGTATTAATCATGTCTATGGTTGGACAGCCGAGGCCGCAGTTAAACAGGCAAGAGAAACAATCGCCGCTGCTATTAATAGTAGTCCCGAAGAAATTATTTTTACCAGTGGAGCAACGGAGGCTAATAACCTAGCTATCAAAGGGGTTGCCGAAGCTTATTTCGCCAAGGGACGGCATATAGTTACGGTGGTGACAGAACATCGCGCCGTTTTAGATCCCTGTCATTATCTGGAAAAATTGGGTTTTGAGGCGACAATTTTGCCCGTCGGTGCTGATGGTCTAATTGACTTGGAACTACTAGAAAAATCTTTGCGTCCTGACACGATTTTGCTGTCAATTATGGCGGCTAATAACGAGATTGGGGTGATTCAACCTTTAGCGGCAATTGGGGCGATTTGTCGCCAGTATCAGGTACTTTTTCATACGGACGCGGCCCAAGCAATCGGCAAAATTCCCCTAGATGTGGAGGAAATGAATATAGATTTGATGTCCTTAACTGCCCACAAGGTCCACGGACCAAAGGGAATCGGTGCGCTGTATGTCCGGCGCCGAAACCCCCGAGTCCGTCTCGCCGCTCAAATTCAAGGGGGAGGCCAGGAAAAAGGACTGCGATCGGGTACAATATTTACACCGCAAATTGTCGGTTTTGCCAAGGCGGTAGAATTGGGCATCAAAGCGATTGAAGAAGATACCAGCTACTTAAATCAGTTAAAAGCCCGTTTATGGGAGATTATCAGTCAATTAGACAGAATTTATCTCAATGGTCATCCTAGCCAAAGATTAGCCGGAAATTTAAATATTAGTATTGAAGGGGTGGACGGTGCGGCGTTATTGTTAGGATTACAGCCAATAGTGGCGCTTTCCTCCGGTTCTGCCTGTTCTTCTAGCCATACCGCCCCCTCTCACGTTTTAACTGCCTTGGGTCGCCCCGAATCTCTCGCTTATGCCTCCCTGCGCTTCGGGTTGAGTCGTTTTAATACTTTAGAAGAAATTGAACTGGTGGGGGAACAGGTGGTTTTAACGGTTAATTCCCTCCGCAAAGCCAAAAATTTTTGACGTTTCGGCACCTATCCACAAGTTGCTTTCGGTCTAGGTTTTAACAATTCCGAAAAAGGTTTCTATGATTGCCTTTGACTAATTGCCGTCCAGGTTAATAACACTGATGCTTGGTTTTCACTCCAGTGAATCATCCAACTCGGTTGTAATCCCAAAACAATAATAAATAAAGCCAAAGCAATTTCGGGAAATCTTTCGGGCCAGGTACTGCGAGGAATGCGCGATAATTCAGGGGTTAAACGACCAAAGAAAACCCGATTAATCATCAGGAGAAAATACACTGCGGTTAAACCACTAGCAACCAAACATAAGAGCGTTTGTATCGGAAAAATCGGGAAACTGCCACGAAAGACCAAAAATTCGGCGATAAATCCCACCATTCCGGGGATGCCGGCGCTGGCCATAGCCCCTAAAATCATTAACATTCCCGTAATTGGTAAACCTCTTTCTGGATTTAATAAACCGCGTAGATAATCCACATCCCGGCTGCCGGTTTTTTTATACACTACTCCCACCAACAAAAATAACAAAGCGGAAATTAAACCGTGACTAATCATCTGCAAAATCGCCGCAGTGATGCTTAATCTGGTGGTGGCCGCCGCCGCTAGTAAAATATAGGCCATGTGGGAAATAGAAGAATAGGCCACTACTTTTTTCATATCCTTTTGGGCAATAGCGCAACTGGCCCCGTAGAGGGCGCTGATAGCTGCTATTGTTGCTAACCAAGGGGCGATAGTCACCCAAGCGTCGAGAAATAAACCGACTCCAAAGCGCAGCAGTCCATAGGTTCCTAATTTGAGTAATATTCCCGCTAAAAGCACAGAAACGGGGGTAGATGCTTCGACGTGGGCATCCGGTAGCCAAGTATGAAAGGGAAAAATCGGGATTTTGATGGCTAATCCAATCAGAAGGGGGATGAGGAGCAGTAATTGGGTTTTAACGTCTAAATTGTTCGATAAAAGGGGGTTATAGGCGAAATTATTAGCACCGGTTAGCCAAACTAAGCCGAGGAAAGAGATTAGCACTAAAAAGCCTGAAATTGCCGTGTATAATAAAAATTTCATGCCCGCGTAACCGCGTCTTTGACCCCCCCAAATGGCAATGAGAAAGTAAAGCGGGACGATTTCTAATTCGTAAAATAGGAAAAATAGCAGTAAATCCTGTGCTAGAAAGGCCCCCGCTACTCCGGCATTGAGTAACAAGAGCAGGGAATAGTAAAATCTCGGCCGGTTAACCTCTGTACCACTGGCATAAAGAGCAATTATTGTCAAGATGCTGTTAAGAAAAAGTAATGAGAATGATAAGCCATCGACCCCGATGGCATAGTTGAAACCGAGGAAATTAATCCAAGGCAGATTAACCGTGAACTGCATTTGCGGGTTACTAGGGTCAAATTGCCAGCCAAGGAGAATATTCAGCAGTAAGAGAACGACAGCAAAAGTTAGAGCTAATCCTCGCACTTTTTTCACCTCTAGAGGCGTGTAGGCAATCAGTATCGCCCCTATAATCGGTAGCCAAATAAAAGCGTTCAGCATTCTTTACTTTAATGGGGATGATAAACCTTCCCATTATTGCCTAAGCGGTCAATCTTTAGCAAGATAAGTAGATAGGTGTTAAAAGTTGTCAGACACCCCCCTTATCAAGGTAGGGTTGATTCAAGGTAGAGTTGATTCCTGAATCAACCCTACGGGGGCAAGGGGGATCGAACCTAAAATCCATCTCGCCAAGTCACCAAACTGCTCAGGCGATCCTGAATAGCTGAAATTACACCCGTCCAACACTGATTGGTGATCGCGATTTTGCCACCTGTTAAATCTCTTTTTCTGTCTGTATAAATTGTTACTTTTTGAAATGAGAATTGCTGGGCGATCTATATCCCATGATCTCGATACCAGACGATTCGCTAAACTAAACATAACCCCCTTGGCCATAGATTTACCATGCAAGCGATCGAATTTAAAACCACCATCCACAAAGGCATCCTGACAATTCCCCCACAGTACAGCCCTGCATGGGAAGGCAAAATCATCCGCGTCATTGTCTTAGAAGATAACAACATTGCCGAACCCGTAGCCACCCCACCTCAAAAAAACCCTGAATCTTTATTTTCACGACTCAGACAAATTAAAATTTCTGCACCTGCCGACTTTTCAGAAAATAAGTATTGATGCGTACTTAAACGGCGAGAAAAATGCTTAACCCCATGTTTGTTGATACAGGCTATGCGACCGCCCTAATCAACCAAAACGATCAACACCATCAGCAAGCAATACAACTATCGGAAAAATACGAAGGTTATCCAGTAATTACAACCGATGCCATTCTCTTAGAAATTGTAGTATCTCAATTTGTCTTAAGTTCAGTAGGATGAACTACAGCAATTTCTGTATATCGTTTAAAGTCATCCGTATTAAAGGTTAAAATATGCGTGATGCTATATACTGGCATAAAAGTAACGTAAATATTCAGGTCTAGGGGTTGACAAAGAGAGAAAAATCAGCAGTAGGGATAAGAGAGACAACCGTATTCAAGGGGTGATGGACACAGGCCAAAGCCTGGCGGAAGAAA
>VYMC01000038.1_pt1 | contig 65827 bp, 60 predicted proteins | sample 5115301 | NCBI WGS metagenome assembly VYMC01 (sample SAMN12291802, study PRJNA351875) | freshwater metagenome | isolation source: freshwater lake | place: USA: Michigan, Wintergreen Lake | collected 2013-08-08 | reverse complement strand
TTGGGCTAATTCCCTTTCTAATCCGGGTTGGCGGCAGATGGTGGCGGCTTCGGTGTAGTTGGCGATCGCCCGTTCTAGGTTGGCTACCGGCTCTTGACCCAATTCGGCTTGGGTCCAGTAGGCTATGCCCAGATTAGTCAGGGTTTGGGCTAAATCCCTTTCTAATCCAAGTTGGCGGCGGATGGTGGCGGCTTCGGTGTGGTTGGCGATCGCCCGTTCTAGGTTGGCTACCGGCTCTTGACCCAATTCGGCTTGGGTCCAGTAGGCTATGCCCAGATTATTGAGGGTTTGGGCTAAATCCCTTTCTAATCCCAGTTGGCGACGGATGGCCGCGCAAACTTCGTATCCATAGATGGCAATGGCTAGGTTAATGAGTGGATTACCTTTAGGAAACTCATCAAAAGCATAAGCAAGACGAAAGAGGACTGCCGCTAGTTGGTAGGTTTCTTCTGGACTGGCTTGTTCCTTGGCTTGATTTCCCCAAGCACGGAGGAGGTTAACTAAGTTTTCATCTAAGAGATGGAGGTTATTGTCAAGCAGGGGATAAATTGCTTGGGGGTTTCCGTCACTTTCCTCGACAGTTTCCAGTAGGGTTTGTAAAAAACTGATGTAGGGGTTTTGATTATCCCTTGGCGCGTCTAAAAATTGTCCTAACTGTTGCGCCATATTCCTCAACCATCTCCCGTTATTGCTGTCTCCTTGCTGTTCTAAGAAGTCTGCATACTGACCCATCACAGCGACTAAGCCGGCATCAACTAATTCCGCGTTAGCCTGTAATAGCGCTGGTTCTTGACCATTTTCGCACTGGAGTAGTGCTTGGATTAGTGCTAAGTAAGCTTCTATTCTTGCTTCGTTCATGATTGTTTTTAGTAGTAGTGGTTCTAATTAAATTGAAGATAGATTTTGGGTTCGATCCCCCCTGCCCCCCTTGATAAGGGGGGTGTTGATCCCCCCTTAGTCCCCCCTTGATAAGGGGGGTGTTGATCCCCCCTTAGTCCCCCCTTGATAAGGGGGGCATCTGATAATTTTTAACGCCTACCTACTTATAATGAAGTTAAGTTAATGATAGATGTGGTGCGTTACGACGGATTGTTAGATGATTGAGTAGGGGCGAAGCATTCGGACAATAACCTATTACTGAAACCCTAGATTTCCTATCCGAATGCTTCGCCCGTACCCCGAATTTTTCTCTAGCAAACTCAATTCTAGTCTAATTATAGTAGGGTGCGCTCTTCGATAGCTTAACGCACTGCCCATAGCAGATTAATTAAAGATTTATCAAAAAAGAACTAACTTAGTCGATTTTGCTATAGAATGATAATACTTAGAGTTTATTATTCTGCGACGGGCTATGGGATCAATTGAGCAACTGACAGAAGAGATATTGTCCTTACCTAGTGTATCAAGGGCGCTGCTTGCAGACAAGTTAGTAGAAAGCTTAGAATTCGATACCGATTCAACAATTCAGGCAGTTTGGGTAACTGAAGCAAAAAGACGAAGAGGCGAGGTTCGGGATGGCTCTGTGCAGCCAATTTCGGGGGAAGAAGCTCTGGCTCAAGTTAGACGACTGATTGAGCCATGAGGTATGTATTTCACCCTGAAGCTCTCACTGAATATGCTGAAGCGGTTCAATACTATACAGGGCAACGGGTTGAGGTTGCACAGGCATTTATCAATGCTATCGAGGATACGGTTTATCGAATTAGAGCATCTCCTACTCATTATGTTGTTGCCGAATCTCTTTATGTAGAAGTTGGATAATCATGCCAAAACTTCCAGGAATAAATCATTTAATAGCAATTAAGTCCTTAGAAAAAGCAGTATTAGTAGGGTGCGCTCTTCGATAGCGTAACGCACCAAGTAGTAGTTAAATTAATGATAGATGTGGTGCGTTACGACGGATTGTTAGATGATTGAGTAGGGGCGAAGCATTCGGACAATAACCTATTGCTGAAACCCTAGATTTCCTATCCGAATGCTTCGCCCGTACCCCGAATTTTTCTATAGCAAACTCAATTGGGGATGGGGGGTGAGTGCGATCATGGATTTTAAGCTATAATCAAAGATGTTGATTTATCCCATGAAGTAACAATGTTATCGATTAATCTAGATCGAGAAACCGAGAGCTATCTAGCAGACATCATTTCCGAAGAGAATATTAGCTCAGAAGAACTTCTGAAAAAACTCATTTACGAACATTGGCAAAGCTTAAAACCGCGTAAAACTTTATCACAACGCCGGGGAGGTCATCCTCAGCATCTTTTAGAAAATGCTCCACCTGATTTATCATTGCGAGAAAACCGCAAAAAAGTAGTGGCAGAATATATACAAAACCATCATCAGCAAGATCATTCATGACAAATTATCCTCCCAAAATTATTACAGATAGCAGTATTATATTCGCCTATTACAGTTCCCAAGATAATTATCATTGGGCTGTCGTCAACTTTTTTGAACAATGTTCCAGCGACTTGATTACAACTGTTGCTTGTATAACAGAAGTAATGTATCTTTTAAGCCATGATTATCGAACACAAAATGAATTTTTAAGTGATTTATCCCACCAGCTTTATCAATGTATTCCCCTTTTACCACAGGATTTTGCCCGGATTATACAACTGAATGAACAATACGCTGACCTACCGGGAGATTTTGCAGATCTATCCTTAATTACTATTTCTGAAAGACTTAATATTTCTGCAATTATTACCTTAGATAGTGACTTTGATATTTATCGCCGTTATCGAAAAGAACCTTTTGAACGAATCTATTTATAACAATAAAATTTCAGGGCTATTTCATTCTAAAATTTGATGTCATCAAGGGGAAGCAACCCTTCATCTATATCAGGAAAATTGTCTGTAATGTCTGGCAAAGTAGTCAGCAAAGAAAGTAGAGAACCAGAAGAAATTGGCTCAATGATTAAGCGATGACCTTCTTTGCGTAACAAAACCTCTGTGCTTGATAGGGCAAGTTCAGGAGGAATCGTTAAGACTTGCTCTTGTCCACTTGTTAGTAAAGAAACCTGATGCAAGTTTTGCATCTGTTGACCTCTTTGTTAATGATCACCTTACTATAATAGACGCTTCTAAGACAGAATATTCAGTATCTAAAACTTCTACTCCAAAGGTTTCAATATGAAAACGGAGTGCTGATTTCGCATCTTCTAGCACTTCTTGATATGATTCGCCTTCGCCAATGACAACACCTTCAATACCTAAAGGATAAGCAATATAGCCATCTGGGTGTTTTTCGACAATTATTTTAATGCTTTTCATAATTATTTTTTAAATACATTTTCCCAATTCATCAAGCAAATCCATCGCCACCTCTAGCCAGTCCACCGCACCCTCTGAAGACGGCTCAGGCGTTGCTTCCTTTACCCCTTCCGGACGCGAGACTAAGGGTTTAAAATTCTCATGATTCTCGCTGGCCTTCTCTTCTAAAAACTCCTTTAATAGCGTCGGACGCTCATAGTCCTGCCGATAGTCCCAGACCCAGTTTAACACTGTGATTACCTCCGCTCGCTGTTCCGCTGACCAGCCTTGTTTATCGATATACTGCGCCATGATTTGCTGACAGTTTTCCCACCGACGGTAAGCTTCCCACAGCGCCGACATAGGTTTCCTCATCGCCAAGGACACCGCGCCGCCTTCTGGGAAATCCTGACGCAGATCCGAACTCAACAGAACCCCAGTTAACCAAGCTCCTCCTTCCCCTAACTCGATTAAAATATAGGCCAATGTTGCTGGATTTAGGTCAATTTCGACCCTAATTTGGCTTAAATCTAACATTTCTTCGCCAGAGTCTTGGGGAATCAATACAGCTTCTAGTTTACCTAGCTTGGGTAGTACCACTTGAGCATTATCAGCCGCCGCAGCATCTACCTCTATCCCATGCTCTTCTAGATAATCTGTCAGCACCGCCGCCGCTAAGGTGTTTTGGCGAAATTCCCCAAAGCTGGGATAGGGAACCCAAACAGAGTCGGCTAAATCTGTTTTAGGGTCTAAACCCGCAAGTTTAGCTAACTCAACCAGATCATCTGTATCTGCATTAGCAAGACGCAGGTACAGTTCTTCAACTTCTCGAATAAAATCTGCATCACTCATAACGTAATACCTGACGACTTAGATAGGGTTGGGTTTTATGCTTTAAAAATAACTTAGCTAAGGCTAACTCAAATACGTTTAATTTGTGTCCAGAAATATCATCTTTAAATAAATTTTCTAAACCCGTAATCACAACCTGACGCATTTCATGAGTAAATGTCGCTTCAACGCTCCAGGGAACACCCGCAATTAACATTTTACCCAGGGAATCCGCTAATTCCCCAATCAAAACAGGCTCACCTGTCCTATTCTCGAACACCCACACAGGCTGATTATTTGCTCCCTTGTGACTAATTTGCGCTATTTTAAGCTGAAACTTATCCCCCTGGGACTCTTTCCGACGCTGTTCTCTAACTCCCTTTAAGCTTGCTTTCGATAAATCAGGAGTTACAGTTCCTTCTAGTTGAAACTTGCTTTCCTGTTCTCCCCCTAACTGACGTTCAATCTCTAATTCCCTTGCTAAAATCTTTTTCAACGCTTCATTTCTCAACTCAGAAGGCATTTGGCCATTCTCCAGTTTTAAGCGCAACTCTCCCCCCCGCAAACCAAGCTTAACCCGTCCAAAGCGAAAATCAAGCCACTGCTCATTAAAATTAATCCGCACCGATAGGGAAAACGCCTCTGGTTCAGACTTTTTGAAACGGGGAAAAACACCCTTAGACTCAGACGCAACCGGTTCTCCCGAAATCTCCAGGTGCAGACATTCGGGACATTTATTATCATGTTCTGTTACCGCGATCGCCCTTGATTGCTTTGCCATCATCCCAGGCCTTTCAAACCCTTAACTGTAATAATTGTACTGTATTTGGGGTTTGCGGCAAAAAATTTGTTGTTTTGCTAATAAAGTCCCAAAACCATTTTTTAGCAAAGCTGCTAACGATATTCAGCCAGCCCTAATTAGTTAGAGCAAGCCTCAAGAATTCCTAGCCAATTAACTAAGGGGTTATCTTAATGCTTGCTGCCATCAGCTTAATTTTCTTCGTCCGCTTCTGGGGTTGGTTGTGGTAAACGAGCGATAAAATCTTTCATTTTAGGATGATTAAACATTTTCTCCGTGTCTTGCAGAAGACGTTGACCCCAGAGATTTTCCTCTAAAAATTTTAGACTGACATAACGACTATCGCTAGTGAGAGCGGCCTGAGCTAATTTGATGCCCTCCTCAGTTTTTCCTTGACTATAAATAGCCACCGCAATAGCTAACTGAGGTTCCGGCTGTTTAGGATCAATTTTCAAAGCGGCCCGCCAATCTTTAAGAGCGGCTTCCTTATCACCCTGTTCGTATTTAACTAAACCAATATTATTAATAGCGGGCCAAAAATTTTTATCTTGACTAACAGCTTTTTCGTAAGCTGCGATCGCATCAGGATATTGTGCTAACTTGAGATAGGAATTACCGAGATCAAAAAGAGCGGGGGAGACATCGGGTTTAATTTGCAAACCCGCTTCAATCTGGGCAATAGCAGACTGGTAATCTTGATTCTGAAAATAAGCACTACCGAGAGAAAATTTAATATTAGCGTGGGCATCGGCGGGAGCAAGGGACAAAGATTGATTTAATGCCTGGATACCGGGTTGCACCTGATCGTCTTGCAGATATAAACTACCGAGAATAAACCAAGTTTGATAGAGATGGGGGGCCAACTGCACCGCTAACCTAGCCCGTCCAAGGGCCGCATCGGTACGGCGAAAACGAGCTAATTGGATAGCATCCTCAGCCATTTCAATTCCCGCTTGTTCCATCTGTTCTAACTCCGGTTCGATGGCGTAGGGGAGTAGCGCTTGGGAAAAAGCTGGCGGGCTGCCAGCGACGAAAAAAATGAGCAAAGAAATGATTAATCGAAGTTTTGGCACAGTTTACCCCTGGGATAGGCCTTTTTTAATCAGTCTATCTCGCTTGGGAGTTGTTGGCTAAAGAAACCACAAAGGCAACTCTAGAGACGTTAGTATATAACCAATTAACTTTCGGCTCATCGATGGCAATAACCGTGTTGGGAAAATCAAATCGCCCCCTATTTTGGATATTCGGACTCATGGCTAGTAGTTTTCTGGCGGTGGGAGTGGTTTCTTATCGTTTGTTGCAAACTCCTCCTCCTGGCGTAGAATTGGCGGAAATGACCGTTCCTGCTCAACGGGAAACCCTCGCTGTGGAAATTAAAGCTAGTGGTAGGGTGGAACCAATCCAAAGTGTCAACATTAGCCCGAAAAACCCCGGCCGATTAGTGCGCTTATTGGTAGATCAGGGCATGATCGTTAAAAAGGGACAAACCCTCGCCGTCATGGATAATTTAGAGGTATATGCCCAAGGAATGCAGTCAGAAGCGCGACTGCGGGAAGCTCTAGCCAGTCTGGAACAGGCCAAACGCAGTATTCCCGAAGATATCCGGCAATTACAAGCCCGATTTTATCAGGCCCAGGCCAGTTATAAGCAATTAGAAGCCCGTTTAGCTCAGGCCAAAGAAAGAATTCCCAAAGATTTAGACCAGCTGCAAGCTCAGGTACAAGCGGCCCAATCCCGGTTTCGACTAGCAGAAAATCGGGTTAAACGCAATGAAAATTTAGTCCGGGAAGGGGCGATCGCTCAAGACCAATTTGATGCCGTCCTCAATGAATATCTCAATGCTAAAGCCAATTTAGACGAATCGATCCGCCGTTTGGAACAAGCGGATAAAACCGCTTCCCCAGAAGTAGCTGGAATTGAGCAGGAAATGATCCGAGCGGCGGCAGCGATCGCGGAAGCGAAATTTGCCCTCGAACAACGCCAAAAAACCCAAGAAACGGAGCTGGCTCGACTAGAATCATCTGTAGCGGCTGCTAGGGCCAGTTTAGAGCAAATTAAGATTCAATACCGCGATACGGTTATTACTGCTCCCTTTGATGGCATAGTCACCCAAAAATACGCCACCGAGGGTTCTTTTGTCACTCCCACCACTTCGGCCTCTAGTACCGCTTCCGCCACTTCCACCTCGATTATCGCCCTAGCATCGGGATTGGAAGTGATTGCTAAAGTGCCAGAAGTAGATGTGGGTTTATTACAGCGCGGCCAACCCGTGCGAATTGTGGCTGATGCTTTTCCTGAAGAAGTCTTTGAAGGTCGAGTTATTCTCGTGGCTCCCGAAGCAATTATCGAGGATAATGTTACTTCTTTTGAGGTCAGAATTGGTTTGGTGACGGGACGGGACAAACTCAAATCAAAAATGAATGTGGATGTAACTTTTGTCGGCCAGCAGTTAGATAATGCTCTGGTCGTGCCGACTGTTGCCATTGTCACCCGGGAAGGCAAGTCAGGGGTTTTAGTTCCCGATGCCGCAAATAAACCCAGTTTTAAACCCGTTTCGATCGGTTTGGTCTTAGACGATAAAACTCAAATTTTATCAGGTTTGGAAGCTGGAGAAAAGGTCTTTATCGATCTCCCCGAAGGGGCCCAAGATACCTCAAAAACTAAAATCTGATAACTGATATGTTTATCATCGAAAGTTTAAAAATGGCCGTCTCCACCCTAAGGGCCAATAAAGTGCGTAGCGGTCTAACCATGCTAGGAATTATCATCGGTAACGCTTCGGTGGTGGCCATGATCGGTATTGGCGAAGGGGCGCAAACCTTAGCCAATGACCAGTTTGCTAACTTGGGACCCAATACCATTTTTGTGGTGCCGGGGTCGCGACAAGCACGCAATACCACCGTTAATTTACCGAAAACCCTAGTTTTAGCCGATGCTCAGGCGATCGCCAAACAGGTTCCCACCGTTGCCGAAGTCGCCCCGGAAATAAACGCTCGTTTCCTGATTTCCTATCGTAATCGCAACATGACGGCTCTAGTGACGGGAAGCACCCCAGAATACGCTTCTGTCCGCAATTTTACCCTAGAAAAAGGTCGTTTTATCAATAATATCGATCTAGCCCGCAACAAACGGGTAACGGTAATCGGCCGTGAAGTGGCAGCACAACTTTTCCCCACCCAAAATCCTCTCGGTCAACAGCTGCGGATCAAAAATCTCAGTTTTGAGGTGATCGGGATTTTAGAGGCGAAAGGCTCCTTTTTTGGCAATAATCAGGATGAAATGCTGATTATTCCCCTCAGCACCATGAACTCGCAACTGGTGGGCAAAACCGGCCCCTACGGTGTCGAGTTGAGTTGGATTAGTCTCACCGCGCGATCGGGGGAGGAAATCCGCGCCGCTAAGTTCCAAATCCAGAATCTTCTGCGTTTACGCCATAAAATCGTGGCTGAGGATGATTTTCGCGTCGAAACTGCTAAACAAATAATCGAAATCTTCGCCACGATTACCCAGGGTCTAACTCTACTTTTGGCTCTAATCGCCGGTATTTCCCTGATTGTCGGTGGTATCGGGGTGATGAATATTATGCTCGTTTCGGTTTCGGAAAGAACCGGGGAAATCGGACTAAGAAAAGCGATCGGAGCCAGAGAACAGGATATTCTCTTACAATTTCTGATTGAATCAACTCTCGTTTCCATTGCCGGCGGTGCGCTTGGTATTCTCGTCGGTGCAGGAGCGATCGTTCTAGTCTCCAGTTTCTCTCCCCTGGCTGCCACTGTTTCCGCCAGCGCCGTCGCCCTGTCTTTGAGTGTTTCCACGGGTATTGGTCTCTTTTTTGGCGTTTTTCCCGCTTATCGTGCCTCTAAATTGCCACCGATTGTCGCCCTCAGAAGTGTGTAATTTTTTAACTTCTTTTCGGGGAGGTTTTGGGCAAGGATTGCTTTTATGGCGGCATTTTTCTAATGTGTGGGACGAATGTGATAATCCCGATAACGACGATAATCATTGAGAATGCGATCGTGATCAAAGCATAAGGGTTGGGGGAATTCCCAGAGATGAAAAATCCCGACTTTTTTGGCATCATCGGCAGCGATCGGTTGGCCTTTTGCCGTGGCGATAAAAACAATACTAATGGTGTGTTGACGTGGATCGCGGTTAGGATCGGAATAGACGTGAAATTGCTCGATTAACTGCACCTGCAAGCTGATTTCCTCGTAAGCTTCCCGAATGGCCGCCGTTTCCACCGATTCACCGTAGTCCACGAATCCCCCCGGAATTGCCCAACCAAAAGGCGGATTTTTTCTCTCAATTAGTACGATCGGACGGTGGGGCGAGTCGATCAGTTCGATGATAATATCAACAGTGGGGGCAGGATTGCGATAGGTTGTCATTTTTTTCAGTTATCAGTGAACAGTTAAGTAGTAGTTATAATTAAATTGAAGATAGATTTTGCCTCTGATCCCCCCTGCCCCCCTTGATAAGGGGGGTGCCGATCCCCCCTTAGTCCCCCCTTGATAAGGAGGGGATCTGACAACTTTTAACACCTACCTACTTATCAGTAATCAGTGAATAATTTCATTTAAGACTCATAACCTTGAAATCGAATCATTTCTAACCAGTCACTGATCAGGGATCACTAATAAGGAGGAGAATAAAAGTTGTTAGAAAATGTCAAGAAAGTTACGGTTATAGGTGGGGGAATTTGGGGACAAACTCTCGCTAATTTGGCCAGACGTAATCAGTTAACTGTTAGGGTTTGGTCGCGTCATAGTGGGGAAGATTTAGGGGCTATTATAGCAGATACCGAGGTAATTATTTCAGCAGTTTCGATTAAAGGAGTTGTTCCAACGATCAAAAAATTACAGCAATTACAATTAAATTCTCCCACAATTATCGTCACCGCTACTAAAGGATTAGATCCAATCACCACTCGTACACCTTTTCATCTGTGGAATCAAGCTTTTCCCGCTCATCCCCTTGTGGTTCTTTCCGGTCCCAATTTAGCTAAAGAAATTAATCAAGGTTTACCCGCTGCGACGGTGGTAGCAAGTTATGTGCAAAAAGCGGCGATATTGTTACAAAAATTATTATCTGGGGAATCTTTTCGGGTTTATCTGAATAGCGATCCCTTGGGAACAGAGTTAGGTGGCACTCTCAAAAATGTCATGGCGATCGCTTCTGGGGTTTGTGATGGTTTACAGTTAGGTACTAATGCCAAATCTGCCCTGTTAACTCGCGCTTTACCGGAAATAATTCGGGTGGGAACTTGTCTAGGAGGTTGTCAAGAAACTTTCTTCGGTTTATCGGGTTTAGGGGATTTATTAGCCACCTGTAATAGTCCTTTATCTCGCAATTATCAAGTGGGTTATCAATTAGCTTTAGGTTTATCTTTGCCAGAAATTTTAGCGAAATTAGAGGGAACTGCCGAGGGAATAAATACCACAGAAGTTTTGATGAGAATTGCCCAAGAAAAAAATTTATATGTACCGATTACCTGTCAAGTTGATCGTCTTTTGCGCGGGGAAATTTCTCCCCAAGTTGCCGTTTATGAATTAATGCGTCGGGATCTAAAAGCAGAATTTGATTAAGAGACAAGAGATTTTTCAGTAAACAGTAATTAGTAATCAGTGAGGGGTTGGCGAGTGGGGACGAAGGTTTAACGCTTTGCTTTGTTGGTTATCTTAGTCATAAATAAAGTATCAAATAGCCCCAACGGGATTCTCCATTTTTTTAGAGAAAGATAGTAAGTTGAGCAAATTATTGTTATTAACAAATATTTTACACACTTCATACAAGATAAGCACCATGGCTCACCACTACTACCCAATCATTACCTAGTTGCTTTTTTGCTCGATCAATTTTTATAACTCCCCTAATGGCTTCAATTATTATTTACTCAGACTGAGACTCAGGGAGTAACTTAGGTTGAAATAATTGGGAAGGAACAAAACGAAAACCGCTTTGATCTTCTTGACGAATTAATAATCCTTGTTCTTCCATCGATTTAAGTTGGGGCAAGAGAGAAACAAAGGTTATAGCATCAAGTTTATCCAAAGTTTGATCAGAAATATTCTCACTAATGCCACCGGCTTGATGAGCAACGTATAATAAATGACGAAACTGAGGACTTAAATAATCAGTAAAGTCTTTTTGAAGGATTTGCCAAATTGAATCAAAAGCAGTTTCATCAATAATTTCATATCCTGCTGAAGCAGCTTGCCGTAATACTTTTTCACAGATAGTATTCAATTCTCGAGGAATTCCTTGAGCGTAACCCGTAATTAAATTGATGACTTGTTCTGTGAAAGGATAGGGATCATTTCGCTGTTCGTTTCTGGCACTATTAAGATAATTAATAGCAATGTGACGTAAATCATCTTGACTCATGGGTTCAAGGGGAATATCTTCAGAAAAGATACCAAGGGCTTTTAAAGTTGCTTCTTGAAGCTCGGTAAAGCCCCTTCCCGTCATGATAAATCCTCGATGTTTTCCCATCCGAAATAAATCTAAACTACTTTCTAAAATTGTTTGGACAACAATGGGGTCTTTTTTGTCAAAATCATCAATAGCAATAACAATACGAGAATAAATTTCTTCGGCTCTATCTAATAACCGAATGAGTAAAGGATAGGGATCAGCATTGGCAGTGGGAGTCAGTTGATTAGCAGGGGATTCTTCCTTTTTGCCAAAGGATAAAAAGCCTAATTTAACTTGTCCCTCAGTAGTGGTTTTATTGCGTTGGATGGAATACCCTAAAAGTGTATTAGCAATGTCTTTTGATTCTTGATCACTATCCGCTAAACTATCGGCTACAGCTAATAATAAAGCACGATAAAATTCCGTGGAACTTTCCCCAGGAATGCTACTCAAATAAAGCACTAACATTTTTTCATTTAGTTCCGCTACTTCCTGTTGTAACTGATGAATTAAATTAAAAATTAAGGCAGTTTTACCAATACCCCAAGCTCCCCTAACTAAGATATTACGTCCTTCATAGAGGGTCGGAATAACTATATCTAAAACTTGATCGCGTCCATAAAAAATCTTTGCTAATTTTTCGGGATCATCGGGGGGATTTGGTCGAAAAGGATTTGCTATAAGTCCCCATTTTTTGAGAGTTGATTGATAACGGCTGAGTCTTGTCATTTTAAGCTGATTGTAGAATTTTTAGTAGATGATTAATTTCCTCTAGTCGTTCTGAATTATTGTTTTCTTGATAATATGTTTGTGCCTCTTTTAAATGACTACAAGCTTGGGAAATCTTGCCAATTTGTATTTCTAGATTGCCCAGTGCAGTTGTCACAGAAGCCACATTATCTTGATCACCCAAACGACGGAATAGACGTAAAGAATCTTTAAAATAAAGTCTTGCCTGTTCGAGCCTACCAGTGCGATGATAAAGACGGGCAAGTTCCAATAAAATTGGGGCTAAACTGCTGATATCTTTTTGTTTTTGATAAAGTTGTTGACAATTTTCTAAATGTTCAATAGCTTCTGTATAATATCCGCCCTCAAATAAAGCTTTTCCTAATTGATAGGAATAGTTAAAATATAAGGTTTTGTCTTCGGTTTTTTCAATAATTTCTCCAGCTTGTTTATAAGAGTTAATTGCTTGTTGAATGTCTGCCACTTTACCAAGAAGTTTAAATCGTTCTCTGAGAGTATTTGCTAAATTATATTGTGTCTCTGCCCAATTTCCTGGAAAGGCTTGACGGGTAAAAATTTGTAAGACTTCTTGATAACAGACAATTGCATTTTCGATATTCTCGGCTTTATTCCCTCTAATTCGTTCACTATAAGCATTGCCTAAATTATTTTGAGTAGTTGCCCAGTCAAGAGGAAAGACATCAAAAGTACGAATTTTTAAGGCTTCTTGATAACAGAAAATTGCGGTTTCTATATTCTCTACTATGTCTCCTTTGATTCTGTTTATGTAAGCAGACCCCAGATTATTTTGTGTTGCTGCCCAATTTTCAGGAAAAGCATCACGGGTATAGACTTCTAAAGACTGGTTGTATTATCTGCCCTTTCCCCTCTGATGCGATATCTATAAGCATTCCCCAGATTATTTTGTGTTGCTGCCCAATTTTCAGGAAAAGCATCACGGGTATAGACTTCTAAAGACTGGTTATAAGCAACAATAGCTAACTCTAAATTTTCTGCTCTTTCCCCTCTGATACGATCACTATAAGCATTCCCCAGATTATTTTGTGTTGCTGCCCATGTTTGAGGAAAAGCATCACGGGTATATACTTCTAAAACCGTTTGATAGCCTGTAATAGCAATTTCTAGATTATTAGCTCGACTTCCCAAGGGAAACTCTTGAAGTTTATTACATAAATCTCCAATCACCGCGGCAATAACTGCCACTTCTTCAGCCTTTCCTTGAGAAAACCTATATCTAGCCCATTGTTGCAACAGTTGGGCAAAAGTATCATCTAACAGATGTTGGCGGCGTTGTAGGATAGGATAAACCACCGTGGGATTACCATCACTCTCATATTCTGCTTGTAAGACTTCTGATAAAAACTTCTGATATTCCTCTATACTTACCGCTTCAAGGTTGAGAAACTGCCCCAACTGTTGCACCATATCGCGTAACCAAGCAGCAGGATTATTATTTCCTTGTTGTTCTAACCCCGTTGCATAGTTTTCCATCACCTGCAAAAATTGGGGGTCAATCAATTCCTGATTAGCTTGCAGAATATTATTGAGTTCCTCACCATCGGCACAAGTGAGCAACTGTGCAATTAAATTCACATAAGCTTGAGCGCGTTGTTCATTCATTGCTGTGATTGAGATTGATGTGTTGATGTGATGGACTATAATGTTTTCGACAGACCGACCCTATGAATATACTAATAAAAAAAGGTGGGATTTAACCCACCTTGATAACTTAGGATTTTTGGCTGAAATAGGCCTCTAGCGCCTCATTGATGATTTGATTCATCGGCCGTTTTTCCGCTTCCGAAGCTTCCTTGAGACGGACAAACATATCATCGGGGACGCTGACACGGTTTTGATTTTTACGGACGCGTTTGGGTTTTGATTCAGTAGTAGTAGTTTCGGTCATTTTAGGTGTGTAGGTGGCTGAAAATGCTTGTAAAGCAGGGAAATTGACTCGGTGACAGAATTCTCCGAAGGTTTCGTTATTTTGTTGATCCTGTTGGAAGTAAACGAAAATCGGTTCTAAGACCTTTTCTAGATCATCGATCGCCATTTTATCCAAATAGGGGCGCGCTAGTCGAGTTTGATCGGCTGTTCCCCCTAACCAGAGTTGGTAGGAATTGGGAGCGCTACCCACAAATCCTAATTCTGCCATATAGGGACGCGCGCAGCCATTGGGACATCCTGTCATGCGGATGACAAATTCCTCTTTGCTTAATCCTAAGCGATTAAGCAGGGTGCGAATGCGTTCAATCACGCTGGGTAAAATTCTTTCTGACTCAGTAATCGCTAATCCACAGGTGGGCCATGCGGGACAGGCCATGGCATAACGGGTTAAAGGGTCAATTTCGGCGGGATTGGTGATAATTCCCTGTTCTTTCAGGATTGCCTCCATCGCTTCCTGATCCTTGGGTTCAATTTCGTAGAGAATGATATTATGGTTAGCCGTCAAGCGCATGGGCAACTGAAAACGCTCGATAATCACTTTTAAGGCGGTTTTTAGCTGAAAACTGCCCTCATTTTTGACCCGGCCATTTTCTACATGAAGACCATAAAATAATTTTCCGTCTCCCTGTTCATTCCATCCCAAAAAGTCTTGATATTTCCAATCGGGGAGGGGTTGGTAGGGGGCGATTTTTTGGCCGAAATAACCCTCAACAGTGCTGCGGAATTTTTCTACTCCCCATTCTTCGAGGATATATTTCATTCTCGCATGACGACGATCGCCGCGATCGCCGTAATCTCTTTGGGTTGCCACGATCGCTTTTACTAGATCATATACCCCCTCTTTACTCACATAACCGATCGCATCGGCCATTCTGGGGAAAGTTTCTTCCTTATTGTGGGTTCTTCCCAGTCCACCCCCCGCAAGGACGTTAAAACCCTGTAATTGACCATTTGCGTCGGTAATCACCACCAAACCGAGGTCATTGGTGTAGATATCGATGGAGTTGTCTCCCGGCACGGTGACACCGATCTTGAACTTACGGGGCATATAATGTTGACCGTAGATCGGTTCGATGGGATCGTTTTTGTTAATGCCATTTGTATCTTTTTGTCTCGATGCCTTGACTTCTGGCGCTTCTTCTGCACTGATCACCTTTTCGCCATCGAGCCAAATTTCGTAGTAAGCTCCAGTTTGGGGAGTGAGCAAATCGGCGATATTATTGGCATATTCCCAAGCATAGCCGTATTCGGGGCGATTTTTGTAGGGGGCTGGCGCTGCGGTGACATTGCGGTTAACATCACCACAGGCCGCTAAAGTGGAGCCCATACTGCGGATAATTTCCCCGAGGGTTGCCTTGAGATTTTTCTTTAAAATGCCGTGTAATTGGAAGCCTTGGCGAGTTGTCACCCGTAAAGTGCCGTTACCGTAGCGATCGGACAAACTATCGAGGGTAAGATATAGTTGCGCGGGAATAAAACCCCCCGGACTGCGGGTACGCAACATCATTTGATAGTCTTTTTCTTGACCTTTGGCTCTATTGTCGCGATTATCCTGTTGATAGGAACCGTGAAATTTGAGGATCTGCACCGCAGCATCGGTAAAATGGGTTGTATCTTCGAGGAGTTCACTGGCCAAAGGTTCTCGTAGATAATTACTACGTTCTTTGATACCTTCGACTTTAGAAACCTTGGCGATAGGAGAAATAGGAGTTGTAACCATCGTCTAACAGCACGATAACCTGTGGATAGGTCTTAGGAATAGGAATTTAGGCAAGCTCGATCGATCCTAAGAAGTTTTACTAAGATGATCTCTAGAGTTCGTTCCAGACTCTGAGGTTAACAGTAGCGATCGAGACATCAATTCTATCTTAACTTCTTACCGTCCCCCGCAAACGCCATCTACCGATCAACTTTTTATGACCAATTCTCCTAACATTAAAACGGTTATTAGTCAAGAACCCTACATTATTCTTAACAATCAGGGAGAAATTCTCCCTTCTATTAATCTGAGTCGTCCTAATTATAAATTGGGTCGGGATGGTCAACAGGTGGATTTAGTTGTTCCCCAACACTGGACGGTGGTGAGTCGAGTCCAAGCTTGTTTTCGTCGTCAGGGAGATGATTACTATATCTACGATGGAGACGGGACTAATCCTAGTTCCAATCAACTTTTTATCAACAATCGCGTCATTACTCCCAAAGAGGGCTATCTTTTACGAAATGGGGATGAGATTAATATCGGTCAAGATGTCAAAAATTGGGTCAAGATTACCTATTATCATCCTAACCAACAGGTAAAAAGCCCACCTTTAGCTTTTAAATCGGTTTCCCTAAGCAATCGCAGTGTAGTTTTAGGACGAGATAATACCGCGACTGTGGTTTTAGACGCGCCGACAATTTCCCGACAACACGCAATTATCGACAGCGATAACCAAAATCGTTATATTCTCTACGACAAAAGCACCAATGGAGTCTTTATCGACGGAGAAAAAGTATCGGGTAGTGCCATTTTAACCAATGGTTGTACGGTGAGAATCGGACCCTATAGTTTTCGTTTGCAGGGAGATGACTTAGTTTTATTAGATACAGGGGATAATATCCGTCTGGATGCCGAAAATATCGTCAGGATGGTGCGGGATAAAAAGAAACAACCTTTAATAATTCTCAATCATATCTCTCTACCGATCGAACCGAGTCAATTAGTAGCGATTGTCGGGGGAAGTGGTGCGGGAAAATCGACTTTCTTAAAGACTTTATTGGGAATTGAACCCACCACATCGGGAACTGTTTATCTGAATGGGGAAGAGCTTCGCCAGAATTTTAATATCTATCGCACCCAAATCGGTTATGTTCCCCAATACGATATCGTTCACAGGGATTTAACCGTGGGAGAAGTGTTATATTACGCTTCTAAATTAAGGCTACCTCCCGATCTTAATTGCCAAGAAGTGATCGAGAAAACCCTGCAGCAGGTGGAGTTATTAGAAAGAAGAAATACTTTAGTCAAAGACTTAAGCGGTGGTCAATTAAAAAGGGTGAGTATTGCGGTAGAATTATTAGCCAATCCCAAATTATTCTTTTTAGATGAACCCACCTCGGGATTAGACCCCGGTTTAGATAAAAAGATGATGGAATTGCTGGCAAAATTGGCCAAAGAAGGCAGAACAATTCTCCTAGTCACCCATGCTACTAATAATATCAATCTCTGCGATCAATTAGTTTTCCTGGGTCAAGGAGGCAATTTATGTTATTTTGGTTCTCCGGGGGAGGCCTTAAATTTTTTCTCTTTACCTCAGGGGGATTTTGCCGATATTTATATTCATCTGGAAACTAGGGAAAAAGTTGAGCAAGAATGCCAACGTTTTCAACAATCCGACTACTACAAAAATAATATTGAAGCAAGAATCGGTAAAATATTTCAGCAAAATCATAGTAGGCCGCAACAGGTTCAACAATCTTTTTGGACACAACTACAGGTTTTATGTCAACGCTATAGCAAGTTAATTATCCGTGATCGATTTAGTTTAATTTTATACCTATTAACCGCCCCGATTGGAATTTTCTTAATGGCTATGGTTTTAGGGGACAAAGATCCTTTATTTTTGGGAGATAATGCTAGCCGTGAAGATGCTATCGAATCGGCAACTTTAGCCTTAAAAACTCTCTTTGTGTTTACCTGCGCGGAATTGTGGGTAGGTTTTGCCTGTTCCCTACAGGAAATTGTCAAAGAATCAGCAATTTATCAGCGAGAAAGATTAGTTAATCTGGGATTATTACCCTATTTATTCTCAAAAATTCTGGTTTTAGCAGCCTTAGCTTTTCTGCAAACAATTGTAATTACCTGCGTGATATTTTGGGGATTTACTGACCCGCAACCGGAATTAATGACCTGGTTAATTGGCTGTTTTATTACCACATTTTTAACTATATTTGCGGCGATTAATCTCGGTTTATTAATTTCTGCTGGGGTTAGTAATATCACCCAAGCAAATAGTGCCTTACCTTTAATTTTAATTCCTCAGATTATCTTTGCTGGGGTATTATTTAGCTTAGAAGGTCTGGGGAAATATCTATCATGGTTGATGATTAGTCGCTGGTCGATTGGTGCCTACGGGGTATTAGTAGAGGTGGAAGATATGATTGCACAAGCAAAAAGTCTTAATATCCCTTTACCCTTTGAGGATACCAATCAAGTTTATCAATTATCTATCAATAATTTGTTATTGAATTGGGGAGTATTAATTCTTCATTCCCTTATTTATTTTCTCCTTACCTATTGGTTGCAAAAAAGAAAAGATATTTTATGATCTAAATTATGAATGATAACTGATAACTGATAACTAACCCTACTTAAGTTAACTTCAGATCAAGAGCGATCGGACATTCAACTTTCGTTCCCCCTAAACCGCAGTAACCGCCGGGGTTTTTCGCTAAATACTGCTGATGATAAACTTCAGCATAATAAAATTCAGGTGCGTCGAGAATTTCCGTGGCAATTTGACCATGGCCCGCTTTATTGAGAGCTTCTTGATAGATCGATCGAGATTTTTCCGCTAATTGCCTTTGCTGGGGACTATAGGTATAGATACCCGATCGATACTGGGTTCCCGTATCATTACCCTGACGCATCCCTTGGGTGGGATTATGACTTTCCCAGAAAACCTTTAACAGTTGTTCGTAGGAAATTACAGTGGGATCATAGACCACTAAGACCACTTCATTATGCCCAGTCATGCCGGTACACACTTCCTGATAGGTGGGATTGGGGGTGACACCAGCCGCATAACCTACGGCCGTGGTGTAAACACCTTCTAATTGCCAAAATTTCCGCTCTGCTCCCCAAAAACAGCCTAAACCAAACATTGCGCTTTCCATGCCGGCGGGAAAGGGGGGCTGCAAGGGATGACCGTTAACGTAGTGGCCGCTAGGTACGGGCATTTTTTCCGATCGCCCGGGTAGTGCCTCCCTTACTGTGGGCAAAGTTAATTTTTTTCCGAATCCGAATAACACCATAATTAATAATTTGTCCAGAAAGTTTGACTTTACTTTACATTATCGCTTAATTTTAGGGATTTCAGTGATCGGTGATCAGAACTGAGGCGGCAGCTCAATTTTTGTCAATCTACTGATACCATTTTTCTAAAGTAATGGCAGAGATGGTTAATTTACCTTCCCCCCAACCCCTCTCCCAGAAGGGGAGAAGCGAGTAAAATGCCTGCCACGAATAAAGAAAAATGCTATCAGCCAATTACTTTGAGAGTTAAGCAGTAAGCGTTGGGGTTGTTGGGTTTCGCTTTTTCAATCGAATTAATACGTTTTCTCCCAAGTATTGTTTCGCTCAAACCAATCTACGAGACTGCTCCCTAATTAGATTTAATTGGGCTAACCTACTTCCAAATTGTGTTAGCATCAGAGATAAGTATAAAACAGCCGAACGATTAAAGCGGGACTATTGGCTCTATAGGGTGTTTAACTGTGGGATGATGTCGGAAGTTTATGTCATTCGAGATGCGGTTACGCTAGGACGGCAACCTGTTACAAGCATTGAACATTATCAGCTTGGACTAGAGGCAATTCTACGGCAGGATGAACGGGAATGAAGATCAGCAAAATTCAGATTAAAAATTTTAAGTCTTTTCAAGATGTTACCGTAGATCTAGATCCTGATTTTAATGTCTTTACTGGGGTTAATAATTCAGGAAAAACCAATTTGCTAGAGGCGATCGCCCTTTGGCATGAGTGCTTTAACTTCTTGTTATACCAAGCAATTCGTGCTAAACCTGAACGTTATCGAGCGGGGGATTATGTTTTTAAAGATACTCAGTATTTACTTTACACAGATATAAAAACGGTTCGTAGTTCTAATATTGATGACTTATTTTATCAGTGCGATAAAAGTCAAAAAATTGAATTAATTTTTATCTTTCAAGATATATCTTCTGAGCAAAGAGCAAACCCATTATTAAAGATTGGTTTTTCAATTACAAATTCCCATGGCAACAGCTACAAGCTAGAATTTTTAAATCGTCAAGATTTTGATTTTTTTCAGTTTAACCAAATATTTCATAATTTCCCTAAAGCAATTGCCTGTTCTTTCGCTTCTCCTGTTGCTACGATTAGAGCGGATGAGAGGTTTTTGACTACTCCACAAGTGCTAGAAGCAATTCAAAAACGAGAATCGGTTGAAGTCATTCGTAATCGTCTATACACTCTTCATAGTGATCAAGCAGATCCTCAATTGTATGAGACATTTAAGCGCGATTTGTCGTATATTCTCTTTGATAGCTCTAGTACACAAATCAGCTTTTTTACTTCCAGTGATTTTCGGGATGATGTCAAAGTTATTATTAATTACAAAATTGATAATCGTGATATAGAAAAAGATATTTCTGTAAGGATTCAGGTCATACAAAAAGCAGACGCTGAAAGCCTTAATTTTCGTGCTTATTGAGAATAAAACTGTTAGTTTAGCGAGTTCTGAGATTTTAGAAGCCGCTCTGTGACTGCATTTGAGACACCTGAATCCTTACATATTTCTTTACTGGGAAGTGGCACAATACAGATTATTGTAATTTTATTAAATTTATATTCTTTTGGGCAAAGAAATGATCTCAATTTGATTCTTTTTGATGAGCCTGATAGTCATATTCATCGTGACATACAGAGTCGGCTAATCAATACACTGCTTAGATTCTCTGAGACAACACAAATTTTTTTAACAACTCATAATGAAAGTTTAATTCGACAGGTTTCTTTACATCAATTATTTCATCTGGAAAATAGACCTCAATATAATTATAATGCTTTATCTCGACAAGAACTTTTCGTAGAGCCACGCTTTAAAGGAATTTATCCCTCTGCGCTAAATCCTATTATTAGTTCTTTAGGGAATAGCAATGGTTTAGATTTTATTAATGCAGTTGAAGCGGATAAAATCATTTTTGTCGAAGGTCAGGATGATGCAAAAGCAATTTATACGTTATTACAAAAGAATACTATTGGTATAAATACAAAAAAATATTCTTTCTGGGTGATGGGTGGAGTCTCTAAAATTTTTAAGGATTTACCTAGTTATAAAAAGATCTTTCAGTTAATTAGAAATCAAGAAACGCTTTGGAGTAAGGCTTTTCTCGTCTTTGATCGTGATTTTATTGAAGATGATCACCGTGATAAGCTTATTGAAGCACTGGGTAGTCATGTTAAAATTCCAACGTATATCACTCCGTCTTATACTTTTGAGTCAATTTTATTAATGGATTTGATCAAGTTATCTCATCTACTAAAAAAATGGCTAGAAGCCAAAAAAGATGATATTAATGTTGATCGATCTGCTTTGGTACAATCCCTAGAGAATCATTATTTAACAATTATGCAAGAAAAGCTAAAGAGTCTTGATGATAAATATATTAATGAGACTTGCCATCGGTATGCCAACGTCAGGGAACAACTAAGTAAAAGGGATTTTTTGAATAACCAAAATCCTATTAAAGAAAATGATATTAGTCTAAATACTCTATTTAGGAGGTATTTAATAACCATCAATGACAATCGTGAATTTTATAAAATGGCTGATAAAGATGACGTTGAAGCAATTATTAATCAAGTGACCAAAGCTTATAATATAGAGTTCAATATTGAGCAAGATTTTATTTCATTACTCAATCTTGTTGATCGCTCAACTTGGTTTAATGAGTGGGATTTTTTAACCAAATTGTAAAATTTTAACCATGATGACCTACCCTAAACGCCTCATTGAAGTTGACCTACCCATTAAGCGAATTCCTGCCCATGGGTGGCGGTAAAAATCGATTCGTCATGGGCATATTTCTACACTTCATATCTGGTGGGCAAGGCGACCACTGGCTGCGTGTCGGGCGGTAATTTGTGCGGCGTTGTGGCCAGATCTCGTGGATGAAAACTGCCCGCAAGAGTTTAGAGAAGATGCGGCCAAAATTATTACTGAATTTGCCAAGCAAACTGATTACTGATTACTGATTACTGATGACTGATGACTGATGACTGATTACTGATTACTGATTACTGATTACTGATTACTGAAAAAAAGCCGCCGCTGCCCGTTCAAATTAACCGAAGTGAGGCATAAGAGTCAAAACTCCCAAGTCTAAATCTTTACTATTGATCGATGTCGCCTCATAGAGAGCCAACATATCGTTTAATTGGGGATTACCGCAGGAGGAACCGGTTACGCCCATGGCAATAATCAAACCACAATAACCCTCGGTATTTTTGATGCGTTTTTGCCAATTGCGGCGCGCGTTACGGTGGTCGGGATCATCTTCCTCGAATTCCCCAAATAGATAGAGATCACCGTTAGCCATTTTCAGAACCCCCAGATCATAACGGGTATCTTCTAAGGGATCTTCGCCGGGGTTAAAACCAATGGCTGCCAAACCGCCAGCTTGTTCGATTTTTTCGATAATTTCCTTGGCTTTTGGTCGGGAGGTCTGGATCATCACCACGGGGAAACCCTCCCCTTTTGTGGGTACAGATTGGGGTTGATAATGGATTTTTGGACGACTGCGAATTTTATCTAATAATTGCCAGGGAACCATTCCCAGACTGAGATGTGCATTATCAGGGACTAGATTTTCCTTGAGTACGGATTCATCCTCATCATCCTCATCATCCTCATCGTCGTTCTCCTCCTCTAAGAGTTGCATAAATTCCGCACATAGATCGGGCATCGTGGCCACCGTCACGGCCACGGTTTCCCCTTTTGCTTGTTCGGGGTCGAGGGGAATGCGAAAACGACGCTGTAATTCTCCGATCGGTTCTTCGGATAAAGCGGATTGATTGCCTTTAAAAAAGCGCAACAGAGATATTAAAGCCAAATATACTGTGATTGCTTCTTCTTCATCCAAGTAGGGGCGAATACCTTCGTAGGGATGCACGCTGCCGAAAACTGGATGGATTTGGGAGGGGGCAGCCGAGGCCAGATCGTAGTCATCCTCATCATCGTCCTCATCATCATCGGCCAACTCGTAGCTCAAAAACCAGCAATCTTGGGAAAGAAAGGCCTTTTCTAATCTTTCCATCGATTTTTCTTCTAAAGCGGCCTGCCGGAATTGTTTGAGGGATGCTAGGGAACGATAGAGAATGACTCCGTATTCCCGACCGAGCATTCCCATGATACAGGCGTAAAGATGCGGGAAATCGGGGCGATCAATCTTAATTTCCAAAATATCGTAATCAGCCAAACAGGACCAGGGTTCAGCTTTCCAAATTTCGTGAGCAGTTTTCACTAAAGCGGACTGCCAAGCGGGGGGAATTGCCGGAGGGCGGTTATTTTGGAATTCCTCGAACCCACGAAAGAGATCATCGATCAGGGGCAAATTGGGGACATAATCGATGGTGATATCGAGATCTTGTAGTACCCCGCGCAGAAAAAACTGTGTTTCTCGATCGCGGACGATAATTTTTTTCGGTCTGGCTGGCCGGGCGGGACTTTGCGGTGTTTCGATGGCGCGGATTAAGGTTCTCACCATGGCCTCCGGACCGGTTTCGGGGGAGACTACTTCCATAGAGCGTACACAGCCCTCGCTACCGTCCACCCAGATCACGCACTCGCCACCGCTTTCTTGATTTGGTTCTAGGGTGGCCCGGGGCATTTTCTCGGATAAGGATAAAGCACGACGATCTCCTTCCCAAACACTGGGAATTTGTGGGATTTTTTTGAGGCGGCTTTGGGTTGTCCGGGGCAGAAGATTCATCGGGAAATTTAGGGGTAGCTGTGTTAGGATTTTAACCTTTTCTTTTCAAGGATTCCATAAGAATTATTCTATCGATTTAGTCCATAACCTGATAGATAAACCGGAAACCTGACCAAGTTCCCAGATCAAAGGCGTATTCATCAATTACACTGCCAGAATTATCCATTTTTAAGCCTAAATCTAATTTCAGATCGCGACCGAATGCTCTGGCTATTTCTAGGGGGTTAGTCAGGGTGAGCAGTTGGGTTGCTTCTCCCTTGAGGCTTTGAGTGGCATTGAGAAGGGTCAAGGTGTTCGGGAAAGGATGGCGACTGAGGATCAGTATATTCTCTCTGATGCCCTTGGGTTGACCAATTTTCCAATGTCCTTGGCGGTCATTGGGAATGGTAGCCTTGGTTTTGGCCGCCACGACAAAGGGGGCTAATGAGCTAGAATTGCTGAAATTATCGGGGTTTTCGGGACGGGAACAGTATAAAAGCGGTTGGCGATCGCTGCTGAGGACAAGGATCATTGCGTAGAGAGGTTGTTCTTCTTGATTCTCGATTTGATAGCGAATTTCTGTCCCGACGGGCAGAATTAAGTCATTTTTAGCGGTATTATTCCCCTTGCTACCCGCAATTTTTTGGGTTTGTACCGGGTCGATATAGGTTTGATCGAGGCTTTCTAGGGTGACAATGACGGCTAAACCGGAGGATTCTTGATTGATCAACAAGTGCCACAATTTGCAGGCCAGCAGGGTTTCTAGTTGCGATTGCAGTCGTTTGATTCCCGATTTAATTGCTTCGTTGGCCGCCCCTAAACTACCGATAATTAGGGAGCCATTGGCAGATAATAACTGATAATTGCCAGTTTCTTCGCTACCAACTCGACTTAAGAGACAATCTACCGTTTGTTCACCAATGTTAACCACGGCGGCCACATCGGGTAAACTGGCAAAGGTACTGGTGGCATCTACCCGTTCAATCCGGGTTAAGTTACTATCCAAACCGACGATTAAACCGATTTTACTCGGAAAAACCCGCAATTTTTCCTGTAGAATCTGTCCTATTTCTAGGGAGGCGGTTGGTGATAATAACTGGGCTTTCGCTTTTAAACCCTGACGGGAGAGAATTTGTAGGCTGATTTCCTGCCCAGTCGCCTCAATACAGCTTAAACAGGAGTTAATTCCGTAATTTTCTAGGATTTCTAAGGGCAGGCCTACCAGACTGACTTCTAGGGTGCGTTCATCAATAAGATTTGTAACAATTGCCGCCCCACCCCTTGACGTTTCTGACGTTGTATGATAAGGCGGCGCAGAATTATTTTTTTGATTACTGGTTAGGATTGCCGGCTGCTGTTGTTCACTGCTGTGATTAGCGACAAGATTACGGAGATGGGGAAAAGCGATCGCAATTGTCGGACTGGGGGAAGCTTGCCAGAGATACTGCGTGAGATCATAGGTGAATAAGCCAGCATTGGGGCTATTACCGCTCAATTCCAGGGCGATTTGCTCCGGTTTAGCGGCAGCGAGAACAACGCCGTTACTAGGCTTATTTTTGAGGTTAAAACGGGTTTTAATATCGGCAGCGAAAGTCAATTCGGCGGGGTTAAGATCAGTAATGGTTCTAGAATAGGAGCGAACGCGAAGATTACCGAGATAGGGCTGAGGTTGGGGAAGATGACTACTATCAAAAACCAAGCTAAACTTATCCGTAGCTAGACAGCGAGCCATCAGCAGGATATTTTCCTTCAGTAAAGCATTTTCTGCCCCATCAGCAGTAATAAAAACCTCTTTTGCTGCCCCAACACTGCCATAACCGCTAAAGTGAAAAATGACCACATCCCCCGTTTTAGCTTGGGCGATCAGGTGTTCTAAAAAAGCCGCTTTGATCGCTTCTCCACTGGCTTTTTGTCCCGTTAAAGTCACTATATCAGCATCCTGAAAACCAAAACGATAACGGAGAAGGTCTTTTTGTAACTCCACATCGGTAAGACAACCGGGCAGCGGCGGAATATTCGCCCCATACTGGTCAATACCGACTAAAAGAGCTAATTTTCGGGGATTAGGAGCGGCGAGAGCAGCCAAATGACGGTTAAGGGTTCCTTGACTAATAGCCAAAGTCAGCAACCCCCAACCTGTCTGCTGGATCAATTCTCGCCTAGTTATGTTCATGATCCTTGCATGGCCCGGATTAATTCGGCAGCCACTTCCGGACGGGAAAATTCTGGAGGTGGTAATTCTCCTTTACGCAGCAGTTCCCGGACTTTTGTTCCCGAAAGGTGGATTCTTTCTTCCGGTAAACTGGGGCTAGTTTTGGTGGTTGCCATTCCCGAAGTGCGGGTACAGTAGAAAGCGTGTTCAAACTTCATCGGCACGATTCCCAATTCCCCCGGCTCGAACTCATCAAAGATATACTGAGCATCGTAGGTTCCGTAGTAGTCTCCGACTCCGGCATGGTCACGACCGACGATAAAATGGGTACAACCGTAGTTTTTACGGATAATAGCGTGGAAAATTGCTTCCCGGGGGCCTGCATAACGCATAGCTGAGGGGTTGATAGCCAGAATAACGCGATCTTGGGGGAAGTATTTATCCATCATGATCTCATAGCAACGCATCCGCACATCGGCCGGCACATCATCGCTTTTGGTAGCACCGACAAGGGGATGCAAGAATAAACCATCTACCACTTCTAGGGCGCATTTTTGAATGTATTCGTGGGCCCGGTGGATGGGATTACGGGTTTGAAAACCGACGATAGTTTTCCAAGCTTTTTCGTGGAACATCTTGCGCGATTGCAGAGGATCGATCTGATATTTGGGAAACTGAGGATGAGGATCGCGCTGAAGTAACCATATTGGACCTGCGAGATTAATTTCTCCCTGTTCATAGAGGACTTTTACCCCAGGGTGTTTCTGGTCGTCGGTACGATAGACGTTAACTGCTTCGTGGGCCTTATTATAACGGTATTTTTGGGTTAGTTCCAGGACTCCGACAAAGTTACCTGCGCTGTCATCTAAACGAATCCAGTTGCCTTCTTTGAGAGGATCCGCCACTTCTTCGCTAACGGAAAGAGTCACGGGAATTGCCCAGGGTAGGCCATTGATTAGACGCATATCATCGACGACTTTTTCGTAGTCGTCCTGTTCCATAAAGCCTTTGAGGGGACTAAAACCACCAATAGCAATCATAACCAAATCCGAGAGCGATCGTTGATCTAAGGAAACTCGCGGTAGTTTTGCAGCTAGGGCCAGAAATTCGGCTTTTTCGGCAGCAGTAGCAATACGATTAATTAATTGCCCACCGTGGGGCGCAATTCCTTCGGTCAGTACAGTCATAAAAATTTCTTTGCATTATCACGGTTGATCCTATCAGAAGTTGGTTAAAGCTCTATGGGATTCCAATAAAAAGGCTTGTACTGTTTCAGTACAAGCTCTTACTTTAGATTGAAAAATTTAGATATTAGGCAATTACACTGAAGTTGGTTCGGCTGACTGTGGCCAGACTGGTAGAGGTAGAACTTAAGGTGGCCAGAAGGTCAGCACCTGTACCGGATACGGTGGTATTAAAAGCATTATTAGTGTACCACACCTGTACCCCTGCAGCCGTGCCAACACCCAAAATTGCTGCATTAGAGGATGCCCCAGCAGAAAGGGCGGCAGCGGCGGCAGCAACTAGGGAGTTACCTTCACCGTAGCGACGAGCGGAGAGGCTACCGCGAGATAATCCTGCAAAACCAGAAGATCTTAACTGAATTCGATCAATAGAGATGAAATCAGTGATCAAATCTACTCCTTCAGAAGGCGAATTGTAGATGTAAGTGTTAGTCCCCGTTCCCCCAGCGAGAGTATCTGCCCCAGCACCACCCACAAGAGTATCGTTACCGCCACCAGCGCTGATCTCATCATCCCCGCTACTACCGTTGAGAACGTTGGCTTGAAAATCGCCAGTAATTGTATCATTGCCGCTAGTCCCGACGACATCATCGAAATTGAGAAAAGTCCGATTGATGGTAGGAAACGGACCAAAAACAGAGGCCGCACCAGTGGAGAGATTGATAGAAAAGGAAGCTCCCAACGAAGCAGTGCTGGAATCAATGATGTTGCCGGCCACCAGAGGATCGGCAATAATCGTCTCCATACTGATCGTATCATCGACCCCGGCAAACCTTTTCTCAACGATTCCCGTCGGTTTGAGAGTAATCGCTCTTCTTAATCCCCGATAGTCGGCGGTATCATTGCCTGTTCCCCCGTCGAGGGTATCGTTTCCCGTCGTGCCGAAAAAGGTGTCATTACCTCCATTTCCTTGCAAACGATTATTTTGACTATCACCTTTTATGAAGTCATCTTGATTAGTTCCCGAGACATCATCGAAGTTGTTAACAGTAAAGTTTAGAGCACCGAGAAGAGGAATATTTCTGACGATTAAACGGGAGATGCTGAGATCAACCTCGATAAATGAGGGGGCAGTGGCCGTGGAAGCATCGATTAAATTATTACTAGCAAAAGGATTGGCAATAATTCTTTCAACAGAAGTCAGTTGATCAGTGCCGAGACTACCTTTCGAGATTCCGCCGGTGGGCAAAATAGTAATACTCTGTGGAGCGGAAGAAAAGGTGCGAAGATTCCTGTAGTCAGCAGTGTCAAAACCACTGCCACCATTAAATGTGTCGTTGCCGCTACTACCGATCAACGTATCGTTAAAACTGGTTCCGACAAAGTTGTCGTTAAGTGTAGTTCCAAAGAAAATTGCCATTAGTTACAAACCTCCGATTTAGTCTTTTCAAGAAAACATAAAGCCAATAGTTATAACCATTGACCAAGATTTTTACAGCATTTCTGGTTAGGGAAAAATTTGCTGATGTTTCACCTTAGCCCTTAGGCAATATCACAACGTCAGAAGACTAGCAATCAAAAGGGATGCCATAGGATTCCGTTAAGTAGTTTTCTTAGTCAGTAGTTAGGGAATAAGTGAAAACAGCTGAAGGCCAATTCTTTCGCCTTCTCGATGAACTCTAAGAAGTACTAACTTAATGTTGTGTTTATTTTTAAGATGTGAACTTATGTTAAGTTGTGTTTCAAATGTTGTCAAGTTCTATATAAAGCTTAAATAAGCCGTTTATCTGGGGAAAATTGTTGAATAGGGTTTTTCTGCCCAGAACCGTACTTGCCACTGCTAATATCGTTGATTATCCTTAGCAAGGAAGAATTCGGTTACTGCGACGATCTTCGGAAGGCTCAATAGCTACTGACTGGAAGCCTGAGATCACGCCGAAGTCTTGCGGATGAAGCCTCTTACTTATCCTGATAAGTAGCCTATACTCAACGAATTTAGTATAATTTACCCGTTAATATTCCCAAGGCGATCAAGCGTATCTATGTTCCTATCTATCCCCAAACTCCCCAACCCTTAATCAAGGGGTTGGGACTAGCGATGATTTTCCAGTTGGAACCGTTTACAATAAGATTTGTAAAAATTTATAAATAATTATGAGCGAAAAAGTTGTCTTGATTGTCGGTGCTACGGGGGGTATCGGTGGGGCATTAGCCCGTAAACTAGCTGTTAATGGTCATAAACTCGTATTAGTGGCGAGAAATGCCGATAATTTATCTAATTTAGCGGGTGAGTTGGGTTGTCCCTCTTTAATTGTGCCGACGGATATCACTAATCCGACTCAGGTGGAAACTTTGATGGAAAAAATTATCTCCCATTACGGCCGGTTGGATGTGTTGGTTAATGCGGCCGGAGCCGGGGTGATGAAACAATATAATAAAATCACGCCGGAAGATTTAGATAAAATGCTCGACCTCAATCTGAAGGGGAGTTTTTATACCTGTCAGGCTGCCGCTAATGTGATGAAGGAAAATAAGGCCGGTCATATCTGTAATGTGGTGGGAATTTTGGGTAAGCATTCTATGGCTATGGCTGCCGCTTATTGTGCTTCTAAGTACGGGGTGGTCGGTTTTAGTAAATGTTTGGCTGATGAGTTAAAACGCTATGGTATTAAAATGACTTTATTCTATTTTGGTGGTGTGGATACTCCTTTTTGGGATCAGGTGAGCTTAAAGGTTGATCGCAATAAAATGTTAACCGCTCAAACCGCAGCCGATGCTATCTATTTTGCCATGAATGCTGAACCCCAAGCCGTCCCCATGGAAATTAATATTCAACCCGATAGTCATCTCTTTTTTTAGTCCTCAGGAGTTAGGAGTTGGGGTTGGGTACATCTCATTTTTGTCAATCTACTAAGTTGGGATTTTCAAAGGGAAACTTTCTTTCTACTAAAATCGGGTGTTACTTCTGATTTTATCACTCAATCCAAGCTTTTGGGGGGTAGAACCCCCCAAACCCCCCGCGCATTAGTTTCTCGGTGGGATACTCACACGCAGCTGCTGATATATCTGTAATAATCTAAGGGTCACTGATAATTGCTGATTGTCGGTGTTTCTGCAAATGTGGATGCACCCGTTGGGGTTTTAGGGTTTTGGGGTATTAGTTGAAATTCCCCCATTCCCCACTCCCCCATCCCCCACTTTATAATTCGTGATTCCTAACACTCAACCACTTTTTTGACTTTATCTATGTTTGTTGATCATATTCATTTTTATGTAGAATCGGCCAAAAAATGGCGAGATTGGTTTGTGCGGGTGATGGACTTTCATGTGATCGCAAGTTTAGTTAATCTCCATACGCACACGGAAATAGTTGGCAATGGCATCCAAAAAGATAAAACTAAACAGATTATTTTTATCTTATCTTCTCCTTTAAATTCTCTTAGTCCCGTGGCGGAATTTTTAGGTAAATATCCTGAAGGGGTGGCGGATGTAGCTTTTCAAGTCGAGGATTTGGACGCTTTAGCTAGGAGAATTAAACAGGATATTTTTATTCAAGAAAGTGCTTTTTCTAGGGGGAAGATAAAAAGCTGTCAAATCTCTAGCATTGCTAATCTCAAACATACATTAATTGAAAGACAGGGAATCACGCCAATTTTAGCCGATCCTAATCTGATTGAGTATGATAGCAAGGAACAATATAATCAGGATATTCTGGCAATTGATCATTTAGTTTTAAATGTTTTTCAGGGGAATTTAGAGTTAACAGCCAATTGGTATGAGGAAAATTTAGGCTTTAAAAAAAGGCAAACTTTTACTATTAAAACGGAGCGTTCTGGTCTTTATTCGCAGGTACTTGTTCACCCCGAAACCGAATTAAAATTACCAATTAATGAACCAGATAGTAACAGTTCTCAAATTCAAGAATTTTTAGATATTAATCAAAAATCTGGCATTCAACACATTGCTTTAAAAACAGAAAATATTTTAAGATTAACTCAAAAATTAAAAGAAAGAAATGTAGAATTTTTGTCAGTTCCCAACAGTTATTATCAACAAATTAGCCATCAAAAAACAGATTTTAATATTGCTGATTGGGAATGGTTAGAAATTAAAAAACAGGAAATTCTCATTGATTTTGAACAAAATAGTCATTCCCCCACGGAAAAGCCAACTTTACTGCAAATTTTCACTAAACCAATTTTTTCCCAGCCGACTTTCTTTTTTGAATTAATCGAGCGCCGTCATGCCGCTAGAGGTTTTGGAGAAGGCAACTTCCAGGCCTTATTTGAAGCGATCGAACGGGAACAAATACAGCGAGGAACTTTAGATTAGAATCAGAAAAGCGAGCATTTTTCCCATGGGACTATGGACGATAACGTAATTCAATCACATCTTTTTTGATCGTGACATCATAGGAACCAAAAAAGGTTTGTCCCAAGAGTCCTAACCCTTTCATTTGGGGAGAAATACCAACAATCTGATTAGATAAAGCCACCTGACCAACTTTAACAGAATTAATGCGACCAAGATAAACAGTAACGACACCGCCGGCGGTATGAGCGAGTACTTCCTTTTCCCGTTTGACTTTCATTGCTTTCGCCATGGCATCGGTGAGGACGATACCACTAGCACCTGTATCAAAAAGCATTTCATAGGAGTGACGGTTATTAAAAACTACCATCACCGTGGGAATGCCGTTAACCCGGCGTTGAATCGGTAGCTGATAAACTTGCGGGGAATTTTTCCTATTTCTAGATGAACCGCCACAGAGACGGCTAAGATCTATGTGTTGTCCATCTGCTCTTTGGAGAAAGCATTCCGATTGAGCGAGAGTCGTAGGGGTGAGGGGAAATAACAGCAGGGTGCTGGTCAATGCGATCGCAGAAAGAGACTTATTCATGGGTTCAACATCGAGAAGACCGACTCGGAAAAGAACGCTTCTAGTTCTAAAATTCCCCAAAAATGCGGGAAAATAAGAGGGTTTAACCCGGAGGCCAAGCCATTGAGCGATCGCCTAAGAGATGGACATGAAGATGAGCGACGGTTTGACCCCCATGTTCCCCATTATTGATCACTACTCGATAACCTTGACTTAATTTAGCCTCGGCGGCCACCTTTTTAACAGTTAGTAACAAATGTCCCAATAAATCTCGATCGCCTTCGCTGGCTTCCTCTAGTTTCGGAATCGGTTTTTTGGGGATAATGAGGATATGGGTGGGTGCTTGGGGATTAACATCTCGAAAAGCGAGAACCAGATCATCTTCATAGACGATCGAGGCTGGAATTTCTTTCCGGATAATTTTGCTAAAAATAGTCTCACTCATAGACAGATTACTTTTTTTTCAACTATACCATTAAGCTCTCAGCTTTTCTGGCTAGGTTATCCCTAGAAATAGGGCGATTTTCAGGTTAAATTTCCAAATAAAAGCATTTTTACGCGGAAAACTAACCGAACATCCTGTTTTATTTTCCTAAGAACTCACTTTATTTTTACTTGAGCCAAAATGTTAGCAAGGGTTTGGAGTGCGGCAATTATCGGCATCGATGCCATTAAAATCGGGGTAGAGGTGGATGTATCGGGGGGATTACCCGGAATTGCCGTGGTGGGTTTACCCGATACCGCCGTGCAGGAGTCGAAAGAAAGGGTAAAAGCTTCTCTAAAAAATGCTGGATTTGCCTTTCCCATCCGCAAAATTGTCATCAATTTAAGTCCCGCCGATATCCGCAAAGAGGGGCCAATTTATGATTTACCGATTAGTATCGGCATTTTAGGGGCTTCCGAACAGTTAGAAGCCGATTTATTGGGGGATTTTCTCTTTTTAGGTGAATTATCCCTCGATGGTAGTTTGCGTCCCGTGGCGGGGGTTTTACCCATTGCTGCCGCTGCTGAAAAAATGGGGATTAAGGGTTTAGTGGTTCCCGCCGATAATGCCAAAGAAGCGGCCGTGGTCAAAGGCGTACAAGTGTATGGGTTTCGTCATCTATCGGAAGTGGTAAATTTCTTAAATGAACCCGATCGCTATTTACCAATGACTTTTAACGCTGCTGAGGAATTTGGGCGATCGCAGGTAAATCTCCCCGATCTCAAGGATGTTAAAGGTCAAGCAATTGGCCGGCGGGCCCTAGAAATTGCCGCAGCTGGAGGTCATAACCTAATTTTTGTCGGGCCACCGGGCAGCGGTAAAACCATGTTAGCGCGACGTTTACCCGGGATTCTGCCCCAGCTTACCTTTGCCGAATCCCTAGAAGTCTCCCAGATTCATTCCGTCGCTGGATTACTGAAGGATCGAGGTTCTCTGGTGCGCGAGCGTCCTTTTCGCAGTCCCCATCACTCCGCTTCCGGAGCGGCGCTGGTGGGAGGCGGCACTTATCCCCGACCGGGAGAAATCTCCCTTTCTCACCGTGGTATTTTATTTTTGGACGAATTAACGGAATTTAAGCGCAGTGTCTTGGAATATCTCCGACAACCCCTAGAGGATGGGTATGTGAGCATTTCTCGCACTCGTCTTTCCGTCGCTTTTCCGGCCCGTTTTACCCTAGTGGCAAGTACAAATCCCTGTCCCTGTGGTTATTACGGCGATTCGGTTCAACCCTGCAGCTGTTCACCGCGACAACGGGAACAGTATTGGGCGAAATTATCGGGTCCGCTTTTAGACCGTATTGACCTACAAGTGACGGTAAATCGCCTGAAACCCGAAGAAATGACCCAAGAGAGTCGGGGAGAAGCTTCTGAGCAGGTGCGGCAACGGGTAGAAGGGGCCAGACAAAAGGCCAGCGATCGCTTTCAGAATAGCGGGATTCGCTCTAATGCGGAGATGAATTCCGAGCATTTGCGGCGTTTTTGCGCTCTGGATGATAGCAGTCGCCATATTTTAGAAGGGGCAATCCGAAAATTGGGTTTATCGGCCCGAGCAATGGATCGCATTCTCAAAGTTGCCCGCACCATTGCCGATTTAGGAGATAGTGAAATGCTGAAAAGTTCCCACGTTGCCGAAGCAATTCAGTATCGCACTCTTGATCGTTTAAGTTAAGTAGGTAGGTGTTAAAAATTGTCAGAAACTCTCGGCTAAAATTTGGCATTACTTCCGATTTTATCACTCAATCCAAGCCTTTGGGGGGTTCTACCCCCCAACCCCCCGCGCATTAGTTTTTCGGTGGGATGCTTACAGGCAGCTGCTGACACATTTGTAATCATTTAAGAGTCCCTGATAATTGCTGATTGTCGTTATTTCTGCAAATGTGAGATGCACTGGGCAGAATCTATCTTCAATTGAATTATAACTACTTACTTAAAGAGCATTTTTTCTGGTCGGGGCGAATTGCCTTCGTCCTCTTTTTAGTAAACTTACTGGTGGGGGTTTGAGCGATTAATCGGGCGATTCTAAGCGTTTTTGCCATTCTTGATCGATTTTATCCGAGCGCTCGATCTCCTGTTCGAGATAGTCTTGATCGGTAGAATAACTAATATCAGCGTCTGTAATCACTTTTTGGTCAGCAAATTGACGAGAGTAGTCCAGTTTTTGCTCCAATTCAGGATTACCTTGAGCTAATAAATCTGCCCTTTTTTCTCGCTGTTGATTACGTTGATTAACCCGCTCATTTCTCCACTGTAAAAAGAAATAACGACCGAGGGGAATCCCCAAAAAAGCACCAGCATAACTGAGGAGAAAACCGTAGATTCCTGTGACTATCGACCCCAGAGAACCGCTCAAATCCACACTATCACTGTTGAGCAAAAATCCTAAAACTAAAGCGAGGATAAAGTTAACCACCCCTAAACCTAAAGCTAGGATAATTTGACCGCTATCTGCTTCGCTAAACTTCCAGCGTTTTTCCTTTAGATAGGGGGAAACTGTTTGTAATTTTCTCTCTTTGGTTGTCACCTGTAGATCAGGAAAATAATAGATAATATCACCTCGATCGGACACTTGCGGCAACCCATTAAAGCGGGTTAAAACTGGGAGTATATAGTCTTCTGTCTCCTCATGACTAGGGGTAATACTATCGAGATAGGGGGCAATTTGTGGAGCAATAATCGAGCCACGATTATTTTGAATTACTTTCCCGATAGTTTGCCAGCGTCTCTCCTCTAAATTGAAATTAGGATCGCCATCGCCAAAAAGAAAAGAAAAAACTGCCTCGAGAAAATTCATCTTACTGGGAGGTTTTTCTGCCTTAACTTCCCTATCCCTTCTTTCGTAGTAGTTATTGCCAAAATCGGGATAAAAAATCCAGAAAAAGTCCGTGGGAAAGAAGTTAATATTAATGTTGTTATTTCCAGAATTGTTATCCGAGTCACTATCTTTGAACATTAAGCCGATCAGGATTGCTAGGATAGCAAGCAAGAGGATTAAAATCGAAATAATTAAAACAATGCCGAAGGAAATGCGAATAACATAAAAAACTACTTTCCAGATTTTACTGGCGAAAGCTTTTAACTGCAATTGCCAATATTTATTCAGGAGAATCGAGCGAAAATTCTCGGGGAAAAGATAGATAATCTCCCCCGTATCTGCTACCTGTAAATGTCCCCCTGCTTCCGCAGCTAAAGCTAATAATCCCTGTTGTGCAGCGTTAATCTCTAAACCTGATTTTGCCGCCACATCACCCACCGTAACCCGATAGCCTAATTTTTCGATCGATTGTAATAGAGACTCTTGGGGATTCATAGAAAATACTGTTCCTCTCGATTGTCCTCTTTTCTAGTGTAGTTTTGATTTTGTCTTTTTGGCAGCGGCTATCTAGATTGACAGGTGCGGCATTTTGGACTCGATCGAGAAAATATCGTTATAATTGTTCCAATAGTCGCAAAAAGCAGGGCTAAACTGTATAAATAGTTACTTTATACGCAATTATCAGAGGTGAGCATGAATGCGTCGGAACAGGCAAAAGGATTAGAATTAACGGCGAAGATCGCCACACTCGTCAACCTGTTTAAACAACAATTCCCCGATGCAAAGGCAGATCTGAAACCTTGGCGCAATGATCCCCACACAAGAGAGTTAACGGATCCCGACTCGATCGATATCGCTTTCCATTTTCCCGGTTGGAGTCCCAGAATTCAAGGGCGCAGTATTCTGGTACAAATTCGTTTTCATCTCGATAGCGAGGATCAGCATCAGCGTTTGATTGGCTTAGAAATGCAGGCTTTTAACCATCAAGGAACCGCTTGGCGACTATCTACGGTAGAAAATTGGCAATTAGTGGGTAATTATCAACCTTCTGCTAAGGTGGCTGATAAGTTAAAATATTTCAGCCGGCAGGTGTTTGAAGTTTTTAAAAATGAGCATCGATAAGGCTCTTTCGGCACTCTCGGCAAAAGATCGTTATTCGATCGAGATTAAATCAGTCTTAATGTCAAGCTATAGGACTAAATTAATTCTTGAAAGTGCTTGGCTTGAGCGGAAATTTTTAACATTTTTTCTGGTTAATCATGAATCTCACTTTTTTGAGAAAATTTAGGGCTGCTGGTGTTTGTTTTAGAAATACTGATATTTTTAATACTAACAAAGCGATATTGATAGTCCTGAAGAAAATCGGGTTGATCCCAAAATAAGCGTCCGATTTCACGACAATAGGAGACAAAGCATTCGGCTCCTTTTAATTGTTTGGTTATCGATGGATTAGAATCTCTGCCTTTCTTCATTTCCAAACAAAGGATAACTTTTTCAGTAGGGGTATTAGCGATAATTATAAAATCTGCACGCTTACACTCACCTTTACTACCAGTAAAAATTTTGCAGACATCAAAAAAATTATCTAGCTTGATCACAATAACCTCATCGGGTTTCGGCATTCCATTAACCACAAACGAATAGTTATCTTGATTTTCTGTCAGTTTCAGTAAATAGCTATCTCGTTTGTATTCTTTTTTATATTCCAAATCTACTATCGCACACTTGCTAATCATTTCTTTGAGGATAGCAATATCAGACATTACTCCTCACCCCAAATAATAGCCGTTTGAATACGATTCATATTTTCTATAGTAGTATCAAAACTGCGTGCTTCGATACCCATTTCGTGATCAATTTTAGCGGTAGTTAAAGTGTTAAATTTGGTTTTTCTTTTTTGTCCTTTTAACATCTCTAAAGCTTCTTCAGCAATATAGACTTTAACTTGATTAACCGATAATAATTCCTCCTGTCTATAGCCTTCTTCCGCTGCAATTTGTTTCAGGGGTGGTTTATCATGGTTGAGCATAATTAATGTGTTGATTTCTTTGATAATATAATCACTGTGAGTAGTGATAAAAACTTTAATACCAATGTTGATCAGTCGAGCGAAAAGTTTAGCGATACGGCGTTGATTTTCTGGATGGAGATTTAATTCAGGTTCATCTACTATCAACAAATCTCCGATTTGAGCTTCGTGTCTTAAATAAAAGCCAATGTCTAAAAGAGAACGTACAGCACTAGAACTTTCATCCATCGATAGTCTCAGTTTTTTTCCTTTAGGAATGTAATAAAGTTCATCATTGGTAGTAATCATATATTGACCACCAATAATATCGGCAAAATCTTCTAAAATACTGGGATGATTTTCGGCGATAAAGCTAGTTTTTTTGACAATTGTTTCTATTTTTCTAGTAAAATCTACATTTTTTTTGACCGGTAGCGCATAATCCTGAGAAACATTAAATAACAGTTCCCTAGGATTAAAATTGCTATTTTTACTAATTTCTTCCAGTAAACGATTACGAGCAAAATTTAACTCTTTGCGAAAAATTGCCGCTCCTGTCCTTTCTGCACTGGCAATAAATGGCCTGGGAAAAAACTGAGAGAAAATTATATCTTGGATGCTGTCGTAAATGATATCCTCAAGAAAATGCACTGGCAGATTTATTTTTTCTGTTTCTGTTAATAATGTAATGGATAAATAAGGCTCATCTTCAGGTTTGCTAATCGAGATAATTTCCAATGTTGCTGTACTAATTTTCCTTTCATACTTATTTTGAAATTGAATATTGTCAAAATTTAATTCTATCTGAAAATCAACATTTTTAAACCTCTCCTCGTTGGCAGCAAAAACTTCAGGTATTTGTTGTATATATCTTTGACAACCTGTAGTAAGAATACTTTCACACTGTTGAACATACTCCTGTAGATCGAGACTAATTACACCATCAGAAAGTAGTTGCTCAATTTTTTCTTTGAGGCCAAATCTTAGCCCCGTTAATAGTCTTCGCCAATTGTCTAAAAAACCGAATAAAGCGTAGGTAGCATAAGTTTTACCTGTATTATTACGACCACAGATAATTGTGAGGTCGCCTAGACTAAATTCTGCCTGTTTTAAAATGCCAAGATTTTTAATTTTAACTTTCATGTTTGTCTTAGGTTTAATATTCACGATTATAGATAATTGTGGATTATTTGATCAAGTCCCACACTATACATTCAACTTTGGTTGTCAAGGTTACTTACAGAAATTATAACTTTTCTAAGGCTTTTCTCTCTTTTTCAGTCACTTCTCGCCATTGACCGGGTTGTAATCCTGTTAAGCATAATTTATTGTTTTTGTCAATAGTAATGGCTGTTCTAATTAATCTTAAAGTGGGATAACCAACGGCAGCCGTCATCCTTCTTACCTGACGATTTCTTCCCTCAGTTAAGGTAATTTCTAACCAAGCGGTGGGGACAGATTTTCGATAACGAATCGGTGGCTCTCTGGGGGGTAAATCTGGTTCAAAATCTAGTAAATTAACTATTGCTGGTCGAGTGCGATAATCCTGAATAGGAAGACCTTGACGCAATTTTTCTAAAGCGTTTAGGTCTGGAATTCTTTCGACTTGTACCCAATAGGTGCGCGGATGAGCAAATTGACGATGACCCAAACGATGCTGTAATTGACCGTTATCTGTGAGTAATAATAATCCCTCGCTGTCCCTATCTAAACGACCGACAGAATAGATATTTGGGATGGGAATATAATCTTTTAAAGTCGAGCGCCCATTTTCATCAGTAAACTGACATAATACATCGTAGGGTTTATAAAAAAGGATATATTTATTCAAGGGAAAAAGTAGTCAGGAGATAGGAGCTTTTTGCTTTTATCAGTCAACAGTAATCCGTGAAAAGAAATCTCAAAACTTGCCACTTAATACTGTTCACCGAAAACTAAAATCTGACCACTGATTACTGATAACTGATTTAATCCCGTTGATGGGAGAATTGATAAGCGCCGACAATCGAGAGAAGAATAGCGACGATTAATAAAATGGGGATAGCAAACCAAGGAAATTGATTGATATCGTAGGCTGCGGCTCTTAATCCTAGACTAGCATAGGTGAGGGGCAAGGCATAAACAATAATTTTTAATGGCCAGGGTAAGGTTTGGGGATCGAAAAAAGTTGCTCCTAAAAAAGACATCGGCACGATTATAAAGTTATTATACAGACCGACACTTTCGATGGATGTAACTCGCAATCCGACAATTGCTCCTAAACTGGCAAAGACGGCACAATTTAAGATTAAAACTAATAAAAACAGGGGATTGAGAAAACTGACAAATTTTCCTGTAAATAAAATAGCAACGAGAATCACTGATGCGGAAGTCATGACACCTCGCAAAATTCCTGCGAAAACTTTGCCTAAAAATAATGAGAGGGGATGGACGGGAAGTAATAATAATTCCTCGAAGGTTTTACTAAATAAGCGATCACCGCAGATCGAAAAGGTGGTTCCCCCGAAACTGATCGCCATTGAGGACAGGGCCACCATTCCGGGTAAAATAAATTCTAGATAAGAATCACCGATCGAGGGTTTCATCGAGCGATCGAGGGCGCTTCCCAACCCCAACCCGAAACCGATAATATAGATTAGGGGAGAAACTAGACCGGTGGCGGCGATCTGAAGGACTCTCGCCCGTAAATCTAGCCATTCTCCCCAAAATACGGTTAAAGTGTCTGTTAATATCGTCTGAGCTTGAGCTAGTTTCACTGGTATTTTGGTTAATTAGTAAATATACTTTTAATAATAATTAACAATTGTCCCCTTTTTCAAGAGCGAGCTTTTCGGACTAGAAAAATAATCATCCTAAATCCGTTGAGCATGATGCTACTTAGGGGTTTGTGGCAAAATTGGCTAATGACTTGGCCGCTCAAGCTTGCAAAAATAGTCCCTTCGGGTGCATCTCATCAGCTGTTAGGTGTTATATAGCGTTTTTCCGTCTGCTGAGGTACAAAAGTTATGGGTTTTAGGCAAAAGGGAAGAAAAATAGGCGTACCTCACCAGCTTAGGAAACGCTATATAACCAGCTACTTACTTACAAATCATCCAACAAGAGCGTTACTAACACCTTATCGACGCGATTACCGTCCATATCCACCACTTCCAAGCGCAACCTTTGCCATTCAAAATGATCGGCAGCCCCCGGAATCCTACCAAGATGGGTAATAATAAAACCCCCTAGAGTGTGATAATTGCCCTGTTTTTCCCCCGGTAATTCACTGATTTCAAATAATTCTTTAAAATCTTCGATCGCCACTGTGCCATCAATCAACCAAGAACCATCTTCCCGCTGCACGATCTGTGCATCTTCAATATTATCTAATTGGGGTAAATCGCCGACAATTGCCTCTAAAATATCTTGGCGCGTCACCAATCCTTGAATCACCCCGTACTCATCCACTACCAAGGCAATATGATGACCACTTTGCTGCACCAATTCTAAAACCTTTAAACCCCTGGTGCTTTCCGGCACAAAAAGCGGCTGCTGTAAATCCTTCGTTAGGTCGAAACTTTCACCAGTTAAACAATCACTTAATAAGTCTGTGACTTCAATTACCCCCAAAACCTCATCTAAACTGCCCTGACACACAGGAAAACGGGTATGATTGCTCTCAATTAGCTTCTGGCGGTTAATTTCGGCACTATCTTCCAAATCTAACCAAACAACATCCGGACGCGTGGTCATAATCTGACTTACTCGGCGATCGCTCAATCCTAACACCCTTTCCACCATATCCTGTTCTGCTTCCTCAAAGGTTCCCGCTTCGGTTCCCTGTTTAAGCATAATTTTCAATTCTTCTTCCGTAATTGGGGAATCATTGCTATTGCCGCTAATCCCCAACAAACCGAGAATCAGATTAGTCGATTGACTCAAAAGATGGACAACGGGCGAAACAATTTTTGATAACCTATCCAGAGGACCAGCAACGAGGATAGCGATTTTTTCGGGATTACTTAAACCTAACCGTTTCGGCACCAATTCCCCTACCACTAGGGATAGATAGGTAATAATTAACACCACTAATCCTAATCCCAAAGCTTGACTATAGGGGGCTAAAACGGGAACTTGGGCCAATAATTGCGCCACACTGACCGATAAATTAGCTCCTCCGTAGGCCCCAGCAAAGATACCCACGAGGGTAATGCCAATCTGCACCGTCGATAAAATTTGATTGGGATCATTGGCCAATTTTAAGGCCACCGCCGCCCGTCGATCATCTCTGGCTAATTGTTCCAAACGGATTTTGCGGGCCGAGACAATAGCAATTTCCGAGAGAGCAAAGACTCCATTGAGGAGGATGAGGAAAAAAATAACAAGAATTTCGGTAGTCGCCGAGAACATGGTTAAAATTTACAGGTAAAAGGGCGGATAGTTGTTTGTATCATAGTGCGAGGATCGGTTAAGTTCAGTAAAGAATCATCTTGATTTTTAACGAGTTACGAAGGCTTGTGTCTGGAGGGGGTTACTCCCAGTATAAATGGGATAGGATCAAGTCCGCACTCTTAGCTCAGTTAGCAGTGAACAGTCAGGAGTGACCTGTTGCCAGTAAAAAAAGTTGTCCCTGGGAGAGTGGGGACAAACTATCTCAATCCATTCGCCTGAAAAATTATGATCGCTACGCCCGTATCATCGAAATCGAACCCTATCACGGAAATACGCCCCGGACTACCAACTATTTGCGGTTGGGAACAGGAAATTGCAGCGATTGTCAATCACGATGATCCGATCTTTTTACCGACAACAAATCTCAAATTAGACCATATCAACGCTGGTTTTGCCTGTGCCTTGCATATGCACCAACCCACTATCCCGGCGGGTGTTAACGGGGAATTAATCTGCAATCTCCAGCATATGTTCGAAAATCTTGGGGATGGCGATAACCATAATGCCAGCGTTTTTGCCTGGTGTTACAGTCGCATGGGCGATTTTATCGCGGAATTGGTGGCAGAAGGCTGTAATCCCCGGATTATGCTGGATTATTCTGGCAATCTCCTCTGGGGTTTGGTGCAGATGGGACGGCAGGATATCCTCGATAAACTCAAATTAATCACCTGTAACAGTCAATATCAACCCTATGTGGGATGGTTGGGGACGATGTGGAGTCATGCGGTGGCTCCTTCCACACCGATTCCCGATCTAAAATTACAGATGCAAGCATGGCAAACCTATTTTGCCTCGATTTTTGGACCGGATGCTCTGAAACGAGTCAAAGGGTTCTCTCCCCCAGAAATGCACCTTCCTAACCATCCCGATACCCTCTACGAGTATATTAAAGCTCTGAAAGAATGCGGCTATCGTTGGTTATTGGTACAGGAACACTCGGTGGAAAATCTCGACGGTTCGGGATTGAGTCAGGAACAAAAATATATTCCTAATCGCCTGGTGGCACGCAATTCTCGGGGTGAAGTGATTGCGATTACTGCTTTGATTAAAACCCAGGGTTCCGACACGAAATTAGTTGCCCAAATGCAACCCTACCACGAGGCCAAATGCCGCAGTAAACAGCAAATCGGCGGCGTTTGGGTTCCTTCCCTAGGTTCCCAGATTGCCGACGGTGAAAATGGTGGCGTGATGATGAATGAATTTCCTCGCGATTTTCCCAATCCTTGGCGGGAAATGCAGGGGGGTTCCAGTGTGGCAGGATTTAACGGTACGGAATATCTGGAGTTAATCGAGGCCGCTGGCGTTAATCCCCAAGATTATCCCCCAATTCAAGCCGTACACCAGCATAAAATCTGGCAGCGAGTTAATCCCGATGCCGCTACCCTGGAAGCGGTAGAACAGGCGATCGCTGAGTTAAAACAGTCCGACCACCGTTTTAGCATGGATGGGGCATCTTGGACAAATGATCTCAGTTGGGTGCGCGGTTACGAAAATGTCCTCGAACCGATGAACCAATTAAGCGCTCAATTCCACGAGAAATATGATCCTTTAGTACAGGCGGATCCTAGCTTCACCCGACGACCGGATTATCTGGAGGCACTGCTTTACAATTTGCTCGTGCAAACCAGTTGTTTCCGTTATTGGGGCCAGGGTACTTGGACGGATTACGCCCGCACTTTGTACGAAAGAGGCGCGGCCTTAACCCGCTAAGATATTAAGCTATCTAGGGCGCAGATTCTGCGCCTTAATAGCACAGATGTATTAGAATAAATCCTGTTTAAAAGGTATCGGGGAGCGGCGAGAAACAATCCATCTTCTTTACATCAATTTACGAACCCTCTCTTAACTGTTTTTTGGCTGACTAAACAGCCCCAAGGTGATTCTCCCCGTTGGCAAACCTAATCCCGCAACAATTAGAGGCAACACCGATGATGACTGGCGCCTCCCCTGCTTTCCACCCACCCGCAATCGATTTAATTGGGTTCGGTCCCCTGTGGACAGGTTTTAGTCAAGGTCGTTTTTCCCCCGATCCTTCTGGGGTAAAAGTGCAGTGCCATGGACGAGTATTATGGCTAGGCATAGGTTGCATCCGTGGGACGGAGAAAGCGGTCATAGATAGGGCAATTAGGGCTGTTTTTCAGCGTTATCACCTCTCTTTAGCCGCTGTTGCTGGTATCGCCACCCTTGACATCAAAGCTAATGAACCGGGTTTAATTGCCTACTCTCAGGAGAAAGGATTGCCCCTAAAAATCTTTACTGCCGAGGAGTTGAGAGATATTAATGTCCCCAATCCCTCAGCCATTGTCAACAAGCAAGGGGGAACCCCTAGCGTCGCTGAGGCTGCCGCTTTAAAAATGGGCGAGATTTTGCTAGTTAGCAAGCAAATAGAAGCCAAATCGGTGACGGTGGCGGTTTCTTTGGCAGCAAGGGAATATAGAGGATACTAAATCGATGCTTAAACAGGTTTTATTTCTTAGTAATGGTCATGGCGAGGATTTAAATGCTAGTTTAATTCTGGGGGAATTAAAAAAAATTCAGCCCCAATTATCTATAGCTGCTTTGCCTTTCGTGGGAGAGGGAAAAGCTTATCAAAAATTGCAAGTATCAATTATTAGCCCTACTGCCACTATGCCATCGGGGGGAATTATTTATACTAATCCTTTTAATTGGATTAAGGATATTGGTGCGGGATTAATCGGTCTAACTATTAAACAAATTCAGGCAGCTTTTAAAGTTAGCAAGGATTGTGATTTATTGATAGCAGTGGGGGATATCGTGCCGATTGTGATCGCTCATTTAACTGGTCGTCCTTTTGTGGCTTTTATTGTTTCTACTTCCAGTTATTACGAAGGTACAATTAAATTACCTTTACTGACAGAATTATGTTTAAGATCAGACAAGTGTTTAAGGGTTTTTACTAGGGATAAATATACAGCAACAGATTTACAAAATCGGGGTATTAAAAAAGCAATTTTTGCTGGTTATCCGATTATGGATGTGTTAACACCAACGGGTAAAGATTTGGAATTAGATAGTCAAATTTCCATGATTGCTTTATTAGCGGGGAGTCGTTTACCCGAAGCTTTGAGTAATTTAGCTCTACAGTTACAAGTCTGTGAGGAAATAGTTAAAATTAAACCGATGCAGTTTCGAGCTGCCATCGTTCCTAGTATCAGAGAAACCGACTTAGAAAATTTAGCTGAACAAGAGGGATGGCATTATTTAGGAGCGGGAAAATTAGAGAAAAATGGGGCTTTATTGTACTGTTATCGTGATGCTTTTGCCGATATTTTACACCATTGTGACGCTTGTTTAGCCATGGCGGGAACAGCAGTAGAACAAGCGGTAGGATTAGGAAAACCCGTCATCCAAATACCAGGTTTTGGTCCCCAATTTACCTATCCTTTTGCTGAGGCACAAATGCGCTTATTAGGGGAATCGGTGATCACTATTGGACAGAAACCTACGCAGGTAAATTTATTTAAAAATGCTGCGGTTAAAATTATCGATATTTTGGCAGATTCTTCTTATTTACAAAGATGTTTAGAGAATGGTAAAATTAGAGTGGGAGAGTCTGGAGGTAGCAGAAATATTGCCGAGGAAATTTATATGAAATTAGGGTGTTAAGTAGCTGGTTATAATTAAATTAAAAATGGATTTTAGGTTCGATCCCCCCTGCCCCCCCTTGATAAGGGGGGAATCTGAAAGTTTTTAATACCTACCTAGCGCAGCGTAATCCAGCTTAAAATTAGCTCAATTACCTTTTCATTAACCATCATCATTTTCCCGAACAGATAAAAACTCGGCCACCGCTTGATTAAAAGTTTCATGTTCCCCTAAAAATGCCCAATGATTACCCGGTATCTTTTTAATCTCTAGAGAAGTTAAATACTTTTTATAGGATTGAATTTGCCAAGCAGTGCGATTTAATCCCTGTTGGGGAAGGATTAATAAACTGGGAATATCTAAAGTTTTAGTTAATCCAGCAAACCCCATGACATCCTCAAAAATTTCCCCCCGTGCCGATAAAGTAAATTTACTGCTCCAACTGCCATCAGCTTTTTGTTCGATGGCATTTTTAAACACCTCTTGCTGTAAATTTGACCAACCTTTATATTGTTTTAATTGACGAGCGATCGCTTCTATGCTCTGATAACTATCAAAGGAACGAGTAATCTTTAAAAAGGGCAAAACCTGATAGAGAATCGGAAAAGTTATCCTAATCAAACTAGGCATTTTATCGATAAAAAAGGGATCGACTAAAATTAAACTCTTAAATACTTCCGGCTGTTGAGTTGCCCAAATCGCCGCTATTTTAGCACTCCAAGAATGACCTAAAATATGTGCTTGCGTCCAACCTAAATGATTAATTAAAGCCCTTAAATCGCCGATATAATCCTGAAAGTGATAACCGGTTGCGGGTTTACTGCTTTCTCCATGTCCCCGCAAATCTGGGGCAATAACTTGATAATTTGAGATTAAATAATCGCCCAAACTTGACCAAACCAAAGCATGATCCGCCATGCCGTGCAATAATAATAGAGGCATACCTCGATCGCTCCATTGTAAATAGGAAATTGCCATCGAGTTATTGGTAAAAGTCTGGCGTTGTGGCATAAATTCTCGGCTGATTTTTACTCTATAATTTAAATATCACTTAATAAAACTTCATACAATGGCACTACAATCACCGCTTACTGCCACTAGCTTAGAGCAATTGTCTTGGACATGGCAAGGTCACACCATCCCCTACACTGTGCGGGGAGAAGGACAACCCCTAGTATTAATTCACGGTTTTGGTGCATCTATCGGTCATTGGCGCAAAAATATCCCCGTTTTAGCGGAAAATGGCTATCAAGTCTATGCCCTAGATCTCTTGGGATTTGGGGGTGCGGATAAGCCCGATTTAGATTATAGTCTCAACCTTTGGCAGCGGCAAATACAAGACTTTTGGCGGGAAAAAATCGCAAAACCGACCGTATTTATTGGTAATTCCATCGGGGGACTGATTGCCTTAATGCTGATGGCAGAATCTCCCGAAATCACTGCCGGAGGCGTAATTATTAACTGTGCCGGAGGATTAAACCATCGTCCCGAAGAATTAAATTTCCCTTTGCGTTTAATTATGGCTGCCTTTACCGGTTTAGTTAGTTCTCCGGTGACAGGAAAGTTTATTTTTGAACAGGTAAGACAGAAAAATCGCATCCGGAACACCTTAAAACAGGTTTATCGCGACCATACTGCGATTACCGAGGAATTAGTCGAAATTCTCTATCAACCCTCCTGTGATGCGGGTGCGTGGGGAGTGTTTGCATCGGTGTTGACAGCACCCCCCGGACCTTCTCCCCAGGAATTATTACCGCCAATCGATCGCCCTTTATTGGTACTCTGGGGAGAGGATGACCCTTGGACACCGATCGCTGGTTCGGTAATTTACCAAGAAAGAGCTAAAATGGGAAATAATACCCAATTTTATCCGATTGCCAAAGCTGGTCACTGTCCCCACGATGAACATCCCGAAAAAGTTAATCAATTAATTTTGAGTTGGCTGTCGGAAATGGGGATTTAGTCAGTTATCGAAGATTTTAGCGATTAATAGTTACTGGAGAAATCTGCCAATCGGGGCGAAGATTTTTCGCCCCCCGGAGATAGACGTGCTGCATTTCCCCTTGTAGTTTGGGAGTATTAACGTGGAGAATTATGCGAACACACTTTTCCAGACTACCAACGACCTGCATCTGTTGCACATCGAGGAGGGGGACATTTTGCCAGTGGGGACGTTCACGAGCGATAGCAGCGGGGAAAATCGCGTCTAAATCCTGAGTTGCCGTAAAGATAATACTAACAATATCATCGGGATCGAGACTATTGTGAGTTTCGATCGCTTCGAGGAGTTCTGTCACTGCTTCTCGTATAGCTTCAATAGTATTAACCGTCACCGTCGTCGCTCCCCGAATGGCTCGAACCTTCCACTGCACGATTGTCATCCTCCGCTAATCCTGATGAGTCAATTTTAGGGGTTAACGCGCCCTTTTTCTCGATTTTAATCTAACCATCAGGGTCGGTATAACCACAACAGTTGTCCGTTCACTTCCAATTCAAATTCTAGACGCTGTAGGGTTTTTTGTAATCCTGGGGGTATTTGGGAACGATTGCCTGTCAGACGACTGAGGAGGGGTTTCGGTTCTTCGATAGTCTGACATTTAGTTTTATCTAGGGGTAATCCTGCCAATTCTAGCGCCCAAAGTCGGGCATCTTCCTCGGTTCCCAAGCGATCAACCACTCCCAATTCTAACGCCTGTTGACCGGTAAAAATGCGCCCATCGGCAAAACTTTTCACCTGATTGACATCTAAATTTCTGGCTCCGGCGACGGTTTGCAGAAATTGCTGATAACTGGTATCGATCATATCTTGGAGAATTCTTTCCTCTTCATCAGTTAATTCTCGATCGAAGGAGAGAATATCTTTATAAGGGCCTGATTTAATCACTTTAAACGAAACTCCCACCTTATCCAACAATTTTTCTAGATTGTTCCCTCTCAGGATAACACCGATCGAGCCGGTAATCGTGCCGGGGTTAGCCATAATATAATTAGCCCCCATACCGATATAAACGCCGCCAGAGGCGGAAATATTGCCAAAACTAGCGATTATTTTGGTGGTTTTTTGTAACCGCTTCAATGCTTCATAAATTTCTTGGGAATCCCCCACGGTTCCCCCGGGGGAGTCAATGCGGAGAAGTAGGGCGGGATATTGCCTTTCTTTGACGATTTCTAGGGCTTTTAAGACTCTTTGGCGGGTATCGGAGGCAATTGCACCTGTAATTTCTATTCGAGCGATTTGTTTGCGGGTTTTCGGTTTAAAAGGCCAGACCATCAGGTTTAAATATTTCTCAAAAAAGGACTCTTTCTAATCTAACGCTTTGATCGTTCTAGATTAAGCAGACATTATATTTCAGAATTTAAGGACAAAATGTCTGGTTAAGTGTATAATAGCATTAAGTGACCAGAGTTGAGGTAGGCGAGGTGAACATTTGGGCAAGGTGGAATCCTTTAATTTAGATGGCTTAGATCTGTTTTTCAATTCTCACGATCATTTGCCACCTCATTTTCATGTTCGTAAACCGGGGCAATGGGAAATTAGAGTTTTTTTCTTACTTTGTAATCAAGAAAATGTTCTAAATTTTCAGGTGAAATAGCCCGCCAATGCCAAAATATCTAGTAAGGAAAAAAAGCAAATACTCGACCACGTTTTAGCCAATCGTTCTGCGCTCCTAATTGAATGGGAGGCAAAAGTCTGTACGCAGGGGAATTAATCATGTTAAATAAGCCAGAAATTACTGTTATAATTGAGGATAAAGAAAGTTATAATTTCTTGCCAGAGTCTCAATCTGTGCAGATTCTTTCTTTACCAGATTTAAAGAATATTGATTCTTTAAAAAACATCTTTATTTGTACTTCTTTGACCAGTTTAAAAGCAGTGTCAGATATTGTCAGAACCGCTAATGATAAACATCATCTGCGAGGTCTTTTTGTCCGAGCAGACATTGATTCTATCTGCTTGCCGCAACTATTTAAACGGGCCAATTTACGCACCCTGCGAAATACCCTCGTTTATCGAGATTTTACTTTACCAACAAGGGTGATTAATGCTTGGATTTGGGGAGCGCAAGAGCATTTAATCGCCACAGCTTTAGTGATTGGGGAAAGTTTATTAATCAGTCGCTGTGATCTCGATGAGCTAGAAATTCCCTTTGCATCTATGCCAGCTTTACAGCGTATTCCTCTAGAAGAAAGAGAGAATTTTATTATAGCAGAAGATGGTAGTTATATTCATTGGCCAGTGGTGGACATTCATCTTGATATAGCGGCTTTTTTGAGTGTAATTGAACCGGCAACAAAACAAAAATTTGCAGCGATTAAATTAAAACATGATCGGATTATTGGTCAAGCAATTGCCTCTTTACGCAAACAGCATCAACTGCGACAATCAGATATTATAGGAGTATCCGAGCGTCAAGTGAGACGCATTGAACAGGGAGAAGGAACAAAGGTAGAAACCCTTAATTTATTTGCTCAAGCTCATAAAATGGAACTTAAGGATTATCTTGATGCTGTTGCTCAGTTAATCGATAATACTTCCGTAGATTTGGATAGTTTTACTCATCCAAATATCCCAGAAATAGATAATTTATTTAAACTTATGGGTACTGAAAATCCTGTTGAAGTAATAGAGAAAAAAGTTAACTCCGAATATATCAGTAGAGAGGAGTGTAACTAATGAAAGTTTTAATTGACCAATATTTAATCACAGAAATATTGCTTAATCGTACAGTTAATAAATCATGTGAGTCGGGTAGGAAGCTTTGGGAGGTTATTAAAAGTCCCCATCAATCTCAAGAAATAATTTTTTATATAACTAGGCCGTGCGTTGAAAAGGTTTATACCCTGAGCAGTATGAATTCATCAAAAGATGCTGATAAATTGATTAATCTTCTGGAGTCTAGATTTCATATCTGTGAAGGTTCAGCTACTATTTTTCAGAATGCGCGTCAATACGATTCAGATATTGAATCAGCCATCGAAGTAGAGTGTGGTTTGCCCATACCAGTTGATGCAATTATTACTCAATCTCCCCAAAAATATGTCTTTACTAAACAAAATTTATCTCTTTGGTCGGTAGAAAACTTTATTACTCGTTATGAATTCAACCTTTTACTAAAACAAGAACATAATAATTACAAACCCAAATACGAACAGCTAACTTTATCTCTAAGTTTAGAATTTCTAGTAGATAAACCTTCCTTATCAACTTATATGGTACGAAATTCAATTACTACAGTAATCGAAGCATTAAAAATAATTCAAACAAGTGGCTATAAAGGTATAACCAAAAAAGAACTTAAGCAAAAATTAGAACGAAGAGACACAACAATTAATAGTCTTATTTGGGATTTGGAAAATTTTGACATGATATTCATCAATCATGAGAAAAAAATCTTAGCGGCAAGAGAGCTTATAGGTAAAGGAGAAGATGATATTTCTCAATATTTATCATTCGCCCTCAAAAAACATATTCTTATACAAAAAATCTATAAAGAATTAGAAATTCATAAGTCAATAACCCCCTGGCGAGTAGAAGAAATTATTGCTAGTATCTGTACTTCTACTTCTGGTAAACGACCCACAAATAAAACCCTTAGAGATTATCGTTCTAGGGTGATTTCTTGGCTTACTTTTACTCGATTGCTAGAAAGAAGATATAATACATTAACTATACCACGAGATAAAAGCTCTCATAAGATTAACTCCTCTATAGAATATAAACAATTACATTTGCCTCTAAATGGTATGTAAAATTATTTAACTTTGCTTCCGTAATATTTTCTCAGAACAAGTCTTTTTAACGTCAAATAATTGTATTTAATCCCCGATTAATTCGAGTAATTGTGCTTCAGTTAGCTGAGTAATGCCCAATTCTAGGGCTTTTTCTAGCTTAGAACCCGCCGCTTCTCCTAGCACTAAATAATCGGTTTTTTTGCTCACAGAACCCGTCACTTTCCCCCCAGCTTTTTCGATTAATTCCTTAGCCTCCTCCCGTTTGAGAGTTGGTAAAGTGCCAGTAATCACAAAGGTTTTCCCTGCTAAGGTGGCTTTTTGGGGAGTAGTTTTTATTTCTGCGGCCAACTGTAAACCAGCCGCTTGTAATTTAGCGACTAAATCCCGATTAGCCTCGATTCTAAACCAATCATAGACCGATTGGGCGATTTCTTCACCAATACCATAGACAGAAGCTAAATCAGTCACGCTGGCGTTAGCTAACTCCTCCACTGTCCGAAAACTTTCGGCGAGAATTTTGGCGTTAACGCTGCCCACATAGCGAATCCCTAGCCCATAAAGTACCCTCGACCAGCTTTGATTTTTGCTCTGAGCCATAGCTGTAATCAAATTTAAGGCGGATTTCTCGCCCATTCGGTCTAATTTGGCAATTTCCGTTTTTTCGAGGCTGTAGAGGTCAGAAATTGCGGTAACTAATCCCTGTTCAATCAGTAAAATCACCACTTTTTCCCCCAATCCCCGAATATCGAGAGCATCGCGACTGGCCCAATGTACTATACTTCCCCGCAAAATCGCCGGACAGGAACTATTAACACAGCGCGTCACCGCTTCCCCCACCGGACGGACTAGGGGAGATTGACATTCAGGGCAATGAGTGGGCATCTGGAAGGGTAAAGTCTGGCTAGGCCGCAATTCTGGCAGGATTCTCACCACTTCCGGAATAATTTCCCCCGCTTTGCGGATAATTACCGTGTCACCGATGCGGATATCTAATTCGGCCACTCGATCGCTATTATGTAAAGTAGCTCTTTGTACGGTGGTCCCTGCTACCTGTACCGGTTCCATCACCGCCATGGGTGTGACTGCGCCGGTGCGTCCCACATTGACGATAATATCTTTAACTACCGTGGGGACTTCTTCGGCAGGATATTTTAAAGCGATGGCCCACCGGGGGAATTTTTGGGTGAATCCTAAGCGATTTTGTCGCTGTAAATCGTTGATTTTGACTACGACACCATCGGTCATGTAGGCTAATTGATGACGTTTTTCTTGCCAATCTTGATAGTATTGCGCCACTTCTTGCAGGGATGGACAGAGTTGACGGTGGGGATTAACCAGAAATCCCATGGTTTCTAATCTATCTAAGGATTGCCATTGAGTGGTGATATGGTTATCGTCTAAATGCAGGGTATAGGCAAAAAATTGTAAGCGTCTTTTATCAACTATTTTCGAATCTAATTGTCGTAGGGTTCCTGCTGCCGCATTGCGGGGATTAGCAAAGAGAGATTCCCCTTTTTCTTCTCTTTCTTGATTGATTTTATCGAAGGTATCGAGGGGTAAAAAGGCTTCACCGCGCACTTCCACAATTGCTGGGGGATTATCTATATTTAAGCGTAAAGGAATAGAGCGAATTGTCCGCACATTGGGGGTAATATCTTCGCCGGTGACTCCATCCCCTCTAGTAACACCTCTGACTAAAAAGCCGTTTTCGTAGGTTAAAGCTAACGCAGAACCATCGATTTTTAGTTCACACACATATTCCGTGTCTTGGGTTTCATTTACATATCTTTGCCAACGGTTGCCCCATTTATTTAATTCTTCGAGGTTAAAGGCATTTTCGAGACTATACAGGGGAATATTATGACGGACAGAAACGAATTGACTAGAGATTTTATCCCCGACTCTTTGGGTGGGACTATCAGGGGTGATTAATTGGGGATAACGCTTTTCTATGTCTTCTAATTCCCGATAAAGTTGATCATAAACGCTATCGGATATAAAAGGATCATCAAGAACATAATAAGCATAACTGGCCCTTTGTAGTTCTGTTTTTAGTTGTTGGCAACGTTGTTGGATTTCTAAGGGGATAGTCATAATCGTTAATAATGCTACTGTGCAAAGACCATTTGAGGAGTTAATTGTAAATCGGGAAATGTTACCGATATTATCCTATCTTCGTTGTGAAATTCTACCAGTTCATAAAATCCCGAAATCAGGTTTAAAACCGATATTTTTAGAGTAATAGGATCGATAATCCAGTATTCAGGAATGCCTCTTACCGCATATTCTGAACGCTTATAACGGTAGTCATCATCAGCATTATTGGGGCTAACAATTTCTACAACTAAGAGGGGAGGAAATTCAATCACTGCTGTGGTCATATTTCTAATCTCTTGACATTGTTCGGCAGTTAAAATCATTAAGTCTGGAATTCTCGATTTAGCTTTATCGGTGCGAATTCCCACGGTAGCAGGCATGACTTTCCAAGTTAGATTTAATCTTTTAATTTCTGCCATTAAATAATCATAAAGAAAGGCAATAATTAAAGCATGAAAGCCACTAGCGGGAGGCATGGAAATTAATTCTCCGTTAAATAATTCGTATTTATCATCCGTGCAGTCCTGATAATTTAAATATTCCGCAAAGGTATATATTTTTTGTTGGGTAGCAATCATAAAAGTCTCCAGCTAAGATTTTACTGTGCAAAGACCATTTGAGGAGTTAATTGTAAATCGGGAAATGTCACCGATATTATCCTATCTTCGTTGTTAAATTCTGCCAGTTCATAAAATCCCGAAATTAGGTTTAAAACCGATATTTTTAGGGCAATAGGATCGATAATCCAGTATTCAGGAATGCCTCTCACTGCGTATTCTGAACGTTTATAACGGTAGTCATCATCAGCATTATTGGGGCTAACAATTTCTACAACTAACAGGGGAGGAAATTCAATCACTGCTGTGGTCATATTTCTAATCTCTTGACATTGTTCGGCAGTTAAAATCATTAAGTCTGGGATTCTCGATTTAGCTTTATCGGTGCGAATTCCCACGGTAGCGGGCATAACTTGCCAGTCTAATTGTAGCCTCTCTATTTCCCTTTCTAACACCTTAAATATATATCTAAGTATCAAAGAATGAAAGCCACTAGCGGGAGGCATGGAAATTAATTCTCCGTTAAATAATTCGTATTTATTATCTGTGGAGTCCTGATAATTTAAATATTCCGCAAAGGTATATATTTTTTGTCGGGTAGTAATCATGATAACCTCTAGAAAAAACTTAATTGAATCTCCTTTGAAGATAAATCTTGCCTTTGATACCCCCTTAATAAGTTAGGGGGAATCTGACAATTTTTAACACCTAGCTTTTTACTTAAGATTCGATATCCTCAACTTTTTTGGGAACCGTTGCAGTTAAAACCTCATTTCCTGTGGCAGTAACTAACACATCATCTTCGATACGGATACCGATACCTCGCCATTTTTCCGGCACTTCCGGCTGTCCTTCAGCAGGTTTAATATCGGGAGAGATATAAATCCCCGGTTCCACGGTTAAAACATGACCAGGCTGCAAAGTTTGCCAAGTTTCTTCGTTAACTTTATAACCTCCCGCATCATGGACATCTAATCCTAACCAATGGCCAGTTCTGTGCATATAAAAAGGCTTATATTTTTCCTCTTTAATTATCTCATCAATGTCGCCGACCAATAGCCCTAAATCCACTAATCCCTCCACAATTGTCCTCACGGCCGTGTCATGAAAAAGATTATAAGGATTACCAGTTTTTACCACTTCAATCGCCTTTAATTGAGCTTCCAGAACAATTTCATAGATAATTTTTTGTTCGGGGGTAAATTTACCATTGACGGGAAAAGTGCGGGTAATATCACCGTTATAGTAATTGTAGGCACAACCGGCATCAATTAACAAAAGCTCATTTTCTTGTACTTGACGATTATTGTTAATATAGTGCAGAATACAGGCATTAGCACCACTAGCGACAATAGAAGGATAAGCCGGACCCATACCCCCTTCTAGGCGAAAAGTATGCTCAATTTCCGCTTGAATTTGATACTCGTAGTGACCAACTTTGGTGAATTCTCTGGCCCGATTATGTGCCAGGGACGAAATAGCGGTTGCTTGGCGAATATTGTCCAATTCGGCCTCGGTTTTCAGTAAGCGCAAAGGATGGAGAATAAAATTAGTATCCTCTATAGCAGTCGGTCCAGTGCCGCGACGGGGAAAAGTGGCGATTAATTTTTGCCAGTGCTTGAGAACATTTGTATTAAAAGTTTTGTCCCGGCCGAGATGATAATAAATTCGGTCGGCTTTTTCGAGATATTGGGGTAATTTTTCGTCCAGTTCTTGGATAGAATAGGCCTCATCAGCAGCAAAAATCTCCTTTGCTCCTTCCACACCCTGGAGATAGCCGGTCCAGGTTTCTTTTTCTGGGTCTTTTGGCTGCACGAACAGGATAAACTGGTGTTCAGGGTGATGGGGTGCTAAAACCGCCACCGCCTCCGGTTCATTAAATCCTGTCAGGTAAAAAAAGTCACTATCCTGACGATAGGTGTATTCTACGTCATTGTGCATGACCGCCATGGGCGCACTGCGAAAAATTGCGGTTCCATTGCCGATTTTTTCCATTACCTGCTGACGACGGTGTTGAAACTCCCTGCGATCGATGCCCATAGATATTCCTAAAAATGTCACAATAAGTCTTAGAGTCTATTATCGCTAATATTTTTAAGTTTATGACCCCTGAAGAACCAGATTTTTCCCAAGATATCATCGAAAGGCGCGAGTTTACCCTAGCAGATTTTATCGCTCAAGAGGGAGCGAATTTCCTCAAAGGGGAATCTCCTGTCCCCAAATTGGTGCAAGTTACCACAGAGATGAAACAATTTATTGCCGCTAATTTAGGGGATTCTTCGGGAGCTTTGCAGATAATTTTACAGCTTATTGTCGATGAAGAATTAACCAAAGTCAGTCAAAATTTAGATAATCCCGTTCAAGCTTTACAGTTAATCCTAAAGGAAATTTTAGACAATCAAGAATTACTCTATGAATTAGTACACCGAGTCGATGTGAAATGGGGACAATTATACGGGGAACGTCCCTATTTTCAACAACCCCATCAAAAACCTCACCCTGAAGACGAATACACCCACAATTCCGTCAGAGATAAGTTAGTCAGTTTATTAGCCAGATTAGAAGCGGATGAGTAGTAGAGCCTATAGCAGTTATTAGGAGACTCCGAGACGATTCAAGATATACCTTATCTTTATGAAAAACTCTATAATTATTTCTTAAGAAAGACTAACAGGATCGACAAGGAGTATCTATCCCTAGACAGACCACTGGGGCGGTCAGGGGTGAAAATTAGGTGTAAGATCAAAAAATTCTCCGATAACTGTTGCCCTATCTCCCGCGTGCCTACCTATTCCTACTATACCGCCGATGTTTTTAGCGATCGCATTTTTGGCGGTAATCCCCTGGCAGTTTTTCCGGAAGCGTCTGGATTAACCCGCACCCAGATGCAAAAAATCGCCGCCGAATTTAACTTCTCGGAGACAGTCTTCGTTTTTCCGCCAGAAACGCCCCAAGGCACTAAAAAAGTCCGGATTTTCACCCCCAGTACCGAATTACCCTTTGCTGGTCATCCTACCGTCGGTACAGCCTATATTTTAGCCCTAATCGGTGCTATTCCCCCCTACCAAGAAACTACGATTTATCTGGAGGAAGGAGTCGGTTTAGTACCGGTGAAAATTATCATGGAGGGGGAAAAACCGGTCTATAGTGAGTTAAAAGTGGCACAATTGCCAGAATTAGTGACGGATACTTATGCTCTCGATGATTTAGCCGCGATTCTTTCCCTAAGCGTTGCTGATTTCTTACCCGGTTATCCCCCCCGGGCCTTTTCCTGCGGTCTCCCTTTTTTATTCATCCCCGTTAAAAACCGAGATATTTTGGGTAAAATAACACTAAATCTAACTCTCTGGTCATCATTATTAGGTCAATCCCCCGCTAATTCCCTTTTTGTCTGCTGTTTTGACCCAGAATCTCCCCTATCTCGTCTCTATGGCCGAATGTTTGCCCCCGGTTTAGGAGTTATGGAAGATCCCGCCACCGGTTCGGCTGTGGCCGCTTTAGCGGGCTACCTAGGGGCTTTAGAATCTTCTAGGGAAGGGATGAATCAATGGACGATAATCCAAGGAGTGGAAATGGGCAGACCCAGCAGTTTACAATTAAAGTTTCAGAAAAACAGCCTGGAAATTACGGAAGTTTCTGTGGGTGGTGCATCAGTTCTAGTCTGCCAAGGCAAGATGATAATTCCCGATGAAAAAACAGGGAAGAGTTAAATTTTTGCACTGGTATCATTATATGGAGAAGAAAAAAGCTTAATCCCGCAAAAAAGCGAGGGGATAACTCATATTCTCAGCAAAGCCCAAGATACCTCCATCTCGATGCTCATAGAGTAAATTTCCTTGATTATCAAATAAAAAAGTCCCTCCCCGTTGGGTGAGATAACTACTATCGGGGACATAGGTTGACCAATTGCCCAAAACTTGAGTCATATTACGCAGTCTTAGGGTGGCTAATTCAAATGGCCGCTGAAAACCTTGACCCCCAGCAAGATTGAATAGGGAACCCCGGAAAGCTGGTAAAGGCCGCGCTTGTATTGTTTCCTCCTCGGCAATTAATTGGGGAGCTTTGCGATCGCCACGATAACCCCGCAGCACTTCGGCCAGAGTCCCCGGACTACCCACACCCGCACACATCAAAATTAGATTTAACCAGGCATTTTGTCCTGGAGAAAATCCGGGTAATTTTAACGATAAACCCCGATAAAGTCCTAATAAATTGTGTAATTCGGCTGTGGGGTCAACAAAAAGCCAATCTTGCCGAAATTTCGTATATTCAGCGAATTTTAAACCTGAATTGCGATCGCCGATACCGATGGCACGAATGGTGATCCCGGCATTTTGCCAAAGGGCCGCCTCTTTTTCTAACCACCAAGCGTATTCGAGACTGTCAAAATCTCCCAATTGCGGCCAAACAAGAATTAAAAGACGTTTATAGTCGGCACAATCGCTTAAAATTGGCAATATTTGCCCATCGCTGACCCTTTGGCGTTGAATCGTTGAAAATATTTCATAGCTGCTGCTCATAGATAAATTTCTCCTAATAAAACCTCCTCTTTTGCTCCCGTGACTTTCGGTAAATTACCGGGGAAATCGTGCCAGCGCCAATAGGCTAAAAGGGCAAAAGCGATCGCTTCTTTAAAATCGCTATTTAATCCTACCTCATCGGTGGTCAAAAGCTTGACATTTGACCCCAAATGTGCTAGGAGTCGTTGGCACAGGTAGGCATTACGAGCGCCACCACCACAGAGCAGCACCTCCGCAGGCATTTCTGGCAAAAAGGTTTGATAGCTGTGGGCGATCGAAATGGCGGTTAAATCAGTTAAACTGGCCAACCAGTCGGCATCACTGAGGGAATAAGCTTGGGCATCCTCGTGCAATTGGGCTAGATAGGCGGGACTAAATAACTCTCTGCCAGTGGATTTAGGGGGATATTGTTGAAAATAAGGCTCCTGTAGCCATTTATGAACTAACTCGGGGCAGGGTTGACCCTGGGCCGACCATTGACCGTTATAGTCGTAGGTTTGTTGCCCTTGGCTCAAAAATTGTACGGCCAAATCGATGAGGACATTGCCGGGGCCGGTATCCCAACCGAAAATTTTTTGCTGCCAATTTTCCCTTTGTCGGGGGGGTAAATAGGTTAAATTGCCAATACCGCCGATGTTTTGGACGCAGCGGGCTTTAGTGGGGTGAGAAAGCAGATAAGCGTCAATTTTCGGCACTAGGGGCGCACCGTGACCAGCTTGGGCGATATCGGCAGCGCGAAAATTACTAATGGTGGGAATACTGGTAATTTTTGCGATCGCTGCTCCCCGTCCTAATTGTACCGTGTAACCGAGGCGATCGTTTTTGGGGGGTCGATGAAAAACGGTTTGACCGTGACTGCCGATTAATTGGGCTTTTGGGGCTTCTTTTTGGATATTTAAGGCGGCTTGGGCGAATTCTGCGGCTATGTCATCATCTAAGCTGGCTAAAGCTTCAATAGATAGCTTTTCTCCCCCACAGACTTGCAAAATTGTCTCTCGTAATCGGGGGGAATAGGGATAGGTTTCCCCAGCTAATAACTGCACCTGTGGAGATTCCACTGTACCGCTAATCTCCACTAAAGCGGTATCGATACCATCCACCGATGTGCCACTGATTAAACCGATAACTAACAAGTTTTTTCCCTCAACTGTCGATTGTTGATTATTTTATCCCCCCCCGACAATAGTAACAATTTCTAGTTGATCCCCCTCCTTAATTTCCGTGTTTTCCCAATACTGACGATGGAGGATTTCCCCGTTATATTCCACTGCCACTAACCGAGGATTCATGCCGAAATTTTCTAGCATTTGCGGTAGTTTAGTTGCTGGTAAACAGGTTTGAGTTTTGCCGTTGATTTGCAAGGTTATTTCTGACATGGATTTGGATATGAACGAATCAAGTTAATCGGAGGAGATAGGAGACAGTATTCTCCGAGACAGGAGATTATTTTTATTCATTCTTTCCACACCCCACACCCTACTTTAATTGGGTTAATAATTGTTGTGTCACCACATCGGGTTGCTGCGCTTCCATGATGGACCGGACTACAGCTACCCGTTGCGCTCCTGCCTCTAAAACCTCTTTAATGTTACTACTATCAATACCACCGATCGCAAACCAGGGTAAAGGGCAATTTTCCCGTGCATAACGGACGTATTCCAATCCTGCGGGGGTTTTTCCGGCTTTGGTGGGGGTGGCATAAACTGGACCAACTCCCACATAATCGGCCTTTTCTTGGATTGCTTTGGCCATCTCTTGAGGATTAGTGGTGGACCTGCCGATAATTGCCGTGGGGCCGAGAAATTGCCGCGTTAGGGAAATCGGTAGATCCTGTTGGCCGAGATGAACACCATCGGCATGAACGGCCTTAGCAATATCGACGCGATCGTTCATAATAAATAAAGCATCGTAACGGTGGCATAACTCACACAGTTTAGCGGCCTCTTCTAAACGAATGGTATCAACGGCGGTTTTATGGCGGTACTGCACCAATTTTAAACCTCCTTTTAGGGCTAATTCAACGATTTCTAAGAGATTTTCGGCGGGAGAAGTGACTAGATAGAGGGGAGATGCTTGCAGTTTTTCTAGGGGTGGAGAGATTAATAGTTTACTCTCTAGCTGATAAACCTGATAGCGCAGCTGTTTACAGGCTATCCCTAGCTCCAGATCATAGAGTTTACCGTATTCTTCTAAAACCCGAAAAGCCTCCTGTACGCGAGCGAGATTGGCCTGCAGCAGTCCCTCGACAGTCTCCCGGATTTCTTCCCTGGGATGGCTTAAATCCCTGCCGATATCGCTGGCTGTGTCCCGATGTCGTTTAAGATCGATCGAGTGCCAACTAGCTAATTGATGGCGCATTTCTTTACATTCTTGGGCTAAATCGGGATTATCTAAGCCAAAACGACACCATTCTTCGATAATTCGCAGTCCTTCTCTAGCGCGGTCAAGGTTAGCATCAAGAATCCGTTTAATCGCCGTAGTTTCTAGTTTCATCTGCCGTCAATGTAGAGTTATGATAGCCGTCAGCCGTCAGCTAAAATATTACTATTTTTCGCCCTTGTTGGGGGAATAGCAGAGCCGGCATCAGACAACTAAAAAGATCCCTAAGAAACCCACGGCAAGGGTAATTTTAACCCACACGGATCTTCTTAAGCTCCCTTGGGTATTCCAGTAATTGCTGATGATCTGGGTTATGTAGCGGGTAGAGACGATTGTAACAGATGCTGACGAGGGCTTGCAGATCGTCCACTAAATCCTCAGCTGCAATCGATTCCTGGGATTGATTGAGGAGAACGACTTGGATTTTAAAGAGACCGCACAAACCCAAAATAAAATCATGACAAAAGCGGTCAACACTTTCCAGATGGATTAAAACTAGACATTCCAATCCACCGTCACAAATCATCTCCACTTGAGAGATTTTTTAAAACTAGAGCCTGTTTATTTGTCCAACTTTCACCAAAAAGCTTGGGTATAGATCATATTATTGTGGTGGATTCCTTTAGTAAGGATGGCACTGTGGAAATTGCTCAACGTTAAGGCTATATAATTAAGCTTTGGGCAATTTGTCCCACCATAATTCTTGACCGCAAAAAACCGATGTCCTCTTTACTCTCCGCTATTCCCCTCGACGCAATCGCTTATAATCCCCAGGGTTTAGTACCAGCGATCGCTCAAGACTATCTTGATGCTACAGTGTTAATGATGGCCTGGATGAATCGGGAATCTCTCGAAAAAACCCTCACCACCGGGGAAGCGTGGTATTGGAGTCGTTCTCGTCAAGAATTATGGCACAAGGGAGCCACCTCGGGCCATATCCAAAAAGTGCGTCAAATTCGCTACGATTGCGATAGTGATGCTATCTTGCTGACTATTGAGCAAATCGGTGATATAGCCTGTCATACCGGCGAAAGAAGCTGTTTTCACCAAGTAAATTGGCAAAAATCACCGCCAGCGGCCGACACCCTCTCGGAATTGTTTAAGGTAATTTGCGATCGCAGAGACGATCCTCATCCGGAATCCTACACCTGTAAACTTTTGGCCGGGGGAGATAACAAAATTCTCAAGAAAATCGGCGAAGAATCGGCAGAAGTGGTCATGGCCTGCAAAGATAATGATGGCGATGCTATTGCTGCAGAAGTGGCCGATCTTTTTTATCATACTCTCGTCGCTCTCGCCTATCATCAAGTCCCCCTGCGAGATGTCTATAAAAAACTGCAGGACCGGCGCCGGTAATCAGTTATCAGTTATCAGTTATCAGTTTCCGATTCCTGAATACCGTCTCCTGACTCCTACTTTATATTTGTGGTTTACGACTTAGTAATTATCGGTGCCACTCCTGCGGGGATAGAAGCGGCTTTGTTGGCTGTTCACCTCAAAAAAAGGGTGGCTTTAGTGCAACAGCCTTCTAGCGACAATTTAGAGGCATCTGAGGATATTTTTAGCAAGGGATACAGCCAAATTATCCATCTCTATAAACTGCTGAATCATTGGCAAGAAACGGCCATTTATCCCCAATGGCAACGGTTGCGGCAATGGTTGGAGGAAGTGGATAAAACTATTAATAAACATCATTCTTTGGCAAGATTAGCCACGGAAGGAATAGATGTGATCCCGGGGGGGGGGGAATTTGTTCGGCTGCCCCATTTAGGATTCGTGGTTAACGGTCGGCAATTGTTGGCTAAACACTATCTTATCGCCCCGGGTTTTTATCCGCAAGTCCCGAAAATTTTCGGCTTAGATGAGGTTAATTATTTTATCGCTCAAACCCTTTGGCAAGAGCCAAATTTAGACAAGTTGGGACAACATTTAGCGATTATTGGTAACAGCAGCATGGCTGTGAGTTTAGCGCAAATTCTCCGACGTTTGGGGAAAGAAATTAGCTTAATTATCGAGGATAGTTATCTACTGCCGGATATTGATCGGGAAATTTCCCATTTAGTTACTGCCATTTTAGAAGCGGAAGGAATTAAGATTTTACTAGGCTATTATCCTAGTCAAGTGAAAGCGATCGAGGCTCAAAAATGGCTACAATTAGGCAATCGTGTTATCCAAGTTGATGATCTGATTTTTGCTGATAATTATCAAGTCGATGAACAGGGATTAAATTTGGCCGGGGTGGGAGTTAAATTAGAGCAAGGACTAATCAGGGTTAATCAGCAATTACAAACCGATAATTCCCGTATTTATGCCCTAAATTTGCCCAGAAATAATTATCCAGATCCTACTTTAAATCACCGGGCTGCTTTTGGGTTAGTCAAGCATCTGCTCACGGGAGAAAAATTTAACTTTAATCCCGATCAAATTCCCTCATTTATTGCTTTTGATCCGGCTATTGCGTGGGTGGGTTTAACTGGAAAAGCAGCCTGGGAGAGCTATGGTGAGAAGGTAAAAATGATTAACTATCCCATCAAAAATATAGTGGCACAGCAAATCTGGGGAGAAACCACGGGATTTTGTCAATTAATCTACAGAGAAGATGGTAAAATGCTGGGAGCGCAGATAGTCGGTAATCAAGCAGCGGAAATAATCGCTATCATCGGTTTAGCTTTACAAGAAAATTTAACCATACAATCCCTAAATAAAAATATTTATATTTGGGGAAGTATGGGAGAGATTATCGGAGAAATGACGCAATTAATCCCCCAGAAAAAATCTTGGCTAACTTGGCTAAAAAAATTATTTAGATAATTGGATAGAAAAAAAGAAGATTAAATTATGAAAGCGAAATTTATTGTTTTTGAAGGTATTGATGGATCGGGAACAAGTACCCAAGCAAAACTCCTACAAGAATATTTTTTCAAGCGAGGGGAAAAAGCGATTTTAAGTCCGGAACCTTCCGAGGGAGTCATCGGTCGTTTGATTCGAGAAATAATGCAAACTAATCTTATTTCTATCCAAGATCAAAATAAATTTGACCAACAAATGGCCTATTTATTTGCAGCCGATCGTCATTATCACTTATATAATGATCACGATGGCGTTTTTAAACTTATTCACCAAGAACAAACCCACGTTATCACTACTCGTTATTATTTTTCTTCCCTGGCCTACAATTGCAATAATCCCGAAGAATTTGCTTTTGTTCGGCAGTTAAATCAACATTTTCCCAATCCAGATTTAGTCATTTATATCGATGTTATTCCCGATATTTCTCTGGCGAGAATTAAAAACAGAGCCATCACAGAAGTGTACGAAAAACAAGAAAAATTAATGAAAGTTCGTCAGATGTTTCTCAATATATTTAAAGAATATAAAGATAATTGTTTACAACTGGATGGCAATGATACAATAGAACACCTTCACCAAAATATTATTAATTATCTTGAACAATTAATTTAAATCCATGCTCAGTATAGAAACCCCTCCTAAATTCATCTACCGACCCCACTATAAACCCAATCAATTAATCTGCGGTCACGGACAAACGGCAATTATCACGGGATGGACAGTAAAACAGTCCCTTGCTAAACATTTAAATCCCGACCAATACGCGGTAATTGGTAATCTTTATAGTCCCACCCGAGGAATTAGTCCCCTGCTGAGAAACTTAATCGCAAATCCCCACGTTAGATATTTAGTTATTCTCAACGCGACTAAGGAAGATAAAAACTCCGGTAGCTGTCAGTGTTTGCTAGACTTTTTTAGTCAAGGATTTCAGTTAGGAAAAAGTGACACAGGTAGAGAATGTTGGCTAATTAATTCTTCTATCACGGGATATATTGACAAAGAAATTGACCGAGAAACCCTCGAAAAATTACGTCAATCGATTCAATATCAACTGGTTAAATCCATCCCAGAAGCGATTGAAATTGTCAAAAGTTATGCAGAACAATCTCCCTTACCAACTTGGGGAGAACCCTTAATCTTTCCCCTCTTAGAAAATCTTCCTTCTCTCCTACCCGGGACAAGATACGGTCATCGGATTGAAGGAAAAACTATTGCCGAAACTTGGGTAAAAATTCTCCAAAAGATTAAAACCACTGGCACAATTAGACCCACAGGATATGATGGTAAATGGCAAGAATTAATTGACCTAATGGCCGTCGTCACCGATGAACCCCCAGACTTTTATTTTCCCGAACCTAATTATTTGCCTATAGATAGACCTTTTCTCACCGAATATATCGGACAAATTCTTGATGATTCTCCCTATACAGAAGGAGTTAAATACACCTACGGTCAAAGATTACGCTCTTGGTTTGGCCCGGATCAAATTGCACAGGTTATCAATAAATTAATCTCAGAAATTGACGCAGCTAGTGCAGTCATGTCCCTCTGGGATGTGAAAGACCACGAAAAGGGAGGTAGTCCCTGTTTAAATCATATTTGGGTGCGAGTGGTGGAAAATGAATTATCTCTCACCGCAGTATTTAGAAGTAATGATATGTTTGCCGCTTGGCCAGCAAATGCCATGGGATTGCGTGCTTTACAGCAACATATTAGGGATGAGATTAGCAAGCACTCTGACTACAATTTATCAATAGGTCCATTAATTACTATTAGTCAATCGGCCCATATATACGATGATACTTGGGAGAATGTTGAACGATTAATCGCCACCCAGTACGATAAAATTATTAAGCAGCGCGACTTTTTTGACCCTAGCGGTAACTTTTTGATTTCCGTGGAAAAAGAACAAATTCTCCTCCAACAAACTACTCCAGGCAGCGGGGAAATTGTTGCTTGTTATCAAGGCAAAAATCCCCTCCAATTAATCCGCAAGCTTGCCGCTACCAATCCCGCAATTATTCCCGAACATATCGGTTATCTGGGAATCGAGTTACAAAAGGCATACAACTGTCTCAAGAATAATCAACCGTATATTCAAGACCAGTAGTAAGTGGCAAGTTTCAGTGAACAGTGGGGTGCATCTCAATAATATTATTGTAGGGGCGAATTGCATTCGCCCTCTTTTAATAACTGCTGCTGCTCACCAAAATCACAAATATAAGATGCACCCCATCAGTGAACTTAAAACCCACATTCCGCACCCTCAACTGTCACAGATCAAAAAAGCCATTAAAGTAGTACATAATAACTAAAATTGTAAGGATTCAGGTCATACAAAAAGCAGTCAACCCCTTGCTGTGTAAGCATTTAGGGGAATTATGGACAAATGCTCATTCTCATTAAGAAACGCTGAAAGCCTTAATTT
>VYMC01000027.1_pt1 | contig 74614 bp, 67 predicted proteins | sample 5115301 | NCBI WGS metagenome assembly VYMC01 (sample SAMN12291802, study PRJNA351875) | freshwater metagenome | isolation source: freshwater lake | place: USA: Michigan, Wintergreen Lake | collected 2013-08-08 | reverse complement strand
ACCCAAGCCGAATTGGGTCAAGAGCCGGTAGCCAACCTAGAACGGGCGATCGCCAACTACACCGAAGCCGCCACCATCTGCCGCCAACCCGGATTAGAAAGGGAATTAGCCCAAACCCTGACTAATCTGGGCATAGCCTACAGCACCCAAGCCCAATTGGGTCAAGAGCCGGTAGCCAACCTAGAACGGGCGATCGCCAACCACACCGAAGCCGCCACCATCTTCCGCCAACCCGGATTAGAAAGGGATTTAGCCCAAACCCTGACTAATCTGGGCATAGCCTACAGGACCCAAGCCGAATTGGGTCAAGAGCCGGTAGCCAACCTAGAACGGGCGATCGCCAACTACACCGAAGCCGCCACCATCCGCCGCCAACCCGGATTAGAAAGGGATTTAGCCGCAACCCTCAATAATCTGGGCGTAGCCTACTGGACCCAAGCCCAACTGGGGAAAGAGCCAGTAGCTAACCTAGAACGGGCGATCGCATCCTACACCGAAGCCGCCACCATCTTCCGCCAACCGGGATTAGAAAGGGAATTAGCCCAAACCCTGACTAATCTGGGCAATGCCTACTGGACCCAAGCCGAATTGGGTCAAGAGCCGGTAGCCAACCTAGAACGGGCGATCGCCTTTTATCGAGAGGCACTTTCCTTTCTCAACCCCACTCTCTTACCGGCTGACACCCTCAGAACTGGACGGAACCTCGGCAAATTGGGCTTTAAGCAGGGCTGGTGGGACATTGCCTTAGAAGGCTACAGGGTTGCCGTGGAAGCCGTTGAACAAAGCCGCGCCTGGGCTACCAGCGAAGCCCTGCGCCAAGAAATTGTCCGCGAGTCTATCGACGTTTATGAAAACCTAATCCAAGCGGCCGTTAACCAGGGCGACCTCTCCCTGGCGCTGCGAACCGTCGAACGTTCCCGCTCCAAACGCCTTGCCGACCTAATCGCCATCAGTGACCTCTACGCCGATGGGCGCATCCCCCCAGAAATACAAGCCTGGTATCAGCAACTTCAGGACAGCCGCCGCAGCAAATCCCAACTCGCTCAAGACCGTCCTGAACTGTCCGATAAACCATCCTTGACCCCTGCACTAAGCCGCAACACCCGCGCCAGCTTTGCCTCTGAACAACTCCTCGCCGCCGAAGCCGCTGAACGTCAAGCCTGGGACGCTCTCTACCGCTTTGATGCCATTACCGCCCAACTTCAGCAACCCCAACCCCAACCTCGCCTTGATGAGTTAATGGCGCTGCTCCCCTCTCCCCAGACCGCCCTCCTCAGCTTCTACACCACCGCCACCCATACCCACATCTTTGTCCTGCGTCGCCCCTCCCGGGATGGCGGGGAATCGGTCAACTGCCACACTATTCCCAATCCCCCGGAGTCCGCCAACGACCTGCAAAACTGGCTGGTCGAAAACTGGGTTAACCCCTACATTGCGATTAATCAAGCAGAGACCGCCCAATCCCGCCAGCAGCGTCGGGATGAGTGGCACCAAGCTATGGCCGCTCGTCTGCAAGAATTGGCAACCCGCCTGCAATTCGATACCCTCATCCAACAGCACCTCCAGGGCATCACTGACTTAATCCTGATTCCCCACCTCTTTCTGCACCAAATTCCCTTCGACCTTCTACCCACCGCCGAAGGACAACTACTAGGCGATCGCTTTCGCCTTCAGTTTGTCCCTAGTACCAAAATTCTGGGACTATGCCAAGAGCGATCGCAACCCACTCCCGACACCCTGGGGATTGTGGAAAACACCACAGAGGATTTGCCCTATACTCCCCTAGAGTGTGAGTGGGTCGCCCAAACCTGGAATGTGCCTCGCCAACGGCGGCTACAGGGGCGCACTGTCACCCCCGACTCTTATCTGCAACTGCTCAAACAAGTGCAGGCCCTACTCTCTAGCCACCACGCCACCAGTCGCCCCGATGATCCTCTCAACTCCCACCTCGTCCTAGACGGGGAGCAAAAAGTCACCTTGCGGGATTTAATTAGTCCCTCGTGGCGCTTTCCCGAATTGTCGGAAGTGTTTCTCTCCTGTTGTGAAACTGGTCTCAGTTTTGCCAGTTTCCGAGATGAGGAAGGAAACCTGCGACGGGAATTACTGGACGAACCCCTCAGTTTAGGTACAGGCTTTCTGCTGGGGGGCGCTCGAAGTGTGATCAGTAGTCATTGGGCGGTGGCTGACCTAGCCACAACGCTATTTTCGCGGGAGTACCATCGCGCACGACGGGCCGGAGAGGAACGCTTAACGGCTCTACACCAAGCTCGCCAAGCGTTGCGGGAGACTTGCCAAAAAGACTGGCGGGACAGTTTGACAGTCGATTATCAGCAGGCTTTCCAGACTTGGCAACAACTGCGCCGCGCCCAAGACCCCAACACCGATGCTGCTGGGGCCAATTATCAAAAAATCGGCGAATTGATCAAGTGGCTTGAGGATTTTGCTCCCGATGCAGTGCCTTTTCAGGACTATCGTTACTGGGGGGCGTTTTATTGTCTTGGACTTCCTTAAATTAGGAATTATTTCCTTGTTGCAAGTAAAATGTAGGGTGCGTTAGACGGCGATAATCTCTGCTTAAACTTAAATCTAACAATCCGTCGTAACGCACCCTACCTATCATTAATTTAAGTTTATTATAACATATAATTAATTTGCAAGAGTTCTTATCTATCATTAATTTATTTGATGCGTTACGCTATCAAAGAGCGCACCCTACTACTAATTATTGTACTTTAAAAGGATAATGCCTGGTTTTTAAAGGTTCCAATTTTAACAGGTCAAAAGCCCTATTTAAAAAGGGTTTTACCATTATTCAGCCAACCCTAATTAGGATAAACTCGCCCTTTCCAACCTCCCCCTTGACCGCGCCAATAACGCAGGGCAGAATCGACAGTCATTACACTATAAAAGAGGGCAATTAGGGGTAAAGTTAAAGCCCGCAGGGGGGATAATTTATATAGTCTTAAAGTCGGGCTATAGGAGAGGGCAATTATTAATAAGGTGATGGTGCTAATTATGATAATTGATGTTTGTTTTAATGCCAATCCCCAGATTAAGCCCAAGGGGGCGGCTAAATAGGTTAAAAACATCCCGAAAATTGTCCCGATTAACCAAAGTGTTGAGTAATTAAGTTGTGTAAAGGCGGTGCGGGCTACCATATTCCAAATACTGGCTAAATCGGGATAGGGACGGAGACTATAGGTAGTTTCTGTTAATCCTAACCAGATAGATTTCTCAGGATTTTCGGGGTGATTTTGCAGATATTTTTTAACCGCGTTCGCCAAGGAACAATCATCAATTAAAGCTTGTTTAAGAATCTCAATACCGCCAATTTTTTCTAGAATATCTCGGCGAATTAAAATGCAACCCCCAGCAGCGGCAGCTATCGGGGAATTAGGGTTATTAACTAGGGGGAAAGGATAGAGTTTCTCGAAGAAAAAAACAAAGGCAGGAATGAGGAATTTTTCCCAAAAACTGTCACAGCGTAGCAACACCATCAGGGAAACTAAAGCTTGTTTTTCTTGTACTGCTTTAGTAACTAATTGGGTTAAATTATCGGGTGCATGGGCAATATCGGCATCGGTAAACAGAAAATAATCGGGTGCAAATTTCTCGGTAGCCTCTGTTATTCCCTGTTTCATTGCCCATAATTTACCTGTCCATCCCATCTCTAAAGCTTGTCCAGAAATAATAGTTATCTGGTCAGATTTATGAGATTGTTTAGCAATTTTTTGGGCAACTTTTCCCGTACCATCACTACTTTGATCGTCAATTAAAATAATCGAAAATTCGCCTTGATAATCTTGGTTAAACAGGGAAGTTAAACTGATAGGTAAAACGTCTGCTTCGTTTCGTGCGGGTATAATTGCTGAGACTTTTGGATAATTTGTTAAAGGAGAAGTGACAGGATTAATTTTTTGGTTAGATAGCCAAAATTGTCCCCTAGCTAAGATTAAATATAACCAAATTATCAGCGATAGGAAAGTAACTAATAATAAGAAAAATGTCATAAGCTAGTCAGCTTTCGATGAGAGAATAGGGAACAGGTTAAAAAGAGTAAGTAGGTAGGTGTTGAAAGTTGTCAGACACCCCCCTTATTAAGGGGGGCAGGGGGGATCGGCACCCCCCTTATTAAGGGGGGCAGGGGGGATCGGCACCCCCCTTATTAAGGGGGGCAGGGGGGATCGAACCTAAAATCCATTTTTAATTTAATTATAATCAGCTACTTATCAAATTTAGATGGACAACAGCTTAACCGGTTTGGGGTTTAACAAAGGGCAATTTAGGGTAAAATAGAAGCAAATTGGCAAGGCGAGGGAGTAAATCATGGATTATGATGTCGTAATTATTGGGGGAGGACCGGCGGGAGGTCACTGTGGTAGATTATTAAGTGAAAAAAGTTATCGTGTTCTTTTGGTGGAACAACATTCTAGTTGGCAAGATAATAACTTTTCTAGTGCCGCTTCTCCCCTAGAAATTTTAGAACAATTCAATCTCCCCGAAACCGTAGTGGCTAGGTTTTGGAAAAATATCGAAATTATCTCCACCAGCATACATCATTTTTGGTCATCACCGCAACCTTTAGGGGTAGTTTTTGATTTTGCCAAATTGCGAGAGTTTTTAGCCGCAGAAGTGCTGCGTTGGGGGGGAGAAGTTCGTTTAGGTTGTCGTTATCTGAAATATCAACAGATGGAGGACAAGCTAACTGTTTTCTTGAAATCAAAAGGGGAGGAAATCGAGACAGTTACTACTCGTTTATTGGTTGATGCCACGGGATACGCTAGAGCGGTTATGTATAAACACAGACGAGAAAAACCTGATTTTTTAAAGGGGGTAGGTATTGAATATTTAATTGCTGTGCCAGAAGGCGATTATCAAAAATATCAAGATAATTTAGTGTTTTTTCTCGGTCATAAATGGAATCCTAAAGGTTATGGCTGGATTTTTCCTATGGATAATCAGCAATTAAAAATAGGAGCCGCTTGGTTAGAGGGAGAACATCCTTATATTTCTGAAGTTAAGCCTTTAAAAAGTTATATTATCGAGATAATAAAAGACTACATGAACTTAGATAATTACGAGCTAGTAGAGCAACACGGTTCCATCGTGGAATATTCCTCTGGACTGCAAGATATTTACTATAAAAAACCAAATATTATCGCCATAGGTGATGCGGTTTCAACTATCAATGCTTTAGGAGGGGAAGGTATTCGCCATGCTATGAAAGGAGCCGAAATTGCCTGTCAATATATGGAAGAATATTTACAGGGAAAATCGAGTAATTTTGCCGCTTATCAACGGAGGATGCAAAAATATTTTCAACCCAAATGGAATTTATCTGCTCGTCTCAGTCGCAAAGTTTATTTAGAATATAGTGATGCGCGTATTGATCAAGGAGTATCTTATCTCAAGCACCTTTCCACCCAGGATATAATGGACGTTTTATTTTACTACAAATTTGAAAAATACACAAAAGGACTAGGAGGATTTCTGCTGGGGAAATTACGTCAATGGTGGCGCAGAATTTTTCCTAGTCAAAAACCTGAGTAAATAGGCTAGGATAAAGCTAAGGAAACAATATTGGTAAAGACCGTGAGTAAGTTTATTCGCCACAGTACAATTATCACTCTGCTGGGCATTTTAGCAGCCTGTAGTGGCAATCCTGACCTAGAAAATCGTCTGGCTGCCGATCCTAATCTACAAACAAATCCCATACCAGAAAACTCTCCTAATAACAGGCAATTACCCGCAAATTTTCCCGCAGAAATTCCTCGAAATAGTCAATCAGAATTATTATCCGTGCAGACAAATCCTGATAATACTGGTGGACAAACCCGTTGGCAATCCAACGATCCCAGCAATGCGATCGAGGCTTTTTATCAACAGGAATTAGTTAATAATAATTGGGAAATTATTACTCCCTTTTCTGGGGAAGGAGTTAATAGTACCCTAACGGCCCGTCGAGATAATTTAGAGTTAACTATCACCATAACTGCCACTTCTCCCAATACCGAATATAGCCTCGATTATCGTCCAATAGGAACCCCAATTGCGTCCCCTAGTCCCTCCCCTAGTCCCTCCCCTAGTCCCTCCCCGTTACCCAATCTTAATCCCACCAGTTTTAACGATCTCGAATCCTTACCTAATCCCTTAAAGAGCCACATTCAAGACTTAGCTAAATTAGGAGTATTAACAGGTAATAACAATCAGTTTAACCCTAATAATACCATAACTCGCCGAGAATTTGCTCGCTGGTTGTTACAGGCTAATAATGCCATTTATGCTAATGTAGCGGGTAAACAAATTCGTTTAGCTACTCCCAATAGTTCCCCCGCTTTTAGTGATGTGAAAAATAACGATCCCGATTATATTTATATTCAAGGATTAGCAGAAGCGGGGTTAATTCCCTCTCCTTTAACGGGAGATAGTGGTGCCATTTTATTCCGTCCCAATGCTCCTTTAACTCGGGAAGATTTAATCGCTTGGAAAGTGCCATTAGATATCAGAAAAGCTTTACCGAGCGCCAATCTTGATACGATTAAAAATACTTGGGGTTTTCAGGATACTAATAAAATTAACCCGCAGCTGGTGCGCGCTCTTTATGCCGATTTTCAAAATGCTGAACAAGCTAATATTCGGCGAGTTTTTGGTTTTACTACCCTATTTCAGCCAAAAAGACCAGTAACTCGCGCTGAAGCTGCCGCTGCTTTATGGTATTTTGGTTTTCAGGGTGATGGTGTTTCCGCTGCCGATGCTTTGCAGGGTCAAGATACGCAACAGAGTGGGGTTAATTGAAATTTGTCCATAAAAATTAAGGGTGTGTTAGGAAAATACAAGCACTCTTTTTGACATTTCTTCATATCTATTCAGAAAAATTAACAAAGGATTCTTGACCCTGCAGCTAGGGAAATATTTTATCCTAAAGATATAACTCTGCTGCAGGGGATTTTGTTGCTGACTTCCGCTGCTATTAAAATTATGACCCATCAAACTCTCAAACTCGCCGGGATGAGTTGCGCTGGTTGTGCTGATTCGATCGAGCGGATAATTAAATCTATCCCCGGAGTGATTCGATGTCAAGTTAATTTTGGCATGGAACAGGTGGATGTGGACTATGACCCCAAGCGTACCGACCTTAACACTATTCAAGCAAAAGTTAGGGATGCCGGTTTCCAGACCACACCGATAACAGAAACTAATCTCGAATCCAGGCCAGAAAAAGAACTACTCACTAAACTATCGATCGCTATTGTTATTAGCATTATACTTTTTATCGGTTCTTTACCGATGATGACGGGTTTATCTCTATCTTTTATTCCCCACTGGTTACACGCTCCCTTATTACAATTAATTCTCGCTACTCCCGTCCAATTTTGGTGTGGTCAAAGTTTTTATAAAAATGCTTGGAAAGCCTTTAAAAATCGCACTGCCACCATGGACACTTTAGTAGTTTTGGGAACCAGTGCCGCCTATTTTTATTCCCTGTTTTTAACCTTCGGGAGCGATTTTATCGAAAAACAGGGGTTTAATTCCCATGTCTATTACGAAGCATCAGCTATCGTCATTACTCTGATTTTACTCGGTCGTTTCCTCGAAAAACGTGCCAGAAAAGAAACGGCCGCCGCTATTAAACAATTAATGGGATTACAGGCAAAAACTGCTAGGGTAATTAGGGAAGAACAGACGCTAGATCTACCGATCGAAGAGGTGAAAGTAGGAGATATAATTTTAGTGCGTCCGGGGGAAAAAATTCCCGTTGATGGCATAATTATCCAAGGCAGTTCTAGCATTGATGAATCGATGGTGACGGGGGAAAGTTTACCCGTGCGAAAAACCGTCAATCAACAGGTAATCGGTGCGACAATTAATAAAACCGGTAGCCTACAAATGCAAGCGTTACGGGTGGGAAAAGATACGGTTTTAGCTCAGATTGTCCGATTAGTGCAAACCGCGCAAGCATCAAAAGCACCTATACAAAGATTAGTCGATCGAGTGACTGCTTATTTTGTGCCGGTGGTGATGATTATTGCCGTAATAACTTTCCTATTTTGGATTCTCCGCACGGGTAATCTCACCCTCGCTTTGATTACAATGGTGGAAGTCCTAATTATCGCTTGTCCCTGTGCGCTAGGATTAGCTACACCCACCTCGATTATGGTGGGAACAGGACAGGGAGCAAAACAGGGAATTTTAATTAAAAATGCCGAAAGTTTAGAATTGGCCCAGGGTATTACTACTATTGTTCTCGATAAAACCGGAACTCTCACCCAGGGTAAACCAACGGTGACGGACTTCTTGACTCGCGAGGGGGTGAGGGATGGACGGGAATTATCGCTGCTGCAGTTAGTCGTATCGGTGGAGAATCATTCTGAACACCCGTTAGGAGAAGCAATAGTTAAATATGGGCAGTTAAACCAGATTAAAACCCTAGAAGTAAGCGAATTTGACTCAATAACCGGGTCAGGAGTGCAGGGAAAAGTCGGGCCAGATTTCGTGCAAATCGGTACACAACAATGGTTAGAACGTCAAGGGATCGAAACAAAAGTTCTTAAAAAAGTCGCCCACGATTGGGAATGGCAGAAAAAAACCGTGGCTTGGATAGCGGTTAACGGGGGGTTAGAGGGGTTAATTGCCATTTCCGACGTTTTAAAACCTTTTTCTTCCTCAGTGGTTGCCAAGCTGAAAAAAATGGGCTTAGAGGTGATGATGATGACAGGGGACAACCTCGAAACCGCAGAAGCGATCGCCCGCGAGTTGGGTATCCGGCGCTTTTTTGCCGCACTCCGTCCCCAACAAAAAGCCGAAAAAATCGAATATTTGCAGAAAAAAGGGAAAATTGTCGCCATGGTTGGCGATGGCATCAATGATGCGATCGCATTGGCACAAGCGGACTTAGGTATTGCTATTGGCACGGGGACCGATGTAGCGATCGCTGCCAGTGATATAACCTTAATTTCGGGAGATTTACAGGGAATTGTGACTGCTATTGAGTTAAGTCGAGCAACAATGGCAAATATCAAAGAAAATCTCTTTTTTGCTTTTATTTATAACCTGATTGCCATTCCTATCGCTGCTGGAGTCCTCTATCCTTTTCTGCTCAATCCGATTATTGCCGGTGCTGCCATGGCTTTAAGTTCCCTTTCCGTGGTGACAAACGCTTTACGATTGCGTCGAGTTCATCCCAGGGTGCGGGATAATTTGCGTTAACAATTCTTAAGGAAAAACCAGAAAAATTAGCTGTACGGGGGATGATACCGTAGAAAAGGCAATAGAATAATCATCGTGATATGACTGACTCCCCTGAAATACCTTATTTATTACGCGCTGCCAAAGGAGAAATCTTACCCCGTCCTCCCGTGTGGATGATGAGACAAGCAGGACGTTATATGCAGATTTATCGGGAATTGCGGGATAAATACCCCAGTTTTCGGGAAAGATCGGAAAATGCAGATCTAGCGATCGAAATCTCCCTGCAACCTTGGCTTGCTTTTCAACCGGATGGGGTGATCATGTTCTCCGATATCCTCACTCCCCTAGCAGGAATCGGTATTCCCTTTGATATTATCGAAAGTAAGGGACCGATTATCGATTCTCCCATTCGTACTCAAGCGCAGGTGGATCAACTTAATCCCCTCGATCCCGATCAGTCTTTACCTTTTATCAAAACGATTTTAAAAACCCTGCGTCAAGAGGTGGGAAATAAATCCACTGTCCTCGGTTTTGTCGGAGCGCCTTGGACTTTAGCAGCATACGCAGTGGAAGGGAAAGGTTCTAAAAGTTATTCTGTGATTAAAGGGATGGCTTTTTCGGAACCCTCGGTACTGCACCAATTTTTAGATAAATTAGCGGATATGATTGCCACCTATGTCCGTTATCAAATTGATTGTGGGGCGCAAGTGGTACAAATGTTCGACTCTTGGGCGGGTCAATTAACTCCCCAAGATTACGATGTTTTTGCCTTACCCTATCAACAAAAAGTAGTTCGTTTGGTGAAAGAAACCCATCCCGATACACCCTTAATTCTCTACATTAGTGGCAGCGCCGGCGTTTTGGAAAGAATGGGTAAATCGGGGGTTGATATTATTAGCGTCGATTGGACCGTGGATCTGGCCGAAGCGAGACAGCGTTTAGGTAAATCGATGATGGTTCAAGGTAATATCGATCCGGGGGTTTTATTCGGTTCCCAGTCTTTTATTCGCGAGCGGATTATTGATACTATTCGTAAAGCAGGTAATCAAGGTCATATTCTTAATTTAGGTCATGGTGTTTTGGTGGGAACTCCTGAAGATAACGTGCGTTTCTTCTTTGAAACCGCTAAAGGATTTAGTTATCAATAAAGTTACTCAGGGAACAGGGGATGGGGAAATGGGGAAATGGGGGGATTCAACTAATACCCCAAAACCCTAAAACCCCAACACCGGTTTTTACTTTTTACTTTTGACTTTCACACTGTCCCCTAAATTCTGCCGTATCAATTAAAATAATGAAAAAGATATTTCTAACGGGTGTGAGTGGCTGTATTGGGCATTATATCGCCGAGATTTTACTGGAAAATCCCGACTATGAATTATATTTTTTATTGCGTAATCCAGAAAAGTTAAAATTTAGTTACCAAGGGCGATCAAATGTTCATATACTTTTAGGCGATATGGAAAATATTGGGATATATGCCGAGCTTTTAAAAACAATGAATATAGCGGTTTTAATCGCTACCAGTTGGGGAGGAGAGGAGGAAAGTTATCAGATTAATGTGGTAAAAACCCTAGAATTAATGAGTTATTTAGATGCTCAAATCTGCAAGAAAGTCCTCTACTTTTCCACTGCCAGCATTCTCAATCAAAATAATCAACCTTTACCGGAAGCTGGGGAGATAGGAACTAATTATATCCGCACTAAATATATTTGTTATAGTAAATTTACTAACCTAGAAATTGCCGATAAAATTATCACTTTATACCCCACTTTTGTCTTAGGTGGTGACGAAAATAAACCCTATTCTCATATCTATGGTGGTTTACCAGATGTGTTGAAATATATCGGTTTAGTGCGTTGGTTTCAAGCTGATGGCAGTTTTCATTTTATCCATGCTCAAGATATAGCTCAAGTGGTGAATTATTTAATCGAAAATCCCGCACCAGAAAGCAAAATTGTCCTAGGCAATCAACGCACAACAGCTAACCAAGCAGTGGAGGAAATCTGCGCTTATTTAAACAAAAAAATCTATTTTCGCATTCCTTTATCTTTAACCATTGCTAACTTTTTTATCAAAGTTTTTAACTTGCAGATGGAAGCATGGGACCGTTTTGCGATGAATTATCGCCACTTCACCCACATTAAAACCTATACTCCTGCTGATTTCGGTTTAAAAAACTATTGTTCCACCCTCGATGATGTTTTAACCTTGCGAGGAATTCCCCGAAAAAAACCCTAAGTAGAGGGAACGGAAAAATATGTGTAATTAATTCTGTCTGGATAGTTACAGCGTTTCCCTAAAGATGAAGTCTAACCTAATGGCTCTCTTAGGTTTGGTGGGTGAAATGCATCCTAAGATACAGTGTTGCCGGCGAGTGAGTGGAACGAACCACAGAGACACAAAGATCGATCACTACTATATAAGTTATCACACAAAGATAAGAGAGCCACCTAATTCCGCGACTGACTCCCCAAAACGAAAACTTCGTACCTCACCATTAAGATAACTGCTATATCGGTGATTCTGAAATTAGTACAAGTGTATGAACAACCGCGTGTCAGCATCCCACCGAAAAACTAATGCGCTCCGGGGTTTGGGGGGTTCTACCCCCCAAAAACTTGGCTTGAATGATAAAATCAGAAATAACGCCCAATTCTTAACGCCAAATAGACTAATCTTGAAATTGTCTAGCATGAAATTGAGCGTAACGACCATTAAGATTTAATAACTCCTCGTGATTACCCACCTCGATAATTTCACCCTTTTCTAAGACTAAAATACGGTTAGCTTTTCTGACAGTTGCTAATCGGTGAGCAATAACAAATACTGTGCGCTCCGTCATAATTCTTTCTAAAGCTTCCTGCACTAAAGCTTCCGATTCCGAATCGAGCGCTGAAGTTGCTTCATCTAAGATTAAAATTCTCGGATTAGATAAAACCGCTCGCGCGATGGCGATTCTTTGTCTTTGTCCACCCGATAAATTAACACCCCTTTCTCCCACATAGGTATAGTAACCCTGGGAAAGTTCACTGATAAATTGATGAGCGTTGGCAATTTTTGCCGCTTTTTCCACCTCTTGCAGATTAAAATCTCCCTGACCAAAAGCAATATTTTGGGCTATAGTACCAGAAAAGAGAATATTTTCCTGCAAAACTACGCCAATTTGTCGCCGGAGACTTTTTAAAGTCACATCACGAATATCCACCCCATCGATTAAAATCTTGCCGGAATTGGGGTCATAAAAACGCAATAAAAGATTAACTAAAGTGGTTTTTCCCGCTCCCGATGCTCCCACTAAAGCAATCATTTCCCCAGCGTGTGCAGTAAAATTAATATTTTTTAAAACCTGTCTGTCCTCATTGTAATAAAAATTTACTTGACAATATTCAACTTCTTTGCTATGGTGTGGCAACTCGATCGCATTCGGTTTTTCGGTAATTGTTGGCAGAATAGCTAACAATTCAAAAATCCGATCCATGGAGGCTTGACCCTGTTTAAATTGATTATAATTACTGGTGATATGGGCGATAGGATCGATTAACATGGCCACCGCCGCCACATAGCTAACAAACTCAACACCAGTTAAATTCTTTTGGGAAATTTGCCAACCCGCAAGGAAAAATAAAAAGATAACTCCCATCGCTTGCAAAAATCCCACCACGACGTATTGTAAAGCTTTGGTGGATTCCGATAGGTATTGAGCGCGGCGATTTTCCTCCGCTTCTTGGGCAAAAAGCTCGGTTTGATAATCTTCAGCGGCGAAAGCTTGCACCACACGAATACCGCCAAAAACTTCGGTTAATAACGCAGAAATATTAGATATTTTCGCTTGAGCGCGACGAGCATATTGTAATAATTTTTCACCAAAAAATCCCACCAAAACTCCTAACAAAGGAGCGATAATAATGACAGCGATCGTCAATTGCCAGTTAACAATAAACATATAGGCAAACACGACAATTAACTGTAAGGCTGAGGGAATAAAATCGTGGAAAAATTTATTAATTACTTCCCCAATGCGATCGATATCTTCCGTTAAACGATAGGATAAATCACCAGTTTTTGCCGTTTCAAAGTAATTTAAGCCGAGGGTTTGCAGGTGTGCATAAACTTTTTTTCTCAATTCTAGGGCAATTTTTAAAGAAGCTTTTGCCATCAGGGAATCTTGCCCATACTGAGACATTCCCCGCAGTAAAAAAACCACTGCCCCCACCCCCGAAAGTGTCGCCAATGCTTGCACATTTCCCTCACCGATATATCTGGCCATTTGTCCAGCTAACCAGGCTAAAATCGGCCAAAATACCGTAAATCCGATCGTACAGATAAACGCCAAAATAATTGTTTGGGTTTGGGGACGGAGATAGGGAATGAGGTTCCAATAACTAGAGCGAGATTTCAAAATAATTTAGCGCCTTTAAATATTAAGTATTCCTGCAAAATTAATTTGCTAGTCGAGACAGTTATCGGTTATCAGTTATCAGATTTAAGTGAGCAGTATTAAATAGAAGTTTCCTACTGTCTTTTCACTGTTTACTGCTCACTAATTACTGTTTAGGTACTTTTGCACTTTGGCCAGAGGCTAACTGAGAGGTATAATTAACCTTGCTTAGGTACTGAAGAAAAGGAGATTAACTAACAAATTTGCCTAAGGGGTTAATCGGGGGGTAGAGACGTTTTTAGTCCACGTCCCTACGATATTTTCCAACAATACAAAGTTATTTTGTAATTAAACCGCCACAGCTTGATGAATGTAGCCTAATTCCGTCAATTTGTTCCAGACTTTGGCGACACTTTCCTCTAAAGTCTCTAAATCAGTGCGACATTCCACTTCCGGGTTAAAAGGTGGTTCATAGGGATCATCAATTCCCGTAAAAGACTTGATTTCGCCAGCACGCGCTCTTTTATATAATCCTTTCACATCGCGCTCCTCACAGACGCTTAAGGGAGCATTCACGAAAACTTCGACAAAATTGCCGATTTTTCCCCGTACTTCCTCGCGAATCTCGCGATAGGGAGAAATAGCCGAAACTAGGACAATTACACCGTGACGGGTAAGCAAATTAGACACAAAACCAATACGACGGATATTTTCATCCCGATCCTCCTTACTAAATCCTAAACCTTTGGTGAGGTTCGTCCGCACTATATCGCCATCGAGAACCTCAATTGAATAACCTTCAGCGATTAATTTTGCCTGTAATGCCTCGGTAATCGTGCTTTTCCCCGCACCGCTCAATCCTGTTAACCAAACCGTCACGCCGCGCTGTTTCATAGCAATCATTAATAATACTTAAATCCTGTTTAGCGTACCATATCTCAGGGATCAGTGATCAGTTATCAGATGGGAGTTTTCAGTTCACTCATTACTGCTTACTGATAACTGAACAACCCCCCAACCTGATTGAAACAAACAACCTGTCACCACGATCACTGATAATGTATGTTGAGTTACTGTCTTGAATTAAGGTAATGTTTAAGAAATTCCCCCCTCACACCCCGCTCATTCTTGGCTTAGGTTCTGGGGTTGCGCTTTTTACTCTCACCAGTCTCTTTCTCTTTCACCCGAAAATTCTCCCTTGGCTCGATCGCAATAGTGCTTCGGTTCCTAGCCAAGATCCTAACCAATCCTCTGCCGTAGTTGATAGCGCTTCCCTACCACAAACGGAGCGAGATGTCAAGTTAAATGATGTTGCTGATGCCAAGGAGCCCTCTTTAGATCGTAGTCGCGCCCGCTATCTCTTGGCTATGGATTTATTGAGAAAATATGAAGGCGGTCTGGCTTTAAAACAATTAGAAGGCTTAGAAAAACAATATCCTGTCCTCGCTCCTCAGATTCTCCTCAAACAGGGACGCGCCCACGAATTAAGCAACGATAGTGAAAAAGCGCAGGAAATTTGGCAAAAATTACTGAAAACCTATCCCCAATCGCCCGTAGTGGCCGAAGCTTACTACTCTTTGGGCAAATACGACCCTAGCTATCATGAGAAATTGCTCAAGGAATACCCCCGACACCCGCGGACTTTGGCTTTAATTCGCCAACGTCTTCAGGAAAATCCCGATCAATTCCCTTTATGGTTACAGTTAGCCAAGGCTAATCCTTTTGATCCTACCCTCAATCAAGCCCGCGATCGTTTGGTGAAAGACTACGCCAATCAGTTAACTCCGGCGGATTGGGCAATGATTGGGGCGGGTTATTGGCAGTCGGGATTGTACGAAAAAGCCTATAAAGCCTACGCTAAAGCCACTCCTAGCCCCGAACAAGCCTATCGTTACGCCCGCGGGCTACAAATTGCTAAAAAACTGCCAGAAGCTCGCAGCGCTTACCAAAAATTAATTAAAACCTATCCCCAAGCCCCAGAAACCGGTTTAGGATTACTGCGACTCGCCCAAATTTCTCCTAACCGCGATGCCATGGCATATCTCGATCGCATTGTCAAGCAATTTCCCGCTCGCGCTCCGGAAGCTTTGGAAGCGAAAGCCAAATTACTGGAATCAACTAATGCCCGGGCCGCTAGTCAAACATGGCAGAATTTATTAAATAAATACCCAAAATCCGACGAAGCCGCCGATTATCGCTGGTTAATGGCCCAAAGAGCCGCTAAATCCGGTAATTACGCCAAGGCGTGGCAGTGGGCGCAGCCAATTGCGGTTAATAATCCCGATAGTCAAATTGCCCCGAAAGCGGCGTTTTGGGTGGGAAAATGGGCGCAAAAACTGGGCAAAAACCAAGAAGCAAAACAAGCTTTTACCTACACTATTTCTCGTCATCCCCATTCCTATTATGCTTGGCGCTCGGCGGTTTTATTAGGTTGGGACGTGGGGGATTTTACCACTGTTCGCTCCTATAATCCTACCACCGTCAAACCCGCCCCCCGTAACGATCCCCCCGCTGGTTCGGAAGCTTTTAAGGAATTATATCGAATTGGTGAAGATACGGACGCTTGGAATCTCTTCCACGCAGAAATTGTCGATCCTTGGCATTTAACCGTTGACGAACAATTTAACCTCGGTGTCTATAAACTCTCTCGCAATCAAAATTTAGAAGGAATTAACCTGATTTGGCGCTTGCGAGAAAGAGATACCCCAGAAGAAAGAGCAGCATGGAAAATCCTACGACAAAATGATAAATACTGGCACGCTTTATTCCCTTTCCCCTACTACGATAGCATCCTACAATGGTCAAAAGATAGACAATTAAATCCCCTGCTAGTGACGGCTTTAATCCGGCAAGAATCCCGCTTTGAAAAAGAAATTCGTTCTCCTGTGGGGGCAGTGGGATTAATGCAAATTATGCCCGATACGGGTAAATATATCGCGGGTAATACTGGCAATAAAAGTTATTCTTTAACTAATCCCGAAGATAACATTATGATGGGGACATGGTATCTCGATTATACCCACGGTAAATTCGCCGGAAATTCACTTTTTGCTGTGGCTAGTTATAACGCTGGACCTGGAGCAGTTTCCAAATGGAGACAGGGTTTTGATTTTAGCGATCCTGATGAATTTGTCGAGAATATCCCCTTTAGAGAAACTAAGGGTTATATAGAATCGGTGTTTGGTAATTATTGGAATTATCTCCAGATTTATAACCCCGAAATTCAAGAGCAAATGAAGAGAGTTGCTAACCCTTCCTAGTCAATTAATGGGGATGGGTAATTAACTCATTCCCTTAAAGTTATAATTAAATTGAAGATAGATACCCCCTTAATAAGGGGTGTGCCGATCCCCCCTGCCCCCCTTGATAAGGGGGGTGCCGATAGGCGGGGGGATACCCCTTAATAAGGGGGGCATCTGGCAGTTTTTAACACCTAGCTACTTACTAACTTTTTTCTTGATTATGCAATCATTTAACTGGCAAACCGTCGATCAAGATTCTCCTTTTACTCGCCTAGATTTTCGGACAAAATTAACCATGATAATCGTGGTTACTCTCATCGCTTTTACTTGGGAAAGTCCCCTCGCTGGCGGTTTACTAACTCTTATTGTCGCTTTAGCTTGTCTCTGGGCGGGGGTAAAATGGTCTTATCTCCTCACTATTTTAAAATTCATGGCTCCTTTTTATCTATTCTTATTAATTACCATGGGATTTTTTAATGTGGAACAGGTAAAAGCTTTAACGGGAAAAACTGAATTAACTCCCTTATTAACCGTCGGTTCTACTAAAATGACTGTGGAGGGAACCCTCTACGGTTTAAATGTGATCTTTAAAACTCTCACGATGGTTTTAATTATTCCTCTTGCTATTTTTACCACCGATATAAATCAGATGATGGTGAGTTTAACTAAGGCCAGAATTCCTTACAAAATAGTCTTTATTTTTTCCTCTACCCTGCGTTTATTTCCTCTCCTAGTAGAAGAATCTCGCTCGATTATTTCTGCTCAAAGATTACGAGGATTAGCAATAGAAAAAATGGGTTGGCTGCAAAAAGGAAAAATTTATGCTTCCATCGCTGTACCTTTAATTTTAAATGCTATGGCTAAATCGCAAAAACTAGAAGTAGTTTTACAAGCTAAAGCTTTCTCTGGTGATCCCGATCGCACATTTTTACAGGAATCAATCTTAACCAATAAAGACTATTTATTAATTATTGGCTTTCTATTTTTATTGGTTTTGGCAATCATTCTCTATGTAAAATTCGGGGTGGGAAAATTTGCCTGGTTGTTTTAAACTCAATCCCTATTGTATAGCTCGATCAATCTGGGTATATAAAGCTTCTAAATCCCCGGAATTGTCCAAAACAATATCAGCTAAGGCAATTTTTTCGGCTAAAGGCATTTGATTATTAATCCGAGCGATCGCTTGTTCTCTACTTAGGTTATTTCTAGTCGTTAAGCGTTGAATTTGTTGCTCGAAACTGCAAGAAACCACCCAAATCTCCGTGACTAAATGGGTTAATTTTGCTTCCAATAATAAAGGAATAGAACAAACAACTATCGGGGCTTCTAACTGCTCTAAATGCCGATTAAAACATTCTCTGACGTAGGGATGAATCTGACTTTCTAACCAGATTTTTTCCTCCGGATTATTAAAAATAATCTCTCCTAACTGTTGGCGATTAAGGGAATTATCCTCAGTTTTAACTTTTCTGCCATAACGCGCCAAAATTCTCTCTAAAATTGCCGAACCTTTTTCCACTGCTTCCCGAGCATAAATATCCGCATCAAGGACGGGAATTTTGTAGATATTTTCCAAATAATGGGAAACCGTGGATTTACCACAAGCTATTCCCCCTGTTAACCCAATAATTCTTCTCGACATAAATTATTAAATTGCTAATCTCAATTAAGGTGCGTTACGCGCTCGCTAACACACCCTAGGGTTATAAACTCTCTATCTGTTGTAAAACTCTTGCTTGTACTTGTTGATAGGCAGTTTCCACATCTCCTAAATCGCGACGAAAACGATCCTTATCAAGAATACGCGCTTGAGCATCCTCTTGGGTTTTATCCCAGAGACGACAGGTATCGGGGCTAATTTCATCACCTAGATAAATTTTGCCAGTTTTATCAACTCCAAATTCTAACTTAAAATCGACGAGAATAATCTGGCACTTATCAAAAAATTCTTGTAAATATTGATTAATTTTTAGGGCTAAATCTCGTAACCGATTGACTTGCTCCTCGCTGGCAATATCAATCACTTTTATGCGATCGGTTGTTAACAAAGGATCGCCTAAAGCATCATCCTTGAGGTAAAATTCTACAAGAGGAAAAGGTAAAACTTTCCCCTCCTTTAATCCCGTTTGCTTGCACAAACTCCCGGCGGCGATATTTCTGACTACTACCTCCAAAGGAATAATTTTAATCGCCTTGACGCGCATTTCCCTAGAACTAGGGCGATCGATATAATGGGTAGGTATTCCTAGGGATTCCAACCATTGAAATAGGGCAGTGGAGACAGTACAGTTAATTTCCCCTTTACCGACAATTTGACCGCGTTTTTGGGCATTAAAAGCGGTGGCATCGTCTTTGTAATAAGTGAGGAGAATATCGGGATCATCGGTTTGATAGAGAATTTTAGCCTTACCTTCATAGAGTTTTTCCATAGTTATCATCCTCGGCATTGATAAACGAAAATCGATGGTTAATCAGATAGTGGCATCAGTAAATTTGGGCGATCAACCCAGACAAAAAATTTATCTCATCAGAGGGATAATTGTTGAGAAAAATAATGTACAATTGCTGCTTAAAGATAAATGCCAACATTTGGCGACCGAACCTTAACCTATAACCAAAAAGTGTCACGATACCAGGGGTCAACTTTTGGCAAATCAGGCAAGTTTTCACTTGAATCCTCAATCATAGCCAACAATTGATATTATCTCCCATTACCATTACCGAAAAATCTAAAGAAATTCCGCAAAATTACCCGCCATCGCCCTATGAACCAGAATCCTCCTAACGATGATAACCCGAATCTCCCCGAGCGCCGCAAGGAGAATTTTCTCTATCCTCGCGCCCCCTACTATGGAGAATTTAAGCCAGAAAACCTGCTATTTAACGCTAATTTACAGGAATTTGCCCAAAAAGTCAGTTTTATTTGTAATCTGGAAACGGGGGGCAAAATCAGTTCTCTAGAAGCCTACCAAAAAATTAAAGCCCTCTGGAAAGACTTAAAAGAGAGCAAAAAAGGCCTAGGGATTGGAGAAAATCCCTTTCAAAAAGATGATGACACCTAAGGGATAATCAGGAAAAATCTCCTAGGTTGATCAAAAATGCTGAGACAGAAATATTTTCTGCCCCATAGAATTAGATGAGCAAAAGCTTAAAAATTACCGTGATTTTGGATGGCAGTTTCTAATTTTGTCACCACTTCCTCAACGCTAATTACTCCTAAATCACCGGTGGCACGGGGGCGAATACTTAAACTATTACTTTCCATTTCTTTTGCCCCCACCACTGCCATCACGGGAATTTTTTCCGTTTCAGCATTGCGAATCATTTTACCCAAACGTTCGCCACTGGTATCGGTTTCGGCGCGAATTCCTAATAGTTGCATTTTCGCTGTCACCTCTTTAGCGTAATCCAATTGACTATCACTAACCGGTAATAATCGTATCTGGACAGGGGCTAACCAAAGAGGAAAATCCCCTGCGTATTCTTCGATTAAAATACCGATTAAACGTTCCAAAGAACCAAAAGGTGCGCGATGAATCATCACCGGGCGTTTACGATTACCATCTTCAGCAACGTATTCTAATTCAAAACGTTCGGGTAAATTATAATCTACCTGTACCGTTCCTAGCTGCCATTCTCTTTCGAGGGCATCTTGGAAAATAAAGTCTAATTTGGGACCATAAAAAGCCGCTTCTCCGGGGGCTTCAAAATAATCCATCCCCAAAGTTTGCACTGCTTTTCTAATCGCTGATTGTGCCTTTTCCCAAGCTTCATCGGAACCAATATACTTATCCGATTTGGGGTCACGAAAACTCAATCGCGCCTTAAAATTCTTTAATTGTAAACTCTTAAACACCGTCAAAATTAAATCAACAACGCTTAAAAATTCCTTGTCTAATTGTTCGGGAGTGACAAACAAATGGGAATCATCGACGGTAAAACCGCGAACTCTAGTTAATCCTCCCAATTCTCCCGATTGTTCGTAACGATAAACCGTCCCGAATTCTGCCAAACGCATCGGCAACTCCCGATAGGATCTCAAATCACTTTTATAGATTTGAATATGAAAAGGACAGTTCATCGGTTTGAGGACAAATCCTATTTCCTTACTAGCAGATTCCTCATCGTCTGCCATCATGGGAAACATATCTTCTTTGTACTTTTGCCAGTGACCGGAAATTTTAAACAAATCGACGCGAGCAATATGGGGAGTAACTACGGGTAAATAACCGCGTTTTAACTGTTCTTTTTTCAGAAAATCTTCTAACAAAGAACGAATTAAAGTTCCTTTGGGTGTCCATAAAGGCAAGCCCGGCCCAACAGAATCAGAGAAAATAAATAAACCTAATTCTTTGCCTAATTTCCGATGGTCCCGTTTCAGTGCCTCTTCCTTACGGCGCTTGTATTCGGCTAATTGTTGGGGATTTTCCCAGGCTGTGCCGTAAATGCGCTGTAATTGGGCTTTATTTTCATCCCCACGCCAATAAGCACCCGCCACCGTCTCTAATTCGATCGCCTTAGGGTCTAGTTCACTTGTATTGTCTAGGTGCGGACCAGCGCACAAATCCCACCAAGCGTCCCCAAGATGATAGAGGGTGATGGGTTCTTGAATTCCCGCCAGAATTTCTAGCTTATAGGGTTCATTAATCGCTTTAATGCGCTTTTCCGCCTCTTCCCGAGAAACTTGCTCGCGAATCACCGGCAGTTTTTTATTGATAATTTTGACCATCTCTTTTTTGATGTCCTTGAGATCCTTATCGGTAAAAGGTTCCGGCACATCAAAATCGTAGTAAAATCCGGTTTCAGTCCAAGGCCCGATAGTAACTTGGGCTTGCGGGAATAATTTCTGCACCGCCATGGCCATAACATGGGAGGTGGTGTGACGAATGCGCTTGAGGTGGTCGGATTCGCTGGTTTTCGGTAGTTTAATCGGGGCTTGGTTATCCATATCTCTTCAATTTACACCTTCTCTATTCTCTATTTTAATAGTAAAAGGAGTCTTTAGTCAGGAAAAAAATTAAGATAGATATCAATGCCATTTCCCCTCATCTCTAACCTCTAACCTCTCATTTCTATTTCTCGATGAAACAACTAATTTTATCCTGTTTATTTTTGGGATTGGTTGCTTGTCATGCCTCGGTTAATACTACTGATAACCAAAAACCCAAGGTAATCTCCACTAGCACAATTATCGCCGATTTAACCGCACGAGTGGGCGGTGAAGAAATTGACCATCAAGACATTTTAAAACCAGGGGATGATCCCCATGTTTATGAACCAGTTCCCGCCGATAGTGTGGCTTTAGAAAAAGCCGATTTAATTCTCTATAACGGTTATAATCTCGAACCGGGGTTAATTAAAATGATCAATTCTACGGGAATTAAAGCTAAAAAAGTGGCTGTGGGAGAAGCAATCAAGCCTTTACAATTGGAAAAAGAGGGGCAGAAAGTCCCCGATCCCCACGTTTGGGGGTCGGCTAAAAATGGGATAATTATGGTGGAAAAAATCCGAGATCAATTGATTGAATTAAGTCCCGAAGATGAAGAGATTTTTACTGAAAATGCCGCCCAATTAATCAGGGAATTAGAAAATCTTGATCGCTGGATTACTGTGGCTATTGAAACTATCCCCCCTTCCCAAAGACAATTAGTCACCACCCATGACGCTTTTCAGTATTATGCTCATGCCTACGGTTTAAAAGTTGCGGGAACTTTAATTGGCATTAGTACCGAAGAACAACCTAGCGCCCAAACAGTGAAAAATTTAGCCGATGCTATTAAAAATCTCCAGGTTCCTGCTATCTTTGCCGAGACGACTATTAATCCCGCTTTAATTACCACTGTAGCCGAAGAAGCGGGGGTGAAATTAGCACCACAACAATTATATTCTGATTCGATCGGTGCAGTGGGTACTGGGGGGGATAGTTATGTAAAAATGCTGAAAGAAAATACTCGCTCGATCGTGGAATCTTTAGGAGGAAAAGTACCTCAAGAAGGTCAATAGACCTATTGTAAAAATCAAAAAATTGTCCTTAGAGTCAGGAGCTAGGAAGGCAGAAATACCGACAATCAGCAATTATCAGTAACTTTTATAATGATGACAAATGGATCAGCAGCTGCCTGCAAGCATCCCACCGAAAAGCTAATGCGCGGCGGGTTTGGGGGGTAGAACCCCCCAAAGGCTGGGATTGAGGGAAAAAATCGAAAGTAACGACCGACTTTAGCAGAGAGTTTCCCCTTAAAAATCCCAACTTAGTAGATCTACAAAGCGGGGTTTATTTCCCAAATCCTTTACCGCGATTGACAGCAGGTAAAATGAGACAACTGTTAATCTGTTCTTTTAGGGTTTCATGATCGAGATTTTGACCGATAAGAACTAGCTGATTTTTCGGAGTACCTTTCCATTCGTCATCTTCGAGAGTAAAACGTTTACCACTGAGGTGGAAAATATGACGTTTAGGACTTTCATCAAACCAGATAATACCCTTAGCGCGGAAAACGCTTTCTGGTAACTGATTATCGAGGAAATATTGGAACTTCCGAATCGAAAAAGGTTGGTCACTAGCAAAGGAAATAGAAGTAAATCCATCCACCTCTAAATGATTGGAATGGTCGTGATGATCATGATCGTGATCGTGGTGATGATGATCGTGATCATCATCGCAATGGTCGTGATCGTGGTCGTGGTGATGATGATCGTGGTGTTCTTCTTCTGTATCGAAATATTTATCCGATTCAAATAGTCCGACGCTGAGAATTAAGGGTAAAGGAACCTGACTTTTGCTAGTACGAAGAATTCTCGCTCCTTGCTTCATGTCCCGGATTCTTATTTCTAAAGAATCCACATCCGCTTCATCCACTAGATCGGTTTTATTGAGAACAATAATATCACCGTAGGTGATTTGACTTAAGGCCGCTTGCGCGTTGAATAAATCAAGACTAAAATTGGCACAATCCACCATAGTGACAATGGAATCTAAACGGGTCATTTCCCGTAATTCCGTCCCTAAAAAGGTTAAAGCTACTGGTAAAGGATCGGCTAATCCCGTGGTTTCTACGACTAAATAATCGATTTTTTCGGGACGTTCGAGAACTTTATAAACTGCTTGAATTAAATCCTCGTTAATCGTGCAGCAAATACAGCCATTATTCAATTCTACCATACTGTCATCACCGCTGATAATCAGTTCGTTATCGATACCGATTTCGCCGAATTCATTGACAAGAACAGCAGTTTTTAATTTCTGTTGATTGCTGAGAATATGATTGAGGAGAGTGGTCTTACCACTACCAAGAAAACCAGTAATAATTGTTACTGGTAGCCCTTTTTTGGTCCCTGACATCGTGTTAATAGCTTGTGATTCGACGGTTTGCATAATGATTTGGGGGTGAGTATTCTGTCACTAAAAAGCGATTTTTCGGGATGAGATAAGTAAGTGGTTTCAATTAAATTGAAGATAGATTTTGTCCTTGATCCCCCCTGCCCCCCTTGATAAGGGGGGTGCCGATAGGCGGGGGGATCTCCCCTTGATAAGGGGGGTGCCGATAGGCGGGGGGATCTCCCCTTGATAAGGGGGGTGCCGATAGGCGGGGGGATCTCCCCTTAATTCCCCCTTTATAAGGGGGGGGATGTGACAATTTTTAACATCCACTTACTTAGCTAGTTTTTATCGATCAAACAGTCTCCACTCGATCGCCGACTATTTTTATTGTAGATATTTTTGCACCACATCCCATCCTGTTAGGGTAACAAAAAGAAAACCCAGAAACAATAAAAGATTAGTGCCGATGTGCAGAGACCGCGCTAGAGGTGGACGGGTTGTAATGTTCAGGCCGCTAATTGCCGAAACAAAAACCAGAAAAACCACCGATAAACCCGCTATCAGGTGGGAAGAGTGACCTAAACTGCCATAATGACCGATTGTTCCCACTAATCCGATTCCCAGCAGAATTAAGACCAAAGCAACCATGATCAGGCCGCTGAGGAGATGAAAGGGTCTTAACCATTTCGGTCGAGATTGGCCCGCAAGTCGTCGATAACCCATGTTTACCCCCGAAACCGCCAGTAAAAAATAGGCAAAGAGGGCAAATCCCATCGACCAAGCGGCAATTTTCCATAACCAGAGAAAGGAGGGGAGATTCATAGGGGTGGGATTATTATTAGCAAGGAAAGGGACGACCGATCGTGTTAATTTAAGTTTACTGGACAAAAATCAGCAAGTTAGGGCTAATATGTCTCATCTCACCATCGACACGGAAAATAATCAGCGTCAACTCTTTGAATTACCGGGGGCTAAACCCCATTATAACCCCGATCGACCCGGACAAGTTAATCATATTTTTCTTGATTTAATTATTGATATTCCCCGACAAAGTTTTCAGGGCAGCTGTCAGATTACCCTCACCCCCATTCGTCAGGGAATTACCAGTTTAACCCTGGACGCGGTGAATTTAAATATTAATTTTGTGTTCATTGAAGGTATCAGTCAACCCTTTGACTATGATCATTCTCTCCTGACCATTCATCTGCTACAACCCACCAGCGATAAACCGATTATCCTGACGATTAACTATCAAGTTAACCAACCACAACGGGGATTATATTTTATCGAACCCGACGAATATTATCCCGACAAACCGATGCAAGTTTGGACCCAGGGAGAAGATGAAGATTCTCGCTTTTGGTTTCCCTGTTTTGATTACCCCGGCCAATTAGCCACCTCCGAAATTCGGGTTAAAATTCCCCAACCCTATATGGCTATTTCTAACGGGGAATTAATCTCAGTGGAACCCGTTGGTGAAGACAGAATTTATCACTGGTCACAAAAGCAAGTTCATCCTACCTATTTAATGACTCTTGCGGTGGGAGATTTTGCCGAATTATGCGACTCATGGAATGGTGTTCCTGTCACTTATTATGTGGAAAAAGGACGGGAAGAAGAGGGACAAAGAAGTATGGGTAAAACTCCCCGCATGATCGAGTTTTTTAGCCAAAAGTTTGGTTATCCCTATCCCTATCCCAAATACGCGCAAGTTTGTGTAGATGATTTTATTTTTGGTGGGATGGAAAATACTTCCACCACAATTTTAACCGATCGCTGTTTAATTGATCAAAGAGCCAGCATCGATCATACTGGGACAGAAAGCTTAGTTGCCCATGAATTAGCTCATCAATGGTTCGGTGATTTAGTGGTAATTAAACACTGGTCTCACGCTTGGATTAAAGAGGGAATGGCTTCCTATTCTGAGGTTTTATGGACAGAATCGGAATACGGAAAAGCTGCTGCTAGTTATTATTTATTAGGGGAAGCAAGAAGTTATTTAGAAGAAGATACTTCCCGCTATCGTCGTCCGATTGTTACTCATGTTTATCGAGAAGCGATCGAACTTTATGATCGTCATCTCTACGAAAAAGGTGCTTGTGTTTATCAGATGATCCGCTCTATTTTAGGGGAAGATTTATTTGAAAAAGCGATTCATACTTTTGTGCGGGATAATGCCCATAAAACCGTAGAAACCGTGGACTTATTACGAGCGATCGAAAAAGCGACCGGCTACAATTTATTATTCCTCTTTGATCAGTACGTTTATCGCGGTGGTCATCCCGATTATAAGGTGGCCTACAGTTGGGATAATGAGAATAATTTAGCCCAATTAACCGTCACCCAAACCCAGGACGAAAAGGAACTATTCGACTTGAAAATTCCCGTCGCTTTTGCCTATCTCAACTCTGATGATCTTTCCTACAATCTGCGGATTCACCAAAAAGAACAAAGTTTCTATTTTCCCCTAGCACAAAAGCCCGATTTTGTCAAGTTCGATCAGGGTAATAATTTCCTCAAAACCGTCACTCTTGAGTATCCCATCGCCGAATTAAAAGCGCAATTACAACAGGATCCCGACCCGATTTCTCGTATCTATGCAGCGACGGCTATTGCTAAAAAAGGCGGTTTAGAAGCGATCGAAGCTTTAGGGACATCCCTAGAAAATGAGCCTTTTTGGGGGGTGCGTGTGGAGGTGGCCAAACAGTTAGCAACTCTTCGGTTAGATCAGGCGGTTACTGCTTTAATTAAAGGTTTAAACGATGAAAAAGCACAAGTCCGTCGGGCAGTTGTCGAGGGATTAAGTGAAATTAAAACCTTAGATAGTTATAACGCGCTTAAATCCCTACTAGAAACCGGAGATGCTAGTTATTATGTGGAAGCGGCCACGGCGCGAGGATTAGGCTGCATGGCCGTGGGACAATTGCAAAATAAAGAAGGGGAAATTATTGACCTGCTCAATCATATTTTACAGTCAAGAAAGGGGTGGAATGAGGTAGTAAGAGCGGGCGCAATTGGCGGTTTAAGCCAGTTAAAAACCTCGCCGGCGGCTTTGGAGTCAATTTTGACCTACACGGCTTTAGGCACACCTCAACCCCTGAGATTAGGCGCTATCCGCGCCCTAGGAGCGATTTCTTCGGGACAAACCACGGATAAATTAACCGTAATTTTGGAACGTTTAGAAACCATTGCCAAGGAAACTTTTTTCTTGACACAAGTGGCAGTGTGTAACGCTTTAGGACAGATAGAAAATGCCAAAGCTATCGCTATTTTACAAGCTTTGAGCGATCAAACTCCCGATGGTCGCGTTCGTCGTGTAGCGGAGGAAGCAGTACAAAAACTCCAGAAAAAATTAGGTTCCGAGAAAGCAATTCAGGAAATTCGCGAGCAATTAGAAAAAATGAAACAGGAAAATCAGGAACTTAAAAGTCGTTTGACCAAATTAGAGGCGAAAAATAGTTAGTTAACCTGAGCTATCAGTCATCAGTCAATATATCGCTCTTTCAGGACTCTGGCAAAAGTCTTACAGTCTCTAAACTCTGGCTCTCTTATGGGGTAAACCTTCAAGCTATCACTAACTAACAGAAACCCGAAATTTGAGTTTTTATTAGAAAAAAAGTTAGCGATCACTCGTCAAGCAAGGGTTTCAGAATCTGGATTCGGTCAGGTATTTCCGAAAGTTCCAGAAGAGCGATATATCTGACCATATTTGCCTTGAAACTTTACAATACCGCTTACTGAAAACTCAAATCTGATAACTGATAACTGATAACTGATCACTGACTAGCGGACTCCTAAAAACTTATGGGTTTGGAGACTGAGACGCCATTGGGGATGCCGAAGAACATAATTAAAGACTAACTCTTTGCTTTCTGCTGTATTCCATTCGGGTTGTAGATATTTAATCACCCCTTCCGATAAATTACTTTCCTGCATAGCTGCCCAGTCTAAATCCTCTGGATGAGCCACGACAATTTTTAACTCATTTACCCGTGCATAAATACTAGGATCGGGCATTTTATAAGTTTTAGGAGAAAAAGTCACCCAATCGAAAACCCCAGTAAAAGGATGAGCGCCAGAAGTTTCTAAATGTACCCGTAAACCCTGATTTTTTAATTCCCTGGTTAAAGGATCAAGATTGTGCATCAAAGGTTCACCCCCGGTAATCACCACCATAGCGGGGTTAGCCCCTTTTGCCATCTCAACCAATTCCCCCAGGGATTTTTGGGGATAACGGTGGGCATTCCAAGACTCTTTTTGGTCGCACCAAGGACAATAGACATCGCAACCTCCCAAACGGAGGAAAAAAGCATTGCTTCCCGTCCAAAAGCCCTCGCCCTGGACAGAATGGAAAGTTTCGACCACAGGATAGGTACAATGGTTTATGCTAACCGTTTTCATAGAATTAGTATTATAGAAAATATGGACATTCCCCTGAACTTCGCCAAATACACCCAATGGTCTGGTATTGCCACGCTGGTTTTTTTGGTACTCACGATTATCGCTTTTCTCGTCGGTTGGGGAATCCGCTTTCGTCTCGTCGGTGTCACTAGCTTTATGGCTGTGTTGACGGTGGGAATTTTCGGTCTTGGGTTGGGACTGTTTACCCGCACAGAAATTCCGGGAGCGGTGAGATTCTCCCTTGTCTATGATAACGGAGCTAATCAAGCTGTTATCTCCCTGCCCAATACTGTTACTGCCGAGCAGGTGGAAGCAACCCTAAAACAAGCCGCTAGTGACTTGTTTTCCTCCGGTCGCGCCGGTGCTGGCGGTAATAATCAATTTATCATTAGCGCTCGCACTCTCGTTCATCCTCAGCCCGGTTTATCCGCTCCTTTGTACCTGGGACAGATTAAAAAATCCTTCTCCGCCCCGGGGGATAATACTCCTGAACTACAGCTTTTTCCCGAAAGTTTCGCTAAAATTAGCCAATAATCCTTGAGGTTGTCAAAAAATGTCCAATGCTGTCGCTGTTTTGCCCCTGTTAATCGCCCCCGCACAAGTGATTCGGGGTGACAATGCCCTAGAAGAATCCACCGGCAAGTTAGCGGATTTGGGCAAACGTCCCCTGGTGGTGGGCGGCGATCGCAATTTAGCTTTTTTGTCATCTCCCCTGAAAAATCTCACTCCTAGCTATCACAGTTACGCCCCCGATTGTTCGGAAAATTCCCTAGCATATTTAAAGGCATCTGTCAAGAGTCATGAGGCAGATTTTATCATCGGTGTGGGTGGCGGCAAGGCCCTCGATACGGCCAAATTACTCGCCCATCAGTGCCATTTGCCGATCGCCACAATTCCCACCTCCGCCGCCACCTGTGCCGCTTGGACAGCCCTATCTAATGTCTATTCCGACGCGGGGGCGTTTCTTTACGATCTGTCCCTAGCCCGTTGTCCGGATTTATTAATTCTCGATTACGGTATTATCCAAACTGCCCCGAAAAGAACCTTAATCGCCGGTATTGGCGATGCGATCGCTAAATGGTACGAAGCTTCCGTCAGTAGCGGTCATTCCACAGAAACCCTGATCATTGCCGCTGTCCAACAGGCCCGGGTTTTGCGGGATATTCTTTTCCAAAAATCCCCGGCAGCCCTGGAAAATATCGGCGGGGAGGACTGGAAACAGGTAGTGGATGCCACCGTTTTATTAGCCGGAGTAATTGGTGGTTTAGGGGGCGCTAATTGTCGTACCGTGGCCGCCCATGCAATTCATAATGGTTTAACCCATATTCCCGCTTGCCATCATGCCCTGCACGGGGAAAAAGTCGCCTACGGAATTCTCGCCCAATTGCGTCTAGAGGAAATAGTTTTGGGTAATCAATTGGCAGTATCGGCCCGGGGGCAACTAATCCAGTTTTATGAACAAATTGGTTTACCGAAATCCCTAGAGGATTTAGGATTAAGAGATGTTTCCCTTGCCCAATTGCGCCACGCGGCGGCAATTGCCTGTCAGCCTAATTCGGACATTCATCGTCTGCCTTTTACGGTTTCCCCCGAACAAGTTATGGCGGCCATGGTTTCCACTACCACTGCCGATACAATCGGGCAGAAAGTTAAGGCTAATTAAGGGCAATATTTTCGGGATTTATGGCTTTATCTGCTGCGGGTGAGTAGTGATTTTATTGTAGTGGTGATAGCTCAAATCTTTGCTTTGTTGGTCGAAATCCAGCGTTGATGTTCCTATTGGGACTCTTAAAAATATATGGCGACAAGCTCAAATTGAGGAGGACAAAATATAATGCGATATGCAGTTGTTATTGAAAAAGGAGAAAATAGCTACGGTGCTTATGTTCCCGATCTTCCCGGATGTGTTGCGGTTGCAGAAACATTAGAAGAAGTTAAACAATTAATTGCTGAGGCAATAATTTTTCATTTGGAAGGCTTAAAAGAAGATGGATTAACTGTTCCTGAATCAGTGTCGATCTGTGAGTATGTAGATGTAGCTTAGGGGGTTCCAAGGTGGAAATAAGATTAGACTCATAGCGGCGATTCATTACAAGCGACAAAAAATTTATATTCGAGAAGTTTTAACTCATGCTGAATAGGACAAAAATAAATGGAAGGAGTAAAAAAATGCCGACGATAGATATAGAGAAAACACGGCAAGCCTGGACAAACTTAAAGCAAATACTCTTTATCCCTCGCAATGAATCAGAATATGAACAATTAGTAATTATGTTAGATAATTTGATAGATGAAATAGGAGAAAATGAAAATCATCCTCTTGCTTCTTTAATGGAAATTTTGGGAATATTAATAGAAAATTATGAACAGGAAAATGTTCCCCAATTATAAATGGTAGGGGTGGTGCATTCCCAAATATTGGTTAACCTTGAAATTGTCATGTTTTCAGGGAACACACCCTAGGAAAGAATGCGATCGCCCTGTGAGAAAATATCTTACCCTCCTGATCGCCTACGAAACCGCCGGCGATCGAGAACGGGCGATATCAGCCCAACTGTCCAATCATGACCTCTTGACCAGGATTACCGAGATAGATTACCGTCTGGGCGGTTCATCCACCGAAACCTATCTAACAAGAATCGCCCAACGAGAACAGTTAGAGATTCAGTTGAACCGTTACCGTCTCGAACGGGAAACCGCTAAACGACAGCTTCTATCCCTGACGGGGTTTTCCACTCCCCAACCCGCCGGAGAAACTTCTAACGAGTCGATAGCTCTATAGACAGTCCATTAATTGCGTCGAATAATTGTAAATTTTTGTGGAGAAGTGCGGTCAGAACTAGAAATCTTAGCTAGTCTTTTAGAAGAGTTCCGTTATTTCAGCTTACTGTCATAAATTTAGTTAATGGGGTGATATACCGAAAGTTTCTACATATAGCAGTTTTCATCAGAATAAGGTATGGGCAAGGGTCTTAAACCCTTTGTTGGCAAAACTTGTCGATACCTCAGTAACGTGAAAAGTGCTATATCGTTACTCTGGAGAGTGTTGTACAGATATTCTCTCGTAAACCCCTGAACATTTACGCATTAAGGAGACTCTCGTGATTCCATATAAACCAAAACAACTGCCCCACGCGCTCAAGGTTTTGCGGCAGGCATTTCTAAGATGGATCGCAGTCGGTTTTAGCAGTGCAATTCTTGCTTCCTGTGGACTCCAAAATCAGACCAGCGGGTTGAGGTTGCTGGATACAGCGAAAAATCGAGTGACGAACGATTTGCAATCCAACGATTTGCAATCCGAACGAGGGGTGGACTACACCCGCCTGCGCGACCTGCTGAAGGAAGCGTACGTTGTAACTGTAACTAACATCGAGACGGGATCTCTGACGAGAGAGAGGAGTGAAAAAATCTTAAACGATTATCATTATCCAGCTCTTGACGAAACTCAAAAGGTAATTGCCCAGTCCGTGGGATTAGAATCGAGCTGCTACGAATCGAATCGAGCCAGAAAAGATCCGACGTGGTCTGCCCTTTGCCCGCGAGATAAATTACTGAACATACCCTGTACTGACCTCAATACCATAGAACGTCTGTGGACAAGCGGCAATCCGGAGCGCTCGCGCTCGGTGAGGGAAAGATGGATAGGCCCGCTACCGGAGCTAACGAGGGCTGCTATCTTCCACTCCTTGAAAACATGTAAACTATAGATTGCCATCGCCGTAGGGTGCGTTCCCTAATAGACATCTTCAAAAATTATAACCCAGTCACAGCTTGCTTTTAGCCTATATACTAATTAAGTAGTTCGATAGCTGAAATGTATATCTATCGTTGCTAATTCAATTTCACTGAAAAAATATGAGGCAATTAAAATAATTTTTATTCGGGTAGATTCCTTAACTAGAAAGACTTTTGGTCTTGAGATAATATTAGGTCGAGGTCTAATGCAAGTCCTACTGCTCCACCGATCGATTTTGGGTAACGCACCACGCACATTCTATCTCCCGATAGCGATCGCTAAGGGTCGAATAATTGTAAATTTTTGTCAAGAGGTGCGGTCAGATTGACGAATAGTTGTTATAACACCAGAAAACTCGTGTTATTTCAGCCTATTGTCAGGAATTTAGTTAAACAAGGTTTTTGGCAATGTGCTATGGCTAACACGCTTTTGGGTATGATATGGGGAAATTTTTCTTGCGATTGCACTAAAATAGATGGATATACAGAAAGTTGACCCATATCGTTACCGTAGAAAGTGTTATACAGAATAATGACAGACATTTATTTTTATTACAATTTAGGGTAAAACTTATGGTTTTGAAGGATGGTTTAAGTGATGATGAGTTTAAAAAATTGATTGAACGACTTTCCTATAGAAAACAGTATAATCAAGAGGTTATCACTCTTGATGCTGTTAAAGAGAGTCTTCAAGAACTAGGATTATCTGACTTGTTAATGGATAATGACATTGAGGAGGTTCGCAGACAAGTGAATAAAGAATTTAAAAAACAACAAAGAAAAAATTACCTAATATTTGCTTCTGTTTTATTAGTTTTAACTATTCCCTTATCTGCTTTTGGCGGCTATAAATTTAAGGAATGGATTTCCAGTTTTTTTCAGCAATCTAGCAATTCCGATTTAGTTCAGTTATCAGAAAAATTAAATACACTTGAGTCGGAAAACAAAGATTTGCAAAGAAAAATAAAAGAGCTTGAAGATGAAAATCAATCTTTAAAAGGTTCAAATGTACCCAGTCCCTCGGCTTCATTCGCACCTGATAATGAAACTGTGTCAGAGCCGTCTTCTTTTAATACGGATAAGATTGTTAAAGTCCAATCTTTAATTTTTCAGTTCAAAGAATGCCAAAGATCAGCAATTTCTTCAACACTTCAAAATATTAAGTGTTCTCTTTTGGTGACAAGTACACAAGATAAAAACAAGCTCTATATACACGGAAATTATAATTCTAACAATAGAAGTCGAATCATTGAGGATGGCAAAGAACTAATTGCAACCAAAGTGGATTTTGGCAGTAATTCTGGCACTTATCAAGCCGACAATATTTTGATTAAAGATACTCCTATTGAGGTTATTATTACTTTTGAAAACGTTCCACAAAGTATTAATAAAGTTGGGGTAATTGAAGTTAGTTCTTATCTAGAAAGTCCTGAATTTAATGATAATGTTAAGGCCGAATTTTATAATAAAACGTTATCAAGTTCTCAATAAGTTTACTGGAGGCCATCGTGCCAGTGAAACTCCAGTTCTCTACCTGATTATGGTTTAACTGTTTATCTCAGTCACTTAAAGTTTGTTTGATAATTTTCCTGAGTTCTTTCCATACTATTTCACCTCTGAAAAACTCCCAAGGTTTAGACTCTAACACTTCTTCGTAAAAATAAACTTGCTTTTCATTAAGAGTGTAAACAATTGGTACAATATACCATAGAAGATCTACCGTTTCTTCAAAGGGATTTGTCTCTGTAATTTGTTGTTTTGTTTTCTCATCTATGAAGTTTGTCATAGAGATAGAAAAACAAATATTTGTAGGTATCTTCAAGTTAAAAACAGTTTGTAAAATACTAGAAAAGTTAGAGTTTTTTTTGGCGTAATTGAAACAATTCGTTGCAAACTCTCTTAATGAGTTATCATTAACAGAAGAAAAATAGGAAAAGATAAAAAAAGCTTCTCCTCTCATTGGCAGACCACCAATTGATGTTTTAAAACTAGCTGCCTTAGCTACTTGTTTAAAAACTTTGCCATCATAGATAATATCATTGTAAATGGATGAGCAACCTTGACTGATAAGTTTTGGTTTGACTTTTACTAAGTATTTAGTGATGCAATCTTCGTTGCTATTGACGTAATCAAAGTTTTGATAAAGTGAATTCCTCGCTTTTCTTAGTGATTCACAGCCTGGATTTTCTTCACATAATTTGGTGAATACTTGTCGTAATTGCAGAATATTAAGAGAATTACATTGACAAATAAAGTCTTGAATGATAATCCGTAAAGTTTGTTCATTCCTCAAATTTGCTGTAGAAAATCCCCCTTCCCAAATGATAGCAATAAAAAGAGAAGGGTTAGATTCATAGAGAGAAATTAAATCTCTAATAATTTGATTTTTGAGAGAGCCTAAATAAGATTCAAAAGGAGTATTCATAAATTAAATGTTTAACTGCTATATTTGGTTTGAGGATTTTTCTTGTAGCAAAGCACTCACCAATTGCAAAACTTTACTATTTGGATTTTCTTTATGTAGTGCTTTAAATATTTTAAACTGATCGTTAAGTTTCAAAGTATAACAACGATTAATAAATTGAAAGACAATAACTTTGGGTGCTTGATTTTGAGGAATTGTTGCTAAAGGAAACCCTGCTGACCCAACAGTTGCTTTAAATAGTTCGCTATCTGCTCCGTAAAGTTCTGACAATTCCTTTACCAAAACATCTTTGGTCAAAAAACCAGCTTCCTCAAGTTTTTCCTTTTGTCGATCAAGTAAAAGTGAAAACTTATCTTCAAAATTTTCAGAATTTTGCAATAATTCTTGATTTTGCATAAGAATAGTAAAACAAAATTGTATTCCTAAAATAAATTGTTCTCGTAATTCTTTTATTTCAGTTTTTGTCTCAAAGATAGCATCAAGAGACTTACGAGTAAGGCTTTGACCTTCGGCAATCATTGCATCTAGTTTGGCCTCACGGGAGTTCTCTATTTGATCATCATAAAGACTCAAGACAAACTCAACAGGAACTCCAAATGGGCCTACTACGGAAGCAAGAGATTTGGCGATCGCTCGAAGGTAATTAGGTATTTTTTGAGACATAATTTAAAATTGTAATAAAGGAATACTGATTACTTTTTGCTGGAGAACTGAAATAAAAGTATCTTCGGCAAAATGTTTGTCACCTAAATTCAATGTCCAAGCACTAAAATGGAAGTCTCTCATTTGCTTTTCTGTGGGATATGCTTTTTTCCCCTGTAGCCAAGGTAAATGACCGATTGGAGCGTCCAAATGCCAAGTCAGATCATTGTAACCTAACCACCGTCCATTTTTTCGCCATCCGACACGATTCGCAAAAGCATAGTAATCTTCCCCTTCTTGTTCATAGATACGAGCTTGAGTGGACAAACCAAATTTGTTGTGGCTATACTTTTTCCAAAGATTATCAAGAATAATTAAGTCATTATCAGATATTCTTTTAAGTTCAGTTGATGATAAGGCCTCATTGGGAATTTTTACAACAGAAAAATGAGAGGTTGATGTAAATTCTGGTTTATCGGTAGCTTTATAAAGAAGCCTGATCGTTTCCTGATCAGCTTCTAGCCAACTTTGTGCTTCTAGGAGTTGGCGAAGTTTGCTATAGCTAACCCCTTTATCAGAAATCAACTTATCTCTGTTTAAAAAATCATTTACGCTTTTTTGATCTTTAAATTTAAGCGTTGTTTTTTCTGACAAGTGAGGTAAAAGAGCTTCAATAATTGTATCTGCATTGCCGTTCCAAGTTTGGTATAGTTTATCATTGAGTAACGGTAAACTTTCTAATACCTTTTGTTTTTGTTTATTATCTGAAAATAAGGGAAGTACCTTAGTTTGGTCGGAATAAATTTCCTGATTGAGGACGGCAAAAAGCTCTCGCTTAGGAAAATTTTTGTTTAGAAAAGCTTCGCTCAAGACAACGATCACAAAACGAGAGATTCTTAAACCCTCATTTACTTTGGCTGTAATACTATCTCCCCATTTAATTTCAGCCCGATCATACCAAAAAGTAATGTCAGCTTTTTCTAAGCCTGAAACTAAAGGTTCCACAATCAGGAGTTTGTCTTCACTGGTATGACAAATAAATACGTCTTTCATAGTCTCTTTTACAAATGATTCTGGATTATTCAATTAGAAAAAAAATTGTTAACAGATAACGAATTAGATTGCTTTAAGCTTCTGATTCAGCCTCCTGTTTTATGTCAGAGTTTGATAGGTTTTTTGAGAAAATCCATAATAAACCTAAGATTATTGCCAAACTTATCAAGAAAATGACGACTCCCATTATTAGTTGTGAGCTTAGATAATTATTCGATACAAAAGCAATACTTGATGGTATGTTATAACTTCTATGATGAGAGAGACTATCCTCAACAGGAACCTCAATTAAAACAGACTTTGATGAGCCATCAAAAGCTGATTGATTAATTTGGAAAAATTTAGAATATCGCAATACCCAAAAAAGTGAATTCTTATTATTAGTCATACTGGTTACACCAGTCCCATATTTAGGCTCAGCAATCATTGATGGATTTTGTCCATCAAAATCAGAACGAACAATTCCGTCGCCATAATTAGGATTAAGTAAACCAATAGTAAAGTATAAAAACTTACCATCTGTTAATAAAGTATCCTCATAATTATTAATGGACAAAACTCCTTCACCTGTCCAGTTTCGTAAAATCGACAGTGCATCAATGGCTAATAAAACGGGATTGCTTATTTCTATTTTTAATAGAAGTTCGGTTGGCTTCCCGAAGCCGCCAGATTGATTACGAAGATTGCCGTCAATATGTGTATAAATAAATTTTCCATCTGTTGTTAAATGTTTTATCTGAGGCTTAAATGTTGTAGATTCATAGGGAAATTCAAAAAGCATGGAAAAATTATCCCCGTTGATATCTGATCTATAAATAAAAGGCTTTCCCTCTAAATTTTGTCCTAACCAAAAAAGAAACTTCCCGTCTGTCGTTAAAGAACTAGGAAGCCATCGTACTATTTGAGACCCGGCTTTTTGAGAAAGATCAACAACAACAGATGGTTTAGAACTATCAATGTCCATCTTATAAACATACATGGAAATGTTATTGTCATTACCTTCTTTAAACTCATAATCATAATCCAGCCAAAAAATAGATTTCCCACTACTAACCAGATTGATTCCTGTCTCATATTTCTCCTCAATATTAAATGTTTTTGGAATATCAAGAAATATAGATGGTTCAGTGTTATTACTTCTTAAAATATAAAATATGTCTTCTTTTTTCGTCGTCCAAATTAAATTACCTTCCTTTAGTTGTCCAAAAGCAGGGTACGCAGTTATAACTAGCGACAGTATGAAGATGAATAAAATAGTCAGTAATCTTAGTGTTTTTTTCATATTTAAGCCAGATGCGAATCAATTTAGCTTTCTTGGGTTTCTTGTGATCTATAGCTTTTCAAATGGAGTCTGGACAAGGCTTTCATGGCTTAGTTACCCAAGAAACTGTTCACAATACCCTTTGTCACAAATCGCCGAGAAGAACGTTACTGAGCGTTCGGTCGAACCGTAATCAAACTTAAGGACTTAACCTCCGCATCCGCATGAATGGCTCACTGAAAAAACCTATCCTTATAATATTCCATCACCCCCTAAGCGATCAAGTCCTTACACCGAAGATTGTGTTCTATAGTCATTTCAATTAAGATTGAGAATATTAATGCCAGAGTTCATAAGGGTTTAACTGGTCTAGAGTGTATCAGACTTATCTGAAATGACTATAATTCGCTTCTTATATAACACTTGCCGATTCCTCGCCGAACATTTCTCAGGCAACTTCGCCAGTTGGCTGCTGAAAGAGACTGTCATGATGGCGAAACTCAAACCATCGGAACTTTCCCTCGATCCGATTTGAGCCGATGCGATGATTGTACTCTAATCCGAGGATTCTATTCTTCACATCCAGTTCCAAACGTTGCCAAAGGAGGAAATCCCATTTCGGATGTTAGATTGCCGAGTTCGAGGTTTGCAGGGCTTGCTTTAGGGTGGCTCTTCGTTACTTGGTATGGTTTGATCGGGGGGCATAAATCGACTAAATCCTTATCTGGCCAAAGACTTAATTGATTAGTTCGTTCTAGTCGGGTGTTGGGTAAAATCGGTGCGATCGGCTTTCTCCATGGCTCAGGTTTTAGCATATATCGTGTAAATGCGCTAATATTCAAACTAAAGCCGTCCTAAAAAGACGGGGTTTGGAACTCAATTTTTCGATGACGACAATAATCGACGAGTTAAGGCAACAATGGCAAGATATCCTCTCTCAAACAGATGACTCCTTAACCGATCGCCAACGGGATACCATTATCAATTGGTTACTCGGTGAAGATAGCCAACGTTGGGAAAATTTAGACCAGAGAGATTTAGAAATTGCTAAACGGGGATTAGTCTATCTTTGGCAAATTTTGCGGCAACGCTATCTCAAGGTTAGTCCCACCCGCGCCTATCGTAACCTGATCGATCGTCTCGGTGCTTGTGTCACTCTCCGGCAAAAAATTCGCACTTGGGTTTCCCTAAGTCGCGATCGTCGGCAAGCGGTGGTCGATGTCTTGCAGGAAGTTATTCAGGAGATGTTAAATAGCGATCGCTATATGCAATCCCAGTTAGCATGGATCGCTCGTTGTACCACCGATCAAGCTACTCGCGATCAGCTGCTGTTAGCCACCCTGGAGGAATACGCTCTGCGTCCGATCCGCAATCAACCCCTGTTAGCCTATCGTTTTGTTAATTATCTCCGTCGTCAATCGAGGAGCGGTATCACTAATGTGCCGCAGCAAGAAATAATCCGGATTCTCTCGGATGAAATTAGTGGCGATGAGGGGGAAACTAGCTTAAGTTTATTGGACCAAAACGCGATCGCTACCTACGAAGATCAACGCACTTCCCAAGAAGCGCAAATTCAACGGGCAAAAGTTCAAGAGAGTTTTGCCAAGTATCTAGAGGAAAATGTTAGTCGGGAGGCGGTGACTTGGTTTAACCTCTATCTAGGGGGCGAAAGCCAAGATGCGATCGCCTTGGTGATGAATATTCCCATCCAACGGATTTATCGTCTCCGGGAAAAAGTTGGCTATCATGCGATTAAGGTTTTTGCCCTCAAGGAAGGGAGAGAATTAATCAGTGAATGGTTACAAATCAGCCCGAAAGAGCATAATTTTGGCTTAACTCTCAGTCAATGGCAAAGTTTCTATGCTGCCCTTTCTCCCACGGGTAAAAGCGTTATCGATGGCTTAAAAGCGGGTAAAACCCTTGAGGAAATCGCCGGCGAATTAAACTGTAAACGCACACAAGTGGTCAAAGAATGGACGCAACTTTATCTAAGCGCCCAAAGTCTCAGGACAAAAACCTAATCAGTTATCAGTTATCAGATTTGAGTTTTAAGTTTTAAGTTCACTGAGAAAACTCCCCACACCCCACTTCTCATCCCCTTTTTGATTTTTGACTTCAAGAAATATGTGGATTATTAGCAAAAAAGTCGGGGTATTTACCCATTATTTAACCCCTGCGGGGACATTTACCCCCAGCATCGACAAAGCCAGTAAATTTTCTGCTCGAGAAATGGCGGATATTATGGCTAAAAAATACGGGGGAATAGTCGAGGCAATGAAATAATTATGACCATTGGTATTTGGATTTTAGGTGATCAATTATGGACAGGACAAGCGGCCTTAGCCAATCGTCAAGCCTATGCACAGGAAACACCGGTTATTTTAATTGAATCCCACAATCATATTCGACAAAGACCCTATCATCAGCAAAAATTAGTTTTAATCTGGTCGGCGATGCGTCATTTCGCTGAAGAATTAAAAACTTTAGGATGGTCTGTCACCTACGAAGTTACTGAAGATTTTGAGCCGATTTTATCTGCTTGGATTAAGCGATTAGGTATTAAGGAATTACAGATTATGATGCCTAATGATTTGCCATTTATTAGATTAATTAAAAATCTCAATTTACACTGTGCTATCACCCTAATTGATAATAATCACTTTCTCTGGACAAGGACAGATTTTAATAATTGGGCTAAATCTCGTAAAAGACTATTACTAGAGGACTTCTATCGAGAAAGTCGCAAAAAATGGCAGATTTTAATGGAGAACAATCAACCCATAGGAGGACAATGGAACTTTGATAAACAAAACCGCAAACCGCCCAAAGATGGATTAAAAACTGCTGCTCCTCTTTGGTTTAAACCTGATGAAATTACCCTTCAAGTTATCGCTGATGTGGAAGCTTTAGATATTCCTAAATATGGAAAAATTAAACCTTTTCCCTGGGCAGTAACCCGCAGACAAGCTTTACAAGTCTTGGAGCATTTTATTACTAATTGTCTGCCCAACTTTGGCTCCTACCAAGATGCGATGATAACGGGAGAAGAAACCCTCTGGCATTCCCTATTATCCCCCTATCTTAATCTAGGATTACTAACGCCGTTGGAAGTGATTCAAGGGGCAGAAATTGCCTATAAAAAAGATAATTTAGCCCTAAATAGCATTGAAGGATTTATCCGTCAGGTGTTGGGATGGCGCGAATATATGCAGGGGATTTATCATTATTTGGGAGAAGATTATGCTAATCATAATTGGTTTGAGCATCAACAACCCTTACCAGCTTTCTTTTGGGATAGTAATCAAACCGAGATGAATTGCCTCAAACAAGTATTATCACAGGTGGAAAATACTGGTTATGCTCATCATATTCAAAGATTAATGATCTTGAGCAATTTTGCCTTAATTTTTGGTTGCTCTCCCCAAGAGATTGAAAACTGGTTTCATAGTGTTTTTATCGATGCCTACGATTGGGTAATGCAGACTAATGTACTGGGAATGGGACAATTTGCCGACGGGGGAATTCTCGCCTCCAAACCCTACGCCGCCTCGGCCAACTATATTGATAAAATGAGTGATTATTGTCGGGGTTGTGTCTATAAGAAAAATGAACGAGTCGGGGATTTAGCCTGTCCTTTTAACTTTCTTTACTGGGATTTTTTGGCACGACATCGAGAAAAATTAAAATCCCAAGGTCGAGTTAATATGATTTTAGGTCATCTCGATCGAATGTCGGCAGCTGAACTCGCTCAAATGCGCTACCAGTCCAATCAATTACGAGCTATCAGTAGTCAGCTTTAAATCAGTTATCAGTTATCAGTTCACTGATTACTGTTTACTCCTCACTGAAAAACCCCGAAACCCACTATGATAATTGCTGTATGAGTAAATCTAAGGAAAAAAACCGGATTGCCTATCAGGAATTTGGAGATCAAAGTAATTCTCAAGCTTTTGAGCGTTCCATACCCGAATTACCCCCAAATCAGCAGAATTTGCGAGTACAAACCTCCCGCTCTGGTCGTGCGGGAAAAACCGTTACCATAGTTACAGGTTTTCAATGCCATACCGAAACTCTGACGAAATTATTAAAACAGTTAAAAACTGCTTGCGGAACGGGTGGTACAGTTAAAGAAAATACCATTGAGATCCAAGGAGAGCATCGCCAAAAAATACTACAAATTCTCATTGAATCGGGTTACAAAGCCAAAATTAGCGGAGGATAGCTAAAAATCATGATTCCTTCTTGGTTGCTTATCGGTGTCGTGGGATTTTTGGTAGCGTTAGCTGGGGGATTACTCAATTCTCGCGATGTGCGTTGGTTTGCGCGTTTGCGTCGTCCCGATTGGTTAACCTTTGAAAGATTAATCCCTCTTATCTGGACAATTATCTATATTTGTGGCGCAATTTCTGCTTATTTAGTCTGGGAAGCTCAACCGGCTAATCGCTGGTTTTTGATGGCTTTTTATCTGTTGGTGGAATTGACTATTACTGCCTATACTCCCGTCACCTGTAAACTACGCAGTCTCAAAGCGGGAACGATTATCGGCGGTACGGGTTTTTTCTTGGGTTGTCTTCTGGCGCTCTTGGTTTTCCCTGTTTCTTCTTGGGCGGGTATCCTACTCCTACCTTACCTGATCTGGAGTCCGATTGGTACCTATGTGACTTGGGAAATGAGTCATCTCAATCCTCGGGATGTCTAGACAGGAAAAGTGGGGTGGGTTAAAAATTAACCCATCCCACAGATATTATTGCCATCTACCAACTTAAAAATCTAGACTGTTTTTTGCGCTCTAACTCGCTCTACCCTGACAGGACTGGAGCAATCAAGGAAGTCAGGAACCTCCTGACGACAGTGAGAACAATACCAGTAGGCACGACTAGCTACAAGGTGACGAAGGGTAATTCCCGAACAAATCGGGCAGCCGTGCATGGATTGTTAGAGAAATTTTAAACGTTTTTAAAATTGTCCTACCTCCCACTGCGATCCTAAACAAAATCGCCGCTCTTTAAATCTAACTTTAGGTAGAAACCTAGTGTTTCCTTCGATAGATTCCCCAGAAAATACTCAGGGATGAGGACGGAAAAGATGGGAATGTTGCGGGTGATAAAGTTGCGATCGAGTTCCTGTAATCTGGTTTAAAGCGGGACTAATGAGATAAAGGGTAGTTCTAGTTAAATCTTCCCGATGGGTTAGTTGGGCTATTTCTGACAGGGGGACAACCCAGATTTTTTCGTCGGGCCAACCGAGACGGAAACAAACGGCCACCTGTTGCTCTGGCTGGTAGTATTGTAGGAGTTTTTCCTGGGCTTTGTCAACATGACGAGCGGCTAAATATAGGCATAAACTGGCTTTATGAGCGGCTAAAGAGGCTAATTCTTCACTTTCTGGCATGGGAGAGGCTTTTCCTTCCACCCGGGTTAGAATAATTGTCTGGACTAATTCCGGAATCGTTAATTCTAGGGCCAATTTGGCCGCTAATCCTTGAAAGGCACTAATTCCAGGGATTAGCTGAAAGGGTATATCTGCTGCTGTCAAAAGCTCAATTTGTTCTTGGATGGCACTATAGAGACTTAAATCCCCCGATTGCAGTCGCACCACCGCTAAACCCCGACGCACGCGATCGATCATTAAAGGGATAATTTCCTCTAGGGTGATGCTACTGGTGGGAATTAACTCGGCATCTTTAGGAGTGTCCTCAAGAATCTGTTTGGGGACGAGGGAATCAGCAAAGACGATAACATCGGCTTTTTGGAGAATTTTATAGGCTTTTACCGTCAATAATTCTGGATCTCCGGGGCCGGCGCCAATAAAATAGACGGCCGGGGAGAGCGCCGAGGAGTCAATTAAAGTCATACTAAATCCTGTTTAAAAGGGGTGTAGGGTGTAGGGGTGTAGGGTGTGGGGAGAATAAATAAAAATAATCTCCTGAATCCTGAATCCTATCATTAACCTGAACATTTGTATTTAATTAGGGTGAAACTGACTATACAATATTAATGATAAAGCACAGTCAGCATTGACAATGATTAGCGATCAATCCCTCCCCCTCCAAAATATTGAAGCGGAAGAATCTATCCTAGGTGGCATTTTGCTAGATCCAAAAGCGTTAGGTAGAATCAGTGATTTTTTAATTCCAGAAGCTTTCTATGTGAAAACCCATCAAGATATTTATCGTGCGGCGCTTGCTTTACAAGGGAAGGGAAACCCGACGGATTTAATGACGGTTAGCAGTTGGTTACAGGATAATCATCTGCTGGAAGAAATCGGGGGAATGCCGCGATTGTTACAATTAATTGAGCGCACTGTCTCGGCTGCCAACATTGATCGCTATGGGGAATTAGTGATGGATAAATATATGCGTCGTCAGTTAATTTCCACGGGGGGAGAAATTATCGAGTTAGCCAGAGATACGACACTAGAATTAGAAAATGTTTTCGATGAATCGGAACAAAAGATTTTTCGTCTCACCCAAAAACGACCCCAGGAGGGTTTAATTTTTCTGGGGGATACTTTAATGGAAACTTTTAACGAAATTGAGAAAATGCAGGAGACGACCACTCTACCCGGTATTGAAACTCAATTTTATGATCTCGATGCCATGACCAGTGGTTTACAACCCTCAGATTTAGTTATTATCGCGGGGAGGCCTTCCATGGGAAAAACTTCTTTTGCTCTTAATATTGCCTATAATATCGCTCAACAGAATTTACCTGTGGCTGTCTTTAGTTTGGAGATGTCCAAGGAACAATTAGCCCAACGTTTGTTATCGAATGAGGCTAGAATCGAAAGTAATCGGATTCGCTCGGGCCGTTTGGGACAAAATGATTTAGATAAGGTTATTGTGGGACTAGAAAAGTTATTAAATTTGCCCATATATATCGATGATAGTGCCAATTTAAGTGTGATTCAAATGCGTTCCCAAGTGCGGCGTTTACAGGCAGAAAAAAAGGGACAAATGGGATTAGTTTTAATCGATTATCTGCAATTAATGGAAGGAGGAGGTGATAATCGCGTTCAGGAAATTTCCAAAATTACCCGCAGTCTTAAGGGTTTAGCAAGAGAAATTCACGCTCCAGTAATTGCTCTTTCTCAGTTAAGTCGCGCTGTGGAATCTCGCAATAATAAAAGACCGATGATGTCCGATTTACGCGAGTCGGGATGTTTAGCGGGTGATAGTTTAGTTGAGTTAGCTGATCCCCTTGCTAAAGTACCAATTTGTGAGTTAGTGAATTGCTCTAATTTTACGGTTTTTGCTCTTAATGAGGAAACAATGAAATTAGAAAAAGCACTGGTAACTAAGGTCTTTTCCACAGGATTTAAGCCAGTTTTTCGATTAACAACTCGTTTAGACCGCACGATTAGAGCTACAGCCAATCATAAATTTTTGACTGTCCACGGTTGGCAAAGATTAGATGAATTAAATATTGGTAATTGTATCGCTTTACCTCGCTCTCTGAGTAATTCAGACCTAACTTTTAATTGGGATGAAGTTATGGCAATTCAAGCGGATGGAGAGACAGAAGTGTATGATTTAACAGTAGATAAATTGCATAACTTTATTGCCAATAATATCATCGTCCATAATAGTATTGAACAGGATGCGGATTTAATTATGATGTTATACCGAGATGAATATTATAACCCCGATAGTCCCGATCGAGGTGTGGCTGAAGTAATTATTACTAAACACCGTAACGGTCCCACCGGCACAATTAAGCTACTTTTTCAACCAGAATTTACCAAGTTTCTCAATCTTAAACAAAGTCGCTCTAATTATTAAAATGCAAGCAAATATTAATTATAAAACCCCCAATTGGCTCTTAATACTTTTGATAATTATCCTAACTCTTGGTGTGGTTTTTCGTTGGGCAAATATCGATAAAAAAGTCTATTGGCATGATGAATCCTACACCACCATTAGAACCACTGGTTATCAAGCAAAGGAAATCGCTGATACTATCTTTCAAAATCGTCTTTTATCTACCACAGAATTAGGAAAATTTCAACAACTGAAACCCGAAAGTAATGTTTTTGATACAATTAAATCTCTCGCTAAAGAAGATCCTCAACACCCACCTTTATACTTTATTATCTCTCGCTATTGGGAAAAAATATTCAGTTTTTCTCCTGTTTCTTCCCGCAGTTTAGCGATTGTTTTTAGTCTTCTCTCTTTGCCATTGATTTACTATCTATCCCTAGAACTATTTACATCAAAGTTAACGGCAATTCTAGCAGTAATTTTATTAGCACTATCTCCAGTTGATATAATATTTGCTCAAATATCCCGTCAGTATAGTCTTTTAGTTATGTTAACGATAATCAGTCAATTAATGCTGTTAAAATGCCTAAAAAAAAGAACTCTTGTTAATTGGTCCTTATACACTCTCTCTAATACTCTCGGACTCTACACCCATCTCTTTTTTATTCTCAACTTATTTGCTCAGGCAGCTTTGATACTTTGGTATCTTCTTATGAAACCAGAGCGAAAAAATACCTTGATATTTTTCCTGTTATCTGGGTTAACAATGATAATTTTATACATACCCTGGTTACAGGTTTTTTTAACTAACTCTAAAAAGGCCTTTAGCTCCACCAGTTGGGCTGCCGTTAACTATCTTGATTGGGGATTGTTCAGTAAATTATGGCTCTTAACTTTTACCTGTCCATTTAGCGATAGCGATTTTGGTTTTAATAACATCTTCACCTATATATATAGACTAATTTTTTTAATCTTAATTATCTATGCTTTGCAGCGAGTTTATCGCTACAATAACCCCATAGCTTTTACTTTTCTGATTACCTCAACCCTAGTACCTTTCCTCGCTTTAGTCATTCCCGATCTAATTTTGACCACCACTAGATCAACTGTCACCCGTTATCTAATTGCCTCCTTTCCCACTATCTATATAACTGTGGCTTTTTTCTTGTCACAATTGCTTAGTCGAGGTAAAATTTTAGGTAAAATTATCTTGACTTTTTTGTTAACTGCTAGTATAATATCGAACTTTAATAATGCTCTTTCCGAAACCAGTTGGGCAAAAGTTCCTAGTTATTGGAATGGCGAAGTTGCTAGAAAAATCAATGCGGTCCCCAATGCCATTATTATTAGCGACGAAGGTAATGACTGGACTAACTTAGGTGATTTGCTTTCCCTTAATTATCGTCTTAATGCTGATGTACAATACTTCCTGACTACCACTAACCCCGATACCGATAAGTTAAAAGAAGTCCTAGAAATTCCCCAGGTCAACTTATTTCTTTTTCGTCCTTCCAATCGGTTATTACTGGCCCTAGATCAATTCGATATTCATCTTGATTATTTCTATCCTCAAGGCCAATTGTCGCGAGTGAAGAAATAGGTAAATATATATTTTTGGTCAATCTAGCCTGAAAGAGTTGAGCAAAGCCGGTATCATAACCAGTTAAAACCGTTAATCTTCACCTTAAAGAAATGACTTTTCTAATTCCGACTAGCGTTTGGCGGCAAATTCTTAAAAAGCTCCCTATACTACTATTCTTAGCATCTTTTCTGATAGTCGTACTATTAGGCTATTTTTCTACCGCTTTCTCTCAAAGTCGAGCTCCTGATATTCGCGGTGTTTGGATTACCACCAACGATACTGGGATGCTGATGGACAGGGATAAACGACAACAGGCGATCGAGCAATTAGTTAATCTTAATTTTAATGCTATCTATCCCGTGGTCTGGAATTCCGGTTATGCTCTCTATCCTAGTGCGATCGCAAAACGGGAAGGAATACAGCCTTTTGTGCCTACGGGAGCGCAGGGACAAGATATCTTGGCAGAATTGGTGGAACAAACCAGTAGCAGGGGATTATTGGTCATTCCTTGGTTTGAATTCGGATTTATGGCCCCTCCCACCTCAGAATTAGCCTTAAAACATCAGAACTGGTTAACCCAAAAACGCGACGGGGGGACCACTTGGGTGGGGGCAGCCGGTGAGGTGGTGTGGTTGAATCCCTTCCGTCCCGAGGTGCAGAATTTTCTGCGGGAATTAGTCTTGGAAGTGGTGGGACAATACGATATTAACGGCATCCAATTCGACGATCATCTGAGTTTACCAAACGAATTCGGCTATGATCCCTATACTATCGCTCTTTATCAACAGGAAACCGAAAAAACGCCTCCAGCTAACCCCCGGGATCCTGAATGGACAAAATGGCGGGCCGATAAAATCACCGCTTTTCTGGCTAATCTCAAAGAATCAATTCAGGCAATTAAACCGAATATACTGCTTTCGATCGCCCCTAATCCCTACGAATTCGCCTATAATGGTCATTTACAGGATTGGCTCGCTTGGGTGCGGCAAGGATTAGTCGATGAGTTAATCGTACAGGTTTATCGTCCCGATCTGCCCAGTTTTCTCAAACAAATAGAGCGTCCCGAAATTCAGGAAACCCAGCAAACTATCCCCACCGGTGTGGGGGTTTTAACCGGTTTACGCAATCGACCGATTGCCCTACCCTTGATTGAAGAAAAGGTATTGGCTGCTCGTCAACGGGGTTTAGGGGTGATTTTCTTCTTTTATGAAAGTCTCTGGCAGCAAGCTTTGGAACCTCCAGAAACCAGAAAAGCGGCAATTCAAGCGATGTTTTCGCAACCCATCACTCCCCGTCTTCCCGTGGTGGAAAATCTCCCCTTAGTTAGTACTCCTGAACCTGTTTATCAGCCAAGACTAACTCCCACACCTCCCCCCTTAGCACCGGACGGTATCGAAATTCCTGTAATTCCCCCTCCTGGTAGTTAATAGCAATTTTTGCCCAGAGAAATTACAGATCAAATCGGCGAATTTAAGTCCCCCTTTTCCCTTTTTTTAAGAGGGATGGAGATGCCGGGGGGATGAAAGTTTTTTAGTCAGATTTTGGCGAACTGGTAAGCTATTGAAGATATTGCTTTTTTTGAGTTAGACGTACTCATTCTCCCCTAACTAGAACTCTTGCAAATTAATTATGGCGTTTCCTGTTCGCAAGAGGTACATTTTCGATGGTGAAAAGTTTAATCAGCAAAGGTTTAACTGTGCCACACAGGTGTGAGAAACGCTATAACGCTCTTGGAGGGACTCTGGCAAAAGTCTTACAGTCTCTAAACTCTAGCTCTATTATGGGGTAAGCCTTCAAGCTATCGCTAACTAACAGAAACCCGAAATTTGGGTTTTTATTAGAAAAAAAGTTAGCGATCACTTGTCAAGCAAGGGTTTCAGAATCTGGATTCGGTCAGGGATTTCCGAAAGTTCCAGAAGAGCGATAACCTTGTTTCCTAACTCTAGAAGCCAAGGCACCCAACCCTAACCCCAATAAGGCGACAACAGCACTCAGTTCAGGGGTAGATTGTACCAGTACGGAACCTGGAATACCCAGTGTGATGTTATAAAATGATTCACTTCCTAGGGGGTCTATAAGACGACCCAATAGAACGCCAATGCAAAAATGAAACGCATCATTGAGAAATTGTTTGAAAATGGGGAATAAATTGTGAAAAAATTAAACGAACCTTCAGTCCGATCACAATTAACCCCAAAGAAGTCAAAAATCCCCCTTCAGAACCCCGTGACACTAATAACTGAATAAAACTACATTCCCATAATTTCGTAACCGGAATCCACATAAATAATCTGACCGGTAATACCACTAGCAAGATCACTGGCTAAAAAAGCGGCCGTATTTCCTACCTCAATTTGTGTCACTGTGCGATGTAAAGGAGCGATTTCTTCCACATGATGGATCATATCAAGAATTCCCCCCACGGCCGAAGATGCCAAGGTGCGAATTGGACCGGCAGAAATACCATTAACTCGGATCTTTTGGCCACCTAATTCGGCGGCCAAATAGCGAACACTCATTTCTAAACCGGCTTTTGCCACCCCCATTAAATTATAGTTAGGAATTACCTTGACACCACCGAGATAGGTAAGAGTGATAATACTTCCCCCTTCCGTCATCAAAGGTTTAGCCGATCGCGCTAGACGGGTTAGGGAAAAAGTGCTAATATCTAGGGACTTAGTGAAAGCTTCCCGGGGAATGGCGGTAAAATCCCCCGTTAAACCCTCTTTATCGGCAAAAGCGAGACAGTGAATCAAAATATCCAGTTTGCCCCATTTTTCCGCCACTATAGCGAAAGTATCTTCTACCTGTTGGTCATTTTGGACATCGCAGGGGACGTAAAAAGCGGGATTAAGTTCATCGGCCAATTCTCGCACTTTTTTCTCAAAACGGCCTTTTTCGTCGGGGAGATAGGTGACACCGATATTTGCACCAGCTTGATGGAGTTGTTGGGCAATTCCCCAAGCGATCGAGCGATTATTGGCAATTCCTGTCACTAGGGCGTTTTTTCCCGTTAAATCTAACATAGTTCTCGTTTCTCTTACAAAAATCTCCCCAATAGCCGACCCCAGCGAGATTCGGTATAATAGGGATACAGATAACAGGGCAGCAATGATCACCCCTTCCCCATTGTCTGGCAAAAAGCGCCCAAAACTTTTCCCAGTTTAGGCAGCGGTTATGTTTAATAGAGGTGACACTCGTTGCATAATAAAAACAATTTTCCCCTTTTTTGGATGTGAGATGGACTTATCATTAATACAAGATAAACCCCTAGCAGATGTGTTCCGTCGAATCGGCAGCGGCAATTTCCCCCCGGTGGTGGAGTTGTTCGAGCGTGGCAAAACGATTTTTTTTCCTGGAGATCCCGCCGAAAGAGTCTATTTTTTGCTGAAAGGAGCCGTTAAGTTGTCGCGAGTCTATGAAGCGGGAGAAGAAATTACCGTGGCTCTACTGCGGGAAAATAGCGTCTTTGGTGTGCTATCCTTACTGACTGGTCAGCGATCGGATCGTTTTTATCATGCCGTGGCTTTTACTCCGGTAGAATTACTCTCGGCCCCGATCGAGCAGGTAGAAAGATCCCTCCGCAATAATCCCGATTTATCAATGTTGATGCTGCAGGGTTTGTCATCGCGGATTCTGCAAACAGAAATGATGATCGAAACCTTAGCTCACCGGGATATGGGTTCACGTTTGGTCAGTTTTTTATTAATTCTCTGTCGTGATTTTGGGGTTCCCACCACCGATGGCATCCGGGTGGATCTAAAATTGTCTCACCAAGCGATCGCCGAAGCGATCGGTTCTACCCGCGTCACTGTCACCCGTTTATTGGGGGAGCTGCGGGATCAAGAAATGGTCTCAATTTACAAGAAGAAAATTACCGTCCATAATCCCGTCGCTCTCAGTCAACAATTTACTTAAAATTCTGGATGACTAGCGCTTATATTTTAGTTTTGGCCATCGTGGTTTTAGGTGGTCTGATAGCGGCGATTGGCGATCACATAGGTAGCCGTATCGGTAAGAAAAGGATGCGTTTATTTAATCTGCGTCCGAAACAAACCGCAACTTTGATGACGATTGTAACGGGAATTTTGATCGCTGGCTCGACTTTAATTGTCTTGTTTGCTTCTAGTAAATCCCTGCGTCAAGGAGTTTTTGAACTGGATCGCCTTTTAAATGAACGTCGTGCCGCTATTAAGGATTTGGAAAGTCAGGTAAGAAAAACCACCGAACAAAAAAATCGAGTGGAAAAGGCTTTAAAAACGGCTAAAAGTGAACAGATAGCTGTGCAGAAACGTCTAGAGGTTCTTAATAAAAATTATCAAGCTTCTCGTCAACGTTTGCGATTAGTTTCGGGACAGTTGGAAAAGTTTCGGAAGGAAGTGGCTAATTTAAACAATGAACGAGTTATTTTAACTAATCAAAAGGCAGAGTTAAGCAGTCAACGGGATCAATTGTTTCAACAAAAATCAATTCTTTCTGGTCAAATAAATCAACTACACACCACCCTTCAAGTTAGAGATAAAGAGTTAGCTAATCAACAAAAGTTATTAACAGCCAGACAAGCGCGACTTCAACAGTTGGAAACTCAACAAAAAACCCTACAGCTAGAAATTGATCGCCGGGATCAGCGCATTGGAGAACTCGATCGATCGATTGTGGATAAAAATTTAGCTTTGGAACAGCGCGAGGAAAAATTAAAGGATTTAGAAAGCCAAATGGCTTTTCTTAAGCGGGAAGTGGAAGTTTTAGAACAATACTATCAAACCTATCAAGAATTGCGGGAAAAACAAATTGCTATTTTCCGGGGGCAGGTGTTATCTTTTGGAGCTTTTCGTATTGTCGATCCCCAAGCTATTGTCGCTGTTATTGATAAGTTATTGCGGGAAGCGAATATGAATGCTATCCGTGCGACCCAACCGAATCAGCCTAATTTTGACCAGCGTTTAGTTAAGATCACAAAAGCACAGGTAGAACAGTTAAGTCAACAATTACAGGACGGTAAAGAATATGTGGTGAGAATCCTTTCCGCAGGTAATTATGTCTTAGGAGAAAGCGAGATTCGTGTCTTTGCTGATGTGGTTCCCAATCAAAGAGTTTTTGAGGAGAAACAGGTAATCGCTGCCGTTTCTATTGATCCCCAAAATATGACAGAAGAAGACCTACAAAAGCGCTTAGATTTACTCTTAGCTTCGGCTCAATTTCGCGCTAGAAGTGCGGGAGTTTTAGGGTCAATTCAAGTGGAAGATGGTTTATTAACTACAGTGGTTAACTTTATTGGTCAAGTGAAAAAGTCAGGTAATTCTATCGAGACACTTGAGGCAGTTGCTGCTAGTAAAACCAATACATCTGGACCGTTAACCTTGCGTTTAGTAGCGGTAAAAGATGGTAAAATTATTTTTAGTACGTCCTCTTAAAAGATAGCTAAAGTTAGGAGTTGAGATTAAAATCAACTCCTTCGTAAATATCGACAAGATTTAAGCTAATTCCTAAAGAATCTAGAGTTATAATTTCCCTAGCTGGGAGGGGATAAAACTTCGATAATTACACAGGGATTTAAGATTTCATCGTTGCGATTATCACTAAATAATGGTTCCCCAGCAATGATCATTAAATCTGGGTATAAACCGCGATTATATTGGGGTATCCATAGTCGCAAATCACTGGGAAAGACTTCATAAATAGTTTTCCTTAAAGCATTGTCTAACAAGCGAATTAAATTGCGTACCAGTCGATTATGATTGATACTTCCCCCTGTCATCTCGATAATTTCCCCGTCGTGATATTCCTGTTTAGTTTCCGCTCTAGTCTCTAAATTACGATATTCTTCTAAGCTGAGGGTTTTGGTAGGAGATCGAGTTAGCATTTTCTCTGTCACAGAATTTTTAATCCTCCCGATTATAACCTAGATCACAGAAAAAAAGGTTATCATTCATCAATTATTCCTCAATTAAAATTAATTTCTTCGTAAATACCGGCAGGATTTAAGCTAATTCCTAAAGAATCTAGAGTTATAATTCCCCTTGTTGGGGTGTATTCTTGCAGTAACCAAGGGGATAAAACTTCGATAATTACACAGGGATTTAAGATTTCATCGTTGCGATTATCACTAAATAATGGTTCCCCAGCAATGATCATTAAATCTGGGTATAAACCGCGATTATACTGGGGTATCCATAGACGTAGATCGCTAGATTGAAGACGATAATTAGTTCCTCTTAAAGCTAATTTAAGCAGGAAAATAAGATTAATGAGAATACTATTATGATTGATGCTTCCCCCCGTCATCTCGATGATTTCCCCGTCGTGATATTCGTGTTTAGTTTCTGCGCTAGTTTCTAAATTACGATATTCTTGTAAGCTGAGGGTTTCGGGAGGAGATGAAGTCAACATTTTTCTAGATTAGATATTTTTTTATTTAGTCATAACACAATTAATGCTACCTATTTAATTCTAATTCCCCTTGAAGAAAATCAATAAATTGTCTAGCAGTTCTTCCCGATCGCCCATTATGTTGGGTTGCCCATTGTTTGGCACGAAATTCTAAGTCTTCTAAGCTAATTTTTAATTTAGCTAAACTGGCTAAATGACGTACTATTTCCAGATATTTTTCTTGATTAGCTGGTTCAAAAGTTAGGGTTAAACCAAAGCGATCACTAAAGGATAATTTTTCTTGTACTGTGTCCCAATTATGCACTTCATCCCTATCTTTTGGTTGGGGTCGATCTGCAAAAAATTCTCTGACTAAATGTCGGCGATTAGAGGTGGCATAAACTACGACATTTTTCGGTCTAGCGGTGATGCTTCCCTCTAAAACAACCTTTAAAGCTTTAAACGCTTCATCGTCTTCTTCAAAGGATAAATCATCAACAAAGATAATAAATTTTTGCGGTAAATCTCGCAGAATTTCAATAATTAATGGTAGGTCTTTTAATTGGGATTTGGCCACTTCAATTAAGCGCAATCCTTGACTATGGTATTTTGGCAATAATCCCTTGACTAGAGAGGATTTTCCTGAACCACGACTGCCATAGAGTAGCACATTTAAAGCGGGATAACCTGCTAATAAAAACTCAGTGTTTTTAATCAAGGTTTCCTTAGGCATTTCATAACCGACTATTTCTTGAATCTGCACGGGATCGGGATGAGCAATTCCTTGTAATCGACCTTCTTGCCACCTTAAAGCTTGATAACGGGCAAAAATTCCTGTACCACATTCGCGATAATAATCTGCTAGATCTTCGACTAATTCGATCCAATTTAAACCGGAATGTAGAAAACTTTCTAATTTATTGTCCACTTCCCAAGTCGGGAAATTGAGAAATTTAATTTGTTCCAAAATTGTCGAATTGCTGAGGCTATAAATGCTAGAATTATAGAGAGATTGAAGGATAGATAAATCCTGTTTAACGCCATTAATTAAAGATTCGGGTAACTCCCAAAAACTTTTTTTCTGTACCTGTTGACTAAAGGGATTATCATCTAATAAAATTTGTTCGACTAGAAAATCATTCCAGCTGATATTTTTAGAGGCTAAAGCTTGAAACAATTTACCATAAGCTTTGAGAAAATCGGCGAGATTATCCGTAGATAATAGGGTAATAAATGCCTTGCCAATAGCATTGTCAAAAACCCCTTGATATAAAACTAACAAGCTGACTTTTTGATAAATTTCAGAGATCATTTTTTATTCTCTACTAATAACTAACATTTCATTACCGCCTTTTTGGAATTCGTAGTCTGATTTAATAATTGCCGTCCTGTAGCCGAGAGAATGTAAATCAGTTATTATTCTATCAAGATAGGGTGATCTCTGCAACATTAAGGTTAAAAGGGGAAAAATGCGTAGTTCCCGACTAACTCGCAGAATTTCTTGAATTGATTGCAGATGAAATTGATAACTTAATTGTTCAGAGTATAAAAATAAAAAGTGAGAACAAAGGGCGAGATCAAAAGTTTGGTCAGAGAAATTTAATGACGGTAATTCTCCGATTTGATAACGTCCTTGCTGTTTACCTAAATCGTAATCTGCCAGAAAAATTTCTAAAGCTTGTTGACGATTTTTCCTTAAATCTTCGGGAGATTGATGATAACTCCAGACCCAATCATCGGGAGTGGCCGCTACTTGAGCGATAATATTATCAACTACTGCCTCAAAACGCTGTTTAATTTCCTCTCCAGAAAAATTATACACAGGATCGATAGAAATTGCTTGACTTTCTTGCTTGCTGGCCGTGGCGTTAAAACTGGCTGGTCCATCAGCAACTGCTAAAATTTTACCCTGTAAATCTTGGCAGGAAAGTTTAAACATTTTGACGTATTCATCAAAAGAACGTCCAAAAGGAACCACCTTATCTAACTTCATTACCATAACTAATTAATTCTCCCAATTTATTTGATAAAATTTAACCAATCTTGGATTTCCTGTCCTAACCAGAGACATTCATCCTCGCGGAGATTCTGACCGATAAGATAATAATTTTTAGCCGTCCGCAGACGAATCTGGTAGTTACCTTCTGTGCCATTGCTATGGAGAAAAATACCCCATAAATCTTGAGTTTTAAAAGCAAATTTTTTGTAGATAAAATTGAAAAGTTTATATTTAATTAAAACTTCTTGAGGAGTAAAAATCAATTGCATCTGACGCAAACAAACACAACCAATTAGAGCTATAATAAAGGTAAGAATCGGGGAGATAAAAACAGTGACAGTAAGGACAATCGCCAAAGACCAGAGGGTAGGCGCATCCGAAGGTAGCTTAATTTTTGGGGGTAAATTAATCTCTAAATTATCTCGGTGTTTAGCGATACGGATGGAACTGTGGGGAGGTTTTGGTAATTTCTTAGGATCGACCAAACTTAATACTTGACGATGGTAGGGATCCTGGAGAAATTTCAGAGCTTCTCTGGCACTTTTAAACCGCTTTTCTACCGCCATATCGGTCATAGTTTCTAACCAATCGATTAAATCATCATCGATTGTCACCAGTTGACGAAATTGAATTTTAGAGTCGCGATGGGGCAGTTCTATCGGCACAATTCCCGTCAATAAATGAATTAAAGTCATACCTAAAGCATATAAATCAGAACTGGGAACTGCCCGGCCCCAAAATTGTTCTAGGGGTGCATAACCACTCGTTCCCACCACAGTAAAAGTAACTCCTGTTACTGCACCCCTGGACTGAACTGCCCCAAAATCCACTAAATAAACGTTATTTTCCAAGTTAATAATTAAATTACTAGGTTTAATATCTCGATGTAATACTGGGGGCGATAATTCATGCAAATAAATGAGAATTTCGAGAACTTCTTGGGCAATATTCCGAATTATCATAGGGGTGAAACGTCGCCCCTTTTCTAAGCGATCGCTTAAGGATTCTCCCGGTATATAATCTTGTACAAGTACAAACCAAGGAATCCCGTCACCTTGATTTTTATCGAGGGAAAAATAATCGCGATAGCGGGGAATACGGGGATGATGGAGAGAAGCTAAGACGGCGGCCTCCCGTTCAAATAATTTTAATTCTTCCCACTCCATCTGGGGACTGAAAGCGAGGAGTTTAATAATTACCGATTCCTGGGATAATATATCGGTAGCTAACCAAGTTTGACGACCGATAGCGGTATTGCCTAGGCGTTTTTGCAGTTGGTAACGTTCAGCTAAAAGAGAATCAGAAGTAAAGGTCATAGTGGCTTTTCCCTTATTTAGACCTGTTTTTTTCAGGAAAACTGCTGTCTGGTACTAATTAATATCAATTTGTTTTTTGGCTGTCCAACAAAGGGCGATTCCTTTTTCTTTATAGGAAGATTCTCCGACAAAGATAGGATATAATTCAGATTCACCACGATAGATGATTTCTTGACCATCAAATCCTAGAAAAATCGGTTGGTTGGGTTGAATTGCCTGATAATCTCGTTGGAGAATCTGAGGATGTAACATGGCTTTAATTTTACCCTGTTCATCCCTAGGATAATCGATCGAGCCTAAACGTTGGTAAACTGTTAGGGATTCGCTGAAAGTATCGAGATGGGCAGCGAGATAATTTTCCTGTTCGATATAGTCTAGGATTTGATAGATGAGTGTTTCGGTTTGACGAAAAAGATAGGGACAGATGACACCATGGTTAATGGGACCGATTTCGAGGGTAAAAGCTAGGAGACAAATTCCTTTCAGAAAATGATTTTCTTCCTCGCTGACGGGATGATAAATTAAGCGCACTTCAGGATTAATTTTAGTCAGATAGGTAAAGAGTTTTAATAGCCAAGGATGGGGATTAGAATAAATAATCGCCAGCATCATGTTAGATGTGGTGCTGTGAATATCGATTAATAAATCAATGGATTTTTCTCGGATTTCTTTGACTATTTTTTTAGCTCGTTTTTGTTCGTATTGCTGATAATTGGGATTCACTAAATCTTTCTGGTTAAAACAACGATTTAAATCCGCATCGATATATCTAACCCGTTGCTTTAGGGCCAAGGGATTAGCGATGAGACTGTGGGATTGAAAACTGCTGCGAGCAATAAGATTAGGTGAGTTTTGCAGGTATTTAACCAAATAAGCGGGAGTTAGTTCATTGCCATGCACACCAGCAATTAAAGCCAGATTTTTAATAGTAGTTTTCTTATCGATCATTTTTTATAATTTTTGAAAAGTTGTAATTATTTATGGTTTGCGGCAAAAAGTTTGTTGGTGGGGTTAGGAGTCAGTTATCAGTTCACTGAGAAAACTCCCCACACCCCACCCCTGTAACTGATTTAGAAAAACCAACCGTAGGAATGAAGACCTTTACCTAAAAGATTCACCCCTAAATAACATACCCAAACCACAACAAAACCGCTCGCCGCTAGAATAGCCGGTTTTCTTCCCTGCCATCCCCGGGTAATGCGGGCATGGAGATAAGCGGCAAACACTAGCCAAGTGATTAGCGCCCAAGTTTCTTTCGGATCCCAACTCCAATAGGAACCCCAAGCTTCATTGGCCCAAACTGCCCCGGCGATGATACCGATAGTGAGAAGGGGAAAACCGAGACCAATGACCCGATAACTGATATTATCGAGGGTTTCCGCCAAGCTAAGACGTTGGGGCGAAAGAGTCGCCATCGCTGTTAGGGTGGGAGTTAAAAGGGCGGTTGTGCCACCGTTAGCCGTTTCCATGAAAACTGGCGCGGAAAGAGTGGTAGATAACTTATTTTGCAGACGATAGGCCCCCGTACCCACGGAACTGCCTTTTAACTCGATATTTTGACCTCTCGTGACGATCAGAAAAGCGATCGCCATCAGGGAACCCACCATCAAAGCAGCATAACTTAACATCATGACGCTAACGTGCATCATCAACCAATTCGATTTTAAAGCCGGAACCAAGGGTGCCGAAGTTTGCATTTCTCCGGGTAAAGACAAAGTGGCAAAAGCAGTAATCCCCATGGCTACAGGAGTCGTCACCACCCCCACCAGGCGACTGCGGCTAGTGTACTCAGCAATTAAATGAACCGCAGTTACACCCCAAGCGAGAAAGAATAAAGATTCGTAAAGATTGCTGATGGGGAAATAACCCGCTTCTAACCAACGCGCTCCCAATAAAGCGGCGATACAGAGGTTAGCGATGGCCACTCCCGTGCTGCCTAAGCCAGACAACAAAGGTATGCTAGGAAAGGCTGCCCCAGCCCAATAAACCAGCATAGTTAAAAACAGGACTAAAAAAGAAGTGTTATCGAGAAAGTTCTCTAAGCTAACTAAATTCATGGGATTTCTCTCGTTTGTCGCTCGCTCGCTACCAAGTATTCCATCCTCTATCCTATCCCATCGGTAAGGCGATCAAGACAGAGAATTGTTAGTATAAACTTTGCATTTTCACTCTCACCCACCCTAAAAATTATGGCTAATCAAGAAGATAATCAATTTTCCTGGTCACGGTTGCCGCAGTTAGGCAAAATCCTGATCATTTGTTCTGGTGTTGCCGCTTTAGGCTATTTTCTTATCCCTCGTCCCTCAGAATTATCCAATATTCCCCTCGAACCCTACAGCGAATTTATCAGTAAAGTGGAACGGGGCGACATCAGTAGCGTCAGAATTGGCAATCAAGTCATCTTTTATCAATTAAAAAATCCTTTAGAATCCCTGCCTATTCCGGGTAATCCCCCCCTTAATCCCCCAGAATCAAGTAATCCCTTTCGCGGTGATTCTAGTTCTCTGGCGGGCAAACCGAGCATTAATCTAGCCCCCGGACGAGTCTTGGCCACGATTCCAGTCTATAACCCCCAATTACCTCAACTATTACGGCAAAAAGGCGTAATCTTCGAGGCGATTCCTGTGGCCGAAAACAGTTGGATCAGCACTCTCCTCGCTTGGGTGGTTCCCCCCATAATTTTAGTCGCCGCTATGCAGTTTCTGTTCTATCGCAACGATGACACGGGTAAATCGCTGCTTTTTAATAAAAATCTCGCTAAAGTTTACGGAGACGGCGAAAAATACCCGATTACTTTCAGTGATGTGGCCGGGGCCGAGGAAGCAAAAACCGAGTTAAAGGAAATTGTCGAATTTCTCAAGGATGCCGAGCGCTTTAATAAAATCGGGGCGCGTATTCCTAAAGGTGTTCTCTTGGTCGGACCGCCGGGGACAGGAAAAACCCTCTTAGCAAAAGCGGTCGCGGGAGAAGCGGGAGTGACTTTTTTTAGCATTTCGGCCTCGGAATTCGTGGAGTTATTTGTCGGCACCGGGGCAGCCCGGGTGCGGGATCTATTTGCCCAAGCGAAGAAAAATGCCCCTAGCATCATTTTTATTGATGAATTGGATGCGATCGGTAAATCGAGAAGTTCGGGATCGGGAACTAGCGGCAGCAATGATGAGCGCGAGCAGACTTTAAACCAACTTTTGACAGAAATGGACGGTTTTAGCCCCAAAGAAGCTGTCGTCATCGTTTTAGCCGCCACCAATCGCCCAGAGACTCTTGATGCCGCTTTATTGCGTCCGGGGCGCTTTGATCGTCAAGTTTTGGTGGATCGTCCCGATTTAGCGGGAAGATTGGCAATTTTGGAAATATACGCCAAACGAGTCCAGATGGGTGAAGATGTTAACCTCAAAGCGATCGCCACCCAAACCCCCGGTTTTGCTGGTGCCGATTTAGCCAACCTCGTCAATGAGGCCGCCCTCTTGGCTGCCCGTAATAATCGGGAAAAAGTCAGTCAAATTGATTTTAAAGAGGCGATAGAAAGAGTTATCGCTGGTTTAGAAAAGAAAAGTCGGGTTTTATCGGAAAAAGAAAAGAAAATCGTCGCTTATCACGAAGTTGGCCATGCTTTAGTTGGCGCTGTCATGCCGGGAGGTGGTCGGGTCGAGAAAATTTCCATCGTTCCTCGGGGTTTATCCGCTTTGGGTTATACCCTGAAAATTCCCACGGAAGACCGTTTTTTGATGACAGAAACCGAATTTAAAGAACAAATTACTATGTTATTGGGCGGTCGGGCAGCTGAAGAATTAATCTTTGGCAGTGTCACTAATGGCGCTTCCGATGATTTACAAAGGGCGACGGATATTGCGGAAAGAATGGTGACAATTTATGGTATGAGTAAATCCCTCGGTCCCCTAGCCTACGATAAAACAGGACAGGCTAATTTTTTAGGCAATAATCAGGGTAGTCCCCGGCGTTCGATCGGGGAAAATACGGCCAAAGCGATCGATGAAGAGGTTAAACAAATTATCGACGCTAGTTACCAAAAAGCCCTAGCAATTCTTAGTCACAACCGCAATTTATTAGAGTCGATTACCGCTAATCTTTTGACCACGGAAGTAATCGAAGGAGAAGAACTGCAAGAGTTATTAAATCAAGCGCAAATGCTCTGATCAATCCTCATAAATAGTCGAGAAGAGCTAACTTAAGGAGGAGACAGAATCAAAGCATTGGAAAACTGATATTTCCCTGCTTTCACGGTTAATTTGCCCTGTTTCCATCCCAAAGAAACGGGAGAGTTACCTCGACTTAAACTGTTATAAAGGGCAAAATTTTTTGACCAATCGTGCTTTTGACCGTTACGAATTAATATCGGCAGTAGATTGATTTGATTATAGGTAAATTGTAAACGCTGCCCTTGACTGCCTTTAAATAAGAGGCTGCCTTGATTAATTTGAGTTAAATTTACTTGACTTTTTTGCTTAAATATGCTCTTAAAGTTCTCATAACTGCCCTGGGTTGCCGCTTCCCCCACTTCCAGCGCAAAACCCGCATAATTGTTACCTGTGGGTAAAGCTTGGTAGGTATGATCATCGGGATAAGGGGAATTAGGAATCTCGATCATTTCAGGAGAAGAAAGATTGATTAATCTCAGAGCTAACCAAGTTTTTTCTAATTGAATAAACCAGATATTATCATCTTTTTCTACCTTGGCAGTTTTCGGTAATTGCCAGAAAAAAGCTTGATCTGCCGGTCGTAACCAGATTAAAAGATTGCGATATTGTCCGATTTCATCCCAAGGATTTTTGCCAGGTTTTAGTCCATTTTTGCCCGTGTTAGCCACAAAAAAATCCACACCTTTTTGTTGATTAAAGGCCATTAATTTAAATGGGGCCACATCGCCGTCGGGGAAAGTTCCCGCCAGACTACCCATTTGATAACTAGCCCCAATAAATTGAGTTTCCCAATAACCCGGACTTTGATTATTGCCCGGTTTCCAGTTTTCATATAGGGGTTTACTGGCGAGAATTTCTACCGGTTTATTAAAGTTTTTTCGGGCTAATTCCATCACTGCTAAAGGAGGACGATAACGACTGGTAATTAGATACAGACAGTCCAATTCTTGGCGATTATTGGCGACGGGAGTATCACCAAAGTATAACCAAAAAGTGCGACCTGCGTGGGATCGCATTACGCCATGGCCATCACCATAATCACGTTTTACAGGGCCACCCCAACCACCCCGATAATATTTAACACTAGCGGCCATGGATAACCAATCTAAGGCCATTTTTGCCCATTGTTTAACTTCCGTATCTTGAGCAAAATCGTAGAGATTGAGATAGGGAGCAAAGGTGTGACCGTGATAAACTTCTGAATCCCATTCTCCCATCCCGATGTTATATAAAGCTGAAACGTAGCGCTTAATTTTACTTTTATAGAGTTGACGAGTTGCCTCATTTCCTGTTTCTTCGGCCATTAGATAAATCGATGTTTCCCTCATCGCTCGCAGGTTATCAGTATTGCGACTATCTACCCATAAACCCCGTCTTTTCATACTCCAATCATTACCCGTTCCTTGGCCAGTGCCGTGGATAGGATGAGGCCGTTGTAAAGGGTCGGTTTCTGTCCAAATTTTCGCCGCATTATACATTCTCTGACGATAAACTGGATCGAGATATTTTCCGAGCAGAAAATATTTTCTAATTTGTCCTTTTAGAGTAAAACAAAAATAATAATCTATATAATCAGTGTGGGCCTGTTCCCGTTTTTGTGGGTCATCCTGCTGCAGGAAATCTAGGGCTTTTTGCCGGTTTCCTGCCAAGAAATCAAACATGGCCATGGCATAGGATTTTTTCTCGTTTTCTCCCCACAAATTGCCATAACTTTCCCGATTAGCAAAATGGTTAATAACCTGCTTAGCCCTTTGTTGAAATTCTGCCTCTAATTCCAGTGTCCAATCGTTAAGATATTGGGTTTGAACTTCGGCAACAGGGAAGGAAGAGATCGAGTTTTGAGAAACAGAATAGAGGGAATTAAAGCCAATAGTAAATAGGGCAATTATTACCGCTAGAATTAGATATTTAATTCTAGATCCAATCGTCATCTTCGGCAAATTCATCGATGTTTCCTTGATTTTCTGGGGACTGAGGTTGATTTTCTTTATCTAATTGTAAAGGAACTGGTTCAGGAGGGATAATTTCTGGTAATAATTCTTCGGGTTTTTGACCATCTACCTCCACCACAATCATTTCTGTGACGGGAAACCAAAGTATGCGGCCTTGATCGTCACAAACCGTCAGCGATCGAGATTTATCTGGATTCTCCGTTGCGAAGAAATCTCCTAACATTTTGGTGGGTAAAATATTCTTACTTTCACCCCCACTAACTCCTAGGAATATATATTCGTTACCTGTGGTCAAATGTTGAACAATAATGGCCATAGTTAAAAGATTTTAGTCAATGAAATGTACCGATTGATAGTTGACTCTTGAATGATAAGTAGGTAGGCGTTAAAAACTATCAGATGCCCCCCTTATCAAGGGGGATCCCCCCGCCTATCGGCACCCCCCTTATCAAGGGGGATCCCCCCGCCTATCGGCACCCCCCTTATCAAGGGGGGCAGGGGGGATCGAAGCTAAAATCCGTTTTTAATTTAATTATAACCAGCTACTTAGCTTTCCGCCCTAAGCTTTCCAATGATAACTGCTTACTGCTTACTGCTTAACTTGACTGCCGTGACTGCGAGGATCGGTTTGACTAGCACCCACAAGGATATTAAAATCAGAAGTCTCTCCCGTAGTGGTGGCATAGGGTAGGGTAGAATTAGTTAAAAGTGCCTCTAAATTAGCAGTTAAAATTGATTTTGGTTGTTCTCCGATCGCTTGGGCAACTGGTTGTCCTTGGTTATTTAAAAAGACAAAATGGGGAATACCATCCACACGATAACGGAGAATTTCCGGCAACCATTTATTATTATCAACGTTGAGCATAACAAAATTGATGGCATTACCGTATTGTTTTTTAATTTCGGCAATTTCAGGGGCCATCGCCTGACAACTGGTACACCAATTAGCATAGAATTCTGTCAGGGTGGGTTTACCATTGCTGACGGCAAGATCGAAAGGTGTCGCTTTTTCCGCTTGCGCTTCCAAAGATACGGAACTAGCGGTGGTTTGAAAGCCGAAGAAAATCGCTACACTAAGGATAACTGCCGTTAGTGCCAGTAGCAGATTTCTGGTTTTGTTGGTGGGTGTGGTGGCTGTCATGGATAGTCTCTCAAAAATTATTCCTATCCTATCCTAATGAAAAAACGCGTTACTCTCACTTTTCCCAAAAAAGCCGTCCATATGCCCGTTACCTATCGACTGGCAAAGGATTTTAACGTCGCCGCTAATATTATCCGCGCCCAAGTTGCCCCCAATCAAGTGGGAACATTAGTATTAGAATTATCGGGAGATATCGATGAGTTAGAAGCGGCGATCGAATGGTTACAATTACAAAATATTGGCGTTTCCCAAGTTAGTCGCGAAATCGTTATTGATGAAGAAAAATGCGTCGATTGTGGCTTATGTACGGGAGTTTGTCCCACGGAAGCTTTAATCCTTGATCCCGAAAGTTTTCGTCTTAAGTTTTTGCGTTCCCGTTGTGTGGTTTGTGAACAATGTATCCCCACTTGTCCCGTGGTGGCAATTTCCACAAACTTGTAAAATAGAAATTATTAAATTAATTTTTTTGCCCATTTAAATAATAGCCATCTCTGGAGATTTTAAGCCTTGATGTGTTGCCAAGGAGGTTAATCGCCACAAATATCCCGCTCCCTTTCTGCCTAAAGACCCTTTCTCCGATACCATAGTTAAAAAGAGAGCCTTGACTCTGGCCACATCTGTGGGGATTACATACCATTAATCATGGTTTTTTTGCAAAAAATACAAAAAACTTGACATGACTTCTGCCGTTCCTCGCCTTTCCTATCCTGATAGTCCGATTGCTGATCTTCGCGGCCTCTATGACTTTATTCTCAACCCGCAACTTTTAGCCGCAGAAAAGGGAAATCGGTCAATCGTCAGTTTTTGTCAAAAAATTTCCCCCCTTGATCCCCTAGAAATTCTCTCTCGGATTGCTTCTAGCTATCCCACCCATTATTATTGGGAAAATCCCGAACGAGAAACTGCTTTTCTCGGCTACGGCATCGCTTTTACTGCTACTTTCCACGGCAAACAACGTTTTTTAAAAGCTCAAAAATTTATTGAAAACTGTCAGCAAAGGATTATTAAAATTGATAATTATAGCGAGATTACTCCCCGCATCTTTTGCAGTTTCACTTTTTTCGACTCGGCAACAGCTACCCCCTTTCCCTCAGCTACCCTGACCCTGCCTAAGTTTCAAATTATCAAAAAACGGTCGGAATATTTTTTCCTGACCAATCTCTTAATCACCGGCGAAAAAGAAATAGAAAAATCCCTCGAAGAAACTATTAATAACCTCAAAATTGTCCAAAACAACTCGAGCAATTGCCGACAAAATCCTCACCAGGATCCCTGTAGTTATTATATTCATCCTACCTATAATTTTCAGGCGGCTGTTGCCGATGCCCTCCAATCTATCCATGCTCAAAAATTTAGCAAAATTGTCCTCGCTCACGCTCTTGACGTGATTTCTCCTCGTCCTTTTCATCTGGTAAACTGTCTCGATAATTTGCGTCAGCGTCATCCCGATTGCTACACTTTTTCCCTCGGCAATGGACGGGGAGATCATTTTATTGGCGCTAGTCCCGAACGCTTGTTAACCGTCCATCAGGGGCAATTAATCACCGATGCTTTAGCGGGATCCGCCCCCCGGGGAGAAAATGCGATCGAAGATGCTCTTTTAGCCAATAAACTCCTCGCTAGTGAAAAAGAACAACGGGAACATCGGGCTGTTAGTGACTTTATTAACCAAAAACTGCGACAAATTGGCTTAAATCCGCAAAATTCTCCCTCTAGATTGTTAAAACTCTCTAATATTCAACATCTCTGGACTCCTATCCATGCCAAACTAAAACCCTCCATCCATCCCCTCGAAATTGTGGACCAACTACACCCCACTCCTGCTGTTGCTGGGGTTCCCACGGAGATCGCCCTAGCACAAATTCGTCATTATGAAACCTTTGATCGCTCTCTTTATGCCGCTCCTTTGGGTTGGATTGATTGTCAAAATAATAGTGAGTTTATTGTTGGTATTCGTTCGGCATTAGTTAAAGGCGATCGAGCGCGATTATACGCCGGTGCGGGTATTGTTGCCGGCTCCGATCCAGAAAAAGAACTAGCAGAAATTCAGCTGAAATTTCAAGCTCTCTTAAAAGCTTTAACTTAAACTTTAGCTTTTTAGCGAACCAATAACTTAAATAAGCCTAACTTCCCCTTAAAAGGCGGATATTTTAAAGCAGGATTGAACCAAAGAGGTGTTTTCATAATCGCTTTTTGGTGACTAAAATTCTCAAAGGAAAAACGACCATGATAGCTACCAATACCGCTATTTCCACGACCACCAAAGGGTAAACTAGGATTAGTAAAATGAAAACTATTGTTGTTAATACAACCTCCCCCAAACTGGACTGATTCTAACCATTTCTTTTCGGTTTTTGCCTTGGTAGTAAACAGATAAAAAGCTAGAGGGTTAGGGTTTTTAGCAATAATTGCTAAAGCTTCCTCAAAAGTGCTAAAGGCAATGATCGGTAAAATTGGTCCGAATATTTCCCCTTGCATAATAGGAGCATCAAGGGAAACATTAGTTAATAAAGTTGGTTGAATATATAAATTTTCTCGATCAGTTTTGCCACCAAAGACAATCTCACCATCTTTGAGCAAGTCAATCAGGCGATCAAATTGTTTCTCATTAATTATCTTACCATAATCAGCACTTAATCTGGCATCTTCACCAAAAAAATTAACAATAGTATTAGCTAATTCTCTAATCAAATTCTCCTGCTGGGATTGATGTACTAAAACATAATCAGCTGCAATACACATTTGACCACAATTAGAGAATTTTGTCACGGCAATGCGACGAGTTGCCACGGAAATATTAGCATCAGCTTCGATAACACAGGGACTTTTTCCCCCTAATTCTAGAGTAACAGGAATTAACTTTTTTGCCGCTAGTTGATAAATAATTTTTCCTACCCTAGTACTGCCAGTAAAAAATATATGATCAAAGGTGAAACTGTCTAACATATTCGGAATTACTTCCGCACCATCTCCCAAGACAATTAATACATATTCCTCGGAGAATATTTCCTGAATTATTTTAACTACTAATTTTTCCGTCGCTGAGGCAAATTCACTCGGTTTTAATACCGCACAGTTACCAGCAGCAATAGCACCAACTAAAGGCACTAATAACAATTGGAGGGGATAATTCCAAGCACTAATAATTAACACCACTCCCAAAGGTTCCCGAATAATTTGACTGGAGGAAGGAAAATTTAAGAGATTAGTTTTAACAGTTTTGGGTTGCATCCATGAGCGCAAATTTTTTAAAGCGCTATTAATTTCTACCAAAAGGCAACCATTTTCAGCAATCCAACAATCTTCGGGACTTTTCTTTAAATCGCTATATAAAGCTTGATAGATTTCTGCTTCATATTTAATGATTGCCTGTTTTAACTTCTCTAACTGCTGACGACGGAATTGATAAGAACGAGTGGCACCACTAGCAAAATACTGACGCAATTTGGCTAATTTTTCTAAGTTTGACAGCATCGAAATAATTCCTAAGTTAATAATGAAATTCTACGGCATCCATTGGGGACGAATTCCCGCTAGAGGTAATTCAATTAAATCAGATTTACTTGCTTTCACTCCATCTTTTAGGGGAGGAATTAACATCCACAAACGACCACCGATAATTGTTTCTCCTGAATCGGTAGTCAGGGTATTAGTCGGATTACTATCATAACTGGTGCGAAGTTGATCAAAAATAATTGCTAAACTATCGGGAGATAAACTAATGTGAATATCACGATAATCGGCTAATTCCAGTAGGGGAGTCACTTGACCAGTCTTCACATCTATTTTAGCAAAATAGGGTTTTTCTTTGTACTCTTGACTGTTAGTAACTAACTCGGTTAACAAACAATATAAATCACTACCGGTGACATTAAATTGACAATCTATAATCGAACCTTGTAGATTGAGTAAGCGTTTTTGTAATCCTTGATTATTGACATAAAAAAGCGATCGAATATAACGCATTTTAGCATTATCAGTATTAAAATTTACCATTGCCGCAGCCGTACCATCAGCAGAAAAATTCAAAATTCGCCCAAATTTCGGTAAAAAATCTAGGGGTTTTGTTTCAGTTTTCAAAGGCAAAAGGGCGATTCCTTCCCCCTGAGTGACAGCTAAAGTTTTACTATCAGGTGCAATCAAAAATTCTCCACCTTGAATGTTTAATTGTTTGGGTTTTTCCCCCGATTTAACTGCCCATAAATCGAAGTTAATCGGATTGCGGCGCTCAATTCTCTCCACGACAAGGGTTTTCCCATCTTTAGCTAAATCAAAATGATTGTTTTGATAATCTTTATTGTCTAGCACTAACTCAATTTTTGGGGAAGATTGGCCAAAATCAACTTGGTAAAGCTGCAGTTCACGAATTCCCTGTATTCCCTGATTTTTAGCCACGGCCGAAAAGAGGATTTTTTTACCATCAGGGTAAAATTCAAAAGCCATAACGGTCAAATTTGCGGGGGTTAAGAGGGTTTTCTTCTCCTCGGTCAAGTTATAAAAAATTAATCTTCCCTGTTCTTCCCCATTAGTGCCAATATAGGCAAAAGCACGATCCCGACTTTTAAATTCTCTTTCAAAGATTGCTAGGGTTTGTCCTAATCGATTACCGCTGGGAAATTGTTCCCGCGCACCTTCAATTTGCAGATGATATTTTTCTCCGTAGGGAATGGGAGAAGTGAGAGTATAAGCTAATCGTCTTCCGGCCCAACTAAACTTCCCCGGCAGCGCAGGATCGATAACTAGATTTTTTTCTACACTAGCATGATCCATGGGGCGATCAAAAGTAATAATAAATGCTTGATCTTCCGCTCCAATTTCTCGATTTTCCCAGCTAAATTCCTTGACTCTTGGGCCAGTTTGTAAAAGACATTGATTACCACAGCTATTACCCAACCAAATTAAGCCACCAATTACTAAGGTTAGGGATACAATTAATGTTATTGCTAATTTATCAATCGGTTGTAGTTGTAAGGTCTTGATCATTATAGTAGATGGTTAGAAACAACTGATAACTGCTCACTGATAACTGTTAATATCCGTAGGGATCCGCAGGAGTGGGTATAGGTTTCACCGATTTAGCCCTAATTACTAATTGTCTTCTGCTGGTTGATTTTCCCACCTCTATGGGTAAAGATTCCGTGGCCATTTCTCCGGTGATTTCTAGCCAGGTATCATTGGGATATTGACTGCGACTTCCTGATAGTTTCACCGGTAAAGCGACGGGATAAGCATCTACGGCACAACAGGTAAGAATAAAGCGACTAATCAATAAATAATTATCGGGTAGTTGGGGTAATTGTACCACAAAACCCGTGACTTTTACTGGTTGTCCTGTGTAAGCATCGGGTTCAGGATAAGCATTCAAAGTTCTTACCCATTCAATTAAACTTTTTTCCTCCGGTTTAACGGTAGTACCAAAGGATTGAGTTTGCACGCGAGTTAGGGGTAAAGATTCACTAATTCCCCTCTCTAATGCGATTTGACTGCTGAGGGGCTGCGGGGCGATAAATAGGCCTAAAAGGGCAGTTATTACTAATAAACCTGAGCCAAAATGTTGGGGAAGAATAGTAATATGCGATCGATTATCGTTACTATCTAAATTAATCTTTTTTTGCCACTGTCTTAATAATGTCCAAAGCTTGACCAATCCTAGGGCAAATAAAGCGATACTGGTGATGAGAACCAGAATAAAGTAATTAGGATGGATCAGTAAATTTAACCGTCCAGTGATCCAGTATTTAAATAGTAATGAACCCCAACCGATGAGGGCAATAATATCGATAAATTGGGGAGCGATTATTTTTAGACGTGATGAATTCATGGGAAAAACTATCCAGGGACTGACCTAGAATAAATAACTGTGAGCTAAGGTGAGTAAAAAAGTCATTTGCGCTGCTAAAGCAAAGAGATAAATTAACATTCTGGGTTTAAAAATAGACAACATTAAACCAATCCCTTTCAGGTCAATCATTGGACCAAACACTAGAAAAGCTAGCAGGGAACTACTGGTAAAACTAGAGGCAAAGGAGAGGGCAAAAAAAGAATCAACTGTGGAACAAATCGAAACAATTACCGCTAACAGCATCATTGCCAAGATTGAAGTAATCGGATCTTGACCCAAATTAAGAATAAATTCCCGGGGAACAAACACCTGTAAACCAGCCGCTATAGCACTTCCTAAGATTAACACTCCTCCTAATTCCCGTAATTCCATCACCACGTTTTCTAGAAAAGTTAACCAGCGCCTTTTCATCGGGATAGCTTGCACTGCTGGTAGGACAGCAGTAGCGGCAAAACCTTCGTCTAAGCGCAAAGTTTGACCAGAATTACCGATCAGAAAAGAACCGGATTGTAGTAGTAGTGGGATAGATTCTTTTTCCGGTGTTTGCAGTTGCCAATTGAGACTTTTTGCCAAAGAGGTTTGGAGGAGCGGTCGCGGATCTTTTTGGATACTAAAGATAATACCGATAACCGTAGCGATGAACAAAGAAAAGATAACTCGATAGAAAACAATTTCCGGTTGATCGCGAAAAGCTACCCAAGTGGACCAGATAACAATCGGGTTGATTGTCGGCGCTGCTAACAGAAAACTAACCGCTACTGCATTCGGCATTCCTTGCACAAGTAAACGTCGCGCCACCGGCACATTGCCACACTCGCAGACGGGAAACAAAAAACCGATACATCCCCCCACAAATGCTCCTAAAACAGCATTTCGAGGCATCAGAGCAACTAGGCGACGTTCATCGACAAATATTAACAGAATACTAGAGAGAATCACCCCTAGCAGTAAGAAAGGCATCGCTTCCACCAACAGGCTCAGGAATAGGGTAAAGGCATTTTGTAGTTGACTCATCTATCCTCGCCTTGGCAATTAGAGGTTTAGGGGTAAAGACTTAGGAACCCTAGAAAAAGGTTCATCTATCAGTTATCAGTGACCAGTTATGAGTTATAAGCATAACCCAATTTGGTATTGACGACCGAGTCCCCAAAAGGAAAACTTCGTACCTCACCATTAAGATAACTGTTAGAGCAGATTTGAGTTTTCAGTCCACTGATTACTGTTTACTGATCACTGATCACTAAACTAGAGGACTCGATTAAGCTTGCCGCTTTGATAACCTTCTAGATCGAGGGTGACATAGATAAAGCCTAATTTTTGCAGATCAGCGACTAATTGGCTTAAATTTGTCCGATTAATAAAGTCGGGAATTTCTGCTGCTGGTAATTCAATCCGTGCCGTATCGCCGATTGATCGCACCCGTAATTGACGATAACCTAATTTTCGCAGATAAATCTCCGCCCGCCCGACTCTTTGCAATTTCTCCAGACTAATTTCCTCCCCGTAGGGAAAACGGGAACTTAAACAGGGTTGCGCCGGTTTATCCCACCAAGGTAAATTTAAGTAACGAGATAGTTGACGGACTTCGCTTTTTGTGATAGAAATTTCCGCCAAAGGTGAACGAGCGCCGCGCTCCCTAGCTGCTTGAATCCCGGGACGATAATCCCTTAAATCATCAGCATTAACGCCATCGATGACGTAGGAATAACCACGAGCGAGAGCAAGGGGTTTAAGGGTGTCGTGTAGCTCACTTTTGCAGAAATAACAGCGATTAACGGGATTACTGGTGTAATTGGGGTTATTCATTTCCTCGGTTTCCACCAATTCATGCCGAATACCGATATAATCAGCTTGAGCGATCGCTTCTTCTAATTCTTCCGGCAGTAGGGAAGGGGAAACCGCCGTAATTGCCAATGCTTGACCCCCTAGCAGATCATAGGCCACTTTGGCCACTAGGGTACTATCCACGCCCCCAGAATAGGCAATCAGAGCCTTTTCGCTGGTTTTTAAGAGGTTTTGTAATTGTCCGAGTTTATCAAGTAATTGACTGTCCATGGTGGCGATTTTGGCAACTGGTTTAGGGAGACCGTTTTTTATTATATGTCGTGCCGTAATTAATCAGGGCTATCGATCGATTTATGCTGCCATAATTTTGTCAATAATTGGGCTGTCTTTGGCAATTTTTACTAGAAAATAATCTCGCTATTCTAGGGATGGACGGTTAAAATGTGTCTTAGGTTATTGCTGATCCCATTATTTTAGTAAGTATTTAGGGTTTGCGACAAAAAGTACGGGCGAAGCATTCGGATAGAAAATCTCCGGTTTCACCGATAGGTTATTGCCCGAATGCTTCGCCCCTACAGGACACGGGCCGATGAAGACGTAAGGTTTTGAACGACGATTCTCTCAAAATCTTGCACCTGTTTCGCGAGAAAAGCCACAAAACCCTTACCTTGCCTACATTCCACATTTATTCAGCAAGCCCTATTTAGTCATAAACTTCACTTCTATGACCTACTCTAATAATAATAATTATCCTACTCTCTCGATCAAATTCATAAATAACCCGATAATCTCCTACTCTTAATTTATAAAACCCTGACCATTCTCTCGTAAGAGTTAGGGGGGTTATCTGTTCAAAGTTGATGGCTAACCATGCAATTTTATTAAGAATCCTCAGTCTGATAAAATCGGTGATCAAATCTAAATCAGTTATCGACTCTGGTTCAAAAGTAACAGAATAGCTCATTTAAGGTTCTATCCCATATCTTTTATCCACCTCGGCTGCGGGAATAGTCGGTCTTCCTTGTAATCTTTTTTGTTGGATTGCTAATAACTTTTGTTTAAAAGATTCTTTAACTTGTTTTCCCTCATCCGGATCACCAAAGTATTCATCTAGAGTATCATCTACTGTATTACGGATTAAACTTTGTAACTCTTGGGGAGTCATGTCTTTTATCTGCATATTTTCTCTAATTAAAAAAAGGACTTTGGCAATATGTGGTCAAGGGTAAAAAGGTCTGGACTCAAGTATTCTGGAGAATGACAATATTCACAAAGATATTTGGCTCGTTGTCGGACTATTCTTCGAGTTGATAGGGACACCATTGACTTTTTGTGGCAAGTTGGGCGTTAATAAGCGTAAAAACGCGCTCTAGTTCAGAAATTCCAGCATACTCCGCTTCTTCGTCAACAGAGAGACTGTCAGTTTTCTTCTTAGCTAATAACTGCTCAAAACGAGATTGTAGCTCTGAAGTAAACCTGAATAAATAAATGTTACCAAATTCGCGCAGTTCAACCCCTTCTCTCATTAAAGACGAAGGTTGAATCATTAATTGGGGAGTCATTGGCTCTATTGATTGTTATTCCTCTTTCACCTTATCACCTTAACAAATTGCCGAGGAAATGTAAAAGAATATTGATAATATTTAACCAATATCGGGGCAACCCCTCTGTAGTTGCCCCTGCCAAGGATAATTTATCCCCGACGACGAAGGGAAGCGGCACCCAACGCACCCACAGCGATTAAACTCACTATACCCCTAGGTTCCGGAGTTGACACAGGACCGCCACCAGTGGGAGTGATATCCCCATTAATAGCCACAAACCCACCCCCGGCAACATTGGTAGAGTTTTCACCAGAGAGGAAGACTTGAGATGAATCAGCATTCAGTCCATAGAGACGGAACTGCACTGGTCCGGTTTGGGGTGCTAAACTGCTTAGGTCAAAGCTGTAGGTATTGAAGATATCTGTTAGGCTAACTTGTGTGCCTAAATTACTGGTGAACCCATCAACACTAGAGCGCAAGACTAAATTTAGCCCACTTCCACTCTGCGACGCATTGAGTTGCAAGTTAGTAAAATCGACTTGAAAACCTGCAGCCGGTTGTACGGCAAATTCGACGTATTGGTTGGTATTAACAGTGCCACCTGTATTCCATCCAGACAGCACGAACGAAGAACTAATCGCCCGATTTATCCCAGCGGTATCTAACCCAGTGCTGGTTATATTCGCACCTACAGTATCGGCTGCTTTGGGATAGGATGCGGTATTGGCATTAAATGCATTCCAACCAGCTACTATTGCCGCTTGAGCAGGAGTAACCCCAGCTAGTCCCATCAGAGTCAAGGGGGTTAACATTGTCAGTAATTTTTTCATGGATTTGATGAAAGTAATAAGACAAAATTATGGTCATATTTAACGCTATTTTTGCGCCAATATACTACACCCGAAGCTATCACAAGGGGGGGAAGTCAAGGGTTATTTAATCATTATTTATTATGATTATTATATTTAAGATAGTTTTAGGTTATATAAATATTTTTGGCAATGTACCGCAAGTCCTTCGTCATCGCTGTGCCTATCCGAATGGTTCTCTTTTTTAACTTTTTTATTTACCTCATTAAGCATTTTTGCTTAATGGAAAGGCGAGATGCTTCCCAACGAATGGGGTGGTCGAGGGAATCAACAATAAACTTAAACTAAGATTCATTTGTCCCAAAGAAAGCGAGTCAAGACCTAAGTTATTAAATCAATGATGATAATTATTTTATCATCTTCAAAGCCTATTTATTAGTTCAGCCAATTAATTAAGTCAGCTTGAGTCTCAAAGTCTAGCAATGCTTCTCCTAAGTCTTCTAATTTTTCTACTGAGAGTTTTTGGATAGTTTCAGTGATATGCGGGGGCAGTTCACCAAAACGTCGCTTTAGTTGACGCAGCACTACCTTGGTTTCTCCTTGTTGAATAGCTTTTTCTCTATCTTGTTCGTATAAAGGGGCTAAACGCATAATAAATTTCCTCTCCTCCTGGGTTCTTTTGGGTAAGGCTTGCAAGTTCCTACTCAA
>VYMC01000023.1_pt1 | contig 86804 bp, 82 predicted proteins | sample 5115301 | NCBI WGS metagenome assembly VYMC01 (sample SAMN12291802, study PRJNA351875) | freshwater metagenome | isolation source: freshwater lake | place: USA: Michigan, Wintergreen Lake | collected 2013-08-08 | reverse complement strand
TGAAAGACTTTGAAGCTATTGAATTGGCCCTTAGAGAACATCTGGTTTCACTTGAACGAAAACTTACATAAGGTGGGAGGTTCTAATCAAGTCCTCAAGCGGGTGGAAAATCACCTGTGGGCAGGAGAAATCGATTTAGGCTATTAGGAATTGAAAGATTGGAAAGGCACAGGGGTGGTCAACTTTTGGGCTGATGTGAATAAGCACCGCTCCCGAATACCTGATTAGGGTTTGTATCAGGAATTGGGAATCTGTATCGGCTCAGGCAGTGTCGAGTCAATGATTAAGCAGATTAGCTCTCGGATGAAAATTGTAGGAGCGCAGTGGAAAGCAGAAAATGTGCCACAATATTTAAGGCTCCGTTGTGCTTATCTCAATGTTGCTATAGTGCGCCTAATTGATTTGTGAACGGGTAGGCTCTAGAAGTCAAGTGTATCAAGACGGCAAACGGAGGGTTTTTACATTTCATTTAGGTGCGCTATATAACCCTAAGGGTAGCTTCGTTGGTCACTTAAGCATTTATACTCATTGCACAATTGGGATGCTCCCTGTAGGGTGTGAGGTTTTACCGAGAACAATACGGGGCGTTGATGTCATAACAAATACAGCCTAACGCCTACCAGCTTTTCATAGAAATTCCCGAAGCTAGAGAAAATTATTGGGATGAGCCTCAAAGATATTATTGGTGCGTTACCTGCGGGTTTTTGCACCCGACCAGATCGGTGATCGTATCTATCCTTAATAATTGGTATCCTAATGTTACCAACACAACATCTTCTAGTTGAGCTATTGTTTCAGTCCTAAGTAGTCCTAACCGCTCAATTAAACGGGTCTTATCTAGCACTCTAATTTGAAAACAAAGTGCTACTGAATCCTGCGATAACCCGCCATTTCCCTGTGTAATCAACATACAGATTGGTAATGAAGCACGGCGTTGGTTTGTCGTTAGGGGAATAGCAATGGTTGTTGTGGAAAATTGAGAAACAATATCATTTTGAAAAATAATCATGGGACGAATGCCTGCCTGCTCAAGGTTCTGAGCAGGATTGAGGTTTGCTAACCAAACTTCCCCACGTTTAAGCTGTTCAGTCATTGATGCTCTTCCTGAGCAAGCATCACCGCATAATCATCCATTCCAGCTTCGGCAAAGATGCGGTCTTCCTCGGCGAAATCAGTCGCAAGGGAGGCAAGTTGACTAGGATCGAGAATGATCCGGCGGCGTTTATCTTGGAACTTGAGAAAAGCAATGAAGTCAGCAATTTGCTGAAGTTGATCATTAGTTAGTTGGTCAAGGTCTTGCTTAAGAGCTTGGCGAGTGACCGGCATAGCAGCGAGTTAGAAGATTGTAAGCTTTTAATCTATTTTACCTTTTTCGTCCCTAAAACTGAACCTCTCTATTTTAACTTAAGCGATCGCATTTTCAGAAATTCATAGTTCTAGAGCAGCCCAAGTCAAAAAAGCCAAACATCTTCAACTTTTAATAACTGCTCTGAGTCCAGTTCACCTAATACCATAGGAAAAAAGCTACTCATATAATTGCGTTGAATATCTGTTTAAATCTTAACACAGTTTTGCTGTAGCAGGGTTGTCAGACTGTTATCGTGCCGATTCCGAGTGGTCTATAGCTTGATTTTAACCAATTCTAGGAAATGACAGGTTTCAATCATTTAATTAAAAAGAATACACTGCCGCTTTGATATTTTGATAGTTATTATCTAAGTCTGATTCTAGGAGAATAATCGCAGTAATTCTTCTAGTCATCTCGCTTACTTCCTGCACTTCTGCGATAGTTAATCCCCGTCCTAATAATTTTTCCTCGCGATAACTTAGCCATTTTTTAATGACTTGATAACCCCCGATGGTATATTCCCACACCCGGGCCGGTATATTTTGCCAATAGGCTCGATCGTTGAGATAAATATCATAGGTTTTCGTTCCTAATAATTTTCGCATTTCTGGGCTAATTACGCTCATTTCTGCGGTTGTATATTGTCTTGCGATCGCTTTTCCTTTACCCGGCATCGTCACGCCATTTTTACCCCCATGTCCCCAACCGACGTTAATAATTAAATCTCCCTTGTCTGGGTTTAAATTTCCCCCGTCAGTGCAGGAAATCAAGGCGATTTTTTGCAGTGCAGGGGTCGGTTTTTTTGTCACTCCTATAACGGAATTTTCTGTGTCTAAAAGAGAGGCGATCGCTCGTCCTAGTTCGGCAGATTTAATTAATAATTCTTGGCTCTTGGGAAGGGGAATTCTTGGAAAGTCTTGACGAATACCGTCGGCATTTTCCTGAAGATACAAGGGAGAGTATCCAATCGCTAATGCGTGCAGCCAAATTAAGGAGGCATTCTCGATATTTTCCTCGAGATTATTAATACCCAGTTGATTTAAGTATTGACGAGATTTTTTCGAGAGATTGGCTTTTATTGAAGGACTATTAAAGTTACTGGAATCGAATAATTTTCCTTGAGTATTATCTTCTGTATTCACCTTCTCTGAATTTTGACGTAATCGCATCGGGAAATGATAAGCATGACCTCTAATAAAGTCAAAATCTCCTAAACAGTTAGTAAAATAAAAAGGTATTCCTTCAGGGGTTGCTACTCCAGCAGGACGACTGACTAAAAAGGAATTACCTTGAAATTGATGAATAAATAATGAGGGTCTAGATTCGTTCCAAAGTGGTCTGATTTGAGTATAATAACACCACTTAACTTCGTAGGGTCTTAGCAGATAACGAAGCAGCATTTTTTGATTAAACTTTTCCTGTAATTTTAAAATTTTATCTCGTGCTTTCTTCGCATCAAATCGAGCGACATCTTTGGTCAAACCTGTATTTAATCTCTCTAAGTCTTCCCAAGAAACATTTTTATCAAAGTATTGACTTATTCTTTCAGTAAGGATAGTTTTATCGGTATCAATAAAACTATAGCCTCGATTTTCTTTGTATCCTGTAATTGGAGACTCGGCACTTAAATCTGTTAATTTTGGCCATGCTAAATAGTGAGAAGAAACATCGGAGGTACGGAAAGAATAACGATTAGATGGTTCTGGGTTAGAGACTTGATAAAAAGCATCAAAATCTTGATTATTTAAACTATCTAATAACTGTTCTCGTTTAGAAACTCCCCAGAAATGGCGAAAATAGACATCAATATTTTTATTCCTTACTTCCTTTCTTACCATTAATCCGATAGTTGTCCCGACTCTAATTCCTTCCTTATTGTATTGAGTAGAAAAAACACTAGGATCGGGATTACCTTCGGGGGTTAACTTTCCCGTTTCCCGACTATCACCATTGAGACAATCAAACCAAAGACGATCAAATTCTTGTAAAAATCTTTGCCGCATCACCACAAAAGAAGGATCAGCGAGATAGGAAAAATTAGAAATATAACAAACAACTCCTTTACCGGTATTTTCAGAGATACATCTTTCTGCTAAACGAAAAAAGCGCACATAGAGATCATCCAAATTAAACTTTTTAATCCCCCAATCGGAGATCAAACCCTGTTTATATACTTCCACTAAACCTGCTTCTTCCGTGGGACTGGTTCCAGCAAAAGCATTGTAGGGAGGATTACCGAGAATAACTAAAATCGGTTTACCGCGCTTAACTTCATCAGCTGCCTCTCGTTCCTTATTTAACTCCGGAAAATTTAATTGTAGCTGTTGAATTTTCTGTTTGCTTTCCTCGTCTGGGGGTTGCCAACCGGTTAAAGCATTAGTCAGATAAACCCCGACGCGTTCACTATCTTCTATTAAAGGTACACCCAAACTTTGCAGGAATAAACCTAATTGTAGATGAGCGACGACAAAAGGAGCGGTTAAAATCTCGAAACCGAAAATTCTTTCTATGGCTGCTTTTTTCACCAAAGCCATGGCTAAAGCACCCGCGCCATTTTCCTGTAAAGTATCGGTAATGTAGCGCAAAACCTCGACTAAATAAGCGCCGGTTCCACAGCAAGGATCGAGAATATAAACATCGGGATTAGCTAAACCGTCCTCGATATTTAATTCTTCTCGTAAAACTCGATCGACTCGCGCTACCATATAGCGAACAATTTCCGGAGGAGTGTACCAAACTCCCAATTCCTTGCGTAAATCGGGATCAAAAGCTTGCAGAAATGGTTCATAGAAATACTGTACCGCTTGTCCTTCATCGAATTGACGAAAAAATTCCTCTCGTCGCACTCGATTTAAAGCTGCACCGGTCCAGTTCAAAACTTCTACTAATCCCAAAGATTTTAACTTACTCGGTGCGGCGATCTGTTCAAAAAGAATCGCTAACATGGGAACATGGAGATAGTAGGCTGCTAATTTCCAATCGAAATTATCCTCGCGATCGGGGTTTTGCTTGTGCCATAATACCCAAGCAGAGAATAAACCATAAAAGAGGGTTTGCACGAGGGTAGAACGAAAAAATTTATTTCCCTGTTCCTGTTCAAATTTGATACCTAGGGCATTTTCTAAAGCTTGACGAATATTGGCCAGAGCGGGAAGATCGGAATGATGTTCTAAACGTGCTTTTGCGTCCCGCGCATAGGAAGCGAGGAACCAAGCAACATCAGCCGGTGAGGTGATAGGAGCCGCCTGTAAAAGCACTCTCTTTAGGTATTCTAAGAGGCTATCACCCTGTTCTGTGGCGAATTTGGATGGATTTGAGGTTTTTAGCCAAAACTCGGCTTCTGACGGGGCTAAACTATAGGCTTCTAATTCTACCGGTTGACCTTGGCTATTGCGACCGATGAGCAGAAAATCGCGATAATTGGTGACTAATACTTGACCGTATTTTTGCCAGTATTTTTGTACTTGCTCGCTGGCGGCGATTTTTTTGACATCTTCTTTGGTTCCCTTAATCTCGATCGCGCCTCTTTCGGGAAAAACCGCCGTAAAAGGCTCTAATTCTTGATTTTTGGGGAATTGATCGACGTTAAAAAGTCCCCCGTCCGGCAATCCCGCACCCTGATTTCTGAGGTTGATAATGCAGCGCACTCGCGGTTTTAGGGTTTTACCGATTTCGTTGAGGAGAGTTTCGAGAGTGCCGTAGTAGGAGGTTTCTTTTACCGCTGCTTGGGAGGAGTGGATTTCTTGCAGGTTGCGAAAATAATTGACGAGGGGATTCATTAGGAGTCTTGTAAAAATCAATTGTTGTTAGGGTTAGGAGTCGGTCGTCAGGAGAATTAAGAATGAATAATAATCAATGTCAGGGGTTTGCTTACTGGCCCTCTCTACTCGCACTTAGAAGTTAATTGAATGGAAAGTGAGTAAGAGGCTCAGGATTATTCTTCCAAGAATACTCTCTACTCGCACTTAAAAATTAATTGAATGGAAAGAGCTTCTACGGTACAGTGAAAGTTAACGTTGCTGTTGGAAAAAACCTAATCCCATGAATCGTCGTGAATTTGTTGCCCTCGTTGGTGTTGGCGGAGCCATGGCCTGCGCCCCAGAAATACTAGGGACGGCTACCGACCAAGAGATGACCCTGGCCCAAGCGGCGGATGGCTTTGTGAAAGTGACGGGCATTACCCTCAAAGAATTGGAAGCCAAAGGCAGTTTTCTGGATAAAAAATCCCCGGTCGGCTCCTTGCTCCTAATCTGGGAGAAAAAGACGAAAAAGATCAGTGCAGTAAACCCGACTTGTACCCATGAAGGCTGTACGGTGAAATGGAATACTGGCGCACAGATTTTAGCTTGTCCCTGCCATCCGGGAAAATTTACCGCCACTGGGGTGGTCACGAATAAACCCCCAAAACGCAATCTAACCACCTATCAAGTCAAGGTCGAAAAAGACGTTATTTTTGTGAAAAAAGCTTAACGGGGTTGAGGGAATACCATGACTTTGGAGACACGGGTAGAATTAGTGACTCTCTACTCGCACTTAGAAATTAATTAAATGGAAAGCCTCCATAAGGGAGAGGAACAAGTAATTTAGCTTCACTCTCGCCTCTAAGAAGAAATTAAGCCAGGGATTTAGTCAATTTGGTCAAGAATAATCAGTTAGAGGTGAGAAATCAGACCCCGAATTTCTTCCCTGCCTGAAATTTCTCAATTTCTCGGAATAAATTTGAGTACCAAAATCAGGGTAAATAGCCCAAATATAAACTTAATAAAGTTTTAATAGACATTTAAGCCCTAATAGATTAGTCTTAGTTTTTTTTAAGCCGATATGCTGCCTCGCTAATCCTTTTCAGACTTGAAAACTGGCTATTCTGTTAGGGGTTGGCCGTGAGAGAGGTCAATTTTCAAGGATAATTTGTAACAGAGTGTTGAAAATTCCTTTAATCTTAGTCATGAGCGATCGCCCACCAGAACTAACCCTAGCCGACCAGGCCCCTGCCAACTACGAATGTCGCTCCTGCGGCTACGTTTACGACCCCAGCAAGGGAGATAGTAAAACCAACACTCCTGCTGGAACCCCCTTCGAGGAATTGCCAGAAACGTGGCGCTGTCCCGTGTGTGGTGTGCGTCGTTCCCAATTTATCAACATCGGAGCTAAAGATGCTCCTTCGGGATTCCAAGAAAATCTTAGCTATGGTTTTGGAGTCAACCGTCTCACTCCCGCACAAAAAAATATTTTGATTTTCGGGGCTTTAGCGCTAGGATTTGTTTTCTTTATTAGTTTATACGGTTTAAACTAACTCAAGCACTCATTATCTTTAAATCTAACCGCTCTTATGAGCCTGTAACCCATCGGGGACAAACCTTAATCCGTCCCGATTCCTTGACCAATACCTCTGAACCATTGATGAGAAAACTGAAACAATTCATAATAGTTCTAGCTGTAGCCTTTTTCTGCTTTAGCTGTAGTAATGTGCCATCCCTGAGCAGTAGTCCTTGGCAAATCCTCACCCTCGACACCGACTCCACTTTTGCCGATATCGCCTTTACCGACGACCTGCAGCACGGTTGGTTAGTGGGAACCAAATCTACCCTCTTTGAAACCAGCGATGGGGGGAATAACTGGCAGCAAAAAGTCCTCAACCTTGGCGACGAAAAAGTTAGCTTTAGCGCCGTCAGTTTCCACAACCAAGAGGGTTGGATTGTCGGTAAACCCTCAATTCTTCTCCATAGCGAAGACGGGGGCAGCAGCTGGTCTCGTATTTCCTTAAGTGAAAAATTACCCGGTTCCCCCTACGGAATTATCGCTCTGAACGACAAAACCGCCGAAATGGTCACGGATTTAGGTGCTATCTACCGCACTAAAGACGGGGGCAAAACTTGGCAAGCTTTAGTGGAAGGTGCTGTGGGTGTGGCCCGGACAATTGTTCGTTCCCATGATGGTAAATACGTGGCCGTTTCCGCACGCGGTAACTTTTATTCCACCTGGGAACCGGGGTCAACAGAATGGCAACCCCACAATCGTCTTTCCTCCCGCCGCCTACAAAAAGTCGGTTATGGTGAAAATGGGGAACTGTGGGCCCTGGCCCGGGGTGGTCAACTACAATTTACTAGCCCCAATGATCTCGATACATGGGAAGATAAGGTATTCCCCGAGTTTTCCACCAGTTGGGGACTTTTGGACCTCAACTACCGCACCCCCGAAGAAATTTGGGTCGCTGGTGGTAGCGGCAATCTCTTGGTCAGTGATGACAACGGCCAATCTTGGCAAAAAGATCGCGCGGTGGAAAGTGTCCCCTCCAATCTCTATCGAATTGTTTTTATCAATTCCGACAAGGGTTTTGTCTTGGGACAAAATGGGGTTTTACTGAAATATAATCCCCCTAGCGAACCGGCCTAAAACTTGTCTCAGGGTCAAGAAAGTCTCTATTATAGAGATTGAATTTTTCAAGTCCTATCATTCCGAGGAGAACCGTCCATGTCAGGTAGTACCGGCGAACGTCCTTTTGGCGATATCGTTACCAGTATTCGTTACTGGATTATCCATAGCATCACCATCCCCATGCTGTTTATCGCAGGTTGGTTATTCGTGAGTACTGGTTTAGCTTACGATGTTTTTGGCACTCCCCGTCCCGATGAGTATTACACTCAAGAGCGTCAAGAATTACCAATTGTTAATGATCGCTTTGAGGCCAAAAATCAAATCGAGCAGTTTAATCAGTAGTTTACTTTAATTAAGGATAAAAACAATGGCTAGTGGTAATCCCAATCAACCCATTTCTTACCCCATTTTCACCGTTCGCTGGTTGGCAGTTCATACCTTAGCGGTCCCCACTGTCTTCTTTATCGGTGCAATTGCGGCAATGCAGTTTATTCAACGCTAGGAGAACAATTATGGAAAGAACACCTAATCCGAATCGGCAAGCTGTGGAGTTAAATCGTACTTCTCTTTACCTAGGTTTACTCCTAGTTGCTGTCTTGGGAATTTTATTTTCCAGCTATTTCTTTAACTAATTATTTCCGATTCATTGTCATCGCAATTAGGAGGTGTTATTCATGTTCGCAGAAGGTCGTATTCCTTTGTGGTTAGTCGCCACCATCGTCGGTCTAGGCGTGATCGCCGTGGTTGGTCTTTTCTTCTACGGAGCTTACGCCGGTTTAGGTTCCTCTATGTAATTCTATTCCGGGTAATTTCCCCGGGCAAAAAGCCGTTAGTTATTTCTATAACTAGCGGTTTTTTCAGTATTCGGTTTAAAGTAAAGCTCGACCGAACTTTAAAAACCCACACCCTACACCCCACTTTCCTATACCTTTTAAACAGGATTTAGTCCCACGTTTACAGGAGAACTAATAATCAACAAAAAAAAGGAGTCAAAGACTTGACTCCTCTAGTTATATAGATGATTTAGCTAAAACTAAACTTCTTGTTTACGAGTGCTAAGATCACCCAATTTTTGGAATAAACCGAATTCCACTTGTTCTTCTAGATCCGGATCGACTCCAGCGAATACGTCGCGGTAGATGGTACGAGAACCGTGCCAGATGTGACCGAAGAAGAATAGTAAAGCAAAGACAGCATGACCGAAAGTAAACCAACCCCTCGGAGAAGTGCGGAATACCCCGTCAGACTTCAGGGTTTCGGTGTCAAACTCGAAAGCTTCACCGAGTTGCGCTTTACGGGCAAATTTCTTCACATCAGCAGGATCGCTGAGGACCTGACCATCGAGAGCGCCGCCGTAGAAAGAAACGGTGACACCACTTTGTTCGATACTCAGTTTCGATTCCGCACGACGGAAAGGAATATCAGCGCGAACGATACCTTCCGAGTCAGTCAGGACAACGGGGAAGGTTTCAAAGAAGTTAGGCATCCGACGCACGCTCAGGACGCGACCTTCGCCATCTTTGAACACGGGGTGTCCTAACCAAGATTTAGCGATACCGTCACCGCTATCCATGGCACCAGTACGGAATAAACCACCTTTAGCGGGGCTATTACCGACATAATCATAGAAAGCCAGTTTTTCGGGTATTGCTTGGTAAGCTTCGGCGATGGTGGCCCCATTGGCGATGCTGGCCTCGACGCGACGCTCAATTTCTTCTTGGAAATAGCCCTTATCCCATTGGTAACGGGTCGGGCCAAAGAGTTCGATCGGGGTGGTAGCATTACCGTACCACATGGTTCCAGCCACGACGAAAGCGGCAAAGAAAACAGCGGCGATACTGCTAGAAAGCACCGTTTCGATATTACCCATTCTCAGGGCTTTATAGAGTCTTTCGGGGGGACGAACGGTTAAATGGAATAAACCGGCGATAATTCCGACGATACCCGCAGCAATGTGGTGAGCTACCACACCCCCAGGGTTAAAGGGGTTAAAACCAGCAGGTCCCCATTCGGGAGCTACGGGCTGCACATGACCGGTTAAACCGTAGGCATCGGAAACCCACATCCCGGGACCCCAAAGGCCTGTTTGATGGAAAGCACCGAAACCAAAGCAAAGTAAACCGGATAAGAACAGGTGAATACCGAACATTTTCGGCAAATCGAGCGCAGATTCGCCCGTGCGGGGATCGACGAATAATTCTAAATCCCAGAAAACCCAGTGCCAAACCGCCGCTAGGAATAGCAGACCGGATAAGACGATATGAGCGGCGGCAACGCCTTCAAAAGACCAGAAACCGGGGTCAACACCAGTTTCGCCGGTGACGCTCCAGCCACCCCAAGAACCGGTGACACCTAAACGAGCCATGAAGGGCAGCACGAACATTCCTTGCCGCCACATCGGGTTTAATACGGGGTCACTGGGGTCGAAAATAGCCAGCTCATAGAGGGCCATGGAGCCTGCCCAACCCGCTACCAGTGCGGTGTGCATCAGGTGAACGGAAATTAAACGGCCCGGGTCGTTGAGAACGACTGTGTGTACTCGATACCAAGGTAGTCCCATTGACTACGCTCCTCCTATTGACAATTTAGTGTCCACTTAGACGCTTTTTATATTCAGGGTCAAAATATAAGCCCAACACTCTCGACGGTTAAGTGCAAGAGTTAGCTAACCTACATTATCCCTTGAAAAGTGTATCTATTCTAAAGAAGTGTAACTATTGTTAGAACAGATTTCAAGTCTTGGCGATCGATCTTCCGCCAGAATAGTCCGAATAAGGAGGTGGGGTGTGGGGGTGTGGGGAATTATGACTGATAACTGATTACTGATTACTTCCTCAGTAGTTCTTCGGCATTTTGCAGAATTTCGAGGACTTGTTCCGCACTAATCAAGCGTTTTAGCACCACTTGCCCGATGGTGGGGACGGTATCGGCAATTTCGGCACTCTTGGGGGCAACTTCCACCATAATCACGGCTTCTTCCACCTTATAAAGCCATAAAACCTGTTCTCCCTCTAAAATACCGATATTTAATCGCTCCATTTGCGGTGGTCGTCGCCAACTACTCGCATGGTCCCACAAACCGCCAAATTCCCACACCCGTCCTATTGTCCAACCTGCCGTTAAGAAAAAATATTTCACTTGGTTACTCAATCTAGAATCAATCTCTAGCTTTCTGGCTTAATTAGTTTTCAGCCGTCAAATTTTATCAGCTTTTTAGCCCCCAGCCATCAGTCAGAAAAGGCAATAGGCAATAGGCAATGGGCAGCTTTGCTCTCTCTGGGTGCATCCCACACTTGCAGAAATACCAACAATCAGCAATTGTCAGTGACTTTTAAATTATTACAGATATATCGGGGCTCTTCTAGGTTCTGTGTGATAAGTTTAACTTACATAGGATCGATCGGTCTTTGTGTCCCCTGTGTCTGGTGTGGTTCCCTCCACTCCCTCGCCAGCAGGACTGTATCTTAGAATACATTTTACCCACCAAATCCAAAAGAGCCCTATCAGCAGCTGTCTGTAAGCATCCCACCGAAAAACTAATGGGCAGGGGGTTTGGGGACGGCAATTCTACCGCAGACAAAAAAGTTTACGCTAAAATTGTCAGCCTTATTAAAGATGTTCAAAGAGAGCCTTTTTCTGGACTAGGAAAATCAGAAGCATTAAAACATGAACTATCACGATTATGGTTACGACGCATCACAAAAGAACATCGCCTAGTTTATAGCGTGTCTGATCATGACACAAAAGCTAGAACCTCTGGAAATGCGTTGCAAGGGAGATCCTTGCAACGAGGTAGAAATGAGAAGAACCCTTTACTGATTAATTTTTCACAAAAGTAAACTTACCATTCTTACCATCGGCATCCATTTTAATTTGTGCCACGGAGAATTTATCCTGAATGATTTCTCCTTCGGGAGTAAAAGCAATATCTCCCAGGACAGTGACATACTTACCCGCTAAAATTTCCTGATTTAATTGTTGGCGAATTTGTTCGAGGGAAAGTGTACTGAGTTTATTTTTATCATCTACCCGTTTTAAAGCCTCGACAAAAACTTGAATTCCCGTAAAAGCTTGAGCGGTAAATTGGGGCGGTGCTTTTTTATTTTCTGCTGTATAAGCGGCGACAAAATCCCGATTAATAGGATTATCTAATTCCGGGTTATAAGCTTGAGCGATGAGAATACCATCACATTCAGCTTGACAAACTGGGAAAATATTAGAAGTATTTAAACCATTGCCCCCAATAATTAACCCTTGATAGCCTAATTGTCGCAACTGTTTGACCAAATTGCCCCCGTCAGCAACCAAACCAGAAATAACCACTAAATCTGGTTTCATATTAATAGCGGCGGTGGCTTGGTTTTGAAAATCTGTATCGGTGGTTTGGAATTTCTGCACGGTGACAATATCAAGATTTAAACTTTTTAGGGTTTCTTGAAAAGTTTCCGTTTCCGATTTACTAAAAGCATCATTTTGGGCAAAAAAGACAGCCGCTTTTTTAATCTTGGGATCGATTTTTAAAGCGGTTTTAACTGCATTGGGAGCGACCACAGCCACAGGAGCGGACACCCTACCCACATATTCACCGATCTGGGGGATACCTTTAGCCGTGTTAGAGGGGCCCAGAATGGGAACTTTGGCTCGATCGGCGATCGGACTAGCGGCAAAAGCTTGCTGGGACAGGGACGGACCAAGAATACCCACCACCTTATCTTGAGTGATTAGGGTATTAATGGCGTTGATCGCCCCCTGTTCATCCCCGGCCACATCCTGGATAATAACTTTAATCGGTGTTCCATTGACTCCGCCCTTTTTATTAAAATATGTTTCAGCCATCTTGACACCGATCACCTGTTCCTGTCCCAATAGGGCGAGATTGCTGGTTTGAGCTAAAGCTGCACCGATGGGAATGGCAGCAGTGGCGGCGTTTTCTGCGGGACTGGGGTTAGTTTGACTGGTGGGAGTGCCGGAATTACAGGCCACCACTAGACCGAAAGTGACTAGGGATAGTATTAAGGGGATTAATAAACGTTTTCTGAGCATCTTAACTCTCCGGGGACTGATATTGTTGATGACACTATTATTTCGCTAATCGGGTTGATTTCAGCGATAATTCTCGACGCGATCAAACCGGATTTTGCTCCCTTAGCGCCTTTTGTTTCTCCTGATTTTGTCGATTAACCTCCCCGTCTCACCTCCGTTTTCTGAAAACGATTTGCCTTTTCTGGTTCTGTCGCCTAACCTAGTAGTTAGGGAATTTATTATCACCTTTCCCGTTTACAAAACCCAACAAGCGAAAACATCCATTTAAGATTATGACTAACCCCGTTATTCACGCCTTTTTCCTCGGACGAGCGATCGCTGAAGTAGTCAGTGAACAGCTAGAAGATGCTTTTACCAACGCTTTAAGCGAATTAGGCAAATTTGATGCCGAACAACGGGAAAACCTGCGGCAATTCGTCGAAGAAGTGCAAATGAGAGCCGATCAAGCCATGGAAAAGGGAGTATATACTGGTACAGACTCCAGTGGTTCCTCCAGTGCCGATGTGCAGGAAAACATCGACGAAATGCGGGCCGAAATCGCCCAATTGCGCTCGGAACTAAAAAACTACCGGAATTAACCAAAACCCCTCTTTTAGTCGCTTTAAAGCCCCAAAAATTGCGTGTCAGCCCTTCTACCCGTCCCTGTTACCCTAGAGTTAAACCCAGCAATGCCGGCCCTCCAAGTCGCCAAAAATAGCTATCGTTGGAATCGAGAAAACTATTCCATCAATCGTCGTCGTCTAGATATTTGGCGATTCGTTCTGACTGTACTTTATCAATTCTGGCTCAACGGTAAAAAATGGAGCTATGACGGCGGCTATAGCGAGGAAAAACTCGCCAGCAGACGCAGAAAACAAGCCGCTTGGATTCGGGAAACCATGCTAGAATTGGGTCCCACTTTTATTAAAGTTGGTCAACTGTTCTCCACCCGGGCTGATCTTTTTCCCCTCGAATACGTGGAAGAACTATCGAAACTACAGGATCAGGTTCCCGCATTTACCTACGAACAGGCCAGCAAAATCATCGAGGTATCCCTCGGCAAACCCCTCAATCAACTCTTTAAAAGCTTTGATCCTATTCCCCTAGCAGCCGCTAGTTTAGGACAAGTTCACCGGGCCCAACTGAAGAGCGGGGAAGATGTGGTGGTCAAAGTCCAACGGCCCGGATTGCAAAAATTATTTAGTATCGATCTGACCATCCTGAAAAAAATCGCCCAATACTTCCAAAATCATCCCAAATGGGGTAAAGGTCGCGATTGGACGGGTATATATGAAGAATGCTGTAAAATCCTCTGGGAAGAAACCGATTATCTCAATGAAGGTCGTAACGCTGACACTTTTCGCCGTAATTTTCGCGGGGAAGATTGGGTGAAAGTACCGAAAGTCTATTGGCGCTACACCGCTCCCCGGGTTTTAACCCTAGAATACCTCCCCGGCATCAAAATCAGTCATTATGAAGCCCTAGAAGCGGCTGGACTCGATCGCAAATTGTTGGCTAAACTAGGGGCAAAAGCCTATCTAATTCAACTACTCAATAACGGCTTTTTTCACGCAGATCCTCACCCCGGCAATATTGCCGTTGATAGTGATGGCTCCCTAATTTTCTACGATTTCGGCATGATGGGACAAATTAAAACCAACGTGCGCGAAAAATTAATGCAGACTCTCTTGGGAATTGCCCAAAAAGATGCCGATCGCGTGGTCACTTCTCTGGTGGATTTAGGAGCATTAACTGCTAATGGTGATATGGGAGCAGTGCGGCGATCGATCCAGTATATGCTCGATAACTTCATGGATAAACCCTTTGAGGAGCAATCCGTGGCCTCTATCAGCGATGATCTCTATGAAATCGCCTACGATCAGCCTTTTCGATTTCCCGCTACCTTTACCTTCGTCATGCGAGCATTTTCTACCCTAGAAGGGGTAGGCAAAGGACTCGATCCCGAATTTAACTTTATGGAAGTAGCCCAACCTTTTGCCCTGCAATTAGTAAATGATATGACAGGAAATAATGGCAGTAATATTCTCGATGAGTTAGGACGACAAGCAGCCCAAGTGAGCAGCACCGCCCTGAGTTTACCCCGACGCATTGATGATACGATCGAAAAATTAGAACGGGGTGATATCCGTGTCCGGGTACGTTCCAGCGAATCCGATCGACTTTTGCGGCGATTGGGTATGATTCAAATGGGAACTAACTACACTTTACTGATCAGTGCTTTGCTGATCTCAGCGACGCTTCTATTTGTCAGTGGTTTTGGTTGGTTAACTTTAGTACCGATGGCGATTTCCCTGCTGCCGGGGATAGCTCTTGTGAGACTTTGGCAAAAAATTGAACGTCAGGATCGCATGATGTAATCGATTGCGGGATAATAATTATTGTGTTAGCAGCAGAAATTTCCATGAACAATCTTTCTTTTGGAGGAATGACTGATCCAGGTGTAGTGCGATCGGTTAATCAGGATAGTTATTATATCGACCCCGAGCAGCGCTTTTTTATCGTTGCTGATGGTATGGGAGGTCATGCGGGGGGCCAGGAAGCTAGTCAAATCGCCACTGAAACTATCCAAGTTCATCTAGAAGAACACTGGAATTCGCCCCTGACTGCTGGAGAATTGCTGCAGGAGGCAATTACTGCCGCTAACGAGAAGATTATTGAAGATCAACTGAAAAATCCCGAAAGACAGGACATGGGGACAACTATAGTCATGGCTATCGTCCGAGATGATGGCTCTTGGTACACCCATATTGGTGATTCCCGTCTCTATCGCTTTCGTGAGCAAAAATTAGAACGGGTGACGGAGGATCATACTTGGATAGCTAGGGCGATCAAAATGGGCGATATGTCCAAAGAAGAGGCGAAAAACCACCCTTGGCGACATATTTTATTTCAATGTCTTGGTCGTCGCGATTTGCCCCCAGTGACGGTATCTCCCCTCGATCTGCAATCCGGCGATAGTTTAATTCTCTGTAGTGATGGTTTGACGGAAGAACTGTCCGACGAGGAAATTAGCGATTATTTGCAAACTGGTGCTGATTGTCAGGAAATTGTCAAGAATTTAGTGGCAGCGGCCAAAGAGGCCGGCGGTTCTGATAACATCACCGTGGTCATGGTAACGCAGAATTGAGAGGGAATAGCAATCAGCGATCGCTAAACTTGCACTCCTACTCGATCGCTCCTGCTTGTTGTAATAAAGAAACGATCGCCTGATGGTGATTAAATTTAGCTAACATTAAAGCGGTCATTCCCCCTTGATTTTTCTGATTTAAGTTCACCTTTCCCCCGTCTAACAAAACTTTAACCGTGTCGAGACAACCGTGATAACTCGCCCACATTAACGGGGAAGCGCCGCTAAAATCGAGTTTATTGACATCAGCGCCGATATCGACTAACCAGCTCACCAATTGACTATTATTGCCCTCACAAGCTTTCATGAGGACGGTTTTGCCATCGGGATAAAGGGCGTTGGGATTAGCCCCATAGTCGAGGAGATAACGGCAGATTTCCGTAAATTGGCGCTGTAGAGCCAAAGTTAATGGTGTTTCCCCCTGCTGAGTTAGGTTAGGCTCCGCTCCCTGTTTTAACAATTCTAAAACGATCGCTTCGTATCCCTGCACCGTGGCGATGAGCAAGGGTGTATCCCCAAAATGGTTGCGGTGATTGACAAAAGCACCGGCTTGTAGTAAAGCCTGGACGATCTCTAAATGTCCTTCGATCGTGGCTAAATGCAGGGCCGTTTCTCCAGCCTGATTTTGATTGTCAACACTAGCGGCCTGAGCGAGTAAAAGTCGGACAATATCGAAATATCCCTCAGCAGCGGCGAGCATCAGGGCAGTTTCTCCCTCCTCCGTGCTGATATTCGGATTTGCTCCTGCTTGCAGTAAAGTTTGTACGCTGCCGAGATTTCCCCTCTCTACAGCCAAAATGAGGGGAGTTTCCCCGGATAAAGTGGGAGCATCGAGAGGCATACCACGGTTAATAAACAATTGGAGGATTTCTGGACGATTAGCGTTGAGAGCCTCTAACCAAGCTTCTTGACGGATTTCTTCATCCACACCACTATCGAGCAGTAAACCGACAATTGCGGCGTAATTTTGGCTAATCGCCACAGATAAAGCCGTATCTCCATCCCGATCTCGCATATTGACCCGAGCGCCGGCGGTTAATAACTGTTCTGCGATCGCTGTATAACCCTTATAGGTGGCAATCATTAGTGCTGGTGTACCATCTTGATTGACCTGATTGACATTAGCACCGGCGGCGATTAATTGAGCGAGGATTTCACTGTGATTGAGGGCAGCCGCTAACATGAGAGGGCTTAAACCTTGAGGTTGTTTACTTTTGTTGATATCTGCCCCAAATTCTCGCAAAATTGCCACAATTTCCCGATGACCCCCCTGCACGGCATAGATTAAAGCCGTCGTATTTTGGCCATCGGTGGCGTTGACATTTGCCCCCTGACTCAGTAAAGCTTGAACCCGCGCCAGATTGCCCTGACGTGCCGCTTGTATTAACAAGATATCCCAATTAGAAGCCATTAACAGTGACCGATAGGCAGAAAGTATTTTTTCTATTATTGATCGTTATAGACCGGTAAACGGACAGAAAAGCTACTACCCGGTTCTAATTCTGAGGTAAGGTAATTCTACTAGCTGTGGTACTTATGCGGAAACCTCTCGTCACTCGTCTATTTCAACCCCGTGACCCCCTAACCTCGCGTCTGGATGCTCTTTGGTTAATCAATCATCGTCATCCTCGGCTATTGGGGAGAAAGTGATGTGGTTGGTCGTCCCCTGTGGCAGATTCAACCCTACGAGATGCAGTGTTGCACTAGCGTTGAAGCTACTTGTCTTCTGATCTCGCCGAACGTCCGAAGTCTCACGCCAGGGTCCTAACGGAGTCAGTAGCCGATCGTTTCAGGCTTTGTTGCCCTCTCTTTTTGTACCAATTTATGTACTATGAGAAGGATAATGCAAGGTTTTTGAGAGTCCCAATCCGATTTTTGCAGCATGAACATCGGATTTTAACAGGTCAAAAGCCTTATTTTAAAAGGGTTTTACCATTATTCAGCAAGCCCTACTTAAGTGTTCTGATAATTAGAATGGCGATCGCAATATATTTGATATGCTATAATCTTGAACAGTTTCGTTAGGAGTTAAATCCATGCTAGTTTTAGCCGGTGATATTGGTGGCACTAACACCATAACATGGGAGCATCTCACCCTTGTAACTCCTAAATCAGGTTTTTATGTCAAGCTATTTTGAAAGCCTTGCTAGAAAACAGTTTTAGTGACAAGTATAATTACTCACCTGTATAAATGAGATGCTCCCCAAAATTTTGCCCGAAAAGGAGTTATGGATTTAGCCAAACAGGTTTTATTGCTGTAACTGATGACCACAGCTACTACAAAAGCGATCGGTTGCCGCTACTTTTGCCCCGCATTGACTACAAAATCGCACTTGACTGACGGTTTTTGTGTCTCCCATACTCATTTTCATATCTCCCATTTGCATTTCCATGGGGGCAAAATTCATTGACATATTACCCATTTTCATCGGTTGCATTGGTTGCATCGGTTGCATCGGTTGCATTGGCGGGGAGGAGAAACTGGTAGTAGTGGTCGATTGAGAGGACTGAGAAACTCCAGAGGTATGAGGAGAGGAAAAACCGATACTGCTTCCTTGAATTTGGATTCTGTGGGGTCCGGTTTCGGTGATAATTTCAATCATTGCCCCTTGGGGAACTATCTCTATTTGGGGTTCTTGTGTCCAAACTCCCGTAGCAAAACTACTGCTAGACTGCTGTTGTTGTCCCACCGCACCACTAGCGAGGGTTACAATCGTCTGCAGCCCCTGATTATCGAGATAGAGACGTTGTCCTGTGGGTAATTCACTATAAATAGCCATATTTTTGACAGTGAAAAGTAAAAAGTACAAACCTAGTTCACACCCCTAGGATCCAGTCTAGCGAGGATAGAAATGTTAGAGGATTTTCTTAAGAATTTTATCGACAAAAAAAGGGCGGTTTTACCCACCCTCACCATGTCTCAAGAAAACAAACTTTTTAACGGACGCTACCGGCTAATTTATCGACCCGAATCGGTTTCATCAGGTACAATTTGAGGAATTGCCAAGCGTTAGAGGCGAAGATCGGCAATTTCTTCAGGAATTTAACCGGTGCGGCACTATTTTCGCTATCGATCGCCCGTAATCCCTCGTTATTGCCAACACAAATCTCTAGGCGATCATAAAATTCGGGACTATCCACATCGAGAACAATCGGGAAGACGCGGCCGGCGGTTTCATTGGTCTTCTCGATCACATACTTATCGTACTCGCGAGCGTCTAAACCGAGAATGGCGTAGAAACCAGCACGCTGAGTATCATTGAGATACATCGTAGCGAAGACCGAAAGCAGGAAGAAACGACACCAGAGACGAGCGCGCCAATCATTAAGAATATCAGGCTGCGCACGCATGATCGCATCGAAGAAGTCCCCGTGACGGTTTTCGTCTTGACACCAATTCTCGAAGAAGTTAAAAATCGGATAAACCCGATCTTCGGGATGTTGTTCAAGATGACGATAAATGGTGATATAGCGCCAATAACCGATTTTTTCGGAAAGATAGGTGGCGTAGAAGATAAATTTCGGTTTAAAGAAGGTGTAGTTACGGCTTTTGGTTAAAAATCCCAAGTCAAGGGAGAGGTTAAAATCCGATAAAGCCTTATTAAGGAACCCAGCGTGACGCGCTTCGTCCCGGGACATGAGGTTAAAGCATTCTGCGAGAACGGGATTTCTGTTTTTTAAACGTCTGCCGAGTTCTTTGTAGAGAAGAAAGCCGGAAAATTCGGCCGTGCAGGATCTTTCCAGAAATTCCACGAATAAACGGCGAGTTTCGCCATCAATATGCTCCCAAGAGCGATCGAATTCTTGATTGCGAACGAAGTGATGCCGGTTATAATCGGTACGGAATTCCTCTAAAATCGCTTTCAGTTCTTCCTCGTTAGCGGCGATCGACATTTCCGCCATCGCTTCAAAATCAGTGGTGTAGAAGCGGGGAGTGAGGATCGTTTCTTTAGCGGGAACTTTTATACCCGGACGGATTTCCTCGAATTCTGGTTTTTGGATCGTGCTGACCATAGGGATTATTGATTTTACTCTGGGATGATGATTGAGACGAGTAAAGGCTCTGACGTGATAATGACTAGCCGCGAAAAAACGGCTAGGATTCACTATAGCAAGCTCTCAGCCCTAGACTCCCTTCCTGTTCATTAAAAGTTACAACTCTTAATTAAGCTTTGTCAACAAACCCAGATTTTTCGCTGGGAGTCTTGACAAATGTTCGGGGAAGTGGGGTTTGTTCGGTGATCGGTAAACAGTCATCAGTAATCGGTGAACTGAAAACGGCTCTCCCAGGTTTGGTGGATAAAATGTATTCTAAGATACATTCCTGCTAGCTAGGGGGTGGAGCGAACCACAGAGACACAGAGGACACAGAGATCGATCGCTTCTATGGTAAGTTAAGCTGATCACACAGAACCTAGAAGAGCCGAAATGATTTAGATGAGTCAGCAACCCCCTCAACCTCTTTCAAAGCCAGATCCGAATCTTCCAGAACTCAAAACCAAGACGGGTAAAAGAGCAGAGCGCTTGTTGCTGAACGTTTGGGAACCCCTAGATGTTTTAGGTCGAGGGTTAATGGGGGATTTATGGAGAGCCGTTTATCTCTCGGTACAAGATGCGATCGCTCTTAGTATTTTGTTACAACTTCCAAGTTTCATCGGTCGTGTCATTATCGGTAAAGACTTTTCTGGTTTTGACGTATGCCTGCAAGAAAACCCGTTAGGCGTATCGCGCTATGCTTGTTTTATAATCATCACATCCGACTTTTGCCTGTGGATTATTGCCGGTCGAATCATTGGGCGCTTCTGGGTAGATCTGCGTGGATTAAAAGGAGGTAATAAGCATGGCTCAGGGAAATCATAATGAATTAAATCTCTATGAAGAGGCTAAGGCTGGTTTATTTTCCTTAGTTCAGCAGACTGGGTCTGTATTCATAGGTTTTGTCCTCATGTTACTATTTGCTGGAGGTGCTCCTTCAAGTTTTGTCATAGCACTAAGCTTTTGTCTTGGTACTGCTTTTGTGGCTTGGAGTGAACAGAAACGAGTAAGAAATTTGAAAGCAGTTGACTCATCCATTCCGCCAAAAGAATCTGAGACTGCAAGTATAGTAACAGAAGAACGATCTAACAAAAATTCAAGTACTTTAGATATTCAAACCCTGCGTCAACAAAGGCTTTTGGAAGACCTAAAGATACTAGAAGAAGAATTAATGACTACAAGTTCTGTACCTGATCAATTTCGACTACGTGAACAGATTAGAAGTCTACAGAGCGAGATTGGGAGTCTTCTAGGAGGAATAAGATTAGATGTTGAGGGAGACTATTACAATGTTAGTCAAGCTACTTTAGATCAAAAGCAGACTCTTGCTGAGGCGGCAGCGGAGATTCGGCGTCTTCTCAAACAGCTAGAACAAACTAATCCAAGCGTTACTGAAGCTGAAAAGGTGGCTTACGTGAGTGATGAAACCACTCCTAGTTTCAAGCGTCGTGTTGTCGGTGCGTTACAAACGGGGGGTGAAGCTGCAATTGAGGAGTTTTTGGACAATCCGTATGTCAGTGTTGGTAAGGCTGTTCTCAAAGATTGGATGAAGCCAAAATGAGTTCTATGCAAGCCACATAACAGGAACGTTGGGCGGATAAAAGTATAATTCCTAGAGGAGTAATTTCGGGGCTGTCAACCAGAATAACTGACACTCGCCTAGGGGATTTTGTTGATTGGGAACCTCTAGACCAATTATTCCCGCTTTTTTGACCGATAATTTTCCTTGAAACTTGCCCCAAACCAGCATTTCCGTCCAATAGCCTAAATCCGGTTCGTGGCCTACCAGTGCGATCGCGTTTTCCTCTCGCTGATAGTCGGACTTTTGCCACCACTGCACCCAATCTTGAATATTGCCATTGGGCGATAGGGGATTAAATTGCTCAATTCTACTGCTTAAACCCGCTTTTTGCAAAATTTCGGCGGTTTGCACGGCACGCACCAGGGGAGAAGTGAGAATTAGGTCAAATTTCACCCCCAACTGTCCTAATCTTTGGGCAACTTTAGCAGTTTTTGCCTTACCTTCCTCGGTTAAAGGACGTTCTCTATCGTTGAGATAATCCTCCGATTGTCCTGCTAATCCATGACGCACAAAATAAAGTTTCATATCAGTGTCGGGTCGGTCTTGGCGATGACATATAGATAGCTGAGGTCTGATACCTAGGTGCGAATTACCTTTTCATCAGGGTTAACCAGATGGGAAAGTTTTTGTTTGATTTGGGTGTCGTACAGTTCCCACTTAAGTTTAGCGTATTCGGCATTATTATTAAAACCACCGAGGAAACCTATAGGAATTTCAAAACCTCCGGCCATATAACGGCCACCACCAAAAAAGCGACCTTGGTTATCCTGTCCGAAAGCTTCCTTAAGAAATTCATCAGGATCTAGGGTAATTTTACTGGTACGCATAGAACCAATGACTAACTCGATATCCTCATCTTCATCGTGAACGATACCATAAACTAAAGCCGTGTGAACATTTTCTTCTGTCACCAAAAAATCGGCAGCCTGGGGAATCGCATCTCGGTCATCATAACGCAAATAACCGACCCCGGCGATCGAATAATTATTTTTAATAATACGGTTTTTTAAGGCTCGTTCGATCACATCCATCACCCGTCGGGATCTGGCCGATTGCAGGACAGCGTTTAATAATTGAGCATCGTAGAAACGACTGAGATAACCAGCAGCAATAAATTCACACTCTTGCGCTTGCATTAAATTATTCGTATCCGATCGCAATCCGTGCATCAAGGCCGTGGCACACTTAACATGGACGGTATCGCTAGTATTAAAACTTATTAACCCTTTTTGGATATATTGGGTTAACATCGTCGCTGTTGCCCGGATTTGGGGACGAATATCGACGAATTCCGCCTCTAGATCCCCTTGGCGAGTATGATGATCAATCACGGCAATAACGGGAATTTTTGCCTGTTTAACCAGAGTGGTTAACTGACTATTGGTTCCCTGACCGTCGACAAAAACACAACCCTGATAAACCGAAAGATCTCTATCCTTGAGGGTATGGGCTCCCCAACGTTTAGCTGGTAAACCTGTTAGTTTTACCAAAGCGACATTTTCCTGATGGGAGAGGGTACCCGCATAGACTATATCGCAGTGAATATCGTACTGCTCGGCGATAATTTGATAGGCCCAGGCACTAGAAAGAGCATCGGGATCCGGGAAATCCTGCATCACCACCATTTGATTTTCGCCGCGGTGATTTTCTAAAGTACGTCGCAGGCGATCAATCAGGGAAATAAGTAGGGTATCATTACTAACCGTGACTGGAGGAAGGGGACATACTGCCGACGGTTCCCCTAACACTACATCGGTTTCGAGGGACTTGGCAGGAACTAGACTCAGTAATTCAGCCATCATTTTTAGAAAAGTTTGCTTAAGGGTAGATTCAGTCGGGATTTTTTGAGCTAATTAATTCTAGACGATATTCTGGCTCGATCGGTTCATCTCAAATATTAAGCTTTTCTTGCCACTAGCTCCCCACTGTCGGGCTATAACTCTAGTCTATCAAAAGACCTCTCCTGTTTGTTCTGGGAGAGCGGTTAGGAGTGAGGGCAATTAACCATCGCTGCCATTACCTGTGAAAATAGATAATTTAGATAGTCAACGCCTTACCATTAATCATGGATAAACCGATAGATATTGAAGTAGTTAGAACTGAAGCACTAGGAAAGCTAGGCAGAAATATAGTTAATTTTTCAAAGATTGAAGGTATTTTAAAGTATCTACTTTCAGTGACTCAGATATAGGGATTATCAACATCAACTCGTAACCAGTTGATTGACAATCATGAGAGATTTCCTAAGCGCACATTAGGTCAACTGGTTCAGAAATTACATAACACTGTGCTGGTGGATGATAGTCAGTCTAAACCTCAACTAGACTCTTAGGACGGGTTGGCCGGTAGAAATGGCTTTTTCGACGATATCGGCGGCCATTTTCACTCCTCCAGTCTTCTGCATCGCTTTTTGCATTCTCAGGGCATTTTCTCGGTAACTGGGAAAGGATAACACCTTTTCAATCGCCCCTCGTAAACGGGGAACTTCTAGACGGGAAATCGGAATCACTTCCCCTGTACCCGACCATTTTATCCGAGCAGATACCCCCGGTTGGTCGTTAGTGATGGGAATAGCCACCATCGGTACAGCTTGGGCAAGGGATTCTAGGGTAGTATTTAAGCCTGCGTGGGTGATGGTAAGAGAGGCTCTGGTTAAAAGCTCTAATTGGGGAGCGTAGGGAACAACTAGGGCGTTTTTGGTCGTTATTTGAATGTTAGAGTCGGTATTGCCCAAGGATAAAACTAATTGTACCGGCAAATCGGCACAGGCTTCGGCGATCGCATTAAAGGCCGATTGTAGGCGATTTTGAATTGTACCGAGGGAAGCATAAATTAAGGGTTGTCCGGTTAATTTTTCGTAGGGAAAAGGAATCGTTTTTCTGGTGGAGGAATCGTGAAAGGGACCGGTAAAGTGGAAGTGAGCAGGTAAATTTTGCCGAGGAAACTCAAATTCGGCAGGTTGTTGGCTAATTTGGGCAAGGGGGGAATAGCGTTGATTGATGTTTTGATAGGGAATTAACCCCCATTCTTGACGCTGCTGGTTGATTAACTCATTCAGGGGACGAGTCAGAAAGTCAAGGAGTTTATAGCCAATTTTATTGCGAATAACCCCGATAAATGAAGGATTATAGTCCCAAGTGGTCATAAAGGGCGGAATAAGCGGATCACGATTTAAAACCAATGCCCCAGCAAAACTGACAAAGGGAATAGCTAATTTTTCTGCCATTGTACCTCCTGAGGGGGAGACTTGATCGACAATTAGGGCATCAATTCCCAGGCGACGTATCTCTTGAGGGATAGTTTGAAAGAGGGCAGCGGTAGAATTAGTTACTAATTCTACCGTGCGTCGGACGGCGGCTGTTCCCCGTAATTGACCAATTTCGGCTAAACTTTTGGCTGATGTGCCTTTCGGATATTTATCGGGTGCAATTGCCTGAAAATCTAAGCCAGCTGCTTGCACCATTTCTTCACCATCAAGAGTTAAAAAACAGGTAACTTTATGACCGCGTTTTTGTAACTCTTTTCCTAGAGGTAGGAGAGGATTAATATGTCCAGAAGCGGTGGGACAAAGAATGCCAAAATGAGTCATTAAACACCTCCACAGGTTTTCTTTAATTCTTCTAGATTCCAAAAGGCACCACCCAAGGCGGAGAATTGTATTCCTTCAAAACAGTTACGCACCGCACCCAAAGCGAGGGGATTGACAAGATAAATAAACGGGACGTATTCCTGTTGAAGTTGTTGAATTTCATTATAGATAACTCTGCGCTTCTCAAAGTCTAATTCTTGGGAACCTTTGACGTATAAATCGGCGATTTTTTTCTCCCAATCCGCCGCTTGCCAGCCTTGAATCGGAGGGCTGCCGGGTTGAGGTTGTTGGTTAAAAGCGTGGAGATTTCCATCTACATACCAAATATTAGGGGCGTGGGGTTCATTATCGCCAGTAAAACCTAAAATATGGGACTCCCAATCTAGACTATTACTCAGTTTATCAACTAAATTACTAAAAGCGATCGCTTGAAAATCCACTTGAATTCCTATTGCGGCTAAATCATTTTTAATTTGTGCGCCAATTGCTTCCCGGATTTTATTTCCTGCGTTAGTAATCAGGTTAAATCTAACGGGATTATTATCGGCATCAACTAGCAGATTATCACTATTATACTTAAATCTGGCCTCTAATAATAATTCTTTGGCTTTTTCGGGATTATAATCGTAACCCTTCAGGTTTTTATCGTAAAAAGGCGATTGGATAGAAATAAAAGAATTTTGTTCTTGTCCCAATCCTCGATAGATATCATCAATCATTCTTTGACGATTAATGCCGTAGGCAATAGCTTGGCGGAAATTTAAGTTATTAAACCACCTAGATTTAATCGGCTCTACTAGGGGTTTTCCGTTGCGTTTGCCTTGGTTGAGATTAAAACTGATAAATTGGGTTCCGTAGGCAGGTCCCCCATTAAAAATAGTGAAATTTCCTCTTTCTTCTTCAGTTTTTAAGAGGGAGAAAAATTCAGGAGTTACCCCAATAGAATCTAAACTTCCCGAACGAAATTGCAGTAAAGTTGTATCCTGAGATTCAACAATTGCCCAAATTACTGAAGTTATATGGGGTAATTGTTGTCCTTGGGCATCTTTTTTCCAATAGTAAGGGTTATTCTCAAAAATAATCCTTTGTCCCGTTATGTACTCTTTGAGTTTATAAGCACCATTAAAAACAATTTTATCGGGAGGAGTATCTAACCCCCAAGTGGAGAGAAATTCTAACCTACCATCGGGGCTTTTTTTCTGAATAGTTTTCTCTAAAGCGTGTTTAGGTAAAATCGGTGAACTGACGGCATCTAAAAAAGGTGCAAAAGGTTCGGGTAGTTTAAATTCGATTCGGCGATTATCTAGTTTAGTAATAACGGGGAATTCTTTTTTTAATCCTATTCTTAAACTATCGCGGTAGTTGTTGGGAATCTCAGGATTTAGATATAAGTCTTTATAGGTAAAAACCACGTCATCAACAGTTAAGGGTTGACCATCCGACCATTTTAAACCCTCTCTCATAGTAAAAACAATGCTCAAATTATCATCGGAAATTGTCCAAGATTCTGCTAAGACCGGTTCTTTTTTGCCGGTGATGGGATTTTCTGTTAATAGTCCTTCGTAGGTTAAACCAAAAATATTCGGGGATTCGGCCGATAAAACAGCATTAAAGGTTTTTGGGTCACTTAATACCGATATGACCACTTGATTGCGTTTAACTTGATTACCACAAGCAGTTAGGGAAATCAGCAATAAACAAGAAATTAAAAATACCGTTAATCTCCGCCAAAATTTCACCATAATCTTTAATATTTTTCTATCCGACTATCTAGAAGCAAAGACCCTGCCTTACTATACATACCGAAACTGACCAAGCTGAAAGCCGCTGGATTGTTTCCTTGCCCCATAAATATAACAGGAAATGAGACAAAAAATCTCGCCTAGGTGAGATTGACAAAGGCGAGAAACCGTGTTTCCATTAAGAATGGGAGATAAAATCTAAGAACGTTGTTCGATCGGTGTATAGGGGACTTCGTGTTCTCCGGTGTAGATTTGGGTAGGACGGAAAATGCGGTTAGCATTTAATTGTTCTTTCCAGTGGGCCAACCAACCGGCCACCCGGGAGATGGCAAAAATCGGGGTAAATAAATCACTGGGGATGCCTAATTTCCGATAGACCAATCCCGAATAGAAATCCACATTAGCATAGATACCTTTTTCGCCGTAGATATCCACCACTGCTTGTTCTAATTCTAGGGCGATATCGTAGTACTCATCGGAACCTAATTCCGCGAATAATTGTTCGGCTAGGTTTTGTAAAATCGTCGCCCGGGGATCCTTAACTTTATATACCCGGTGTCCAAAACCCATAACTTTTTGTTTGTTAGCGATACATTTTTCCACATAGGGACGAACATTAGCCACCGAACCGATTTCCTCTAACATTAACAATACTTCCTCGTTTGCCCCACCGTGGAGGGGGCCGGCGAGAGTTCCCACTGCTGAAGCGATGACACCGTAGGGGTCGGTTAAAGTGGAGGCCGTCACCATAGCCGAAAAAGTCGAGGCATTCATGGTATGTTCGGCGTGGAGAGTCAAACAGATATCGAAAACTTTCGCCGCTAAATCCGTCGGTCGTTTTTCCGTCAACATATAGAGGAAATTGGCCGCATAATCAAGACTATCATTGGGCTGAATGGGGTGATTACCTTTGCGAATCAATTGAAACGCCGCCACCATAGTCGGGATTTTCGCTAATAACCGCACCACTGCCTGACGGATATAGTCGGGATTATCCAAAGCCCGCCGGGCATAGTATAAACCCAAAGCCGCCGCCGAAGTTTGTAGCGCATCCATGGGATGGCCTTTTTCGGGGAAGCATTTCATCATGTCTTCGATACGGTACTTGATGCGTCGATGATAACGGATTTCATCGGCAAATTCTTCCAGTTCCGCCCCCGTGGGCAGAGCACCCCAGATAAGGAGATAGGCGGTTTCGAGGAAGGTACTTTTTTCGGCGAGTTCCTCAATCCGAATGCCCCGATACTCCAAGATTCCCTTTTGCCCATCCACAAAGCTGATACTGGATTGGGCGGCGGGAATTCCTTCTAAACCTGGCCGATATTCACAAACTGTCATAGTTCTACCTTTCCGTGGCGAAGATTAAACCCTAACGCTAACTTACTTGATTTTTCCACCCTTACCGAAATTTTATAGAAATTCTTCGGTTCTGCCTCTCCTGTTCAGGATTGGGGAGAATTGGACGAAAATTAATCCTATTTAGCGATTGCTTCGTCGATTTAGTCAACACCCTGCCCTAGCGCATTTTTTCTGGGCTTGCTGTTGCGACTCTAGCTAGAGGACTTGATATTTATCTACTTTCATTGTAGCGATAATTTTTTTTAAATTTCTTCGGGACTAATATTTAATTCCCGCAGTTTTGCCGCCAATCGTTCGGCCCGTTGTTGTTCCGCTTCGGCTCGTTGTCGTTCCGCTTCGGCCCGTTGTCGTTCTTGGTTGTAACTGGTGAAAGGTTGACCATCGGGATAATACAAGAGTAACTCTGGTTGGGCCAATTGAAAACGAATGCCCAAGCGAGGACTGACCCAATTATCGAGATTTTCCAGACTTTCGAGCCGATTTTCCCGACGAATACAGCCACCCAAATCATTTTTATCGGGATTATAAATGTAGTATTCTTTCACACCATAACGGTCATAAAACAGCAGTTTTCTGGTCATTTCCGTTTGGGTATTACCCGGAGAGAGAATTTCAAAAACCACTTGCGGGGGGATATTGTTCTCTTTCCACTGTTGATAGGAACCTCTTTCCCCTTTCGGTCTGCCAAAAGCTACCATGACATCAGGCGCTTGCCGAGTCTTATTATCTCCCTCCACGGGATACCAGAGTAAATCACCAGCAACGAAAACATCGGCATTATTGGCAAATAACCAGTCTAAATTCGCTTTAATCGTCGTAATCCAGCGAAATTGTCTTGTATTGTCGGCCATCGGTTTACCGTCGCTATCGGGATAGACGATTGTGGTTTTCGGGCTGTCGTCGAGTTGTCTAACCATTGCTTAACCCTAGAATTTCGTCTTTGCTTCCTTAATAGTATAACTTTACTAGAAAAAACCAGAGTAACTATTTAGGGACGGCGATGATCCTAAATGCTGTTTAAAAAGTATGGGGGAGTGGGGAGTGGAGACCTGACAGGTGTAAGTTTATTAAAAAGAGGTGAGCAGTCACACACTTAAGGTGAGAACATCAAGCTAGAGATTTAGAGGAGCATGGTGAAGGGCAATGCTGAAAAACAAATATCTCAAGCAGTGGTCGTGCATAGTTTCAGAGCATCTACCTCATTTGTTAATACCGCAAGCTATCGGATTGGCAACTGGCAGTTTTGAACGATTATCGGTTCAAATTCTCCGTTTCGGTCACGGGGAAGGCGATCTGTGCTTTCCCAAATTCTCCTTTGATCGTCTTTTTACTATGACCATTGCGGCGATTCTTCGGGTTAGTTGGCTCTGCGTTTTGTTTTTCTTCCTCTAGATGGGTATCTAGCTCTGCTGTTAAGCATCGCTCGATTAAGGCTTTGGTTAGTTGTTTAAAGATACCCCCTTCCCCCATCAAGTCTTCTGGGTTTTTGTAGTCTTTGAGCAATTCATCGATTAGTTCGGGTCGAAAGATCATTTCTCTTTTTCTCTGTTTTTTAGTTCATTAGTTCTTATTTTGACCTCTGACACAAACTATCTTACGGTCCCGTTATTCTTGCTTCTTCTCGATAATAGTAATTGGTAATCGTGATGGTTGCATTGCCAGTCCCAGAGGTAGCAGCGTATTGAGCTTCTGTAATATTTTGTTGAATTTTGCTTGGTTCTGACATATCAACCATCCTGATTATTAAAATACAGTCTCAATCATCCTTAGATGTGCTATGCTCGGTGGTGCCACTAATACTAGCATTACCCGTGCCAGAGGTAGCAGCATATTTGACATTACTAATATTTTGGGTGATAATTTGTTGTCCACCGGGTTGTTCTTGGAGCTTGTCTAGTAAATCTTGGGCTAATTTAGTGATTTCATTATCTTTATCAACCCCCGCTTCGACAATTTTATCTTTTAACAAACCTTCAGCTTTCTTGATATCCTCTGGTTTTGCCTCTACCATTGCCTGTGCCAAAGCATCATTAGCAAACTTACACTTAATCAAGGTTTTCAAACCTTGATATGTATCTTTAACGCCTTTTTCCGCCGTATCTTTAGCCGCAGCAACCGCACCGGCAGTCAAGGCGGTGACAATCAGAGAAATTGGTTCCATTGTTTGATACTCACAATAAAATATTGCTGATTCAATCTTAGATCAAATCAGTTTTTAATAGTAAGCCAAACTGCAATCAGCTAGAGAACTGGAATTTCACGGCCAAGGCACTAAGCATTAAAAGTACTGCTATGCAAGGCTCGTAGCTGAAAAAGCTAAACAAGGGTTTTCCCTGTGGATGGGGTTTCTCAGTTATCAGATTTGAGTTTTCAATTCACTGTTTACTGAACACTGAAAAAAGCTCCCTGATTATCGCCGATGATACCAACGGGTAAATAATTTTTCTAACTCCACCCAAACGAATAACAAGGTACTAAATCCCAAACAGATTAATAATTCTTCTTTAGTTAAAAATTGAGTACCGAAAAAATCCCGCAGAGCAGGAACATAGATTAACATCAGTTGAAAAATTGTCGTCAGGGTTACTGCTATCCAGAGATAGGGATTAGTGAAAGGATTCATTTCTATGGTAAGATGATCGCTCGATCGCACAGAAATGGCATGACCCATCTGAGCTAAACAGAGAGTAGTAAAAACCATAGTTTTCCATGAACCAGTATTACCAAAAAGCGGATCCAAGCGCACAGCGATCAACATTTGAATGATATTAATAATCGAAAAAATAATCCCAATTCTAACGATATAACTGCCCAAACCGCGAGCAAAAATACTTTCTTGGGGACTAAAAGGAGGGCGACGCATAATATTAGGAGAAGCGGGTTCCACTGCTAAAGCTAAAGCAGGTAAACCATCGGTAACTAAATTCATCCAGAGAATTTGTAGGGGAGTGAGAGGAGTAACTAAACCCAAAAGAGGCGAAGCAGCGATAGTAATCACTTCCCCGATATTACTGCCGAGAATATATTTAATAAAACTGCGAATATTGTGATAAACCACTCGCCCTTCTTCCGTAGCAGCGACGATAGTGGCAAAATTATCATCGAGGAGAATCATATCACTAGCCTCTTTGGTGACATCGGTGCCAGCGATTCCCATGGCAATACCGATATCTGCTTGTTTCAGGGCCGGAGCATCATTAACCCCATCTCCGGTCATAGCGACAAATTTACCCTTTTTTTGCAAAGCGCGGACAATAGTTAGTTTATGTTCGGGGGAGACGCGGGCATAGATGTTAGTTTTGTCAATGATGGTTTCTAGCTGAATTGGTGATAATTTATCTAATTCTTGTCCTGAGATGACTAAAGCTCCCGCTTGGGCAATACCAAGACTTTTAGCCACCGCTAGAGCGGTTAATTGATGATCGCCGGTGATCATAATCGGACGGATTCCCGCTTCTTGACACCTAGCCACGGCGATTTGTACCTCTGGTCGCGCTGCGTCAATCATACCGACCATTCCCAGCCAAATTAGCTTATCTTCGCTGATTTCAGTTGATTCTGACGGATAAATCAGGTTTTTGTAGGCTAATCCTAAGACTCGCAAACCCCTGTTAGCCATAGCATTGTTAGCGACTAAGACTTGTTCTTTTTCCCTATCCCCAAAAGGAAGACTTTCTAATCCCGATTGATAGGAGAGACACTGTTCAAGGATTAATTCTGGGGAACCTTTGGTAAATAGTACGGTATTGACTCCTTGACAAATGACCGACATTCGCTTTCTTTGGGAAGAAAAAGGGATTTCAGCGATTCTAGGGAACTCTTGCTTGGTTAGGGATAAATTTAAGCCCGCTTTCGCCCCTAAAACTAATAAAGCTCCTTCTGTGGGATCGCCTAAAATGCGATCGTGACCGTTATCAAGGTATAAACTGGCATCGTTGCAGAGGACACTGGCAATTAAGAGATGATGTAATTCTAGATCGGTTTTGGGATCGATCGCCCGTTGCTCGGAGTCTAAAAATTGTCCTTTTGGGCTATATCCTTCCCCAGTAACTAAAAAATTGCGATTAACTGTCTCTATCTCCCGTACAATCATTTTATTTTCCGTTAGCGTCCCGGTTTTGTCGGAACAGATCACATTAACGGAACCGAGGGTTTCTACTGCCGGCAGTTTACGAATCAAGGCCTGACGTTTGACCATGCGTTGAGTACCTAGGGCGAGAGTTAGGGTGATAACTGCGGGTAATCCTTCGGGAACGACGGCTACTGCCATACTAAGGGAAACTTCGACTAATTCCTGTAGGGCCGACCAACCGGCATTGATCAAACCGACGGTAATAGTCAGGGCAACTAGAATGAGAGAACCAGCAACAAGGACATTACCCAAGTGAGTCATTCTTTTTTGGAGAGGAGTGGGTTCATTGCCGACTGTTGCTAACATTTGAGCGATTTTGCCTAATTCCGTGGTCATTCCCGTATTGGTAACGATGACCTTGGCCCGGCCTTGCAGTACCTCTGTTCCAGTAAAGACAAAATTTAAGCGATCGCCAAGGGGAGTATCCCGGTCTAAGGGGTCAATGGAGGCGGATTTACTAACACTATTTGCCTCTCCTGTCAAGGCCGATTCGCGAATTTGCAGGTTAAAAGCTTCGATAATTTGGCCGTCGGCGCTGATTTGGGTTCCCGCTTCAATCAGCATGATGTCCCCGGGGACGAGATTAACCGCATCTATTTCTCTGCGTTGACCCTCGCGGATAACATTAACTTGGGGAGAGGAAAGTTTTTTTAAAGCGGCCAGAGCTTTTTCGGCGCGACTTTCTTGCAGATAGCCGAGGATACCATTGAGGATGACAATTGTTAAAATAGCGATCGTATCTTTGAAGGGAACACCAATTTTAGCCAGATGACCGCGCTGTAATGCCAGTAAATCCAGTCCCCCGGAAATTATGGCCACGGCAATTAAGAGCAGGAGCATGATATTGGTAAACTGATCTAGGAGAATTTGCCAATTACTGCGCCCTGGACGTTCTTTTAGTTCATTTTTGCCATAATATTTAATTCTTTCGGCGATTTGCTCCCTATTGAGGCCATTAACAGCGGAACTACCGAGGATAGATAGGGTGGTTTCCACTGGATAAGTATGCCAAGGTTGTTGCAAGTTAAGTCTAGAATGGGCAGAATAGTCGGCATTAGCGGCCATGACAAATGAAAATATAGTTGATCTAGATAGATCTTAGCCCTTTCTTTCCCCGGTCACGGAAAAAAACAAATGTTTAAACTAGCTCTCCCCGTTCATAGACAGTCTTAACGAGTAATGTAGATGGTCAACAGCTTAGTGGGGTAAAGTAAACCAAAATTGTGAACCTTTTTCGTCATTATTCATAATGCCAATTTCACCCCCGTGAGCATGGATAATTTGACGACAGAGATATAAACCTAGTCCTAAACTAATCTGATTGTTATTATTGCCTCGTTGATAGCGATCGAATAATTGTTTTCTCTGGGTTTCGCTAATTCCCACCCCATTATCGGCAATGCTGCACCGGAGATAATTGACCTCTGCTGTAGCTGATAAAGTGATAATTATTCCTTGGGGATTGTGTTTAAGAGCATTGGCTAATAAATTCTCAAAAACTCGCCAGAGATGGTGAGCATCGGCATTAACTAAGGGTAAATCGGGAGAAAAGTTATTAATTAAAGTTGCTTGATTTTCCTTTAATCTTAACTCCCATTCCTGACCGATCTGTTGACTGATTTTGTAGAGAGATAAAGGCTTTAGTTCTAGGGAAACTCCCCAAAGATCATTTTGTCGGGTTTCGACAAGAGAATCAATTAAAGTTAATTGTCGATCGCAACTGTTGGCCATCTGTTGTAAAATCTTCAAAGGTACTTCTTTAGTTTCTCCCTGAGAATTTTTAATTAAATTATTTAAGATCATTGACATCCCGATCACGGGATTGCGGAGATCATGAGAGACAGCATGAAGATAAATTTCTAAGGTTTCCTCAGTTTTTTGACGTTCTTGAATTTCGTTTTGGAGTTGTTTTTTTTGACGGCAAATAGTTAATTGATTTTCGATGCGGGCCATGACTTCTTCCCCTTGAAAAGGTTTAGAAATATAATCGACACCTCCCACTTGAAAAGCTTTGACTTTATCTAAGACATCATCAAGAGCGCTGATAAAAATCACGGGAATTTCTCTGGTTTTTTCATCAGCTTTTAACTGTTCACAAACTTGATAACCATTGAGATCAGGCATATTAATATCGAGGAGGATCAGATCGGGAATTAGCGATCGCACTGTATTCAGGGCCATCTGTCCACTAATCGCTTTCCGTACCTGATATCCCTTCTCGGTGAGCATAATCGACAATAGCCGCACATTATTGGGCAAATCATCGACAATTAAGACACTAGAGCGCGGTGTGGGTTGAGTCATGCCGGTTATTTTATAACTCAAACTATTTAGTAAGTAAGTGGTTATAATTAAATTGAAGATAGATTTTGGGTTCGATCCCCCCTGCCCCCCTTGATAAGGGGCGTATCTGACAATTTTTAACACCTACCTACTTAAAAGTGTATAAAAAAACAGACGCGACACTTGCATCTGTTACAAAATTAACTATATTTTGAGGACAAGAACATCTAGGGATTTCCACCACCGACAGCGATGCCGCTACCATAAATCTGAGCATTTGTCAAGTTAATTCCCCCCATTGATGCACCCGTCACATCAGCATCATAGATCATGGCACTGGTGAAATTAACTCCATTGAGATTAGCTTGATTCAAACTGGCATTAGTCAGAAGAACTGCGGTCAAATTTGCGCCTTCTAGGTTAGCATCGGTCAAATCCGCGCCCTCTAAGTTAGCTTCCTCCAGATTAGCTCCCTGTAAATTCGCTTTTCTCAAATCAGCACCGATTAGATGCGCCCCTCTTAAATCTGCACCCCGGAGATCACACCCCGGACATTCCCGCGTATTCAATAATTGTTGCACCTGCCGGGGATTTTCCGCACCGACGGGGTTAATCAGCAGTAAGGAAGCTAGGGAACCTAGGGCAATCATTAAAGTTCTTTTCATCGTTTTAGCCTCCTCTTTCGTTTTCTTCTCTACTTTTAGGATAGGAAAAAAGCTGCTAACCAACTTCCCCCGATCGGGCTAATTCTCCTGTTATCTCACTTTTGCTTGCTTTTGCTAGTCGATCTCTCCTTTTATCACCGTTGCGATCGCTGATCGGGCATTTTCCTTAAATTCCTTGACATCGACGCGACTTAATAACCAAACTGCCAGGATCATTCCCAATGCTTGCAGGAGGAAAACTAAGCTATAGGCTAAAACCGGACTAGAAAAGATAACTTTACCGATATTTAAAATTGTACCGCCTAAAACCGTGGCCAATCCCCGGGCGATCGCTTGTGATAATCCCCAAGCGCCGATAAAAGTTCCCGCAGTTTCGGCAGCTGTTAAATCTAACATTAAACTGGTAGCCCCAGCAGTAATCATTCCCGAAGCTAAACCGAAAAAGAGCAAGCTTGATTTTAATAAACTTTGATTAGCAGAAAATCCAGCAAAAATCAAGAGAATAAAACAAATTGTTGCAAAAATACAGCCATATTTAGTGGTTTTTTGTTTACCGACGCGGGGAATGAGCATAAATCCCGTGGCAGCGATACCAAAAAGGGTTCCGGTTCCCCAAAAAGCGTTTAATTGGGTGGTTTGGGCGATACACATCCCAAAAACCTCGCCTCCAAACGGTTCCATAATTGCATCCTGCATAAATAGACTCAAAGTCATCATCAGCAGAAAGGTGAAAAATAAACCGGTTTGCCGACTAGCAGTGAGAACCTGTAAAGCATCCTTGAAGGTAATTTGATCCTCTCTTTGCACAACAGTGGACCGACTACTAAAACGAGAATATTTTTTTTCTACGCCAAAAGTCGCTAAAATACAGAGAACAAAAACGATAGCGGGCATAATCGTGAACACGGGGTTAACATTCGCCTGTAGCTGCGGAATATTGGCTATAGGGGCTGATTGAGTCGGATCATAGGTCAAAATATTTGTACCGCAGATATTGGGAGTATCCAGCAGACGAGAACTAACGATCGCCCCGACAACGATTCCCACCATCAGCATTGACCAAACTATACCAACTAATTGCGATCGATTATCTTCATCGGACACATCCACCAAGAGAGCGGCAAAAGGGGTAGAACTGGCGCTTAAAGCTAGTCCGTAGAGGGCGAAAATTAAGGCTAAGAGGGCAATCCAAGCGTAGGAAATGGTATTCCATCCCGAAGTTTGAATACTAAGTCCCAATTGCCAGACTACCTGCAAAGCAATAAAAGCTAAAGCGGTAAAAACTGCCGCCCCAATCCAGACATAACCGCTGCGATGATGACCGAAAATAGTTTTACCGTCGGATCTTTGCCCAAACCAGATGCGTGCTGGACTAACAAACTGGTGCATAGCGATCGCAGCTGCGGCGAGAAAGGGTAAAACTTTTAACTCATCGATCATAATCCGATTGAGAACCCCCAAAGTCAGCAGGGACATAATACCTAGTCCCATTTGAAAGAGTCCTAGGCGAAACATGGTGAAAAGTCCCAATTTTGGCAGGGGTTTCGGGGATGAGTGGAGAGAATTGGAGATATCGCTAGTAGCCATGGTTAAATCAATACAGGAAAAAAGCCAGTATTTAAAAATTTAACGCAGGACGGGCAAGCATCCTCTGGAGATTTAAGTTTCTGTCTCCGATAACCAAGCGGTCAGATCTCTCAAGCTGGTAAAATCGAGCAGCGCTTCTCCTAAAGTTTCTAATTGTTCTAGAGATAGTTCTTGGATTTGTTGGCCCAAACTCGAGGATATTTCGCCTAAACGACGGTTAAGTAGCCGTAGAATCAAAGAAACCGCTTCTTCTCGTCTTCCTTCCTCTCTTCCTTGTGCTTTTCCACTTTCCCGGATGTCCTGATAAATGACTGATTCGCGCATAATTTCTTCCCTTAATAAACTTCCGATGATTTCCTTACTTAAATACTAACCCCGCCAGAATTGCTGTAGCGGCGGCTAAATTGCTTTTTTCAGTTCTCCCCTCGATATTATCAATTTTTGCGGCTACTTGTCGTAGAATTTCCTATTGTATTATCCATTTCCTGAATCGATCCATATCATTATTGACTACTGCTTCAAATGCCACGTTAGCATCAATTATCGTCCTTGTAAAATAGGTATTTATCGGCTGTATTTCAGTATCACTCTCGGTTGCAAATAAATGTTTTCTGATTTCTAAAATAAGTCTTAAGCTGTATTCCTTATTTCTTTTTGAATAATATTCTAAAAGCTTACTTTTTGTGTTACTACTATGAACTAGCATATTTCTAATGCGATAGATATTATACACATCATTTTTGACATCGATTATTGCTTGTTTTATTTTATTCAAGCAAGTTGTGTGATCAATAAAATGACCACGAATCTCACTTATATATTTATCGAATTGACTATTTTTCTGCTCAACATCATCAAAAATTAATTGAAAGTTTTCAACAAAATTACTTGCGTTTATCCTAATAGAACCGTTATCTTTTTTACTAATAAAAAATATATTTAAAATTTCATCAGATACTGAGAATCTATACGATGGCAAGCCTTTTCTCGCTAAATTATCCGCAAAAGTAGTTAGTAGATCAAAAAGATGGGATTTGATGGTAACAATAGCGAGCAATAATTGTAGGACTGAAATATTGTTCGCATTGTACCATTCTTCAAAAACAGGTTTATCAAATTCCCTCGGAAGCCTCACAATAATTTTTTCCGATTTATTGATAAAATGCTCAAGGGAATACCAAGAATATAGAAGCGCGTCGGAACTTTGTACTGACTCAACAGATTTACGATATAGTTCAATAGCAGTTAACCATGTTTCAACGCTTTTATTAAGTGAGTTTTTAGAAGAAAGCCAATGACCAATTCTGTCAGTATAAATATTATTAGGAATATCAAATTCTTTATTCGATCTAGAAGAATACTCAAAAAAAGCACCCTCACCTAGATCGTTACAGATAATGTAATTATTTGATATTATTTGTATTTCGTTGTTATTTGTCTTTTTCATGAGAGTATCCTTTTTTAGGAAGACAGACACAGCCCTCTCTACTGTTCTTATCGCTTGATCCTTCATTGAATAAAAATCATTTCCTTCGATGTCAATAGCAACATAATAAATACTCTCGGACATCACTTCAAATTCCTGTATTCTTTTTTCAAACTGAACACGATCAGAACTTTCATCTATGTATGTGTCGTCTCGAAAAATACTTTTTGTTATTTTTCCATGAATTCGCGGAATATAAAAATAAACGTTACCTATTTTTAATGATTGAGGATTGGCTAGAGCAAAATTAGAAAGTTTAAAAATAACCTTATACTTTTTAGGTGGTTCGACATAAATTTTTTTCATCAGAAAAATCCTATCTTTAAGCCCCAAAGAGTCATAATATTGCTTGAGGGCAATTTTATAGTCTTCGTTTTCAGAATAAACTTCCTCGTTATATTTGGGTGATCCATATATGAGTCCACCGTATAAATATAATCCATCTGTACTTGTACTTATACGGTTCCAATGATCTTGAAACAAAGATAATTGTTTACGTAATAAATCTTCTAGAGTTTTAACATAGTATCCTCGCTCAATAAACATTATTATAATAGTGTTAACGATAAATTTTAACTCCTCTAGATTCATTTCTTCTTTGAGGATTTCTGTAATAAGTAAATTAAGTAAACCTTCAAGACTTTCTACTGAAATTATCTCTCTTTGTATTATTTCAACAAAATATAATATGTCTTTTAATTCAAATTTTTTAGAATCTGATGCTGAATTTAAAGCTTCTAAAATAAATTTCAACTGAGTAGATATTGGTTTTGCCCATAAACTCTTAGCCGATGGCTCCCCAGCAGATTTTTTTTCGCCTTCTAAATATTGTTTAATCTGTGTAGTAAAATAATTTTTGGCAAATTGATTTTTTGAAAATTTTTCTCGATTTTCTAAAATTTCTTCTTCTAAATCTGTTATAATTAAAATCAGGTGTTTGTTGTAATCATTGTCTTTTAATTCTTTAATTGCCTCACAGCTGTCTCTCCATATAGATTTTACGCCAATGAGGTTTTGACGAATAAACTCTGGAATATCTTCGATTTTAGAATCGCAAGCATCGCAATTGTGATCCATTTCTATTCTTTCAGTGAACTATAAATATAGTATAGCAGTTATCCTGCTGGTTTTACCCTCGTCAATCCCGCTATCGAATATCTTACCAACGAATACGGGACTTTCTATCGAGTTGAGGGGGAATTAATCGGCAGTAATCAAGTTCGCCTATCCGTGCTAGTGGCGCATCGCGTGCGCCCAAAATATAATATAGATATTTCGACCAAATTGAGATGCAGCCGTCGAGGAAAGTGTAGATAACAATAAAACTGAGCCTCAAGGAGACTCAGTTTCTAGTTTTTTAAGGACGGGAATTAACGAATGTACTCTTTGAGGATACTATTACGGTTAGGGTGACGCAGTTTCCGCAGGGCCTTGGCTTCTATTTGACGAATGCGCTCGCGAGTGACGTTGAAAATCTGGCCGATTTCTTCGAGTGTTTTCATCCGGCCGTCATCTAAACCGTAGCGCAGCCGCAGCACATCGCGTTCGCGAGGACTCAGGGTATCGAGGACATTTTCTAAATCCTCGCGTAATAAATTTTTAGAAACTTCATCTTCTGGGGTTTCTCCATCCGCTTCGATAAAGTCTCCTAAACGGGAATCTTCTTCTTTACCGATGGGAGTCTCTAGAGAAATCGGTAATTGGGCAGATTTGGCAATAAAACGCAGTTTTTCGATGGTCATCTCCATCTTGGTGGCGATTTCTTCCTCGGTGGGTTTGCGACGCATTTCCTGAGAAAGAATCTTGGTGGTTTTTTTGATCCGGGAGATGGTTTCGTAGAGGTGGACAGGAAGACGAATGGTGCGGGATTGATCGGCGATCGCGCGGGTGATGGCTTGACGAATCCACCAAGTGGCATAGGTGGAGAATTTATAACCCTTTTCGTGGTCAAATTTTTCGGCGGCGCGGATCAAACCGAGGGAACCTTCTTGAATTAAATCTTGGAAGGAAAGACCGCGATTCATGTATTTCTTGGCGATCGAAACCACTAAACGCAGGTTCGATTGTACCATTTTTTCCTTAGCGCGACGACCATGGTACAAACGACGCTTAAAGGCCGATAAGTATTCCTTTGATTTGGCCAGCCATTCTTCCAGCAGGGGAGCCGTTAGCTCCGTCTTACCTAAATAAGCCTTAATATCCGATAGTTTCGGCTCTTTTTCCGATTTTTCAACGATAATTTTTTCGATGCGCTCGAACAGGAAAACCTGTTTTCCCCATTCAGCATCGCTATAGAGGCAAAAATCTTCGCGAATGCGTTCTAATTTCAGGAGATCGGCGATTTTTCTCGCTAATTCGATCTCCTCCTCCGCTCTCAATAACCGAATCCTGCCGATCTCTTGCAGATAAATCCGAATCGAATCTTCTGTATAAGGTTTTTTTCTAGCGGCGTCGCGACGACGAGCGCTGGCAAGGCGGCGGGTTTTTTTGCCATCGTTGCTATCGCTGGTTTCTTCTAGCTCTAACTCGATATCCTCATCATCGAAGTCTTCGTCTAGGTCAATCAAATCTAAATCCAATGGCGGCTCGGTAAGGGTTAGTACATCGTGGGCCTGCATCATGCCGTTTTCCTCTTGCTCCTTCTGTGCAAAACTAGAAGATCGAATCTCAATCTAGGTGATACTGAACAAATTTGTGTCTCAAATCCGAGACGGGCAAAGACTTTTCCGATTGTAGCTTTAATTACAACAAATGGGAGAAGATTTTTGCTTAAATTTCCTTGTGTCGATGCGATTTTAGCGACACGGAATGCTGTTTTAGCTCGGTCAACTCATAATCTGGCTCCTGCAAAAATTGAGTAAATGGCTGGAGGACTGGAATCCGATCACCGGTTTGTCTGCGGTGTTGACCAGATAGCTAAGTATCAAAGGAATTATGGGATGGGTTAACTGTTCCCACTGGCAAGGGGAAAATAATCCCTATTTGCCTTGGCTAATTCCTTTAGTCTTTAGCTATTGTATTTAATTTGATCGGATTCTTACGGATAAATTTCATCCCTCATTGCTTTTACGCGAATACAATTCTAATACAAGTGTATTAGAATTGTTGGAGCGCAAGCTCATAATATTAACTTAGCAACATTTTAGAAATTTGCGAGACAAATTTAAGATTTTCTCCAACAGCACCGTGGGGTGTGGGGAGTTTTCTCAGTAAACTGATAACTGATAACTGACTCCTAACCCCACAGACCAACTTGTTCAGCAAACCCTATCTAGACTTGTAGCATTTTTGGGGTTTTTTCCTTCTGCTGCAGTGCGACGTGGAGACGGTTTAAGGCGCTGACGTAGGCACGAGCGGAGGCGACAATAATATCGGTATCGGCTGCGCGAGCAGAATAGGTGCGTCCTTCGTAACGGAGACGGATAGTCACTTCTCCTAAAGCATCGATTCCCTCGGTAACTTCTCGCACTGAGAAAGAAATTAATTCGTTAGGAATCTGCACCACTCGATTGATCGCTTTGCAGAGAGCATCCACTGGCCCTGTACCAATGGCCGCATCGGATAACTCGCTACCGTCGGGAGTGCGAATCGTTACCGTGGCCGTGGGTCTGGCGTTATTGCCACAGGACACTTGTACTAACTCAAGGCGGAAGTGATCGGGAACCGTATCGATTTCATCGTTAACAATAGCTTCTAGATCGCGATCGGTGATTTCCTTTTTGCGATCGGCCATTTCTTTAAACTGGATAAAAGCGTTATTAAGTTCCGTTTCCGAAAGCTCAAAACCCAATTCCTGTAACCGAGAGCGAAAAGCATTGCGGCCGGAGAGTTTACCGAGAACGATCTGATTATTAGTCAAACCGATCGATTCTGCATCCATAATCTCATAGGTGAGTTTATGTTTTAACACCCCGTCCTGATGGATTCCCGACTCGTGTGCGAAAGCGTTAGCACCGACGATCGCCTTATTCGGTTGCACGATCATGCCGGTAAGATTAGAAACTAGGCGAGAAGTGCGATAGATTTCCTTGGTGTTGATCTTGGTTAAAGGTTCCGTGGACTCTGGGGGACGACCGAGGAAAGGATTAAAATAGGAGCGCCGCACATGAAGGGCCATCACCAATTCTTCTAGGGAAGCGTTACCGGCACGCTCACCGATCCCGTTAATGGTACATTCCAACTGTCGAGCGCCATTTTTAACTGCTTCGAGGAAATTAGCCACCGCTAACCCTAAATCATCGTGACCATGGACGGAGATAATCGCTTGGTCGATATTGGGGACATTTTCCTTAATACCACGGATTAAAGCCCCAAATTCGCTGGGGGTGGTGTAACCGACGGTATCGGGAATATTAACGGTGGTGGCTCCTGCAGCGATCGCTCTTTCGAGGACTTGATAGAGGAATTCGGGATCGCTGCGGCCGGCATCTTCGGGGGAAAATTCCACATCATCAAGGAAGGATTTAGCATAGGCCACCATTTCCGGCACAATCTCAAGGACTTCCTGACGAGTCTTCTTAAGTTTGTATTGGAGGTGGATATCAGATGTGGCTAGGAAGGTGTGAATTCTGGGCTTGGCGGCGGGTCTGAGCGCATCGGATGCTGATTTGATATCTTTTTGGGTAGCCCGGGCTAATCCGCAAATAATCGGGCTATCAGCTTCGCTGCCGACGCTGCTGGCAATTTTCTGCACAGCTTCAAAGTCCCCCGGACTAGCGTGGGGAAAACCTGCTTCAATGACATCAACTCCCAGTCGTGCCAGTGCGCGCGCTATGGTTAGCTTCTCATCCACATTTAAAGCGGCACCCGGGGACTGTTCCCCATCTCGAAGGGTGGTATCGAAGATAATCACACGATCTGGACTGGTATTCATAGTTTTTTTGTACCGTTAACGAACTTGGGAGTTGTTCCTCTGATTATAGCAGCTGAGGCCGAGGGGGTTATAAGGAAAATTGCCCTGAGAATTTCCCAACTTGCTCGCGCTTTTCCGGCTTGCCCTCTTTTTGGCTACCATATAGGATGTAGATAAATTGGCGAGGGATTTAACAATGTTTGGCAAACCAGGGAAGGAACCGAACCCACCGGAGATAAAAGACCTACAGGAAGTGATGTTTTCAATTAAGCAAAATCTCGAACCGGATCAGGATAAAACTGATATTAATCTTGTTAAGACTCCTACTCCAGAGGTGGTTACTGTAGTTGAAAATATTAGTAAAATTCTCTCTCCCTATTTTATCGTTTTGGTGGGTTTATTTCTCTATGATCGGAATAGTTTTATTGGTTTTTTGTTAGTCTTTACGGGAGTTTTAGCGATTTTTGGAGTTTCTCTCAAGGATATTAGTAAACTCTTTGAAGAAGCGAAAAAGTTTTTCCAATCTAAGTAGTTTTCTCCTCTGGATAGAGCAGTGATCTTAATGGTGAGGTGGCAAGTCTCTACTATTAGGAAACGACTAGAGGGGTGTTTTTGAGTGATCAGTCAGTAAACAGTGAACTGATAACTGAAAACTCACATCTGATAACTGATAACTGATAACTGATATAAGATTATGTCTTTAGTTGCATCTTTACTCGATCGAGTATCTCCTCTGAGTTTACAACAATTGCGAGCCAGTGATCGAGCTTGGCAAGCTTTGCGTTTAGAAAATTCAGTTATTCCTACGGTAATTAATCAAAGTCAAGAATCTTTAGGAGAGACGGATTTTGATCTAGTGATTGGGGGGGGAACCCTAGGAATTTTCATCGGGGCCGCTTTGCAAACTAGGGGCTGGCGTGTGGCATTATTAGAAAGAGGTATTCTGCGCGGTCGTCAGCAGGAGTGGAATATTTCTCGTTTAGAACTAAGGAGTTTTTTAGAGTTAGATTTATTGACCGAAGCTGAATTAAATCAAGTAATAGTGACGGAATATAATCCTGCTAGGGTGGGATTCTATCAAGGTTATGAGCTTTGGGTCAGAGATATTTTAAATATCGGTGTTGATCCGGTTTATTTGCTGGAGACTTTAAAAAATAAGTTTTTGCAAGCGGGAGGAAAGTTATTAGAAAATTCGGGGTTGAGCGGGGCGATTATTCATCCTGACGGGGTAATGGTTAAAACGGCAGAAATGACTTTAAAAACCCGTTTATTAATCGATGCCATGGGTCATTTTTCGCCAATTGTAAAACAGGCAAGAAAAGGAGAAAAACCCGATGGAGTTTGTTTAGTAGTGGGTAGTTGCGGTCAGGGTTTTCCCAGTAATGAAACTGGTGATTTGATTTATTCTTTTACCCCAATCTTGCACCAATGTCAATACTTTTGGGAAGCATTTCCCGCTAGGGATGGTCGGACAACTTATTTATTTACCTATCTTGATACCCATCCCGATCGCTTTAGTTTAGAATTTTTGATGGAGGAGTATTTAAGATTACTGCCGGAGTATCAAAAGGTGGATTTAGAAGCGGTAAAATTTCAGCGTTTTCTAGCGGGTTTTTTCCCTGCCTATCGTCAAAGTCCTTTAAAAATGCCTTGGTCAAGAATTCTGGCAGTGGGAGATAGTAGCGGTAGTCAATCTCCTGTAAGTTTTGGCGGTTTTGGGGCAATGGTTAGGCATTTAAAAAGGCTAACTTTCGCCATCGAGGAAGCTTTACAAATCGATGCTTTAAACCGAGAAGATTTAGCTCTTTTACAACCCTATCAACCAAATATATCGGTAACGTGGCTATTTCAAAAAACTATGAGTGTCCCCATGTCTGCTCACCCTAATCCCAATCAAATTAATGACTTAATGAGTGGAGTTTTTCGGGTAATGGATAAGTTGGGAGATGAGGTCATCAAACCATTTTTACAGGATGTGGTGCAGTTTTCTTCCCTCTCGAAAACTTTGCCTTTGGTTAATCCTCAATTAGTTTTACCGATGATTCCGCAAGTAGGTATCAGTCCTTTTATCGATTGGACGGGACATTATTTTAATTTAGCTTTGTATAGTGGTTTATATCCCTTAGCAGCCAACTTACAACCTGTTTTAGAAAAGTTACCCGACAAGCAAAAATATCTTTATCATCGTTATCTAGATAGTTGGAAATATGGCTCTGGGGGAGATTTTATCAGTAAACAGTAAACTGATAACTGATTTAATCTTTATCTTGAAAGAATTGTTGATCGAGATAATTAACTTTAGCATAGGGTTCTAAAGCGGAGAGAATTTGTCGGCCATAACTGCGAGCATTGACTCGATTATCAAGAACAGCCACACAACCTTGACACTCCCGGAGAGACTGAACAGATTTCTGAATTTCCCTCACTGCTGTGGGTAAAAGATAGGCACGAAACCAGTCGAGATGTTGTCTTTTGTAGTAAGCAATTTTGCCGGCAACGAGAGGATTTTCGGGGGAGGGTAAGGGTAAAGTAGCGATAATTAATAAACTGGGAGTGAGAAATTTTTCTTGATGGGTTTGCCAGAATTGCCAACCACAAACGAGAATAGTATTACTATTAATCTCAGTTTTTTCCACTTGCACTCGCGAACCGTAATCGGCTGCGATTTGGGTGGCAATTTGTGCCTTGAGGGGAACATCTTCAATCAGGATTACTATCGGTTGTTCACTGGTATGATTAGCACTAACCAATTCCCGCACTTGCTTTAATAACATCGGTTGAAATTCGGGAGTATTGGGAGCGCTGATGCGATCGGGTAGATATAAATGAATATATTCACTTTCGCGATCAGCTGCAAACTTTAAAGTTAAAATATCTCCGATACCCTGATTTTGACGGTATAAATTAGCGGATTTTTCGCTATCTAAAAAACTGCCGATTAAAACAAAGGGTTGCTGCTGCCAAATTGGTTTGAAAAAACTAGCCACCTCCAAAGGACTGATTTTTAGGGTAAATTCTTCTCGCTCTCGATCTACTGATGTCCAGAGGAGATAATTATGCTCGGGGATTTTTGCCGCTAAAAGTTGCCAAACAGAGTCAGTAGTTAAGTCTTGATGCAAGCGTTGCAGGAGAGCAATTATATATTCTTTTTCCTTGGCATCGATAAGATAGCAATTATAGGGATTAATTGGATGACCAAGAATACTTTGGCTAAGTTGTGCTTTAATTAAGTCTATAAACTCTCTATACTGGGGATATGCCGACTCTAAAGCAGACCATTGTTCGGGAGTAATGGTGACGGTGAGATAATCTACTAGACAAGTTTCTAAATCTTCGGCTCGATCGATTATCGTGGCGATATTCTGGGGAAAATGACCGAGATTGCCCAATTTATCCTCTAACCATTGTTGGGGTGTGGTGAGGACTAAACCAGTAAAATTAGCCGGAAAGCGATCGCTTTTGAGGATATCTCGCTGAGTTTGTAACCATGTTTGCAGATGGGGGATTTTCACTTCTAATAGTAGATTTAATTCTGACTCGGGGGCAACTATCAGAACAGGTGTATCACCTAAAAGAGCCGGGGTGAGATAACTGAGACAATAACGGGTGAGAGTAGTTCCAGTTTGTATGAGAGAGGAACGTTTTAAGCGTAAAGCTCTAGCCACCAGTCGCCCCATAGTGAGATGATGAGACCAGTAAAAGCGTCCTTGTTCGCGTAAAAAAGCGCGTAGGGAAGAATGAACCGCTGCTTCTAATAAAACCATCTCATCTCAGTTATTGGTTATCAGTGGGAAGGGAGAGGTTTACAGGTGATCTTTCATCAGTCAAACCCACCCCCGCGAGTTTACCGTGGATACTTTAAGTTTATAGTTGTCCCATCTGCTTTTTACTTGTGACTCGGTGTGAGATGATCTAGAAATGTCTATTCTATGAGAAGGATAAAGAAAAGTAATGGCAGAAATTCAGTTTTCCAGGGGGTTAAAAGAACCGGTTGTTCCCGATATCCGCTTAAGTCGCACGAAAACGGAAGAGAAGGGATCGGCAAAATTTCATTTTGATCAACCGACTATCCTCGGAAATCAACAAACCAAGGAAATCACGGGGATGTATCTCATCGATGAGGAAGGAGAAATCGTCACCAGGGAAGTAAAAGGCAAATTTATCAACGGTAAACCGATGGCGATCGAAGCTACGGTTATTCTTAATTCTCCCGCAGAGTGGGATCGTTTTATGCGTTTTATGGAGCGTTACGGCAGCGAAAACGGTCTAGAATTTACTAAATCCTCCTGATTTTGCCCTTAGCTTCCAGCAATCTGTCAAAAAACCCGCATTCAGAAGCGATGCGGGTAGAGGTGAAAAATCAGAGGAAAAACCTATTTATTTGACTCCCAACAATTCCACATCGAAAAGTAAAGTCGCGTTGGGGGGAATCACCCCACCCGCACCCCGCGCACCATAACCTAATTCTGGGGGGATAATTAAGGTACGCTGCCCACCGACTTTCATCGATGCGACTCCTTCATCCCATCCTTTGATCACTTGACCAACTCCAATGGTAAAGGTAAAAGGTTGATTGCGATCCTTAGAACTATCGAATTTTTTGCCGTCTGTCAGGGTTCCCGTGTAGTGAACAATCACTTTTTGACCTTTTTGAGGACTTTCTGCAGTTCCTTCCACGATATCGATGTATTTTAGTCCCGAATCGGTGGTGACTGCTTGATCTAAATCCATGGAGATGATTTCCTTATTAATAGTTTGAGTGATAGCGGGTGGCTCGATTTCTGCGGCAATCGCATTGGTTTTTTCCCCTCCACCAAAGAGGGAAGCAACGATTAAAAATAAGCCACAAACCGCAATAATAGCAAAACTGAGCAAGATTTCGCGCATTGATTTCATAGTTCCCTAACGCCAGAGTTTATTCTCTAAGTCTCTCACCTGTCGTTCTAATCGATCAATCCTTCCCCGCAGTTCGTCCATTTCCGATTGTCGGGGAACCCCTAAATCCTGCAAAATCTGGCGAATATAGCGTTCTAAGTTATTCTCGAAGCTCCCCTGTTCAGACTTCATCTGTGTCATCAGATCATCGACAAAGTTTTTAGCCTGATCGGAATTGATTTTACCGTCTTTGACTAATTCGTCGCTCACTTCTTTGATCTTTTCTGCCACCATGGAAGTAGTGCCAATACCCATCAGCAGCAATTGTTTAATCCAGTCGCTATTATCCATTGTTTTCACACCTTTCAAGGAGACGGGGATAAAAATATTCCTATTCCATTATGGACTTTTGCTGCGGTAACGGCAGAGCGATCGAGCAGATAACCCCCCAAGGTTATTCCAGTGGAACTACCCCCATCTAGGTTTAAACCGTCTTTTGCTGCCATTAACAGCAAAATTCGGGCTAATTCCCCTAAAGTTGCCCCCCTTCCCCCGACGCGGTTATGGATAGCAACTAGCAAAATTTTTCCCTCTTGACTAACTGCGATCGCACTGCGGGAAGCTTGTTGATTTTGGAATGCCGGACTAAATTTTTCGGCACTTCCATCTAAAACTATGCGCCCATTCTGCAATAATAGGGGACCAGCACCTAAAATCTGGGGATAATTAGCAAAATCTCCCGGTAGGGTGACGCTATCGAGGTTGACTGTCTCACCAATCTTTAAATTAATATCTGTCTTTCGGCAGATGACTAAATAGCCATTTTCCGGTATATTTATACTATCCTGTGGCAAAAGATTATTTAATTTCTCTGTTATGCGATCGCCTTGCACGACTAACCCGGTTTCGCGCTCGGTGAGGGGATGATAATTATTTCCCCAATCACGAGTATAACGACTGCAGCCGGCTGCTACAAAGGCACTATTCAACTGGGTTAGGGGAAAACGTTGTCCGGTGGCAGTAATGAGAGTTTCCTCTAAACTGAGGCGATCGATCCTGATTTTACCACGATTATCCCATGCGATCGCTCCTCGGTTTAAAATTGGTCCGGATAACCATTTGCCATCCACACGAATTGCCCCCAAAGGTAACTGATTATTACGATTAAAAAAGCCGCCATTAATCATCGCTACTGCGTTACTTTCGCTATTAATCGTGATCAGAGGATTAGTGCCGCGCATTGAGGTGGAATTAGCGGTGATTGGTTTAATAGTTATCTGAGGATTTTTAGGATCGATTTCTAACCAAGTCACGGGAAACCAATCTTGATCTAACTGGATATATTTTTGATTCCAGATTAACCCGGGTTGCCAAACAATGCGCTTTTCATCCATAGCATCGGGACGAGAATCAATGATAATTCGGGGAGGATTATCCACACTGCTGATCTTTAATCCGTAGGCAGTGGGAAGGTTAATTTTTAAACGACTAATCACCCCATTATTTTCTAAGGCAGTGATCTGAGTGGGTAAGTTATTATTGGAGTTGCCTAGATCATCTTCATCGTTATTTTGGTTACTGTTGCTGATAGTTTGGGGTTGAAACCTAGAGATGAGCGATTGCTGGGCATTTCCTTCTAGGGTAATCACTGCTTCATTTTTTGCTTGACTAACTTGCCAAAAGGTCGGGCGATCGAGTTGAATAATAATCCTTTGTACTGCTCCATAATTTTCTAGCTGAATATCTTCAATCTGAGGAGCAGGAAAGTTAATAGTTAAACTATCACCATTAATAGTGGTTGTTGCCCCCGTTTTTAGTAAAATATCTGTAACATCTAGCCAGCGATCAGAATCGATCAAATTAGCTGATAAAGTTTGTAAATTAAACCAGTTGATCGGTTGCTTTTTTGGATCATTTGTGCTAAGAAAATCCATGCCAAATAATTGTCTTGCTCCCGTGTCACCCATGGCGATTCTGGTACTATTTGCTGCTGTCCACTGTCGCCAAGAAACGGGCAAAGAACGACCATTAAGAATAATTTTTTTTCCCTGTTGCTGGTTTGATAAATCCCGAGAAGCTAAAGTTATTGGTGATCTATGATCGGCTAAAGATATAGCTGGACTGCCGATAATTATCAAGGAAGTTACCGTTAAACAGATAGATTTGATAGTAAGGGAATTTATAAGCATAAGTTTTTGTGATGATTATCACCTAGAATTTACATTAGGGAACCCAAACAAACTTGATAAAATTATATAAGTAACAAAGCCGTATCAGTATCACAAAAATTAATAGCATTTCCTTGATTATTAGTAATTAATGTATTGAGTTTCAGCAAATCTTCATCTACTGAAATAAATACTTCTGCGTTAAAGTGAATAGCCGTCGCTACATGGAGCGCATCAGCAGCTCTAATACCTCTCATTTGTAGTTCCAAACAATTTAATTGTAATTCTACGATTGTAGAAGTAAGATCGAGAGCAGTGATTCCGAAAAACCTCACTACATTAAAAGTTTGCACTACAATTGAACGAGCAGCTAAAACCCTAAAGTTACTAGCATTTTCCATCCCTATAGTCACAGAAGTAAATTGCTTAAATAGTGCTTCTTCGACTTCATAGTAGGTCAGACTGGATGTTGCTGCTAAGTGTGAAGAAGCGATTTTTTTAAGTACACTTTCGGCATCTTGAGATAGTTGAGCAGGAGTGCGACCACGGCGATTTGTAGGACGTAAATTTATTCCTCCCAAGATCAAGGGACTCAGGTAATCAATAAAAACACCTGTATCTAAATAGATTTTCAATTTTGTCAACCTTTACACTAAACTTTACTTTCAAGTTGAGCTAATAATTCTTCAGGTGTTACTACCATCGGTTTAGAGTTATATAGATAACTAGAGGCTTTTTTAAGTTTTTTATCATAGGTAACTAAATAATCACAATTAGCGGCACTACTTAAAATTAAAACATCATTCGAGTGTACCAAAATATTGCGAATATCTCTAGCATTTTGCCAATATTGATCAAGTTTTACTAAATCAAAATCCAAGATAGTCACCTTTTCTTGAATCCGATCGACTATTTCAGGATGATTACGAACTTCTGCCAAAAATAATAACTCTTGTAAAACGATCGCATTAATAGCAAGACAAACGCGATCGAGTATTTCTCGATCAAATAAATGCACACTGGCAAGATCTCCTCGTAGATAAGAAATCAAAACATCAGTATCTAAAAAAACTAGAGGCTTCTCCATTGATTTTCTTCTCCTTGATGATAAAGAGCAATGATTTTTTCCGTGACTTCTGTAATAGTGAGATGATCGGTATTAACTTCGATCGCATCTGTGGCTTTTCGCAGGGGTGCTAGGGAGCGATTACTATCCAAATAATCCCTTTTTTCAATCTCTTGGGTTAATTCTGCGAGACTAATCCCACCATTTCCCTGCGCTTCTAAGTCTTTTAATCTCCTTCTCGCTCTTTCTTCGGATGTCGCTGTCAAGAAAATCTTTAATTCCGCTTCTGTAAAAACATTAGTACCAATATCTCGACCTTCCACAACTATTCCCCCTGACATTCCCAGTTGTCTTTGCAGGGTGACTAACTGCTGTCTCACCGCTTTTTGAGCGGCAATTCTGGACACTTGCGAGGTAATTGCGGGAGAGCGAATCTCTAAAGTCACATCCTGCCCATTAATCTTCACTATAGTCACATTTTCGGGACTATCGGCCGGGATTATTTCTATCTTCGCTAAAGATAATAACTCGGCGATGGCCGCTTCTGCGGACAAATCCAGACCGGAATTCACCACTAACCATGTCACCGCGCGATACATCGCACCGGTATCGAGATAGGTTAACCCCAATTTTTCGGCTACTAAGCGCGTTACCGTCGATTTTCCCGCTCCAGCAGGCCCATCAATAGCGATAACTGCCCGACGTTGACGCAAGATAATATTATCAATTAAACGGGTTTGACCGATCGATCCAGCGATCGCTAACAAGCCCTCTGTCTCGATCTGCTCGATCGGTTGTAAACTCTGGGGATGGACTAAATCCAGATACTGACAGCGAAATTCTGCTACTCTGTCGAGATTTTTTTGCACAATAGCCAGTAATTTTTCCCTTTGTCTTTCCCCTAAACGAAAACTTTCGAGAGCTAATTGCAAACTTTGGGCGATAATTGTCGCTTTTTCCCTTTCTGTGGCCGATAGATACTGATTGCGAGAACTAACTGCTAATCCCGATGTTTCTCGCACTGTAGCACAAGCGCGAATCTCGATCGCTAAATTTAAATCCCTGACTAATTGTCGGATAATCGCTAACTGTTGGGCATCCTTTTCGCCAAAATAGGCGATCGTCGGTGCAATAATATTAAACAACCGCGTGACAATTGTGGCTACTCCCTGAAAATGTCCCGGACGAAAAGCACCACATAACCCGCTAGTCAGAGAAATCGGGGGAACAACTGCGGTTATCTCCTCAGAATCACCAATTCCTAAAGTTTCCGCACTGGGAGCAAAAATAGCAGCAACTCCCAAAGATTCACACAATTGGCGATCGCTGTCAAGGCTGCGGGGATAGCGAGAAAAATCCTCTGTGGGGCCAAATTGTAGAGGATTAACAAAAATACTGACCACAGTTACCTCCGCTTCCGTCACTGCGCGTCGAATTAGACTAGCATGACCTTTATGGAGAGCGCCCATGGTTGGCACGAGGGCAATACTATGATCATGGCGATAATCAGCCAAAAAAGTGCGTAAACCGGGGATTGTTGTGAATATTTGCACAGGGTTCACTCCTTTAATAGCCTATTCCACTACTATTCGCTAGGGGATGCTGCCCGATGATCGATTCGGCTGCTTCCGGGGAATCGGTTTTAAATAATAACATCCCATCGCCTCTTTCTGTCCAATAATTCCCTTTTTGCCTCCCGTCCTGTCTTGAAAGAGGGTGTAGGGTGTGGGGTGTAGGGAAAGAAACCTCTTTCATCTGTGGGGGTGAAAATTTTTTCATCGGGACTGACTTGATTAAACGCTGCATATATGCTTGTTTAACAAACTAGGGCATAATTTTTTTCAGGACAATGACTGGTGAGCAGCCCGACAATTATATAGATTAATGGCAAAAAAGACTTGACAAAATCCCTCGATTTGACTTATACTTTCTAGTATAATGGGAATCCGTGCCGAAATATATATAAGCCTTTTTAGTCTGGACTATTTCAAAAAACTTTCTGCAATTACAACCCCAAAAAAAACTTGAAACAATATCAATTAATACACTTGATCAGTTAATCGATATTAAAACTTAAATTCAAGGTAAAATCAAACAAAATTCTCTCGATCCGATATACCTGCCTAGCGACTCCCTAATTCCCGATGATAAAATAACTAAATATCTCCTCAAATTTCGCCCCAAAGATGACAAATCAAAATACCTCGCCCGCGCTGGCTTTACCCTCGCTAATCCCGATGCACTAAAAACCGCCCTCATCCAACTAATTCAAACCAATCCCGCCATCGAAGATCTTACCAACGAATACGGAACCTTCTATAGAGTCGAGGGGGAATTAATCAGCAGTAATCAAGTTCCCCTATCCGTTGTCACGATTTGGCTAAAACGAAACCTAGATCATCAATTTCAATTTATCACCCTCAAACCCCGAAAGGAAAAATAAACCATGGCGCAACTATACGAAGAAGTGACCCTAGCCCGCGACGTTCCCGAATACAATCTTAAGCAGGGTGATTCGGCGATTCTTGTCGATATAGTTGCCCATCCGAAGGGGGGTGAGGAAGGATATGTTTTAGAACTATTCAACGAAGTAGAAGAATCGGTTAACGTCGTCATTGTCCCGAAATCGGCGATTGAAGAAGAGGAAAAAGAAGGTTCCTCGTTACTTGGTATGGTTCGATATAGGGGCATAAATTGACTAAATCCTGATCTGGCAAGAGACTTAATTTATTAGTTCGTTCTAGAGCGGAAACAATTGACAAAAATCGCAGCAATGTCTGTCTCTATAGGGGTTTTATTCCTTATAACCCCCTCTATTGCATAACACAAATAGATTAATACTAAAAAAGACTTGACAAAATCCCTCGATTTGACTTATACTTTCTAGTATAATGGGAATCCGTGCCGAAATATATATAAGCCTTTTTACTTCCGCTATAAGTTTGTCCGAGAAGCAATCGAGAAAACCATAAACGGGTCATTGGAGGAGCCTTATGCCAGAATCTAGATCTGAGATTATTTCAGTTAAAGTTAAAGAAAATGTCACCGTCTTAGTAGAAGCGAGAAGTTTCGGTGGTGAACGGGAAGTATCCGATCAATTATTTGACTTTCAAAGTGTGGCTGATACAATTGAGGCAATTACCGAATCGATCGCTGCTACGATCAATAAAGTGAAACCCAAAAAGGCTACCGTAGAATTTGGAGTAGAAGTCAGGGTAAAATCTGGTAAACTAACCGCTTTAATTGTGGAAGGTGAGGGAAAGGGAAATTTAAAAATTACCCTGGAATGGGGAGGATAAATTGATTAAATGCTTACCCCGGAATCTCTACCCTCGCACACTGTCAGGTTAAAGTTAATCTATGGGTCAGGAACAGGCTTTTTTGTGGGACAAGGGTTAATTTTGACCTGTCTTCATGTGGTGAAAGATGCGCGGGATAATCAGGAGACTATCGAGATAATTTGGCAAGGTCAAATTTCTAGTGCCAAAATTATCAACTTGCCGAATCTAGATGGGATCGATCTGGCTCTTTTACAATTAAACTCGCCTTTAGATCACAAATATATCGATTTTGATCAAGATTTACAATTAACAGATAAATTATACACTTTTGGCTATACCAATGATTATCCGAACGGTGATCCTAGTGACTTTGAGTATATAGGTTTAACCGGGGATGAAAACCCCCTAATCAAGTTTAAATTAGGGCAAGTACAACCCGGTTTTAGTGGTTCACCGCTGTTAAATTTACGCACGGGGAAAGTGTGCGGAGTGGTGAATAAAACCAGAGATGAGTACAGTGATTTAGGAGGAAGAGCGATTCCAGTTCAGACTATTTTTAAATATTTTCCGCAATTACAACCCCAAAAAAATGCGAATAATCCTTTTATACCCACTTCTGGAGGTATTAAAGAAATTCAGCAGATTTTTGGACGGGAACAAGAAATTAAAGATATTTTTGAGGTTTTAAATTCCGGCAGTAGTGCAGCTATTATCGGGGAAAGGGGAACGGGAAAAACCACGCTGCTTTGGGGACTTTACCATCAAGCAAGGGAGTATTTACTTAGTCATCGACAACCCTTATATCTAAACTTAGAAGGATTAGCAGGAGATAAGGACTTTTATTATGAATTATGTAATCAGATTGGTATAACTGCGAATTACGATAAACCGCTCAAAGGAACTAGATTAACTAGGGAATTAGAAAAACACAAAATCCTGTTATTATTGGATGTGGTAGATAATATGAATCAAAAATATTTCAGCTATCAGCTTAGAAGTCAATTAAGAGAGTTGGCTAATCGTCCCGATCCACCTTTAAGATTAGTAGTAGCGGCTAATCGTCCCCTTGATGTTTTATTTCCTGATAACAAAGGAGGTGATTCACCTTTCGAGGGAATTTGTCAACAATTTCCGATTAAATTATGGGATGAAGCTAAAATTAAAGAGTTTGTTAGTCATCGTCTAAGTCAAACAGGAGTGACTTTTACCGAGGAGGAAATAAGTTCTCTTGTTAGGCAAAGTCAAGGAAAGCCGCGAGAGGTAATGCAAAGTTGTTTTAAACTTTATCAAAGCAAAGTCAATAACTCAGCATCCCGAACTTAGGTTATAACTAAATAATAAGTTGATTTAATTTTGGGTTTGATCCCCCCTGTCCCCCTTGATAAGGGGGGTTTGATCCCCCCTGCCCCCCTTGATAAGGGGGGTTTGATCCTAGCTTGATAAGGGGGGTTTGATCCCCCCTACCCCCCTTGATAAGGGGGGTTTGATCCTAGCTTGATAAGGGGGTTTGATCCCCCCTGCCCCCCTTGATAAGGGGGGTTTGATCCCCCCTGCCCCCCTTGATAAGGGGGGTTTGATCCTACCTTGAGTAACACCTAACTACTTAATAAACCATCACCGGGTAAATAGCTAGAGATAGAAATTATGAAGGAAAGCACCGTCCCCAGAATTAATCTCGCCCCTAAACTCAAACGCGATTTATCTTTATGGAATCCTTTTGATTATCTTTTGCTGTTGTACTGGGTGTTTTATTTTCCCCAAGCAGTGCGCTGGTATGTGGAAACGAGAGGCGGCGGCGATAAATTAAAAGAACGGAAAACATGGCGCGACAAAATGCAATTTCTCCGCGACCATCCCGTACAATTGCGACTAGGGATTCAGGGTCTTCTCTTAACTGTAATTACCCCTCTAATTATCTGTAGCATAGCAGCAAATTTAGGACTTTCTGTTAATTGGGTGGGCGTGGTGTTCGGCGTGGTGTTCGGCGTGGGGTTCGGCGTGGTGTACGGCGTGGGGTTCGGCGTGGTGTACGGCGTGGGGTTTATATTCACCTTTTTCCGTCTTGATAATTGGCTAATCGGGCTTTTGGCTGGCCCTCAAGGGCGACTTTTTCCCCGTATTACCCTTCTACCGCTGCCGGGGTTAACCTCGACTCTACAACAATGGTTACAGCAAGACTGGGAAACAGCTATTAATAACCTCAATCAATACCTTCAGTACAGCCGCCAGTTTCTTCCTATCCTTGTCGCCGTTAACCGCGTTTTATCGCAATTCCCAGAGGCAGAAATTATCTATCGCGTCTCCCGTCTGGCTGAAAATCCCTCCGATTGGCAATTGTTAAAATATGCGTCTGCGAAGCTGTTTTCTCTTCCTGACAGCAAAATCCGTCTAGATACTCCTGCTCGCGCCGCCGCTGCCGGTTTTTGGTATCTTCGCCAACGGGACACCGAAAAAGCCGAAAAAGCCTTTGCTGCGGTACGTTCCCTCGCCTACGGGGAAGAAATGTATAGCCTAGCCCAAACTTTACACCGATTTAGTCAAGCAGCAACTCCCGATAGTATCGCTTCCCTGAAAGTTGCCCCTATTGCCCCAGAACCGTCATTACGTCCGCAAACTTGGCAAGCTATCAGCAGTTTCAATCGAGTTATCGCAGAAATGGCTTTAGTCCAGAGAAGTTACTCCCAACAGACTAGATCCCTCGCTCTTAATCGGATTATCGGGGAATTAAGGGATATAAGCGACCAACAGGCGGCCAATTTACCCCAAGCAGAAAAAGAATTAATCCTTTCTATGGCCGAAAAATGGGCAAAAATTAGCACATCCATCGCGGGAACGGTGGGAACGGTGACTATTACCCAACCGATTCCTAATACCTACATTATCGGTGATCCGGTGATCGGTAAACGCTTTGTTGGTCGTGGGGATATCCTGCGGGAACTTCAGTCAATGTGGTCCGGAGATAACCTATCCTCCGTGGTTCTCTATGGTCATCGTCGCATGGGTAAAACTTCGATTCTACGCAATCTGGAGGCATATCTCCCACCAGATGTCTCGGTTATCTACATTAATTTACAGCGCTTGGCCACAGTAACCAGCCTAGCCGAAGTTCTCCTGAATATGGCTGAGGAAATCGCCAAAACTTTAGCAATTGATGCCCCAGAAGAGGAAAAAATCTCCCAACATCCAGAAATGTATTTTAATCGTTATTTAGATCGTCTGATAGGCCAGATTCTGCCGGAAAAAGCCAAAACCGGTTTAATTATTGCCCTCGATGAGTTCGAGATAATTGAGGATTTAATCAAAGAGAATACCCTCCCCCAGAATTTCCTCGGCTATCTGCGTTCCCTTGTCCAGAGTAGTCCGCGTCTAGCTTTTGTTTTTGCCGGATTACATACCCTAGAGGAGATGACTGCCGATTATTTTCATCCTTTTTTTGGCAGTGTTTACCCGATTCCAGTTAGTTTCCTCTCTCCTGAATCCACTCGCGTTATCCTCGCTAATCCCGTTGGGGAAGACGAGGATTTTCCCCTAGACTATACCCCATCCGCTTTGGACAAAATTTATCAACTTACCCACGGTCAACCCTATTTAGTACAACTGATCGGCTTTCATCTGGTACGTTTTTATAATAAACAGGTCTTTGAGTTGCAACGTCCCCAAGATATTCGTTTTCAGGTGGAAGATGTGGAAAAAGCTATCGATGCTGAGTTTTTCCAAAGGGGGAATTATTATTTTACGGGTGTCTGGAAACAGGCTAAACAAGATGCGGCCGGACAACAGGAGATTTTAATAGTTCTTTCTCCCCATCTGCAAGGATTAACCCTGGCAGATTTACTGTCCAGCACCGGACTAACTGCCACAACTCTAGACCTGGCCCTAAAAACCCTTGAAAATCATCATGTCATCGAATGCCAAGACTCCCGTTATCAGATTGCTGTGGAATTATTCCGTCGTTGGGTATCGGAAACAATGGCCTAAGGGACTTGCGCTTTAATAATGTACCTTTTGGGCGAACGCAGTTCGCCCCTACATTGTGGACAAAATCCGTTACTGTAGGGGCGCAAAGCTTGCGCCCTCCGATCGGTTGGGATATTATTCCCACGCAGGTTCCTAAATTCTTTTGTTATATTTTTGGCTAATATTTCAGCCCCAAATAGGGGGGTTACAGGGCAGTACGGATTCCCACCATAACAAAATAATAGAACAAATCTGGGAATTTGTCAAGGCCTTGGCAATTTTCCGGTTAAAATTGTTTGTTGAGATGGGGTAAGGGGCAAGACCCGCCCTGCCCCGACGAAAAACTTTAGTATAATCAAGAACAGTGAGTATTTATTAGCTTTTCTGTCTAAGATTGATGTTAAAGGCTGTTCTGTTCGATTTTAATGGGGTGATCATCAATGATGAACCAATCCATCAGGAGTTAATTAATGAAATCTTGCTCGGAGAAAATTTGCTGCCCCTAGGGTCGGAATTTGCGGAGTTATGTCTGGGAAGAAGCGATCGCGTCTGTTTGCGCGATGTTCTCACCCGTCGCGGTCGTCAAGTGACCGAGGATTATCTGACTAAGTTAATTAACAAAAAAGCCAGTTTATACCGAGAAAGATTAGAAAAATTAGAGAAAATTCCTATTTATGAGGAGATATACTCTTTTTTAAAACGGGTTAAGGCCAGGGATCTACAAATCGGTTTGGTGACGGGAGCAATACGCTCGGAAGTGGAATCAATCTTGCAACGGGTGAACCTTGGGGATTACTTTAGTGTCATTGTCACCGGGGATGAGATTAGCACCAGTAAACCTCAACCGGATGGTTATTTACTGGCCGTAGAAAGATTTAATCGTTGGAATTTTAATCTACAGTTGCAACCCCAGGAATGTCTGGTGATTGAAGATACTTTTGTCGGTTGCGAAGCGGCAAAAAGAGCGGGAATGCAGGTGGTGGGAATCGCTCATACCTATCCCTTCCATTTTATGCAGAGAGTGTCCAACTGGGCGATCGATAATTTCTCCCAACTAGATATCGATCGCGTGGAGGAAACTTTTAACCAAATCGGGGGTAAAAAGGAGCGTTCAGGATTTTAGAGGCAATTAACCAGCTGAAAATCCCTACTTGTAAAAATCGGCAATTAGTGTTATGCTAATAGGAGTGCTAAAAAAATGCGGGTGTAGTTTAGTGGTAAAACCCTAGCCTTCCAAGCTAATGATAGGGGTTCGATTCCCCTCACCCGCTTAAGTTGTTGTGCAGTCAACGTCTAGGGAATTATCAGTAATATCCAGGGTGATTCTGACTTAGAGATCGCTATCTTCTAAATATCTCCGCAAATCTTTGGTACGCTGCTCGGTGACAGCTGCCAAGCAATTACCGTAAATCATGGGAGCTATAGAGCCTCCCTCAAACGCACTTCTTTCAAATTCGCAACTGCTGTCTCTAAACTTAATCCAAGCTTGTTGGGCGCTAATTAATTCTCATTTTGAAACGATTTTGCCTTGTTTCAGCAACCTAGAGATTCGTTAAAGAATTTTAACCCCTCTAGGTGCAAGGGTTTTAATGTCATGAAACCTTAAAATGAGAATTGCTGGATAAACTTGATTTAACTTGCGATCAGCGTTTTGATAAGCTATGCTGGCACAAATGTTCATTTCGCTTTGAGTCTGGGGATTGTTACAGTTAGGGCGTTGAGCTAGTTGCAAGTTCGTCGCTGCAGATGTGGGACCGGCAATGCTAGGGGTAGCCATCCCGACGGCAAATAAACTGGCTATGCTTAATACGGTTAGTAAAAACTTGCCCATGGCTACTTATTTTAATGACGGTAGGAATAAAGTAACAGAAATGCGATCAAACCGACCATAGCTTTTTCATTCTGCTCGATTCGTTGGTTGGCTTGGTTAAGTAGCTGGTTATAATTAAATTAAAAATGGATTTTAGGTTCGATCCCCCCTGCCCCCCTTGATAAGGGGGGTGCCGATAGGCGGGGGGATCCCCCCTGCCCCCCTTGATAAGGGGGGTGTCTGATAATTTTTAACGCCTACCTACTTAACCCTATTTCATTATTTCCAAAAAATAAAATCAGAGGAGTTGATAACTAAAAAACCCAGACGGGAACTCGTTTATAAGCAGGAGTACCACAGCGAGGGTCGATTTTAGCTTTGAATAAAACATTGGCTTCGGGATAGAACATAAAACTAACACCTTCGCGAATCGGACCGAAAATAATTTCAATATTCTCTAATTTACCGGCATCTCCTTGAACGGTGACTCGTTGATGTTCTTGAAAGCGGGCTTTTTTGGCATCTTCGGCGTTGATCAATAAACAATGACGGTGAGGCATTCCTCGATATTTATCGCCCACTTGATAAACGACGGTATTATGTTGTCCATAACTGCGTCCTGTTCCGAGAATCAGGGCAATTCCGGGGGCATTTTCTGGTTGGTTGAAATCTTGCTTTTGCGGTGTTTTTAAAGTGGGTAAAGGGGTGACAGACATTTGCGCTTTTCCGGTCGATGTTGGAAAATGGGGTTCGGTAAAAATCCGTCCGCTAATGGTAAATTCTGTTTGGGTTTGATCTAATTGCCCGATCTTTTCATAACCCGGAATCGTTTTGGCGATTAACTGACGAATATAGGCGGTATCGTGTAATCTCGACCAATCAATCGGGTTTGTGCCTAAAACCTTGACGGCAATATTTGTTAATAGTTCTACTTCCGAGATGACATCGACATCAGAACCCTGTAGATGACTGCTTCCCCGCTCGTTAAAACGGACAAAATTATTGCCCGATTCGGTGGTTGTCGGGTGAGGATTTTCAAAACGAGCGAATACGGGTAAAATTATCGTATTTTGTCGGGCTAATCCCTGAAAATGTCCTAAATTTGGCTTAGTAGCTACATAAAAAATCGTATCAATTTGAGCTAAGGCTTTTTTGGCTTGAGTTAAATCTGGATTTGCCCCATAAAGATTACCTCCCAAACAAAAAAGGGTGTTGATTTTTCCCTGTTCGGCAGCTTCAATTAATGCCCTAGTATCATAACCGCCGGTTATATTTAATGGCTTTCCTAAAAGTTGAGCAAGTGCCTCGGCGATTTCCTGACGTAATCTCACCGTAACGCCCATAGAACCGAAGCCCTGTACATTAGAATGACCTCTGATTGGCATGGTTCCGGCTCCGATTTTGCCAGCATTTCCCGTCATTAAAGCGGTATTGGCAATACTGATAATATTATCTACCCCGTTTTCCTGTTGTGTAACCCCCATCGCCCAAGCGAAAACCACACGCTCTAAATTGCCGAAAAGGGCGGCGGTTGCTTCAATTTCTTCTCGGGATAAACCGCAGGTTTTAGTAATGGTTTCCCAGGGTGTTTGTCGGGCATAATCTATAACAGATTGCCAATTTTCTGTATGGGATTTGAGATAATCCCACCGCAATAAATTTTGTTCAATTAAAGATTTTTGTAATCCGACGAATAGGGCAGTATCGCTACCCGGTATCGGCTGTAGGTAGAGAGTTGAAATATCGGAACCGCCCCGCAATAATGATTTAATCGGAAAAGCGGGCGAGGAGAATTTGACCAATCCGACTTCAATTTGCGGGTTAATAATAATAATTTTACCGCCGCGATCACGAATTTGAATTAATTCATTCATCAGGCGAGGATGATTAGCCGGGGCGTTAGAACCGATTAACACCACACAATCGGCTTGTTTTAAACTTTCCAGACTGACCATCGAAGTTCCGGTTCCGAAAACCTGTTTTAAGCCTACGGTCGAGGCGGCATGACAGAGATCGGAACAATCGGCTAAATTATTACTTCCTAATGTCCTTAAAAATAATTGTAAGAGATAGGCGGCTTCATTAGAAGAACGTCCCGAACTATAGGAGGCAATAGTCTCGGACGGTTGATGAAAAGCTTGTTCGGCTAATCGATAAACTTCTTCCCAGCTAATACGTTGATAGTGACTTTCTCCGGCTTTTAAGAGGACGGGATAACTGAAACGACCCAGGCGATCGCATTCTAGGGAGGTTAAGGACTGTAATTGAGCGAGATGATAGGTCTGAAAAAAATCGGTTTTAATGCCCGGCATTAATTCGGAAGTAACTGCCTCGACACTTTTGAGACAACGTTGCAGACTTTCCCCCGCTTCGTTGACAAAACCGCCCTTTTGTCCTCCCGTTCCCCAAGCGCAAGCTAAACAGGCACTTTTATGATTTAAGGTTTGCCAGAGTTTAACCCCTTGAGGAGAGAGGGTTTTTTCTGCCCAATATTGCAATACGGGAAAACCCCCGCCCGCCTCAATTTTGTTGGATGTTTCTCGTTCGTTCATCGTTTTTTTCTCTCGATTTTTTCCCAAATCCCTCCGATGGGGGGAGTATACCCAGTACAGTTGAGTTTATCACCATTTTTTAAAAAGTGCATCAGCAACGCATAAACGACTGGGTAAGCTACGGTTAGTTGTTGACAATATCTCCTGATTGTGATTTCATCAGACTAGGGAGAGGTCTATTAAAATGGTAATTCCGATGGATAAAGATGAAGACTTTCAACATTTAGAGGAGATGATCGCCAATCTCCAAGCAAAACAAAAACAGATTCTGAAGGGGATGTTAGATTATCCGATTGAGATCGATTCGGCAATTCGGATACTTTCGGATCCGTCTCGGCAATTGGCAACAACTGCTCATAATATAACCAGAGTACATAAAATACTTAAAGAATTGGAAAAACAAGGATTGGTTAGTTTCCACGATTCTCAATATTCTTTGACCGAGTTGGGAAGGGAAATAGTAGGACACCTTAGCAATAAGAGTCCAACCCCAAGACGGGATGCACAGAGAAAGGAAAAACTGCAAAAAAGCTACGATTTTTTAGAACTCCATAGACAAGGATTGAGCTATCAGCAAATAGGGGATAAATACGGCATAAGTCGCGAGCGCGTCCGTCAAATTCTTGTGAGTAACCCCGAATTTGCAGCTTATCGGCAAAAACAAAATGAAAACAATTATCGTTGAACGACCGTAAGAAGAGCGAGAAACGAAATTTACAATCTTTCTAACAATTCCTCGCGGGATAAATTCGCCAAAGAAAGAAGTAAACTGGTGCGTTCCGAGATAGGAAGTTGGGCAATCTTTTCTACCAGACCAGATAATTCCGCATCTAGGCTGCCAAAGCGTCCTTCCAGAAGACTGGCTATCAGCGAAAGTTGTCCCTCTAAAGTTCCTTCTTGCTTCCACTCTTCTCGTTGCTTTAGATAAGCTGGTGATAAGTTCATGATGTCCTCCTGTTCTTCTGTACTTAAATTATCTCTCAATTCTAAGTTTTTGCGCCAGTTGGCCAGAATTTCTAATAAATTCTCTCGAAAAGGATTGCGTTCTGGCAGTTCAACTAACTCTTCAACTGCTCGTTTTTGAGTTCCTCCTTTACCTAATACCCTCAACCATAAGGTGTCTTCATTTACTGGTAATTGATGAATGACAATAATGCCCGCTTTGAGAGACTTAGCTAAAAAGTAAACCCCTGTTAACCAATTACTCTCATCGCTGTGAGTCCCGAAATCTTCAATCATTCTAGCTGAAAAGGTGGGCGTTAGAATCCATAAGAAAGGCAATTCTGCGACCGTCAGAGTTTTGTTTGACCGTTTCGCTTTTCTCAAGATTTCGCCATGAACCGCGTATAACTTTGACAAACAACCGCGAATTTCTACCTCGGTCGGGGGATTGCGGAAGGGTTCAAACAAACAGGAAGTAGTCGCCATTCTTCCGAGTAATCCTAAAGGTAACTCAGTGGGAGCAGGTGAGCTAAATAGTTCAAACCAGACATCGATTTCTTGAACCTCACTTTTTACTTTCTTACTTTTTCTAATCGTCCCTAGAGGTGTTAGTAATTCCTCTAAACATTCCTTAGCAAATTGGTCATGAATTTGGCGAGTCATTCAAATTAATAATCAAGCATAAAAAGGATGGTAATAATCTTATTATATCATTAATTAAAAAGGAATCCAATCGACAATATCGATCCATTCTTCCGCTTCGCTGGTTTCCCAAATCATAATTAATTCTTCGGCTAATTTTCCCATCGTTGTTGTGGGACGTATCCAAAACAGTCCCCAGATTTGTTGATTTTTTTGCCAATATTCCTCTAAATGTTCAGGCATACTGGTACGATTATCTGTCACCAAGAGTCGTTGAGATAATCCTAAATACTGTAAAACATCAGGGTCAAGAGTTCCTAACGGTGGTGTATTCTTGATTTTCATACCCTGACAGAATCTTGCCTTTGCTGTTTAATTTTTCTCATCTTTTCCTCTCCACTGTACGCTCTAGGCTGAACAATGCCAAAAGGCTCTGACCATTTCCCTCTTATTCACCTACCCTTACTCTATCTCCGATAATCTCAACGAATGAAGCTGTTTTCATAAAATTTAACGATTAGCCGACAATGAATCGCCTATAGCCGATGGCATAAATATCCAGCGATCGCTAAAGTGCTTAACAAAAGAAATTGTAATCCTATCGATTTTGACCTTGCCACTATCCAAAGGAATAGATTAGATTTCTTGAAAAGACCAATGCGGGGAAATTACCGATCGATCACCCGAACTTTTTCCTTATCGGTAAATATCGGGCGATTTGCCCACTCTTGCTATTCCTAATACATCCGAGAGCGCCCGTCTCATCTATCTTTAGTTATAGGCCGACATTCCGCACATCTTCATATACTTTTATATATTTTTACATTCCCCAAGATGTTTTGACGAAAAACCTTCATTGTAGAAACTACCATTGAGAACATTTTCAATAATTGATTTTTTCTGAGAAAAAAAATTACAATTCTTCACCTTGAGAAAAATCAATCATTGTAGCTATAGTCCCTACTGGCAATGGGTTTTAAGCAATATATTAGTAAAAATTATCAATTGAATGTTAAGAAGTGCGGAAAGTGAGTTCAACAAGGTTTTAAGATTTATTCAGCAAACCCTAACTATACCCGTACAATTATCAGCATATCGATCATAAACCTTGAGATAGATTGCACGCCATGAGCGAATACCAATATTACGAATTCCAAGCTATCGATCGCCACCTCACCCAAGAGGAAAGGGCTGCCATAGGCGAGCTATCGAGTCGCGTCAAACCGACGACAACGAGTGCCAGTTTCAACTATAGTTACGGCAATTTTCGGGGGGATCCCAAACAGGTGCTGGCTCGGTATTTCGATATTATGTACTACATCGCCAACTGGGGAACACAGCAATTAATGTTTCGTTTTCCCACATCCCTGATCAACCGAGAAGCAATTGAACTTTACTGTATCGATAATTATATCAGCTTATCTTTTGTGGGAGATTGGGCAATTTTAGATTGGGAATTTAGTCAAGAAGAAGGTTTTAATGACTGGATAGAAGGAGAAGGGATTCTATCGGAATTGATAGGATTACGCCAAGAAATTCTCCAGCAAGACTATCGAGGATTATATTTAGCCTGGCTGAAAGCTATTGACTTATCCGAGGGATATATAGATATCGATAAGACCCAACTAGAACCTCCCATTCCCCCCGGACTGGGGCAACTTTCTGCCGCTCAAAAAGCTTTTACAGAAATCTTTGAATTGGACGAACACTTATTAAATGTTGCTTGTGCATCCAGTGGTAAACTAACAACTATCTCGGAGCAAACTTGGCAACAAGCTATTAGCCAATTATCGGCTTCTGAACGCCAAGATTTCCTATTAAGATTGGCTGAAGGAGAACTGAATTTATCTGCTAAATTCCAACAAAAGCTATCTCAATTAATCCCTAATTCTCCCGCTTCTAACCAGCCTCGACGCACGATCCAAGAACTTCTTGAGGCTGCTTCTGAGGAAGAAAAAAAGGCAGAAAAACGGCAACAACAAGAAGCAGAAGCCAAGCGAATTGAGGAACTACAAGCTTTAGCTAAAAGGGAAACGCAAGTTTGGCAGCAAGTCGAGTCCCTAATTCAGAAAGCTCAGTCTAAACCCTACGATGAGGCTGTTAAATTATTGGTCAAATTAAGAGATTTAGCCGAATATCAAAACCAGTTGGCCGTTTTCCAAGAGCGCCTGAACCGAATTTACGAGCAGTACAGTAACCGGTCTGGGTTGAAGAGGCGGTTACAAGAAGTGGGACTTACTGACAGTAAGTGAATCGCTCTTGAATTTTCGGCGGCTGCATCTCAATTTGGTCGAAATATCTATATTACATTTTGGGCGCATCGATCAACTCACTGACCCGCCCCTACCATTGGCGCAATAACTGACAAGCGATCGGTTTTTCCTCCGGGGTAACGTGGAACGTGATCCCAAGGAATCTTTTTCACTGGAAAGACGATCTGTTAATGCACGGCTGTAATGCCTGATTTTGTCCTATAGGTCTAATAAAGTTGTTAAGTATTGCCCTTATCGATCGAGATCGGGTTAGCTTGGAGATAGCAGCGAGCATTCAGCTTTAAACACTTAATAACTGCTAACCTAATCACTGATAAGGGGGTTTTTTCATGGCTTTTAGCCGTTCTAGCGGTATTTTGCTTCATCCCACCAGTCACCCCGGCCGTTACGGGATTGGAGAACTAGGTAGGGAAGCCTATCAATTTATCGATTTTTTGGCTCAAAGTGGTCAAAAACTCTGGCAAATTCTCCCTTTAGGCCCGACAGGGTACGGTAACTCTCCCTACATGAGTTTTAGTGCCATTGCTGGCAATCATCTCCTGATTAGTCTCGATATTCTTCGGGAAAAAAACCTGCTTAGTCAGGCAGATTTCGAGGATATTCCCGATTTTCCCCTCGATCAAGTGGATTTTGATAAATTGATCGCTTGGAAAATTCCCCTACTTAGAAAGGCGGCGAGCAATTTTGTCAAGGGTTCTGACACAATTCTTTACAAACAGTTTGCCGGCTTTTGTGGTGGCAATGCTGATTGGTTAGAGGATTACGCCCTATTTATGGCCCTATCCCACGCTTATCAGGGTAAAGCATGGATGGAATGGCCGACAGAAATTCGCGAACGTCATTGGGGAGCGTTGGAAACACCGAAACAGGAGTTACAAGAGGAGATTTTTCTGCACAAATTCCTGCAATTTGAGTTTTTTGAGCAGTGGTTAGCCCTAAAACGCTATGCTAACTCCCTCGGTATCGAGATTATCGGTGACATCCCCATTTATGTCTCCCATAATAGTGCCGATGTTTGGGCAAATCCGCAGGTTTTCCGACTAGATCCCCAAACCGGTAATCCCTTGGAAGTGGCCGGGGTTCCCCCGGATTATTTCTCAGAAACGGGGCAATTATGGGGCAATCCTCTCTATAACTGGGATTATCTCAAAAATACGGGCTTTGACTGGTGGCTACGCCGTTTAAAAGCGGTTCTTTCCCTAGTCGATATCATCCGTATCGATCATTTTCGCGGATTAGAGTCCTATTGGGCGGTGGCTTTTGGCCAGGAAAATGCTATTAATGGTCATTGGCTAAAAGCCCCAGGTTATGATCTCTTTAATACTATTGGCTCTCGTTTAGGTAAATTGCCGATTATTGCCGAAGATTTGGGCGATATTGACCAAGCAGTCCTAGATTTTCGCGATCACTTTGCTTTCCCCGGTATGAAGATTCTCCACTTTGCTTTTGGGGGTGATGCGGGTAATCCCTATCTTCCTTTCAACGTCGAACGCAACTGTGTGATTTATACCGGCACTCACGATAATAATACTACTGTGGGCTGGTTTCAGGATAACGCCAATGACTACGAAAAAGCGCGACTATATCAATATCTTGGCGCTCCCAGTGGTCAGGGAGTGGCTTGGGATCTGATTCGACTGGCCTATAGTTCCGTGGCTAATCAGGCGATCGTACCGTTACAGGATGTGTTAGGTTTGGGATCGGATGCGCGGATGAATACCCCCAGTGTCGCAGAAGGCAATTGGTCATGGCGCTATCGTCAGGAAGCTTTAACCGGAGAATATAGCGGGAGATTGCGAGATTTAGTCAATCTTTTTGGCAGAAATCGTTAAATCTCAATCCTTTTTTTCGAGACGTTATTCCTAACGTCTCTTTTTGTCTGGTTAATGTGGGTGGGAATTTTTTAGCAATCTTTGCCGGATGCGATCGAGATTTTCTTGACTATTGACGGGTAAATGGGGTAATGGTAATTCTAAATTGGGCCAATTACTCAAATCATGGCAGGGACAGGATAAACCCGATTGGCCCAGTACCTCAATTGGTACAGGTATAGTACAACGAGCGCAGGGGTGAAATTCCCATTGAGGGGAAAGTAAGTCTTGGATAGTTTGTTGAGTACCTTCTAGATAACAATCGCCACTTTCAGGATCGAGAATTCTTTGCCAACAATCTTCAAACTCCGCTGAATAGCGATCGCCATTGAAAATTGGCAGCGGCAATAGCATAGCTTGGTTTTTGGGACAAATAACTTTTTTTCCCAATTGAAACCAATGGGCGAGATACTGTTTAACTGCGGAGGTGTCTGACATATAGTTTGTGTGGAGGCTGCCCTGATGATTGCTCTCACCATCAATCCTAGCGTTAACTTCTGGTGTCGGACAGGTTTTAGGATGATTGATGATCGAGTTTAATAATTATTTTAGGTAACTGAGCATCGGGAGCTAGATTAATCCCAATAAACTCACCATTAAAGCTTTTTGGGCGTGCATCCGATTTTCCGCTTGCTCCCAGACTTTTGATTGTACACCCTCGATCGCCCCGTCGGTAATTTCTTCGCCGCGGTGAGCAGGTAAACAATGGAGAATAATCGCGTCTTTGTCAGCGTGACTCATTAGCTGTTCATTGACTTGGTAGGGCTGAAAAACGGGAATTCGGGCATCAGCGAGGCTTTCTTGTCCCATACTTGCCCAGACATCAGTATAGACCACCTGAGAGTCTTTTACTGCCATAACGGGATCGTCGGTAATTAAGATTTTACTACCGGTTTTCTCGCCAATAGCTTGGGCGCTGGCGACAATTTCCCCATCCGGCTGATAGTTTGCGGGGGAGGCAACCCGCACATTCAACCCCATCAAAGCGCCACCTAAGAGGAGAGAATTAGCGACATTATTACCATCCCCCACATAGGTGAGGTTAATTCCCCGTAAAGTCTGAAAAGTCTCTTGGATAGTCTGTAAATCGGCTAAGATCTGACAGGGATGTTCTAAATCCGTTAAAGCGTTGATAATCGGGATGCGCGAATAATTAGCAAAAGCTTCTAAATCCTCTTGTTTAAAGGTGCGAACTGCGAGAATATCGAGATAGCGATCGAGTACCCGGGCTGTATCGGCTAAGGGTTCCCCTCGCCCCACTTGGGTTACACTGGGATTAAGATCGATCACCTGTCCCCCTAACTGGTACATAGCGACGGTAAAGGAAACCCGGGTCCTAGTGGAAGCTTTATAAAATAGCAATCCTAAGACTTTGTTGCAGCTAGGGTTAAGATTACCAGCTTTAAGCTGTGCCGATAGATTGAGTAGGGCGCTGATTTCTTGGCTACTCATGTCGGTTATTCTTAAAACATCTCGTCCTTTCAAAGTGGCTACCATTGGTTTTTCTCTCGATAAACAGGGGTTTTGATTGGCTTTTATGGCAGTTAGCGAGGCTGCAAAAATCTTGAGTAAAGACCTTATTATAATCCAGTTTTTTCGCTATTAGGCAATTTTTCCCGAAAATTTTTGATTGTGGGGGATGTTAGTCCAGCTAACACCCCCACTTTTTCTGTCAAATTAGGTAGGTGTTAAAAATTGTCAGATTCCCCCCTTATCAAGGGGGATCCCCCCGCCTATCGTCACCCCCCTTATCAAGGGGGGCAGGGGGGATCAAACCCAAAATCTAATTTCTACTTAACTAATTTTGCCCCACACTTAGAACAAAAATTAGACGAGGGCGGGTTTTTATGTCCACAATTACCGCAGATAATTAAAGCTGGGTTAGCCACTTCCGTCACCGGAGAAAGAGGAATTTCTCCACCGCTATCCAACTTATAGTTATGGATTAACTGCAAAATAATTGCATCTTCCCGTTTATATTCTGTATTATCTTTTCCTCCTGTTAACTCCTCGGAACGTTGTTGTAAATATTCAATGAAAGTCCGATACAAAGCTTGTTTTTTCTCCGGAGTGGCTGCAGCCTGTAACTTAGCTGTCACCTGACTTTGAATTTTTTCCTTATCTTCGCGACAAGCTTTTACTTCTAACACCTGTACCGCGTCTTCCCAACTGGTGGCGATATCGACTTTTTTTAATCCCGTTGCGGTTTTAATTTCATAGCGAATTGTTTTCTCATTAGTGACTCGATTGATTTCTGGAAAAAGCACTTTCAAAGCTCGGGCTGTTACTACCAATTGATAAATACTCGGATCTTCGGGAAAAACATCCCAGAAAGGCGGTTCCTTTTGGATATGCACGGGGATGGGTAAATCGCGATTTTCCCCCATTTGTTGAGCGCGTTTAGCGAGAATAAATTCTCCTTTCCAGTCCTGATAGGATTGCCGCAACTCTCGCATTCCCTCGAGACAGCGTAGGGAAAAACCGCCAATTTCCTGCACGAAGACAAGACGATATTTTTCCACGTCTCCCAAGGGTTTAATATCGTCTTCGTTGGCAATAAATTCCCGCAGTTTCGGAATAATTTTTTGAGCTGCCGGGTTACTGGTATTTCTTCCCCCAATCAGGGCAACATTTTGATTTAATTGGGGTGTAAAACCCGCATCTTTTCCCCGCAAGACCGCAGGATTGAGCATAATTAGGGGTCGCGATTTTTGGTAGGCAATGCGAAGATTATTGATAATATCGGCATCGTTGTTATAGATTTTTAACAAGCGATCGCAAGCGGCTAATTCCTGCTGAATGCGACTACTAGCGGGAGCATTTTGTAGAAGTTGATTAGCTTGGTTTAGGATAATTTTTTGAAAATCACCTTGACGAATATCGGCAATCTCGGTGATGTCAAATAAACGCATATTTTCGTCGGTGCGGCGTGTTTCTTTCCAGAGGGGACTAGATTGCTTTAAAATTTCTTCTGAGAGGGGTAAACAAAGGTTATCCATACCCGTATCGTAGGCGTTTTTGTTACCAGCAATCCCCGAAGCAAATTGTTCGATAAAGTCTTGATAAAGACTATTTAATTCTTGTCTGTCAAATAATTTAATTCCATTAATTAACAAAGCATCGGCACTATCAATCTGTTGATTAGACTGGAGATTAAATAGATCGCGACTTTGAATTAACTTCTGACGAAAGCGATTAAAACGGCTTTCTAGTTGATTAAGATGTTCCAGTAAACGATTAATAACCTCTACTCCCGCACCTCTGGTTTTTCGTTGAATATTGGCCATTAAATAGCCTTCCAATCCCGTTAAAGCTTGTTCACAATATTGTTCCATCTTATCTTTTTTCGAGATATGAAGTTTATCTTTCAGATCATTAATTTCTGCCAAGGCTGTGTCGTATTCCCGTTGACGCTTACTTTCGTTTTGACTCCAAACCTGTTCTTGATCGCGACGGAATTTTTCTGCTATGTCGGTGAATATTTGTCGTACTAAAAGAATAAAACTTTCGGCAAATTTTACTCCACGGTTCCGATCCTCAAGGATATTATAAAACTCTATTTCTAGGGACTTTTTACCCCGTTGAATAATTTCATCCCGATTACTATAAATCTTTTTCAGGTAATCGCCGTGCATCCGTTCATCGGGACTCAATTCTAGTAAATGATTGCGTTTAAATTCCTCGGCTCTTGGTGTTAAATAATCATCAATAAATTGCAGAATTTTCCCCTGTTCATTGCCTAAAATATTAACACCCTGTTTGGTACAAGAGAGCCAATTATCTTGATTGATTTCCTGACGAGTTTCGTTAGTCCATTGGGAGATTATGGCAATTAAAGAGCGATCCTTGTCGGCACATAAATCCATAATTAATTCCCCTTCGCTCAAACGCATTTTTTTGAGGATATCACCTCTGACTAAATCCAACATTTGAGCGGGTAAAATCACGGAATCATTCAGCCACCAATTAATTAAATCTTTGGCTAAACGTTCCGATAAGGAGGCACGAATTTGGGCAATAGGAATTTCAATAGTTGATAGTCCAAAACTCATAAATTGCTTAGGATAACCGCGCCCCCCTGGGTCAGCTTGCGCCCAAGAACCCTTAATATTATCTCTAATGGAACGCTTATGGGGGGCAAAATCAGAGGTCATATCTAGGAAAATATTTTGGGCGATCATTTCCCGAATTTGACCGAGTTTAAAATCACCTTCGCCGTTTTTTGTCCCCACTAAATAGGTAAAATCAAAGGGGGGTAATTTACTAACCACTTCATCGACTAAACCACTGCTAAACTGTTGATGATATTCGGTTGTGTAGTCAGAAAAGTAATTTAATTCCATCAAGGCAGCGTAACCATTAGCCAAAACTCGATCGCCGACACTAATCCCCGCAAATGCTTCAGGAGTGGGAACAATTGCCGTACTCAAAGGACTACTTTCCCCTCGTAACCAATTACGAATACAGTAACCTAGATCAATTAACATTCCGCTACCCGTACCACCGTTTAAAGATCCCGTAGTAAAGACGTTAATAGCACTATTACTAACTTTAATTCCATAGCGATCGAGCATAAAGTTTTCTTGTCCCTTTACCCGTCTCACCGCGTCTAGAAATTTCCTTTGGATCTCATGATAATTACAAAATAAAGCAAAACGACCACAGGCACGAATTTGTCCCGCTCCCGCTTCCAGGGAAGTAATATTTCTCTCTAATTCCGGGGGAAACCAACTATTAATCCAGGGATATCTATCCATGTCAGATACCATCTCCTGTACCTGTTTTCCACTCACCCGGGCCCAGTGTTTTTCGTTATCTTTAAAAGCACTGCCGGCAGCTTCAGGATTACTGATTTTATAATCCTTATCCGTGTCAACCACCAAAAAACTGACAATCGGAAAATTGCTCAAACTGCCATAACTTTCCTCGATTAAACGACGCAATCGCGATAAAATCTCGTTACCCGTACCACCAATACCCACTAAAACCGTGGGAACCATGCTTTTTTCTTCTACTGCTGCTGGCATAATTACTTAACTCCTAAGGCGATTTCTTGACGGTTGCGGGGGACTTCGTAGATGAGGAAATCGTAGGCCAATTTAGTGTTAGGAAAAATTGCCCGCGCTTCCTCTAACAGATTGGAAATATCCAGAGAATTCCCCGGTAGATAACGGGGACTAAAATGGGTCATTAATAACAATTTTACCCTGGCTGCCAAGGCCACTTGGGCTGCCATCGTCGAAGTAGAGTGAACACTTTCAAAAGCTAACCCGGCATCTTGGTGTGCAAAAGTCGCCTCATGAATTAATACATCTGCATTCTGTGCCAATTCGATCGATCCTTCACAGAAAATAGTATCGGTACAATAGGCAATTTTACGGCCGATTTCCGTTTCTCCGCAGAGGGACTGACCGCGAATTTTGCTGCCATCGGGGAGGGTGACAGTTTCCCCTTTTTTCAGCTTGCCGTAAATTGGTCCGGGGGGAATACCTAAAGCGTTGGCTTTTTCCACATCAAAACGTCCGGGACGGTCTTTTTCGACGATACGATAACCGTGGGCAGGAATACGATGTTTTAATAGCTGACAGGAGACGGTAAATTCTTCATCTTCGTAGAGTATGCCGGGGTAAACGGGGTGGACACGCACCCGGTTGGCTAAATTAGTATAGGAATACTTAGCACAAGCACGCAGATAGTCCCCTAGTCCGGGGGGTCCGTAGATATCAATATCCTGAGCAGAACCGGCTAATCCAATACTGGCTAACAATCCCATTAAACCAAAGATATGATCCCCGTGCATGTGGGTGATAAAAATGCGTCGGATTTGGGAACTTTTCAGGTCGCTACGCAGTAACTGGTGTTGAGTTCCTTCTCCACAGTCAAACAGCCATATTTCCGCCCGTTGCGGCAAACGAAGGGCGATACTAGAGACATTACGAGACCGAGTGGGAACCCCAGAACTGGTTCCTAAAAAAGTAATCTCCACAGGATAGCTGTCAGGATAGAGGATTCTTTTTCTAGTCTAGGCTGTTTTTATCGATTTCTCGATCGAATTGCTGCTTTTCTGTATTTCATCACTTGAAAACAGAAAATCCTCTGATTTTGTCCTAACTCTGCAATAATCAGGCCCAGCCAGAAATACACCAGCGTCTCTATCATACTTGCTGCTTTTTGTCAAAAAAACTTTTTTTTTGCAATAAAACTACACAAAAAAAAGATCATCGTTGTGCGTGAAATTGACTAATTTCCCCGTCTGAATTAGGATCGCTTCTGACTGGCGTGCTTACCTTGATCTTGGTTAGAAGTCTGTAGCCACAATTGGCGATGCCTCTGGGTATCTTGGTTCGACTCCCTCTCAGACTAGAAAGCTCTATTGAGGGAACGGCCTTTTTGTCTTAGCCTTAATTGGAGTCCATCATATTTTCATACTTGGCGGTGCCAACTTTGGCATCGGGACTGCCTCCTAACCCACCCTGCTGATACGGATATCCCCCTTCCGGCTAATGTAAAGAAAACGTTACAGTAACAAGTAAAGCCCAGTAGCCAGGAAGCCGTCGATCATGTTTGAATACTTTAACCAGAAAGCTATCAAAGCGGTGATGTTCGCCCAAGAGGAAGCCCGTCGTACTGGTCACAGTGTCGTCGGTACGGAGCATTTACTGTTAGGATTGATAGGAGAAGCCACCGCCACCGCAGCCTTAATTCTTAAGGATTTAAAAGTCACCCTGCACGAAAGTCGCCGCGTGATTGAAGGGATGACCGGCCGCGGCACCGGTTACAGTCCCGTTAATATCCCTTTTACCCCGAAAGCGAAAAAGATGTTCGAGCAAGCATTTCAGGAAGCTCGACAATTAGGGGAACAGGCGATCGCACCTGAACATCTATTACTCGCTATCACCGCCGATCCCGAATCCCTAGCCGCTAAAATTTTAATTATGCAGGGTGTTGATTTGATCAAACTTCGCGGCCTTTTACTGAAAAATGCTGGGGAAAAAGTCGCTAGTGGTCGCTTCACGGCAACCAGTGACTATGAAGACCCAAAAAATGCTCTCCAAGGCGGTGTTTTAGCCCAATACAGTCGCAATTTAAGCCAAGAGGTCAAAAATGGCAAAATTGACCCTGTAATCGGTAGAGAGCCAGAAATCCAGCGAGTTATCCAAATTTTAGGCCGTCGCAGCAAGAATAATCCGATTTTACTCGGTGCGCCGGGGGTGGGCAAAACTGCGATCGCTGAAGGGTTAGCACAACGCATCTATAATGGCGATATTCCCGAACTTTTGCGGGATAAACAGGTAATTGCCCTCGATATGGGGTCTTTACTGGCGGGAACCCGTTTTCGCGGCGATTTTGAGGAACGTTTAAAGGGGGTTGTGGAGGAAGTTCGCAAATCGGGCAGTATTATCCTGTTTATTGATGAAATTCACACTCTTGTGGGTGCTGGTAGCATGGGAGGAGCTATGGATGCCTCTAACTTGCTTAAACCTGCTTTAGCTCGCGGCGAGTTACATTGTTTAGGGGCCACCACTCTCGATGAGTATAAAAAGCATATTGAGCGAGATGCGGCTCTAGAAAGACGTTTTCAGCCAGTTATGGTGGGAGAACCGACTAAAGAGCAAGCGCTCGAGATTTTACGCGGTTTAAAAGCCACCTACGAGGATTTCCATCAGGTAAAATACGATCAAAAAGCGATCGAAGCTGCCGTTAATCTATCCTCGCGCTATATCAATGATCGTTTTTTACCAGACAAAGCGATCGATCTTCTCGATGAAGCAGGATCCCGCACCCATCTGCGCTATTCCCTACAAAGTAAAAGTCCTGCGGAGGTTAGCGAAGAATCACCCCTAATTAACCCCGAATCTTTAATTCCGGTGGTGGATGCGGAGGAAATCGCCCAAATTGTCGCCGCTTGGACAGGTATTCCCGTTACCCAATTAACTGAAACTGAGTCGGAATCGCTCTTAAATCTGGAATATCAACTGCACGAGCGGATTATTGGCCAACAGGAGGCAGTGAATGCCGTTTCTCGTGCTATTCGTCGAGCGCGAGTAAATTTAAAGAATCCTAACCGTCCGATTGCCTCGTTTATTTTTGCAGGTCCCACGGGAGTGGGTAAAACTGAATTAACGAAAGCCTTAGCTAAGTTACTCTTTGGCTCGGAATCCAGTATGATTCGCCTAGATATGTCGGAATTTATGGAATCCCACACGGTTTCTAAATTAATTGGTGCGCCTCCCGGATACATCGGTTACAATGAAGGCGGTCAGTTAACGGAAGCAGTGCGTCGTCAACCCTATAAAGTAGTTTTGTTTGACGAAATCGAGAAAGCACATCCCGATGTTTTTAATCTTCTCCTGCAACTGTTAGAAGATGGTCGTTTGACCGATTCCCAAGGTCGTCGGGTGGACTTTAAGAATACCCTAATTATCATGACCTCGAATATTGGCTCAAAAGTCATCGAAAAAGGCGGTAATAGCTTAGGATTCGAGATGGCTGACGATTTGGCTCAATCGCGTTACCAACAGATTTCTAATCGGGTGACAGACGAGTTAAAACAATATTTCCGTCCCGAATTTCTCAACCGTCTCGATGAAATCATTGTTTTCCGACAGTTAACTCGCGAAGAAGTTACCCAGATTGCCGATATTCTCATCGCAGATCTAGCCAAACAATTGGCAGAAAAAGGCATTTCTGTGGAAGTTACCGCCGCTTTTAAGGATTTGGTCATCAATGAGGGTTATGATCCTAGCTACGGTGCGCGGCCTTTACGTCGTGCTTTAACTCGACGCTTAGAGGATAGTTTAGCGGTCGCGATGTTATCGGGAAAAGTCAATTCCGGAGACCATGCGCTATTAGATGTAACTGCGGACGGTGTGGTGACAGTCTCTAGTCATCAGCGCTCCGAGCAGAGCGATATTCTCTCGCAATTACAGTTACAACCAGTGGGTTAATCCGCTCAAAAATTGCTTTTTTTCGGGGTCGAAAAATTTTCAACCCCGATTTTTATCATCCTGGAAAAATAACTTCTAGGGGAGCGGGAATCATCTCGCTGCGAAAGTCCAGAATCTGAACTAGGATTAAATAGGCAACGGCGATTAAAATCGAAATCGCTCCCGTGATAATGGCGATAATTTTACCAGAATTCATATAATTAACCGATAATTTCCTGAGATTGCCGCAAAAGCTACCGAAATTTATTCTCATCTACGATTGCGAGCCTAAACAATTGAAACTGAAGATATCTTACAGCACAATTCTCCCGGACGGTTGAGGGAAGGGAGTGCGTCTCAGTAAAGCTGTCCCTTGAAAATTTGACAGGAGATAGTTCTTGTGTTTCAGTATATAGACTAAAATCTATGGTCAAGCTTTAAATTATTTTTTATTTGAATCTATACAACCAGCAAAACCCTTGTTATAATCGCCAATATATGGTATTAGTCCAATTCCATGCACTGCATCGGCATCCCCAAAGTTGATCAACCTCGCTTTGTTTTAAGGTAGGCTAAGGCCTGCCTTACTTTTTTGGGTTGGGAAGAGGGGAGCAGGGGGAAAAGAGGAAAATGGGTCATTAAAGCTTAATTATCAGGAAAAAGCTCTGATCGTGTCTAAATTCTAGCTTTCTTTCGGGGCAAGCTTTCGGGTGATCAATAACTAACAGAAACTAAATTTTCGAGTTGTTGTTAGAAAATAGGCGAGCGCTCGCTTATAAAATAGGAGTTTCAGCACTTATGTGTTGACAGGGATTTTCCGAGATAGAAGAGTGATAAGATTTTTATTCACCTATGATCAACCTATGGCCTAAAATAATCATAAGGAGACAACATCACTCAATTTAAACTACTGACAGGAGAAGGAAAAGTCGGGACATACGGCGACTTGTTAAAATTAGGTCGTAGAGGAGATAACTTAACCCCTCATCATCTACCATCCAATGCGTATATGAAAGCGAAAATCAAAGGTTACACAACTAATCAAGGAATTGCTATCATGATGGAACACTTATCCCCCGGAAAAGGAGGTCGTCATCGTCAAACCTTATCTTATGGTAAAAGTCCAGACTTAACTCTTTCCCCTCGACAAACCTTAGCACAAGAAGTTTGGGATATTCGCTCAATTTATCTAGGTCAAGGATTATATAATGCAGATATTAGAAAGGGATTACAAGAACTCATTCAACTTAATAAAACTACTTGGTCAACCTTTTTTGATCAAGGAGCAACAACCCCATGAATTTAATAAAAATCCTACAAGAGAATCGCTTAATGAAAACACCCCAAGAAATTAACTTATTTGAGGAAACATTAGAAAAACTTGCCAAATATCCTGATGATAAAGATTTAAAAGACTTACATCTTATCCTAGATGATAACTGTGAACATCCTGAAATTATGTTTAGTTTATTGCATTTTTTAGAAGATTTTGAACCCCAACAACAAATACAGGCTTTTATTGAAGTGATTCCTCAATTAATGATAACTGCACCAGAATGGACAAAAATCATTCACTATCGAATGATTAATGATGAATCTGCTGTTAAAATTTATCAGAATAGTCTGGAATTAGCCAATCAAAAAACACCTCATTTTTTGTATCAACTTTTACTAGAAAGCGTCAAAAATCAGATTAATTCATCCTCGGAGGTCATCTTAACCTAAATTTTTGTATGACTTATAGAAATTAAAATGGTATTTTGGTATCTGTAATCCCTTAAAAAATGTCGCTTTTTCTGGCATTTGTTCAAGCTTAATTAATTTAATTTGAGACTCAGCGACTTCCCCCAACCCCCCAAAAGCTTGGATTGAGTAATAAAATCAAAAGTAAACGCCAATTTTAAAAGAGAGTTTCCCCTTAAAAATCCCAACCTATATCTTGAGCAATTAAACCCTCGACACTGTGGCTATCTTCTCCTTGAGACATGAGGTAACGTTCAATTAAAGGCAAACCCCTGTGTTTGTCAAGCAGGGAGCGGGAAGCGGGGAGTGGGAAGCGGGAAGTGGGGGGAACAAATAAAATAATCTCCTGTCTCCGAGTCTCGTGACGACCGACTGCTGAGGGCTGATAGCGAAAATAACTGATCTGATCCCCTAGCGTGATAAGCTGTGTATTGGCTAATTTTACAAAAAATTAAGACTTTCCCTTTGTGGGAGTTATCAGCTAAAACCCAGAGTAGACATAAACAATGGTAGCGACAACAGAAACTAACGTTGGTAAAATCGTCCAGATCATCGGTCCTGTCATCGATGCCGAATTTCCCAGTGGCAACCTGCCCCGTATTTATAATGCCTTAACCGTAAAAGGAACTAACTCCGCCGGTCAAAATTTATCCGTTACTTGTGAAGTGCAACAGTTACTCGGTGACAACCAAGTGCGGGCCGTTGCCATGAGTACCACCGATGGTTTAGTGCGCGGTATGGATATCGTCGATACCGGTGCAGCGATTAGCGTTCCCGTGGGTAAATGCACCCTCGGTCGGATTTTTAACGTTCTTGGTGAACCCGTGGACGAAAAAGGACCGGTTAACGTCACCGAAACCTCTCCTATTCACCGTCCCGCTCCCAAATTAGTCGATCTTGAAGTAACACCGACGGTTTTTGAAACCGGTATCAAGGTGATTGACCTGCTCACCCCCTACCGTCAAGGTGGCAAAATCGGCCTCTTTGGGGGTGCTGGTGTGGGCAAAACCGTCATTATGATGGAATTAATCAACAATATCGCCATTCAACACGGGGGTGTCTCGGTTTTTGGCGGTGTGGGTGAAAGAACCCGCGAAGGAAACGACCTCTACAACGAGATGATCGAATCGAAGGTAATCAACGCTGATAACCCCGAAGAATCGAAAATCGCCCTCGTTTACGGTCAGATGAACGAACCCCCCGGAGCGAGAATGCGCGTCGGTCTCTCCGCTTTGACCATGGCCGAATACTTCCGCGATGTCAACAAGCAAGACGTACTCTTATTTATTGATAATATCTTCCGTTTCGTGCAGGCTGGTTCGGAAGTATCGGCGCTCCTCGGTCGGATGCCTTCTGCGGTAGGATACCAACCCACCCTCGGCACTGATGTAGGCGACCTGCAAGAGCGGATTACCTCCACCAAAGAGGGATCGATCACTTCCATCCAAGCGGTCTATGTACCCGCAGATGACTTGACTGACCCCGCTCCCGCTACCACCTTCGCTCACTTGGATGGAACTACTGTACTATCCCGGGGTCTGGCTTCCAAAGGTATCTATCCGGCGGTAGATCCCCTCGGTTCCACCAGCACGATGCTCCAAGCTGATATCGTCGGTGATGAACACTACGGCACCGCTCGCGCCGTCCAATCTACCCTGCAACGCTATAAAGAGTTACAGGACATCATCGCTATTCTCGGTTTAGACGAATTATCGGAAGAAGATCGTCTCACCGTTGACCGCGCTCGCAAAATTGAGCGTTTCCTCTCGCAACCTTTCTTCGTGGCCGAAGTGTTCACCGGTTCTCCGGGTAAATACGTTACCCTTGCTGATACGATCAAAGGCTTCCAGATGATCCTCAAAGGTGAACTCGATCGCTTACCAGAACAAGCGTTCTATATGGTCGGCAGTATCGATGAAGCGATCGCTAAAGGCGAAAAACTCAAAAAAGGCTAATTAAAAGTCAGTAGTAACCGCGTTTAGCGGTTACAAACCCAGAAATCTGCCCAAATTATCGTTATTATCACCAATGAGCATTACAGTACGGGTTATTGCACCCGATCGCATTGTCTGGGATAACGTGGCTGAAGAAGTAATCCTACCCAGTTCCACAGGACAATTAGGTATTCTTAGCGGTCACGCTCCTTTATTAACTGCCCTGAATATTGGCGTAATGCGAATTCGACCGGGGAAAGACTGGGAAAATATCGCAGTTTTGGGCGGTTTTGCCGAAGTCGAAAATAATGAGATCAAAGTCCTCGTTAATGGGGCGGAATTAGGCTCAAAAATCGATAAAGAAAAAGCTCGCGCCGAATATGAACAGGCCCAAACCCGTCTCGATGAAGCCAGCAAAGGGGATGACCGTCGCAAAACTATCCAAGCACAACAATCATGGCGCAAAGCTCGCGCTAGATACCAGGCCGCCGGCGGTTTAGTCTCGGTTTAAACCCAACCAAATCCAATTAAAGCAAAATCGGGCGGGTTTATATAAACCTACCCGATTCTTTTTCAGTTATCAGTGATCAGATTTGAGGTTTCAGTGAATACTGTTATTGAGAAGTTGCTGTTCTCCTACTGCTCGGTGATCACTGAAAAAGTTTCCTGTTTTCCGTTGCCTAAAACTGGAGATTTTGTCGCTCCCCATTAAGATAACTGCTAGAAATTAATTGCTACCACTAAAAACAACTTCGGGGAATTTTAACTGTGCATCGGCCATGGTGATTTGTCGGCCTTGATTGCGTAACTCTTGCCAAAAATTAATTACTTCTGTGGCTTTGTTGAGAACATCAACGCGATCGGACTCATCAATCCAGTGTTTTGCTTCTAACTCCTCTTGCAGTTGTTGCCAAGCATCATTGCGCGGCCAGAAAAAATAAGCGGTGAGGGGGCTAGTTCCTTTGCCGACCACCTGATCTACAGCGATCGCTACGTTCTGATCTAACCACAATACTTTTAAAATAAACTTTGATTCGGAACTGACTGTCATTGTTAATCGTTAATCGTACAATTCTCTATTATATCATCTTTTGACTCAATTTTCCGCAGTCAATTTTTAACTATTTTTTGCTGTTTTTGCGCCAATAACCACTATGATTCCCGAAACAGACTCTTTAGCTTCTAAACAAATCGGTGTGGCCGTAATTAGAGATGATCGAGATTTAATTTTAATCGATCGCCGTCTAGCCAAGGGACTCTTGGGCGGTTTTTGGGAATTCCCCGGCGGCAAAATCGAAGGCAATGAAACGGTACAGGAATGTATTAAACGGGAGATATTAGAAGAAATTGGCATTGAAATCGCGGTTGATAGTCATTTAATCACTATCGATCACATCTATAGTCATTTTCGGGTTAATCTACAAGTATATAACTGTCGTTATCTCAGCGGCCAAGCAAAAGCGATCGAATGTGAAGAAATCCGCTGGGTAACTATCGAGGAGCTAGATCATTACACTTTCCCCGCAGCCAATCAAGAGATTATCAGAGCCTTAAAAGACATGGTAAACTCGAAATGATTGCTGTTAATCGTCGAGTGATTATGCTTAATCCTTCTATTCGTCAAGAACCCCGCTACGAACCGGCCGCGGTTATTCCCCTAAAAAAAGACGCTTCCATTGTCGAGTGGTTAGAAAAAAATAATCGCATGATTCCCCGGGATAAAGTCGCTGAACCAGATCCCACTCTCGAAGAAGATGTGGAACTATCTGAACTGATGGATGTCGATGATATCGGTTATGATGACGACGAGGATGAATTAGTCTTAGATGAAGATTAATCCCGTCTTCTTTGGCAAATTTTCCCTTATCTGACGCTTTAGTCGTGAACGCTAACATTTTTTCCGCCCCTATCTTTAAAAAACCCACTGGAACCCATCTCCTGATTCTACTAACGGGATTACTATTTCTGTTAGTAGTTTTTTTTCAGGCCACTAATTCCCTGTTACTCCCCCTGATGGCCACAACGTTAATCAGTGGTGGTCTTGGTTGCTGGGTAGTACCGATGCTGCGGCGCTTGAAAATGGGTCAGATTATGCGCGAAGATGGACCCCAGGCCCATTTAAAGAAAGCAGGAACCCCAACAATGGGAGGCAGCTTTTTTGTGCCAGTAGCCCTTATTTTCGCTTTAATCTGGTCTAAATTTACTCCTAATGTGGTGGCGGTTGCTTTGCTGACTTTTGCTTACATGGGTATCGGTTGGTTAGATGATTGGCAAATTCTGCGTTATAAGTCGAATAAGGGCCTATCTCCCCGGATGAAGTTAATTTTACAGATAGCGGGGGCGGTGCTTTTTTGTCTCTGGATGTTGGTCAATCAGGTGAGTACCGATATCACCCTTTGGGGTCGATTAGTGATTCCTTTGGGCTTTTTCTTCTGGATTTTGGCGGCATTTGTCCTTGTAGCTGAAAGTAACGCCACTAATCTCACCGATGGGGTGGATGGATTAGCGGGGGGAACAGCTGCGATCGCTTTTTTGGGTTTAGGTATTATTATCGCTCCTAGTCATCCGGATTTAGCGATTTTCTGCGCTTGTTTTAGTGGTGCTTGTCTAGGCTTCATTTTTCATAACCGCAACCCGGCTAAGGTGTTTATGGGTGATACGGGTTCCCTTGCTTTGGGAGGCGCTTTAGCTGCGGTGGGTTTAATTGCCGGACATCTCTGGGGATTATTTTTAATTAGTGGTCTGTTCTTTCTGGAATCTCTTTCGGTAATCGCCCAGGTTAGTTATTATAAGGCCACCAAAGGACCGGACGGTAAAGGGAAAAGATTATTAAAAATGGCTCCTTTTCATCATCATTTAGAATTAAGTGGTTGGACAGAAACCCAGATTGTGGGAGCATTTTATCTGGTTAATGCGCTTTTAGTTGTCTTGGCTATTTGGAGTAGTTAATTAAGCACTAAAGGAAAGACCACAACCGCAGGTATTTTGGGTGTTGGCATTGGTAAAACGGAAACCACCACCCATGAGATCTTCTGAATAGTCTAATTTAAAAATTTGTAGGTAGCGATCGCTGTCAGGATCGACTAAAATATTAATACCCTGACTTTGATAAAAGCGATCGTTTTCTGCCGCAATATCGGTTAATTCGAGATGGTAGTGAAGTCCCGAACAACCACCTTTTTTTACGGACAAACGCAGATAGGAACCAGTCAGGCGACGGCTTTGACTCCAACGTTCAATTTCTCTAGCGGCGGCGGGACTTAATTCGATCATTGTTTTTGAGACTATTGTAATAATAATATCAAGTTATTGTGAAGTTGTACCATAGTTGTTGTCCAACTTTATGTTAAGAAATATGTGACTAATAAATGGCGGGAGTAGCTGACAATTTTTAACACAGAAAACGGGTTTCTCCGAGAAACCCGTTTTCTAGGTGACTTAGAAGGAGAGCTTAGACACTTAAACAAAGAAATTACCCACTGTAATACTCCCCAAAGCTGGTAAAGTGCCGGTAAATCCGGTGATATTTATTAATAAATCATTGCTGGATTGGAAGCCAGCAGTGAGAGGAGCGGGTATTTGTCACAGGGGACTTAATTTAAGGTAGCATATAGTTAAATGCGTTTTGTCTGCTAGGATAATGCTCAACCTTTCAAAAGACATTCATTCTCTAACTGAGTTTAAACGAAACACGACCCAGTTCATAGAGCATCTCAAACAAACCAAAGACCCTTTGGTGCTTACGGTTGATGGGAAAGCAGCACTCGTCGTGCAGGATGCGGAATCCTATCAGACACTTCTTGAAGCTGCAGAATTGGTTGAGACGCTTAAAGGAGTCAAGCGTGGTCTTGAAGAGATGAAGCAAGGCAAAGGTAAGAAGGCAGAGGAATTCTTCTCTGAATTGTTCGATAAACTGGACAGTTCTCCATGAGCCAAAAGTATCAAGTGGTCATACAACCTGAAGCACAACAGGGAATTGAAAAAGCCTATCTGTGGTTCAGTAAAGATTCTCCTCGAAAAGCGAGGTTGTGGCTAGAAGGATTGTACAAAGCAATTCTGTCACTAGAGCAAATGCCTTACCGTTGTTCACTTGCTTTTGAAAATAATTTCTTGGAGGAAGAAATCCGACAACTTATTTATGGTAAGGGACGTAGTGCCTACAGAATTCTCTTTACCATCACTGGCGATATTGTGCAGATTCTTTTCGTGCGCCACGTTGCACAAAAGCCTTTGTCAAGTCAAGAAGATGAAGAAGAGTAGAGGTCCATGGCATACCATTGTTGTCCTAAATTGTGACGGCAAAGTTTTGATAGGTAAGGTTATACATTTTTCTTTATTTGTGGCAGACATCTTACTGTCCTCTCCCTTTTTGGGAGAGGGGTTGTGGGTGAGGGTAATTAACCATCTCTGCCATTATTTTAGAAAAAAGGTATTAATTAAACAAAGAAATTACCCACCGGAATGTTCCCTAAAGCTGGTAAAGTGCCAGTAAATCCGGTGATATTTACTAATAAATCATTGCTGGATTGGAAGCCATCTGTGCTATCATTAATAATTAGATAAGTTCCAGCGATCGCACCAGTTGTTACTTGCACTAATGCAGCACTATTAACCCCTAATCCTTGATTGCCTGTGGTGGCTCCATTGGCATCAGTAAATACTTGATTGACTAAATTCTGTAAAGTGGTAGCAGTGCTATTAGCAGCGCGACTGAAACTACTAGGCGCATTCATGGCGTTTCCACCTTGAGTTAATAAGTCGATTTTATCACTATTGATGGCAAAATCGGTGATACGATCGCTTGTTGATATGGTAGATTGGCCAAATTGGAAGATAAAAGTATCTGCACCTGGACCACCAGTTAGAATATCAGCACCATTAGCACCATTAATTTGATTATTGCCACTATTTCCGGTAATAGTATTGTTGTTATTGTTACCAGTACCGTTAATATTGTTAATCCCAATTAGTTTGAGGTTTTCGACATTATTGGGTAGGGTGCGAGTGAGACTGCTTTGCCAAGTATCAGTAATGATAACTTCTCCTATTCCTCCTTCGGGGTTAATGGTAGCATTAACTGGATTTGACAGGGTTATTGTAAAAGCTTCATCGGCTTCGTTGAGGTTATCATTGAGGATGGGAATGCTAATAGTAGCGGTGGAAGTATTAGCAGCAATGGTGATAGTTCCGGTTTTGCTAGTGTAATCTACATCGGCGGTAGCATTAATCGGTGCAGTGGTATAATTGAAGGTAATTGGTTGCGGATTGGGGTTATCAACTGTGACGGTGAGGATGGCATTATTATCTTTACCTTCGACTACGGTGATGTCATTGATGGAGAGTTGGGAAAAGTCGTCATTATTAATCGTCCCCGTCACTGGAGTAGTTGTCCCAACTGTATATCCTGTCCCGGTCGCAAGAGTTAAAATGACGGTTTCATCGGGTTCAACAGTTGTGTCAGCAGTGGGGTCAACTATTACAGTCGCAGTGGATGAATTAGCTGCGAAGGTGACAGTATTGGTAGTCCCTGTACGAGTGTAGTCGGTATTAAGGGTAGC